>Ga0078894_10001349_pt1 | contig 18191 bp, 17 predicted proteins | sample LauGreSu1BDMLBSD_2_FD_67506 | JGI IMG/M metagenome (GOLD analysis project Ga0078894, IMG submission 67506) | Freshwater lake microbial communities from Lake Michigan, USA - Su13.BD.MLB.SD (version 4) (version 4) | ecosystem: Environmental > Aquatic > Freshwater > Lake | place: Lake Michigan... | reverse complement strand
ATCGAGCTTATGCTTGGCGCTATGGCGCTTCGACATGATCATTCTCCAATTGCGTTTCGTTTCAGTTCCGGAACCGCGCAACGAGCCAAAAACTCGCCGGACACCTGCTTCACCGGAGTGTAGGGTCAATTGCGGAAGACCGGGCGAATAGCGCCACAGCCCCAAGAGTCAAGTGCTGCGACGCCGATGCACGCCTTCCAGCGCGCTCAAAACCCCCCTGAGGGTGCGGATTTCATTGGCATTCCAAGCCGGCTTGGTGAGCACCGTCCGCAAGGTGCGCTTGGTCACATGCACGCGATCTGGTGGGAAAAAATAGCCTGTGTCGGCCAGCATATCGTCAAGATGGCCAATCAGCCCCTCTAATTCCACCTGCGGCGCTGGGGGATCCAGATCCACGAGTGGGGGGCTTTCCAGCGCGACATGCTTTGACCATTCATAGGCGACAAGGATGACCGCTTGGGCCAGATTCAGCGAGCCAAATTCTGGGTTGATCGGCACGGTCAGGATCGTGCGGGCCAGCGTCACATCATCCGTTTCCAGACCAGAGCGTTCCGGCCCGAATAAAATGGCGGTGCGTCCGGCCTGATGGTGGATTTCTTGCGCTGCCACTTCGGGGGTCACGACAGGTTTGATGAGGCCGCGTTTGCGCACCGTTGTTGCATAGACATGCGCGCAATCCGCGACTGCCTCGGCCACGCTGTCAAAGACTTGGGCATTCTCTAGGACGATATCGGCGCCAGCGGCCGCCGGGCCAGCCGACGGATTGGGCCAGCCATCGCGCGGGGCGACAAGACGCATCTCGATCAGCCCGAAATTGAGCATGGCGCGGGCCGCCTTGCCGATATTCTCCCCAAGTTGCGGCCGAACAAGAACGAAAATCGGGGGCATTGTTACTTGCGCGCCGCCTCGGCAATGCTGCCGGCAAAATCTTCAAAATCGCGCGGTTCGGTAAAGTCACGATAGACAGACGCAAAGCGGATATAGGCAACGCCATCCAGCCCTTTGAGCCCTTCCATCACCAATTCCCCAATGGTGGACGCGCTGACTTCGCTTTCGCCGGATGTTTCCAACTGACGCTGAATGCCAGAGACCAGTCGCTCAATCTTGGCCGGCTCAATCGGCCGCTTGCGACATGCAATGGTGACGGAGCGTTCCAGCTTTTCCCGGTCAAAGCTTTGCCGCCGCCCTTCAGACTTCACGACCGTCAATTCGCGCAACTGAATGCGTTCAAACGTCGTAAAGCGTGCGCCGCACGCCTCGCACTGGCGTCGCCTGCGAATGGCCCCATTATCCTCGGTGGGACGCGAGTCCTTTACCTGGCTGTCCTCATGGGCGCAAAATGGGCAGCGCAAGGATCAAAGCCCTTCGTAAATTGGGAAGCGGGCACACATGGCCTCCACCCGGTCGCGCACATGCGCCTCAATCTGAGCGTCGCCCGCTTCGCCATTTTTACGCAGGCCATCCACCACTTCAGAAATCATCTGCCCGATCTGGCGGAATTCTTCCGGGCCAAAGCCCCGCGTGGTCCCGGCAGGCGTCCCCAAGCGAATGCCAGAGGTGAGCGTCGGCTTTTCATCATCATAGGGGATGTTATTTTTGTTGCAGGTGATCGACGCCCGGTCGAGCGCCTTTTCGGCGTGCTTGCCCTTGGCCTGTTTCGGCCGCAGATCGACCAGCATGGAGTGGTTGTCTGTGCCGCCGGACACAATATCCAGCCCCTGTTCCTGCAGCGCTGCCGCCAACGCCTTGGCATTGGCCGCCACGGCATGAGCATAGGCCTTAAACTCCGGCTGCATCGCCTCGGCAAAGGCAACCGCCTTGGCCGCGACAATATGCATCAGCGGGCCACCCTGAAGCCCGGGGAAGATCGCGCTGTTAAACTTCTTCGCCAAGACTTCGTCATTGGAGAGGATAATGCCAGAGCGCGGGCCGCGCAGCGACTTATGCGTTGTCGTCGTCGTCACATGGGCGTGAGGCACGGGGCTGGGGTGCGCACCCCCCGCAACCAGCCCCGAAACATGCGACATATCGGCGAGCAAATAGGCTCCCACTTCATCCGCAATTTCGCGGAAACGGGCCCAATCCCAAAACCGGGAATAGGCCGTGCCGCCGCAGATGATGAGCTTCGGCTTAGTCTCCCGGGCAATCCGGGCGACCTCATCCATATCGATGATCTGGTCATCCCGGCGCACACCATAGGGAATGGGGTTGAACCATTTGCCCGACATGTTGACCGGCGATCCATGCGTCAAATGGCCACCAGCGGCCAGATCCAGACCCATGAAGCTATCCCCCGGCTGCAACAGCGCAAGGAACACCGCTTGGTTCATCTGGCTGCCCGAATTGGGCTGCACATTGGCGAAATTGCATCCGAACAGCGCCTTGGCGCGCTCAATAGCCAATGTTTCAATCTCATCCACATATTCGCAGCCGCCATAATAGCGACGACCCGGATAGCCTTCGGCATATTTGTTCGTGAGGATCGACCCTTGGGCCTCAAGCACCGCGCGTGAGCAGATATTCTCTGAGGCAATCAGCTCAATCTTATCGCGCTGTCGATCCAGCTCCTTGCCGATCCAGCCTGCAATTTCCGGATCGCTCTCGGCCAGACTGCGCGAGAAAAAACCCTTGGTAACGGTGTAAGAGGCGGCGGTGCTGCTGCTCATGCGGGATCCTTGGCAAAGACGGGGTTGGACAATTTGGTCACGCGGCGGACATGGCGGTCGCCGCCAAAGGGTGTGGTGAGAAAGGCTTCGATACAGGCCTTGGCCATATCTACGCCCGTCAGCCGGGCACCCATCGCCAACACATTGGCGTCATTATGCTCGCGCGACAGCCGGGCCGACAAAGGCTCTGACACCAGCGCACAACGGCAGACGGAATTGCGATTAACGGCAATGGAAATGCCAATGCCGGAACCGCAAAGCGCAATGCCGCGCTCCGCATCTCCCGCTGCGACTGCGGCCGCAAGCTTATAGCCATAATCGGAATAATCGACGCTGGTGGCATCATGGGGCCCAAGATCGGCCACCTGATGCCCTGCCTCGATCAGCCAGTCGTACAGCGCGCGCTTCAGGTCGAGCGCGGCATGATCAGAGGCAATGGCAATGCGCATCATGTGGCCTGCGTCCCATTGATAGAGTGACTCGAATATCCGGCCATTAGGGGAGCCGAGGCACGATTACCACTAGGGATTGTGGTGGGGTCCCTCGAACTGGGGACAGAAAAAAAGCCCCGGTGCGACATGCGCACCGGGGCCAGGCAACCTCCCCTTGAGGTTTCGCTTAGAACTTGAAGCCGGCAGCGACACCGTAGCGGCGCGGTTCAAGCGTAAAGATGTTAGTGTAGCTACCCGAAGACTGGTCGGTCAAATATAGACCCGTAATCGGCGTGCTATCAAAGATGTTCTGGATGTAAGCGCGCATGAACCACTTATCATCCTGCCCGTTCAACTGGATCTGAGCGTTGGCTTGTGTGTAACCCTCAATCTTGTTGACGCGGCCATTGAAGATGTTGCCATAGCTGTCCCCGGTGTAGGTCAGGTCAGCACGCGGGACGACCGTCATGCCATTATCCATTTCCACCGTGTACTGCGCACCGGCCGAGAACTTATAGTTCGGCGCCTGAGGCAACTTGTTGCCCTTGACATTAACTGGCACGCCGTTGAGCACGGTTACCCCCCCAAAGGCTGCGCCTGCCGCTCCGGCAGCCTGAGCTGTCAAAGCACTACAGATGCTAAAGGCGCCGTTGGCATTCAGGCCGCTATTGGGACCAAAGCTTGTGGGGGCCTGCAGACCAACTCCCTGGTTAATGGCTGTCACAAAGCCGTTCACGCCCGCCGCGCTGCCCGACTTGGAAACAGCCACGCAGTTTGCTCCGTTGGTGATGTCTTTGATGATCACGGCGTCTGACCGGCCCGCCGATGGATCGCGCGGGTTGAACAAACGCTCACCCGAATCCCCCGCCTTTGTGTGAAGATAGCTGGCGCCGAAATTTATGGCCAGTTCGCGGGTTGGGCGGATGATGCTTTCCAGCTCCACGCCGTAAATATCGGCATCAATATTATCGTTAACCGCGGTGCGTGCAACGATGCGGCTCAGCTGCAAGCCCTTATACTTATAGTAAAAGGCTGTTGCGTTTATAGTGAATTTGCCATTGGCGAACACATTCTTTGAACCAACTTCAAATGAGTCCACAGTTTCTGGTGAGAAGGAATCTGGAACGACAAAAATTGGCTGCAGCGGCGGATTGATGCCCCCCGACTTATAGCCCCGCGAATAGGAGGCATAGAGCAGATGGTCATCGCTCAGCTTCCAGTCAAGCACAGCGCGGCCCGTCATTTTGTTGAACCCGACATTACGTTGCGCGAAAGCCTGGTTGCCCGCCCTGCCTGGATCGCCGTCGAACGATGCGAAATATGGCGAGGCAAAGGCCTCTTTGGTGGCGAATGGCGCCAAGAAACTCACCAGTGTGGACCGAGCCTTAGTCGTCTTCTTATCGTTGTTATAGCGCAGACCCAAGGTCAGCTTCACGGCATCGCTAAACTCATAATAAGTTTCACCGAAGATGCCGTAGGACTTCACCGTAAAGTTATCCGTGTTGTTTCGGAAGAACGGCGTCGCAAGATATGATGGAGGGAGGCCCGCGCCCGCGGCGGAGAAAGTGCCGAGAATGCCCGAGACATAATCAATCCCGAAGCTGTTCACGAAATAGCTATTTTCCGACGACTTTGCGTCGACGTAAATACCGCCGAGTAGGAAGTTGAACTTGCCGTCAAAGTCTGAGGTGATGATACCTTCAACCGACCAGTCCTGGTTGACCTGATTAGACCGGTCGAAATCCTGAGGTGTCGCCGAGCACAATTTGTGCCCACCATACGACCCTGTGCCCGTAAACTCGGCGAGAGACGTACAAAGATTACCTGCCGGGCCAGTGGGTGTCAGGGCATCATAAATGGGCTTCAGCAAAGGCACGAGCGCGGCGCCGCCAGCACCGGCAGCGAGACCAGCAAGAGTTGTCAGGCCCGGCGTCATGACGGCACGGTTTTGAACCGAGAGGTTGTAGTCCTGCGACGAGTCGACCGAAGCTTTGTGGTAGAAGCCAGTTAACTGAACGTTAAATGCGCCCAGTTCTTGATTGATACGCGCCTGATATTGCTGCTCCGACGTGAAATAGGTCGGCATGAAGTCCGTGTTGACGGTGCGCGGATCAGCTGGGTTCACAACGCCCGCGTAGACGTCCGGACCATAAAGGCTGCCCAGGCCGAGGGTCGGTACTGGGATCTTGTTAATAGTGAGAAACTCTCGCGAAGTCAGCGTTCCAACAAAGGTCGAGTTAGCGTTCGTGGTGCCATATTCACGCCCATTGGGCAGACAGCCCAGCACGCCAGTGGGGTCGCGCTGACACATTTGCTTTTGAATGCGCATACGGTTGTCATCTTCACGGAAATAGTAGCCCATGAGATCAATCGTCGTGCTGTCGGTCGGCTCCCAGCGCACTGACCCGCGGACGGCATACATGTCGCGGTTATCCATTTTCTTGCCGTCGAAGAGGTTGGTCGTGTAGCCATCACGCTTCAAGTAGAAGCCAGAAACGCGCGCGCCCAGCGTGTCGGAGATCGGCACGTTGATCATGCCCTTCGCCTTGACCGAATTGAAATTGCCATATTCAATTTCGCCAGATCCCTTGAACGCCGTCAGATCTGGACGAACCGGGATAAAGTTAACCACGCCCGAGGTGGCGTTGCGGCCGAACAGCGTGCCTTGCGGACCGCGCAGAACTTCGACGCGCTCAAGATCAAAATATTCGGTTTCGAACAGGCGCGTCGCGATCAGCGGCGTACCGTCCAAGTGAATGGCGGTTGCAGAGTCGCAGGCCACGCCGACGCAAAGGTCACCAATGCCGCGGATGGTGAAGCTCGAACCCGTGAAGTTGCCCTTTGTGAATGTCACGTTCGGCAGGGTGAGCTGAAGATCACTGGCGTTCTTGATCTGTTGCTTCTCAAGGGCTTCAGCCGAGAAAGCAGAGACGGCGATTGGCACTTCTTGCAGGCTCTGTGCCTGACGCTGTGCGGTGACGATGATTTCATCTGCGCCAATATCTGACGAATCGGCTTGGGCCGACTGCGCAAAGGCAGGCGATGCGACCAGCATCGCAAGTGCAGAAACACCGGTGACGTAAACTTGCTTCATTACCCCATCTCCCATTTGGTGCCGGATTTACCGGCTCTGTCGCGCTCAAGACGCGTATTGCGGTTGTTCTGCGACGCGATTTGGCGTCCGTCAATGGCTCAAATCTTGCAAATCTGCCGTGAGGGGCCTTTTAGGTGGATGCGCAGGGTGAGTTTTTCCCTAAAGACGTAAGGGAAAAGGGTGGTTTCCGCTGTGTGTTGCGTTTCTGCACCATATTTGAATGATTTGCCTTAGTGCCGATCTTAAGCCGGTATGGGCATGAGAAGCCAAGCGACCTATAGGATGTGATTGATATGACCGAAGATAAAAAACCTGCCGTCCCCCAAAACGTTGCCGACGCAATCCGCACGCTCATCAACTGGGCGGGTGACGACCCCAATCGCGAAGGCCTGATCGATACGCCCAAGCGCGTCGCGCGGGCGTGGAAGGAATATTGCGCCGGCTATGCCGAAGACCCGGGCCTGCATTTGTCGCGCACCTTTGAAGAAGTGGGCGGCTATGATGAGGTTGTCTTGCTGAAAGACATTCCGTTTCAGTCGCATTGCGAACATCACATGGCGCCGATTATCGGCAAGGCCTCTATCGCCTATCTTCCCAAAAACCGCGTTGTCGGCATTTCAAAACTGGCCCGCGTGCTGCATGGCTATGCGCAGCGGCTTCAGGTGCAAGAACGGCTGACCGCCGAAGTCGCCAAATGCATTTGGAACAATCTCCAGCCGCATGGCGTGGCTGTTGTGATTGAAGCCACGCATGGTTGCATGACCGGCCGAGGCGTGCGCACCCCGGGTGTGGGGATGACAACGAGCCGCCTGCTCGGTTGCTTTTTGGATGACGCCAGCAGCCGTCGGGAAGTCATGAGCCTGATGGGCTATTAAAGCCCAGGCGCTTTACCGGTCTGGCAGATTATCGAGCGTCCGACGAATATCCTGCAGCACGCGCAGGCTGATCTGGAGATCGTCTAAATCTATGCCTTCCAAAAGCTGTTCGACCTCTGGGCCGATTTCGGCCAGTGCCTGACCGTGCATTTCGCGGCCCGCATCGGTGATCTCAACCCAAATCTCCTGATCGGACGGGGTGGACGCCAATAGCCCGCGCGCGACCAAAGACGCCACTTTTTCAGCCATATAATCTTCGCTGTCCTGAAACATCCAGGCCAGAACAGAGAGTTTCTCGCGGGATTTTCCGCCGCGGATGAAATGGGTCAAAATTCCGAATTGTCCGGTCGTCATGCCCGCAGGCGCGGATTGGTCATATCGGTTGCGCAACAAGTGTTCGACAATGGCAATCTCTGTAAAGAGATCGAGCACTGTCCGCTCATCACGGGATCGGCTGATCGGCATATTCCACCCTAGGCTCTACGCAGTGACATACTCAACTTCATGCCCGATCCCGGTTTAGCGGATTGGGCAAGCCGGATCGAGACGATAATCAAGATAGCCGTCCACCGACCCCATGAGTTCCGTCATCTCATTTTCAAAGAAATGGTTCGCGCCCTTAATCTCATCATGATTGATGGTGATGTGCCGCTGCGTGCGCAGCTTATCGACCAGCTTTTGCACAGCGGGCGGGGTCACGACTTCATCCGCTGTGCCCTGAATGATGATGCCCGAGGATGGGCAGGGCGCCAAAAAGCTGAAATCATACATGTTGGCGGGCGGCGCAATCGAGATGAAGCCGCGAATCTCTGGCCGACGCATCAGCAACTGCATGCCGATAAGCGCCCCAAAGCTGTAACCAGCGACCCAGGTCTGTTGGGCTTCTGGGTGGATGGACTGCACCCAATCCAACGCGGATGCGGCATCGGACAATTCACCAATGCCATTGTCAAACACGCCTTCGCTGCGCCCAACGCCGCGAAAGTTGAAGCGCAAGGTCGCAAAACCGCGCCGCACAAAGGTTTGGTAGAGCGCCTGCGCAATCCGATTGTTCATCGTTCCGCCCGCTTTGGGGTGGGGATGCAGAATCATCGCAACAGGTGCGCGGGGGCGGGGCCCAGGGTTAAAGCGGCCTTCAAGGCGGCCTTCAGGGCCGGGGAAAATAACTTCGGGCATAGGCCTCGCACAGAAAAATCGTCAATGGGAACAGCGCAATACTTTGCGCCATGAGCTCTCCCTATATAGGAAGGACCGGCCATTTCGCAATCATTGGGTGTGACCGTGCCTGATCGTCTTTATCTTGACCATGCTGCAACCGCCCCGGTGCTGGCCCCGGTGCGCGATGCGATGGCACGTGCGGTGGAGACTTGGGCCAACCCATCCTCCCCCCATGCCGAAGGCCGCGCGGCCCGCGCCGCCTTGGAAGATGCCCGTCATCGCATCGCAGAAGCGCTGGGCTGGTCACATGAGATTATCTTCACCAGCGGGGCAAGCGAAGCCATTTCCATGGCCCTGACGCGCACGGCGGCGGATGTTGCTTTACTGTCGGCGATTGAACATGATGCCGTCCAACGCCGCGCCCCGCATGGCTTTTTAATCCCGGTTGCTCCAGATGGCCGCGTGACGCCGGATCGCGTCTATGGTCGGCTTTCGGCTTTATCGGCCGCCCGCCCTTTGGTCGCGGTGCAGCATGCAAATAATGAAACAGGGGTGATCCAGCCGCTGGAGGACATTGCCGAGATTGTGCGGGATAAGGGTGGCATCTTCTTTGCCGATTGCGCGCAGACCGCAGGCAAGCTTGATTTGCCCGATGCAGATCTCATCGCCGTCTCCGCGCATAAATTTGGCGGCCCGCCGGGTATTGGTGCATTGCTTGTTCGCGATCTAGCTTTGCTCACCCCCACGGGTGGGCAGGAAAAAGGCTATCGTCCTGGCACCGAAAATCTGCCCAGCATTATCGGCTTTGCAACGGCAGCAGAGGCGAGCCGCGGCTGGATGGCGCGCGCGAAGGATTTGCGCCAGCATCTCGACAGCGCAATTGAAGCCGCAGGCGGCAAGGTGGTCGCTAAAGCGGCGGACCGCATCCCCTCCATCGCCAGCTACCAAATGCCGGGCAAGGCGAGTTCGGCCCAATTAATCCAGTTCGACATGGCGGGCATTTCTGTCTCGGCGGGCAGCGCCTGTTCATCTGGAACCTTAAAGACAAGCCGGGTGCTCACCGCCATGGGCTGGAACGACACAGAGGCCGCAGAAGTCGTGCGGATCAGCTTTGGCCCAGAAACCAGCCGCAGCGATGTCTATCGCCTGATCGAAACATGGCAGCGCATCCGGGGATGAGCATTTATCTCGATTATCAGGCAACAACGCCGCTTTCACCCGAAGCTATGGCGGCGATGCGGCCTTGGCTGGAAGATAAATGTGCCAACCCCCATGCGTCCCATCGGCTTGGGCGCGAAGCTGCCGCCGCCGTTGAGGTCGCGCGGGACCAGGTGGCGGCCTTACTCCCAAAAGGGGGGCGGGTTTATTTCACCAGTGGGGCGACCGAGGCGATAAACTGGGCCTTGCGCTGTGCAGGGCGCGGCAAGCTCGTCCTTGCGGAAACCGAACATGCGGCTGTGCGCGACACGGCTCATTGGCTCAGTACGCAGAGGCGCGAGGTAGAGTTCCTGTCGATCGATCAATCCGGTTTGATCGATCCCACCGCCCTGCCCGCGCAGATGGGCATGGCCGCTATCATGCTGGTTAATAATGAAATTGGGGTTGTCCAGCCCATTGCCGCCCTTGTCGAACAGGCACACCGCGCGGGGGCCCTGTTCCTGTGCGATGCGGTGCAGGGCTATGGCCGTATCGCCATTCCCGACGGGCCAGATTTGATTGCGATCAGCGCACATAAAATCCACGGCCCCAAGGGCATTGGCGCACTCTGGGTGCGTGATGGGGTGGAGATTACCCCGTTTCTTTTGGGCGGCGGACAGGAAGGCGGCCTCAGATCGGGCACGCTCTCCCCGGCGCTCTGTGCCGGCTTTGGCGCGGCCGCTCATCTTGCAGCCAGCCGCTGGGATGAGGATGCAGCGCATGTGGCGCGGCTGTGGGCGCTGGCGACCGAGATGCTGCCCAAAGACTGGGCGCTCAATGGGTCAGCAACATACCGCTATCAGGGCAATTTGAACATCCGGCGCACAGGCCTTGATGTCGCCCGCCTTATATCAGAGCTGCGGGACATTGCCTTTTCTGCCGGCTCCGCCTGTGCCAGCGGGTCGGGTCGGCCAAGCCATGTCCTTCGGGCGCTTGGGCTGACCGACGCAGAGACGCGGAGCTCCCTTCGGATTGGGTTTGGGCGATATACATCCGAACAGGATTTGCGCTTTGCCCTCAGCACGATATTCGACGCCGCAGACAAACAAGGGCAGGCATGGTCATGATTCGAGTTTGCTTTCAGATGGCGGATGGCCAATCGGTAGAAGCCCAAGCAGCGGCGGGCGATAGCTTGCTGACCGTTGGGCAAGCCGCGGGCCTGCCGCTTGAGGGCACGTGCGAAGGCCAGATGGCCTGTTCCACCTGCCATGTCATTGTCGACCCAGACTGGTTCACCAAGCTGACGCAGGCGAGCGAAGATGAAGAAGATATGATTGATCTGGCTGCTGGAGCCACGCGCTATAGCCGCCTATCCTGCCAGATAACTCTTGATGAAAACCTCGATGGCCTGACCGTGCGATTGCCGGTTGAAAGCCATAATATGCAAGGCCGCTAACCCCGTTTAAAAAGGGCCACCCTTGCCCTTTTGCAAGAGCATCGCCATATGCCGAGCCGGGAGTCGGGCGGACGTGGTCTTCGCCAACCTGGTCAGGGCCGGAAGGCAGCAGCCACAACGAATTCGCCGCGGGTCGTTCCGGCTCCCACCCGCTTCTGGTCGTTGGATCGACGCGATCGGGATGAACCCTTCGACTTTCCAAATCATCGCGCGTAGAAGGGCCCCATGTCCGACGATATAGACATGCATGACGATCTGGGTCCGGGCTTTGCCCTGGACGACCCTGCGCCTCAAAAGACCGCAGCCCCAGAGGCGCAGGCCTATCGCGTGCTGGCCCGCAAGTACCGGCCACAACGATTCTCTGAACTGATCGGGCAAGACGCCATGATCACCACGCTGGGCAATGCCATTAAGCGTGGTCGGTTGGCCCATGCCTTTTTGCTCACCGGGGTGCGCGGTGTTGGCAAAACATCCACTGCACGGCTTGTTGCCAAGGCGCTCAATTGCATTGGCCCGGATGGCCAAGGCGGACCAACCATCGACCCTTGCGGCGTCTGTGAACCCTGCCGCGCCATTGCCGAAGGACGCCATATCGATGTGATCGAAATGGATGCCGCGTCGAACACGGGCATTGATGACATTCGCGAGATTATTGAGGCTGTGCGCTACGCCTCTGTCTCCGCACGGTTTAAGATTTACATCATCGACGAAGTCCACATGCTGTCGAAGGCGGCCTTTAATGGCTTGCTGAAAACGCTAGAAGAACCGCCGCCGCATGTAAAATTCCTCTTTGCGACGACCGAAATCCAAAAGGTTCCGGTCACGGTTCTATCGCGCTGCCAACGGTTCGACCTGCGCCGTATTCCCGCCGACCTGCTGGCCGCGCATTTCAGCCATGTCTGTTCCGCCGAAGGCGTGACGGCAGAGGCGGATGCGCTCGCCCTCATCGCGCGCGCGGCCGAAGGCTCTGTCCGCGACGGGCTGTCCATATTGGATCAAGCCATCGCCCATGCCGATATGGACGGCGCTGGCACGGTGACGGGGGAACAGGTTCGGGCAATGCTCGGCCTATCTGACAGAGGCGCTATTCGTCGCCTCTTTGGCCTATTGCTGAACGGCGATGCACCCGCCACTTTGACTGCCCTGCGCGATCAGCATGATTTGGGGGTCGAACCCGCCGCCATTTTCCGGGGGCTACTGGAAACCTGCCATGGCACCAGCCTGGCAAAGGTGGGCGCCTTGGCTGATCCGGCCCAATCGGCCGAAGAACGGGCCGATTATGACCAATGGGCCGCCGGGCTGAGCTTTCAGCTGCTGCACCGCATTTGGCAATTGCTGCTCAAGGGCCATGACGAAATCGTCCGGGCCAGCGACCCGCGCGAGGCAGCCGACATGGCGGCGCTGCGCATCATCCATGCAAGTCAACTTCCCGACCCCGGTGATCTGGCGCGCAAGCTGGAATTAGGTGCTCCGATTGCGATAGGCTCTGCCCAAACGCCTGCAGCGGCCCCATCTGGCGGCGCTATGGCAATGGCCGCCGCCTCTGCGCCATCTGTGCCAGAGAATTTTCCCGCGCTGATTGAGTTTCTGGCGCAAAATGGCCGGGCCCATTTGGCGCAGCAAATGCATGATTATGCAGGTCTGATCCGCTATGCCCCCGGCACGCTGATGGTTCGCCCGGTCAAGCCGCTGCCCAGCGACTTTGCCCGCGATTTGGCCGCCGCGCTCAAAAGCCTAACAGGCATGAATTGGGATGTGACGACGGCCGATGGCGATGCGCAGCCATCGTTGTTGCAGCAAGAGCAGACCCGCGAAGATCAAGCGCGCGCGCGCATTTTGGCAACGCCTTTGGTGAAAGCCGCCTTTGATGCCTTTCCCGATGCCGAACTTGTCGACTATGAGATTGCCGAACTCAGCCCAGACCAACGGAGCATAGCCTCATGAAATCCATCGATGACATTTTGAAAATGGCCCAAAATGTTCAGGCCGAGCTGGAAAAGGCGCAGGCCAATCTCGACACGATTGAAGTCGAAGGGGCAGCGGGCGGCGGATTGGTGAAAGTCCGCGCATCTGCCAAGGGCCGCATCATTGGCGTTTCCATTGATGAGAGCTTGCTCGTGCCGACCGAAAAGCAAATTTTGGAAGATTTGGTGACAGCGGCCTTTAACGATGCCCGCGCCAAAGCCGATGCCGTATCCAGCGAAGAAATGGGCAAAATGAAGGGCAGTATCCCCTTGCCCCCAGGCTTTAATCTGCCCTTCTAAACCCCGCCCTTTTCCAGGGCCTATTGGTAGAGGCAGGCGTCAAGCCGATCCCGTTTAACGACGCCGATATTGGCCGCAATGCGGTTGCCATGCCGCCGGGTAAAGCCCGAAGGGCTAGCCGCTTCCCGCTTTTTAGGCAGCGGCAGAACAGCGGCGATCCGTGCGGCTTCTTGGGTTGATAGGGTCGAGGCATCATGGTTGAAATAACGCTGCGCCCCCGCATTGGCGCCATAGGTCCCAATGCCGGTTTCGGCGATGTTGAGATAAACTTCCATAATCCGGCGCTTGCCCCAGATGTTTTCGATGAGCAGCGTGAACCAAGCCTCTAAAGCCTTGCGCACATAACCGCCCCCTTGCCAGAGAAACGCGTTTTTCGCGGTCTGCTGGCTGATCGTTGAGCCGCCGCGAATGCGGCCGCCGCGCAAATTGCGTTCAAAGGCATTGGCAATGGCTTCCCGGTCAAAGCCTTCATGGGTGCAGAATTTGCCATCCTCCCCCGCAATGGCCGAGCGGGCCATATCCGGATCCATATCGGTGAGCGACATCCAATCCTTGGTCACGCTGCGCCCGGCGATCACATCGCCTGCCATCGTGGCCGTATAGGGCGGGGGCACAAATCGATAGATGACCACCCACAAAACCGACAGGCCGATGAACCAGACAATCGCCTTGCCCGCCAGAACGGCCAGTTGCCGTGATTTTGATGTTGCCCCACCCCGCGCCATAAGATCGGTTTAGCGTCTGATCCGCGTCGGGCAAGGGGCCAGCCGCGCGGCTGTGTTGCCCCCTTGGCCAAGCAGCGCTAAAGCGCCCGCTTTCCAGATAGTTTGAATTGGACGACCTGTGACCACGCTTTACGCCCGCTATGCCGCGCATATTGATGCCGCGCTTGATGCTTTAGAAAAAGAGGGCGTGTTGCAGCCGGGTGTGGACCGCCGCAATCTGACGGTCGAGCCGCCGCGCGATGCCAGCCATGGCGATCTGGCGGCCAATGCCGCCATGGTGCTGGCGAAGCCTGCGGGCATGAACCCGCGCGCGCTGGCCGAGGCGCTGGCTATAAAGCTGGGCGCGATAGAGGATGTGGCGTCCGTTGATGTCGCAGGGCCGGGTTTTATCAATTTGCGCCTGACCGATGATGCTTGGCGCGCAGAGCTTGCCCTGATTGCCGAAGGCGGGGCGGACTATGGTCGATCCACATTGGGCAAGGGCAGCATCGTCAATGTCGAATATGTCTCTGCCAACCCGACCGGCCCCATGCATATGGGCCATTGCCGGGGGGCCGTGGTGGGCGATGCTCTGGCAACCCTGCTGGAGCATGCCGGACATAAGGTGATCCGCGAATATTATGTGAATGATGCCGGTGGCCAGGTCGATGTTCTCGCCCGGTCGGCGCATCTGCGCTATCGCGAAGCCTTGGGCGAAGATGTGGGGGAAATTCCCGAAGGCCTGTATCCGGGTGACTATCTGATCCCCGTTGGCCAAAAGCTTGCCCAGGACCATGGCGACCGCTTTGTCGGCGCGCCAGAAAGTGATTGGCTGGTCTTGTTCCGTGAAACGGCCGTTGCCGCGATGATGGACATGATCCGGGCTGATCTCGCCTTGCTGGGCATTCATCACGATGTGTTCTCATCCGAAGCGATCGTTCAGCGAGAGAAAAAGCCGGAAGCCGCCGAAGCCATTTTGCGCGAAAAAGGGCTGGTTTATGATGGCGTTTTAGAAGCGCCCAAGGGGGAAGTGGATCCCGATTGGGAACCCGTCACCCTGCCGTTATTCCGCTCTACCCAATTTGCCGATGATCAGGATCGACCGATTAAAAAATCCAATGGCAGCTGGACCTATTTTGGGGCCGACATGGCCTATCACTTCCAAAAGGCGCAGACGGCAGATGCCCTGATTGATATTTGGGGGGCCGACCATGCAGGCACGGTCAAGCGGATCAAGGCCGCTGTGACGGCCCTGACCGGTGGCACCAAGCCTTTTGACGTGAAGCTGGTGCAGATGGTGCGCCTGTTGCGTGGCGGTGAGCCCGTGAAAATGTCAAAGCGGTCCGGTAATTTCGTGACTTTGGCCGATGTCGTGCGCGAAGTGGGCAAGGATGTCGTGCGCTTCACCATGCTGACGCGCAAGGCCGATGCGCAGATGGATTTTGACTTTGCCAAGGTTGTGGAAGCCTCAAAAGACAATCCGGTTTTCTATGTGCAATATGCCCATGCGCGGATTTGCTCGCTCAAGCGCAAGGCGGCCGAAGCCGGAATTACCGCGAGCGGAAGCGAATTGGGCCGGTTGGATGCCGCCGATCTTGGGCTGGCGAAACTCGCTGCGCAATTGCCCCGGCTTGTGGAAAGCGCAGCCCTTGCGCGTGAGCCGCATCGCATCGCCTTTTACCTCTATGATCTGGCCGCCGCCTTCCATGCCTATTGGAATAGCGGGAATGATGATCCCACCCGTCGCATGTTTCAGGCAGATGCCCCAGAGGTCACAGCAGCAAGGCTTTTCTTGGCGACCGCAATCGGGCAAGTCATTGCCAATGGTCTGGCCATCATGGGTGTGACCGCCGCTGAGGAGATGTAAGGCGCGTGCGCGACGACAAGCATTTATCGCTGGACACAGAAGAGCGGCTTCACTGGCTGGAACCTGTTGAGCCCGTCATCGTTCAGCCATCCCAAACCTCTGGCTCTGCCTGGGTGTTGGTGATCGCGGCAATAGGGGCCATAATTCTGGTGTTCGGCGGCCTGTGGTGGATGAGCAATCGCGAAGTCAGCCTTGATGGAGACGGATCCATCATCGCAGCCCCTGCCCTGCCTTACAAAGTACGCCCAGATGATATTGGCGGAATGACTGTTGAGGGGCAGGGGGATGCCGCCTTTGCCGCCTCTGAAGGGGCAGATGCCAATGGTCAGCTTGATCTTGGTGCGGAATCAGAGACCCCCGTTCAGGCGCAGCGCGTTGCCCCGGCCAAGCCTGCCGCCCCCGTTGCAATGGGGCAAAAGGCAAGTGCCACTGTCTCGGTGGGCGGTGTCCTTGTGCCCGCCCGACCCAATATCGCCGGCCCGCGGCCAGCGCCCAGACAACCGGGTGATACGAATGGCACAGGCTTGATCCAATTGGGCACCTATTCCGATGCCGCCGGGGCCAATCAGGCCTATGCCGCGCTGGTGCAACGCTATAGCGATCTGGATGGCCTGCCCCGGCAAACAGCCAAAACAATTGTCGCGGGCAAGACATTTTACCAATTGCGCATTTCAGCTGGCGCGCAGGCTCAAAATGTATGTGCACGCCTCAAGGCAGGCGGCGCCAGTTGCAGTCTAGTCAAGTAATCCCCAGTAAAGCACCAGCGCAAAGGCCGCTGCCTTCGACAAGCCAGACAAGCCCGGTTAGAGACAGATTATGAAGCCCGTTATCTTCGGCCTGTCCGGTGAACGCGTAACGCCCGATGAGCGCGCCTTTTTTCGCGAGTGTGATCCTGCGGGATATATTTTCTTCAAGCGCAATATCGTGGATCGCACACAGTTGCGGGCTTTAACGGATGATCTGCGGGCCTTATCTGGCCGCGATGATCTGGCCATTCTGATTGATCAAGAAGGCGGGCGGGTCGCCCGGATGCAGCCGCCGACATGGCCCGCCTTTCCACCGGGTGGTGCGTTTGACACGCTTTATGATGTGGCCCCAATGACAGCCATTGAGGCCGCCCGGGTCAATGCCGAAGCCCTTGGCCTGATGCTGAGTGAGGTGGGCATCACCGTGGACTGCCTGCCGCTGCTGGATGTGCGCGTGCCTGAAACCCACCCGGCCATTGGCGATCGCGCCTTGGGCAGTGAGCCGATGCGCGTTGCGGCCTTGGGCCGCGCCACGATAGAGGGGCTGCGCGCAGGCGGCGTGGTGGGTGTTGTCAAACATATGCCGGGTCAGGGCCGGGCTGTGGTCGATAGCCACCTCGAACTGCCCAGTGTCTCCGCCAGTGACGCCGATCTGGAACAAGATTTGGCCCCCTTTGCCGCGCTCAAAGATGCGCCAATGGGCATGACCGGGCATATTGTCTTTCCCGCCTGGGATAAGGATCGGTGCGCGACGATGTCCCCCACCATCATCACTGAAATTATCCGCGGCAAAATTGGCTTTACCGGCCTGTTGATGAGCGACGACCTCGACATGAAGGCCCTGAAAGGCGACGTGCCGCAGCGCGCGGCCGATTGTGTGGCGGCAGGGTGCGATGTCGCGCTCAATTGCTGGGGCAGGTTTGACGAAATGGTCGCCATTGCCAATTTGCTTCCTGAAATCACGCCCGGCGCGCGGGCGCGGCTCGACGCTGCTATGGCGACATGCACGCCGGTTTACCCATCCGACCGCATTGCCGAACTTATGGCAAAGCGCGACGCGCTCTTGGCGCTGGCGGGATAGGGCCAGCATGTCGGGCGAACAATTGGTTCTGGACAGCTTTGAGGCGCCCCCGCCCGTTGAGGAAGACCGTCTGACAGTTGATCTGGGCAGCTGGGAAGGCCCACTTGATCTGCTGCTCACGCTTGCCCGGACGCAAAAGGTCGATTTGCGGGAAATGTCGATCTTGGCGCTGGTCGATCAATATCTCGCCTATATTAACGATGCCCGGGCGCTCAAGCTGGAGATTGCGGCCGATTATCTCGTGATGGCGGCTTGGCTTGCTTATCTTAAATCCGGGCTGCTCTTGCCCAAAGACCCGGAAATTGAACCCAGCCCAGAAGAACTGGCCCTGCGCCTGCAATTGCGGCTGGAACGGCTCAATGCGATGCGCGAAGCGGGCGCGCGGCTGATGGCGCGGGATCGACTGGGCCGGGATGTCTTTGCACGCGGCGCGCCAGAGGGTTTGCGCGTTGTCCGCAAAGCCAAATGGGACTCTGGCCTATTTGACCTCATCCAAGCCTATGGCCATGTCAAAGCCCGGGCAGAACCGCCGCTCCATATCGTCCATCAACGCAATGTCCTGACGCTGGAAGAGGCGATTGACCGGGTGTCTCGGCTGGTCGGATCGATGGTCGAATGGACGGTTATTCATCGCTTCCTGCCCGAAAGCGATGATCCGCAATTCCGCAAATCGGCTTTGGCATCAAGCTTTGTGGCCACGCTCGAACTGGCC
>Ga0078894_10001347_pt1 | contig 18226 bp, 12 predicted proteins | sample LauGreSu1BDMLBSD_2_FD_67506 | JGI IMG/M metagenome (GOLD analysis project Ga0078894, IMG submission 67506) | Freshwater lake microbial communities from Lake Michigan, USA - Su13.BD.MLB.SD (version 4) (version 4) | ecosystem: Environmental > Aquatic > Freshwater > Lake | place: Lake Michigan... | reverse complement strand
GAAGTAGCATTTCCAATTGCAAAACGTGTGTTTGCACTTGGAGCAGTCTGTCGGTAGTAGAATCTTTGGCATAGATAAAGTTCTTCTGCAAAACTAGCGCCACTTGTTGTAAATGGTGTTGCAGTATTTCCCGCTTCAACCTGAACTCCCCAGAAGTCCACTGCTCCAGTTCCAGTATTAGATACTTGGAATGATAGGTAGAGGCTTGAGTCGTTGTTGGTTCCTAGTGTTTTTCCAGAGATAGTTGGAACTGTAATAGTTGAGGTAAATCGCTGCCACGATGTTGTAAGTGTTGGAGCAGTCAAGTTTGTTGGATTTACTGATGAAGGAGACCCACCAGTTCCAAAATCTTGAACTAAACGAGGCAAAATAGTCATTGAGTCAGAGCCGTTAGATAGTTTTGCCCAATAAGAAACTGTTGCTACTTGTCCAGCAAAAGTTCTAACATCTTCCATACGATTCATAAGTTCGTAGTTTTGGCTATTTGATGTAATTGTGTAACGCAAGAAAAATGCTGGTTCATAGCCAACAATTGAGTTACCAACAACAAAAGATTGACGAGTTATGTTTCCTGCTCCACCAGCACGCCAGCGGTCAGCAGTCATAACAAATGTAGGAATAGTGAGAGTAAATGTTCCAGTGCCACGCTGCCAGACGCTGAAGTCTCCATTGAGCAGTTGGTTTTTTCCTGCTACTTGGTATGTACTTCCCCAGCGGAGTCCACTGACTGTGCTGCTATCTGCAAACAATATGCTGAAGTCTGAACCGACTCCAAGCCTTGTTACAGCGTTATCTGCAGTTCCAACTACTAAATCTGCTTTAGCGTCAATTGTTGAGAGTGGAATAGTGTCGGCAACATTGAAAGAGCCGATAGTCAAAATAACAATTTCATCATTTACAGCAAGAGCAGGAATTCCAGTAATAGATGTTCCGTTTGTGGCTACATAGTCTTGACCGCGAGTTTGGAGAACACCATTGATATAAACCTGCTCAAGACCAGATGTATAAGACAAAGTAAGTCCATTAGCATCAAGACCAGAAATAGTTGTTTGTCCAGCGGTTGCTACATAACGATAGCGAGTAAGAGTTGCTTGACCTGTAGGTCCAGTACTTCCTGTTGCACCAGTAGGACCTGTAGAACCCGTAGCGCCCGTTGCACCAGTAGGTCCAGTTACAGTTGAATCTGCACCAGTCGGTCCCGTTAAACCAGTTGCACCAGTCGCACCTGTAGGCCCTGTTGCGCCAGTAGAACCAGTAGGTCCTACGTTACCTGTGTTACCAGTTGGACCACGATTTCCTTGAATACCTGTTGCACCAGTCGCACCAGTGGCTCCCGTTGCACCAGTTGCACCAGTCGGTCCTCCAGATGGGCCAGTATCACCAGTTGCACCTGTAGCGCCAGTCGGTCCTGTAATTGAATATCCCTGCATACCTGTAGGACCAGTTGGTCCAGCAGGTCCAGGCATACCTGTTAAACCTGTCATACCTGTTGGACCAGTAGGTCCCATTGCGCCCGTTGCACCTGTAGGTCCACCACTAGGACCGACTGGGCCAATAGGACCTGTCGCGCCAGTAGGGCCAGTTGCACCAATCAAAACTTCATCACCACTTGTATCAACCCAAAGAACTGTCACAGTTTCATCAGGTGCGGTAGGTCCAATTGATAAATAATCTAAATCAATATCATCTTCATCAATCCACAAATCACCTTCAAAGCGTGGACCTGTTGGTGCTTCTGGGTCAGAATAAATTAATTCTTCAATAACATTTTCTTCAGATGCCCAGAATTGGAACTCTGCAGGGTTAGGTGCGGTAAGTCCAGAATAAATTGCAGCATTAGCACCAAGGTCATCAATATCAAACCAAATATCACCAGAGGTTGGGCCAGTTGGTGCTGAGTTACCAATGTATGTTTCTGTAGGAATTCCTGTTGCATCTGTTGATACATAGTCTTTTCCTTTAGGACCTACTGCACCAGTAGGACCTGTAACTCCAGGACCTGTAGGACCTGTAGGTCCAATAATTTGTCCTACGTTTGACCATACATTGCTTGATGTCCACACATAAAGGTCACCATTTGATTCAACAATGAAAGCATCGTTAAGTGAGTTACCTGTTGGTGGCAAATTTCCTGGAGTAGCAACAGTTCCACGAACTGTAATTGATGTTCCTTGAGGACCAGTGCTTCCTGTCGCTCCTGTAGCACCAGTAGGTCCAACTTGTCCTGTAGGTCCAGTAATACCTTGAACACCAGTCGCACCTGTTGGTCCCTGAATTGTTCCTGTATTTACCCAAGCAAGAGTCGTTGTGCTCCATACATAGAGGTCACCGTCAACAATATAGGCTTCTCCAACAGAACCAACTGGGTCACCTGCAATAAGTGCTGCTTCATTAGGATAAGAACCAAGAATTGTTAACCCTTGACCTTGAGGTCCAGTTGAACCTGTAGGACCTGTTGGGCCTTGAATACCCTGCGCACCAGTAGGACCAGTTGGAGTTATTTTTACTGTTGCCCAAACAGTTCCAGTCCAGCGCCAAGTATTTCCGCCAGCGCTAAATTCTTGATTTAAGGAAGGCGAATTAGGAAAATCAATTGCTGCCATTTGAGCCCTCCCCAGGAACTGTTAACTTTTCTGTTATTCTATAAGTATACTTCATCATCTGTCCTAGTTATCAACTCTTGAAGTTGCTATTTTTCCTGCTTCTCCTGCCAAAACAAAACCTGGAAAACCACTTACAGTTCCATATGCAATGCTATTTACATTGGATATGCCAAAAGAAGAAGTCACTAGCGTCCAGTTTACTAAGTCAATAGAATAAGCAAGTTGTCCGTTATTTCCACAAGCAACAAAAATATCTGAACCAAAATCTACATCTCTAATACTAATGCCAGAAAAAGGATTTGTTCTTTGAGTCCAAGAAACGCCATCTACAGAAGTTCCAATTTTTCCATCACCAGAAACTGCAACATATTTATTTGTACTGTAAGCAATTGAGTTTATTTGGCTTGTTCCAAACCCACTAGTAACAATATGGTCCCAAGTGACTCCATCTACTGAACTTGAAATTCTTCCACTTGTCCCTACAACTCTAAATCTTGTCCCATCGTGGATGATTCCATAAATAATGCTTCCAGTTAAACCATAAGTCTGCTGAGTCCAAGTAAGCCCATCTGTGGAAGTTGCAATCTTATTAAGACCGCCTACTGCAACAAATATTCCTGCAGCATAGGTAATAGCAAAAATTGAAGTTCCACCAAAACCGCTAGCCCGTTGAGTCCAAGCAATCCCATCAGGAGATGTTGCAATTTTTCCAGAAGCACCAACAGCAACATATAAATTTGCTCCATAAGCAACATCCCAAATTACTGTAGTTGCAAATGAACTTGTAGTGATATTCCAAGAAACACCATCTGTTGAATATCCCAGTCTTCCTCCAGCACCACCAGCAACAAACCTGTTGTTAACATATTTAACAAAGGTTATTTCAGTGGTGTCAAAGACGTTAATTCTTTGAGTAAAAAGTCCTGGAGAACTAGTTCTTTCTCTAGAAGAAATAATACCGTGAAGGGTTCTCAACATAACTATGCCGACAAACTTCCAGCAAGAAGCCATTCATTTGCTGCAACTTTTATTAAAGATGCTGTTGCATACTGCTGAGAAGTTTTTCTCTTTGATGCTTCAGAGTAAAGAGTAACCCCGACTGCTGGAACAAATGTAATTTGGCCGCTTCCATACTGTACAAGCACAATCTGTGTTCCAATAGGGAATGTATATGAGTTAAACCCATCAACTTCAATTGAAACATTCACTGCTGTTCCTGAAGTCATTCTTACTAACTTAGAAGCATCTGAAGCAGATAAGGTTGTTGATAACGAGTATGTGTTTGTTGTTAGTTCAAAGAATGCAGGTCCTGTATTTCCAGTTGCTCCCGTTGGACCAGTCGGACCAAAATTGCTAACAACAATTTGACCGCCCATTGCTCCGTGGTTTTGGCAAACATAGAAAAGAGAATCAGGTGCATTTAGAGGTACGTCCCAGACTAAAGCACCAGATTCGGTGCCGTTTCCTGTTACACCAGTAGAGTAAACGTTTCCAGCAACATAGCCACCAGAATTAGAACTAGTTTGAATAAAAAATGGATGCCCTGTTGCATTTATATTAAAAATATATCTGTTTCCACGAACAACATATAGCGTTGGGTTAGAAACTCCATTAAACAAATAAGCAGTGCTTCCGCTGTTAGTTATTGTGTAACTTGTTCCACCAGCAGTTCCTGTTGGTCCTGTAGGTCCAGGAACCGTTGAGGTAGCACCAGTCGCACCTGTTGGTCCCTGAATATTTCCAACACTTAACCAACTAGTAGTTGAAGCATCCCAGACGTAAAGAACTCCAGAAACTAAATATGATTCTCCTGCAGTTCCAATTGGTCGCGCTGCTTGAAGTGCTGCAAGAGTTGCATAGGAACCAGCAATAGTAATTCCTTGACCTTGTTGCCCAGTAGCACCAGTCGCACCTGTCGCACCTGTCGCACCCGTTGCTCCCGTAGGTCCACTATTTCCAGTTGCACCCGTTGCTCCAGTAGGACCTGTAATTCCCTGAGGACCTGTTGGTCCTTGAAAACCTCTAACTCCTTGTGAACCTGTATTACCAGTTGGTCCTTGTAAACCAATGTTTCCTTGGATACCTTGTGGACCAATAGGGCCTACAGTTCCTTGGGAACCAGTTGCACCTTGTGCACCTGTTGCTCCTGTGGGACCTGTAACTGTAGAAGGTGCACCAGTGGGACCAGTTACTCCTTGCACACCTTGTGAACCTGTTGGGCCTTGAATTCCTTGAGGACCTGTTGGCCCCACTGCGCCCTGAGGACCAGTTGCTCCTGCTGCAATAGTTCTAACAAGTTTCCATGCAGTGCCATTCCACTGATACAAAAGTGCACCAGATGCATACTGCTGATTGAGCGTTGGAGAATTTGGAAAATCAATAGGCATAATTAAATCTCCACAATCTGAATTTTATTAGAGTAACCAGATTCAACGCGGCTTCCGATTGCTCCACCAATAGATAAAGAGTTACCAGAACTTTGCCAAGCCCACACTTCAAAAAACTCTGAGTTATCTAAAACAACAACTGTTGACGAAGTTAGAACTGTGAAATCATTGTTAGTCCCGATATGAATTTCGCCTTGTCTTTTTTGCGGTGCCGTAACTGAAGCAGGGTTGGCTGTGTTGTGATATATCCAAGTTGCTCTAGAACCATTAATGTCTGAACCAAAATTTATCTGCCATGTAACTACATATGTCTTAGTTACTCCAGAAGTATTTGTAAATCTTCCAACTTGAGTTGTTCCATCATAAGAAAGAGTTGAAGACCCTTTTGAATTGTCTGGGTCTGTGATGTCCCATCCAATTCGTGTTTCAGTGCTACTTACAAGAGCAACGGGTGTTGTCTGTCGTCGTGCTAAAACAGCAGAAGAATATTGAGGCCCTTGTGGACCAGTTGGACCTGTTACAGAAGGTCCAGTTGCACCAGTTGGACCCTGAGAACCAGTAGGACCGAAAGGACCAGTTGCTCCTCTAAGACCAGTTTCACCAATAGGTCCTGTCGCACCAGTTGGGCCTTGTACTGTAGATGCAGGTCCAGTAGCGCCAGTGGCTCCAGTAGCACCCACGTTACCTTGTGGTCCTGTCGGACCTGTAACAGATGGACCAGTTGGGCCAGTCACTCCACCAACACTTGATGCAGATTCAACCCAGTAGCCGTCGTAGTAAACATAAATTTGTCCAGTAGTTGCATCAAACCATGCATCACCAGATGCAGCGTTTGTTGGTGGGGTTGTTGCTTGAAGCGCAAAGGAACCATAACGACCAGTAGGTCCTGTGCTTCCAGTTGGACCAGTAACAGTAGATGCAGGTCCAGTAGGTCCTTGTGGCCCAGTAGGTCCTATAACTTCTGTAATTACTAAATTCCATACAGTGCCATTCCATTTGTATTGTTGGTTTCCATATGTGTAAATCTGATTTAAGGAAGGCGAGTTTGGAAAATCAATTGCCATTTATTACACCGCCCTCTCATATTGGAACTCAATCAAAATCTCATCGTTTTCACTGAAGAAAAATGGTAAGTCATGTGTTGCTGAAAAACCTTCATCAAAATCAGCAACTTGATTATGAATAAGAATTTCTAAACGAGTTGCATCACTGTTGTTAAAAATTGCTGTTCCTAAAAATACTTTACTAGCAGAAGCATCTCTAAAAGTTACCTGACCTATTGGCTGATAATCTCTTACTGCAGCACCCGCTAAAGGAAGAGTAATTCTGTAAGTACCAAAGCCCTTGTCAGTTGTAGAGCCCGCTAAAACTCTTACGCTTCCAAAGACCAAAGAACCTAGTTGAATATACTTTCCACTAAGTGTTCCGTTTCCTATTGTAGGTGCAGTAGTGGTTGCACTCCATGCTGGAGAGTATGGTGTCCAAGCCCCTGTATTAAATGTTCCAGTAGAACCTGTGGCTCCTGTTGCGCCTGTAGCCCCCGTTGGGCCAGTAACTGTTGATGGAGCGCCTGTAGGTCCTGTTGCACCAGTCGGTCCCGTCGGACCAACTTCACCCTGAGGACCTTGAACTGTACTTGCCGCTCCAGTTGCACCAGTAGGGCCAGTCGGACCAGTAGGTCCAGCGCTTCCTAATTCTCCTGTAAGAGATACGCCCCACTGAGAAAGACTTACTTGAGTATCTGGGTTGTATACATAATCAACATTAAATGTAATATCTAATTCACTGATTGCAGTGATTGCACCTTCAATATATACATAAGGAAATGCAAGATTTGTACGAGTAAGTCTGATTCTTGAACCAACAACATATGACTTAGTAGAATCAAGAACAGTAAATGTTTTGCTTCCAGTTGATATGTTAATAAGGCTGTTTGAAGAAACTCCATTAAACCCGATGCCGAGACCCGTTGGGCCTGTAGCGCCAGTTGCTCCTGTTGGTCCGTTATTTCCTTGAGAACCAGTAGGACCTGCAACAGTACTTGCTGCACCTGTTGGTCCTGTAGGACCTTTAATCTGACCAACGTTTAACCAAACACTTCCAGTCCACACATACAAATCAGGACCAACAATGTAAGCCTCTCCAGGTGTTCCAACTGGATATGTATTATTTAGATTTTGTACAGTTTCAAAAGAACCTAGAATTGAGAGTGCTGGTCCTTGGCTTCCTGTTGGACCTGTAGCACCAGTTAACCCAGTGTTTCCTTGTAAACCTGTAGGTCCTGTTGGTCCTGCTGGACCAGTTACACCTGTAGGACCTGTAGGTCCTTGAACAGTAGATGCTGCCCCAGTCGCACCTGTTGGACCCGCGGGTCCTGTTGCTCCATTTAACCCTGAAGATATTTCTGGAACACCAACTTCTGCCCAGAAGTTATCGTAGTAAACATAGATAGAACCGTCAGTTGTGTTGTACCAGGCATCTCCAGTTTGTGGCGATACTGGTGGTGTTGCAGAACTTGTTGCAAAACCTCCTGCGCGACCTGTAGGTCCTGTAGGACCTGCAGTTCCTGCAGTTCCTGTTGGCCCAGTGGCACCTACTTGTGCAGCACCAACTTCAACCCAGAAAGTGTCGTAGTAAACATAAACTTTTCCTGTTTCAGCATTAAACCAAGCATCTCCAGGTGTTGGTGATGCTGGAGGTGTTGACCCTTCAAGTGCAAAGTTACCTTCAGGGCCAGTTGGTCCTTGATTACCTGTAGGTCCTTGAATTGTTCCTACATTTACCCATGCTGATGTTGTTTCAGACCAAACGTAAAGATTTCCAGAAATAATATAGCCATCGCCAAGACTTCCAGTCGGATGTGCTGCTTGTAGTGCTGCTAAATCTGCATAAGAACCAAGGATTGTTACGCCAGTACCTTGCGCACCTGTCGCTCCAGTGGCTCCCGTCGGTCCTGCAATACCAGTCGCACCTGTGGGTCCTTGAATACCAGTCGCACCAGTAGGACCTGCAACAGTACTTGCTGCACCAGTCGCACCAGTGGGTCCTTGAGAACCTGTTGGTCCCTGTGGACCAGGAACTGTTGAATCCGCTCCTGTTGCTCCAGTTGCTCCAGTTGCTCCTGTCGCACCAGTCGCACCAACAGCACCAGTAGGACCTGCAACAGTACTTGCTGCACCTGTTGCGCCAGTAGCACCTGTCGGTCCTTGAATGTTTCCAGCATTTATCCAAGAAGATGTTGTTGCTGACCAAACATAAAGATTTCCGTTAACTAAATAACCATCACCTGCGTTACCAGTTGGATGTGCTGCTTGTAGTGCTGCTAGTGATTCGTAAGAACCAAGGATAGTAATTCCTTGTCCTTGCGCACCTGTCGCACCAGTTGCACCAGTTGGACCTGCAATACCACTAGCACCTGTAGCACCAGTTGGTCCTGCTACTGTTGAAGCAGCACCAGTTGCACCAGTCGGTCCGACGTTTCCTGTCGCACCTGTCGCACCTTGAATACCTTGTTGTCCTTGTTCACCTGTTGCACCAGTAGCACCAGTTAATCCTGTCGCACCTGTAGCACCAGTAACACCTTGAATACCTTGTTCACCAACAGCACCTGTCGCACCTGTTGGACCAACTGCACCTGTTGCACCAACTGCACCTGTTGCACCAGTAGCACCAGTTAATCCTGTCGCACCTGTAGCACCAGTTGCACCAACAGCACCTGTCGCACCAACTGCACCTGTAGCACCGACAGCACCAGTTGCACCTGTAGGTCCAACTTCACCAGTAGGACCTTGAGCACCTGTTGCACCGACAGCACCAGTAGGTCCAGTAATACTTGCACCAGTAGGACCAACTGCACCTGTAGGTCCTTGAGAACCAGTCGCACCAGTTAATCCTGTTGCACCTCTAGCAGCAAGTAAATCCCATGAAGAAGAAACTCCAGGTTCATCACCAGTTACTGGATTATAAGAAGCAGCAAACCAAAATTGTCCATTGTGAGTTACTGCAGAAAATTGTGTGTAGTCAGTTGTGGAAGACCAAACGCCACCATATGTAATTCCAACTGCACCACGTTCACCAGTTGGTCCTAAGTTTCCTTGCGGACCTTGCGAACCAGTTGGACCTTGTGCACCCGTTGGACCTTGCGAACCAGTTAATCCAGTTGCACCTGTAGCACCAGTAGAACCTGTAGGACCGACGCTTCCAGTTGCACCTGTAGCACCGACAGCACCTGTAGAACCTGTTGGTCCCTGTGCACCTGTTGCACCGATAGCACCAGCAGGACCTTGCGGACCAACAATTTGTCCAACACTTGTCCATGTTGGAGTTGGTTCTCCACCCCAAACATACAAATCACCATCTGCATCAACAATGAATGCATCATTTCTTGTGTTACCAGAACTTGGTAATGAACCTAATGTTGCAACACTTCCACGGAAGTTGATAGAAGTTCCAACAGCACCTTGCGCACCTGTAGCACCTGTAGCACCTTGTGGACCTTGAGGTCCAGTAATACTTTGACCTGTTGCACCAGTCGCACCTGTCGCACCCGCAACGCCTGTAGGACCTTGAATACCCTGCGCACCAGTCGCACCTGTTGCACCAGTGGAACCTGCTACACCTTGAATACCTTGCGGACCTTGTGGGCCAACGTTTCCTTGCGAACCTGTAGGTCCCTGCAAACCAGTTGGACCTTGAATACCTTGTAGACCCGTTGGTCCTTGAATACCTGTAGGACCAGTTGGACCACCAGATGGACCGATAGGGCCAGTTGGACCTGTTACACCTGCAGGACCAGTTGCACCTTGTGGACCCACTGAACCTCTTGGAACATTTACAGCAGCCTGTGAAGAAACTGTTTGGCTTACTGTGTCAATAGAGGTGATATCAACATCACCAGCACCTGTAGGAAGGTAAAAATCAAAATCATAAGACTTAGCACCATAAACACGAATGCGTGCTGTGTAGTGCCAACCAACTGGAGAAAGTTTTCTATTGTCAGTTGTAGGAAGATTTACGCTAAATGAGCCAGTATTATCAAGAGTTAGTTTGATGGGGCCAGATATAATTATTGCATCAGCGTCATCCTCAATTTTGGTTGAGGTAGAGAACGTGATTGTTCCAGAAGCAGGTTGGCCATTTACCTTAGTAAATTGCCCAAAGACCCTTCTAGTCGTCACGTCTTCTGAATAACTCATTTAATCTCCCAGGGACGAAACGAACAAAAACGTTATAATGCACCTATTCTGGTTCTATTTTACGTTGTTTTTGCTCATGCGAGTTTGAAACTTGAGGTAAAAACTTAGTTAAGTCTGTCCATTGAAAGGATACTTAAATCTTTTCTCGGGTCATGGTTTGTGCCAATTACCATAGTTAGAAGTCCAGGACGCGATTCCATACCAGTTCTATCTCTAAACCATGCCGACCCAGGGTCAACGGTTGGGCATTGTGCCCAGAATCGTGGCCCGATGTCTTTTGCTTTGAAGTGGTGAAAGTGACCCGAAAGCAAGACTGTGCAGTCTCCTAGTGGAGTCATACCAGCAGCCTGTCCCTTTATATAGTTCTCTGCATCCTTGGCTTGATGTCCGTGGAAGAGCCCAAGCATTACACCATTAATGTTAATTGCTAATGTTTGGTGGTCTTTTGAAGGAAACCTAAACTCAACGTGAGATAGGTCAGGTCGTTGTTCGCAGACCATTCTTACTGCACTTGCAATATCAGTATTCCAACCTTCCGCTGGGTCTACAGCAACTTGCCGTGTTACCTCGTCATGGTTTCCGTTTACAACAGCAACAACTACTCGCTCTACAAGAGGAGCAAAAGCAAGAATCTGCTTGAACAGAATTTCTCTTCCAAGACGGACCTGCTCTGTGAGACCTAAATCAGATGCATAACTACTCTGCAATCTTCCGTTCTGGGATGTATTACCCTCAACGTGGTCTCCTAAGAGTGCAATAACAACTGTCCCAATTGGTCTACCAATCTTCTGTAGTTCCTTTAGGCGCTCAACTCCCATATCTGTAGCATCCATCAAACGCTGAAGAGTGTGTTCTGTTCCCTCGCCATTTGCACGCTTTCCAAGTTGTTGGTCAGATGGTGCAAAAATATAGGCTAAGTTTCCAGATGTCTTCTTTGTTTTTACAGAGAACTTATATTTTCTAGCGTAAGAAATAAGTTCATCTATGCTTGCTCTTTCTTCTTGTTCTTCTGGAGTTCCAATAGGAACAATGTTTATTCGTGCTGACTCAAGTTGGTCGCCATTAAATGTCTGCCATTGACCTTTACGAACAGAGGTAACTCTCCACTCAGATGGGTCTAAATTAAATTCTTTTAATATATCTTCTGCCCCTGGGAGATTTCCTACTGGCTTGTTGTTGGCAACTACATAGCCACCATTCTCGTCAATCTCCATGCGGGGACGCCATGATTCAGTAAACTTGTCTTTACTGTCTCTTGTATCGGAGCCACGAGGTCCAGGGCTAGTCATATCTACTAGTTTTTCTAGTAAAGACTTTTCTTGTTCTATAGGTTTTTCGTTCTTTTTCTTTTCTGTCATTTTTGCACACCAGAATTAGATGTTCTAAGTTTGCCTGTATAGCATCTACATTGCTTTGACCTGTGAAGCCTTATTGAAGAAAAAGCAATCTCATATCCTTCTGAGATTAATAGTTTATGAATTTGACGATTAGAAATTGTTCCCTTTATTGATGGGCTTGCCATAACAACTTCAAGGGCTGTTTTATCCTCGCCAGTTAAACTATTCAATACAAGAGAAATTCCGCAAGGTAGTCCAGGTACAGACGGAGTGAGTTGTTTTAACTTATCTGCCAGAGCCATAGAGTGCCACCCTTCTCCTAAGAGAATATGACCGATATCTAAATCGGATTAGTGACTATAACTCTAATAGTAAGAGTGAGAGTTTTGTGTCTTTTAGACTGGCGTGTCGTTAAATCTCTTTTTTGCCCTTGGAGCGTTCTGTTTGTAAGTGAGAATCTACAATTATTGTTACTAAATCTTTTACTATTTTTATTTCTGCAGCAATTGCTATATTTGAAGCCTCTACCCTATTAACTCTGTCTGATAGGGACTTGCCACTGTTTGGCCACAACTGGTATTCTACTTTTTCCATACGCTCGCTGACCGAGCGTCCTTTATCGTCTACACCGATTGCAGTGTCAATTCTTTTAGCAATCTTATAGACAGCATACACAAATGCGGTAACAGTTGCTAGTCCACCAGATATTAATACGATTTCGGAAAAAACCTTCATATCTTGAAACATAGGATAAAGTCACACTTTCCGAAAAGTAGAAGGTACTACATGTGACTATTTTGTCATATCTTCTATGGCTCTATTTCCCCCTATTGGTGTTTCGGGCTGCAAAACTGTATTCTCTATGTATAGTTCGTTTATTGATTAAATTAACCAAATTCGTCAAAATTGATGTTGGACGTTGAGCATATAAAGAGGAAGCGAGTGACGAAAGATGCTACAAACTCAGAAAAGAATGAGTATACGGGCTACTGCTATGCGGTATGGATTACCTACAAGAGTAATCTCAAGGGCAGTCTGGGCAGGTGAGTTGTTAGCCATACGCACTACAACAGAGACTGGAAGAGAACGAATTTACATACTTTCAGACGATGCGGATAACTGGTTTAAGTCTTTATCTTCTGAAACAAAAACTGCTTCTGTTGGCGGTGCATAGTGAGCACTGATAACTCAAATATTCTTTTAACCTCTGCTGAGTGGTATGCCAATCTTGGTTGGAAGATAATCCCTTGTCACGGAATTACAGATGGAAGTCGCTGTACTTGTAGTGGTTCTCATGCGGAGCCAAAAGATATTGGTAAGCACCCTGTAGTTTCTTGGAATACTGCTGCGACATCTGATGTTGAAACTATTCGTCGTTGGTGGCACACGGAGCCAAATTACAACCTAGGTGTTGTATGCCGTCCTAGTGGATTTTTTGTAATTGATATTGACCCGCGTTCTGGCGGAGATTCTTCTTTTGAAAAATTTGAAGAACTTGTTGAAGGTCACTTACCTCCAACTCTAGAAGCAACCACTGGTATTTACAATGTCGGAAACAAAGAAGTTCGTGGACGTCACTTGTATTACAAGTGTGACCCAAGTGAAGAACTTATGGGCAACCTTGAAAATGCTGGGCTCAGGGGTGTTGATATCAAACATAATGGTTATGTTTTGATTGCTCCATCACGACACTATTCTGGTAATCGCTACGAGTGGGTTGATGGGAAGCGACCAGACCAGATTGAAATGGCTGAAGCGCCAGAACAACTGCTTGAGTTTCTTCGTAAGAAAAATAGAAGAAAGAAGGGAACTAGCCTAGGCAGTGCCGACTGGGGTAGCGCTTTTTCTAATCTTGAGTTTAATGGTCAAAAGTTAGATGTAGATAAACTTTTAGAAAAAGGACTTGTTGAGGGAGAAAGAGCAACTGGTCTATATCAAATTGCTTGCGCTCTTGCTAATAAGTTTCCAGTAAACACAGAAGCGGGAAGACTTGCAGTAGAGACATTGATGATTCGTTTCAATGCAGAGAAGGTTCACCCTCCTATGCATTTGGAAGGACAAAACAGTCTTTTAATGCACACTCGTCGTGCAATTGATTTTGTTTTAGATAATCCTAAAACAGATAAGTTGTGGCCTGGCGGTATTGAGTTTGATGAAAAAACAGCAGTTAGTTGGGCTGAGCAGTCTCAAAGAGAGACTAATGAAAAACTCTCTGTGGCTACAGTGCCAAAAGAGATTCAACCTATGACTGGTGTAGTCACTCCTCGTAGAGAGACATATGAAGGAAATATGTCATCTCTAGAAGAATCAATTCATTCTGGTGCTTCTATGCAAGAGAGTATGTCTAATAGAAACCTAGATATTGCTCCCGACCAAGACTCTATTTATGAAGAAGATGGTGGAACTCCTGGAAAGCGAAGCCTCAGCGATGTAGGTAATGGTCGTAGATTGGTTGACCTATTTCATCCTGTGATTCGTTATACAGAGGGTCTTGGTTGGTTTCACTGGAGCGGTTCTCATTGGAAGCCAGATGTTGAAAAGTTAGATATTAAAGAGATATCTAAAAAACTCGGTTCAATCATTGTTGCTGAAAGTAAGCAATATGAAGAAGATGACAAGATTACTAAAACCGTTAAGTGGGGTAGCGACTCTAAATCTGTAGCAAGAATTAATGCGGCTATTGAATCTGCTAATAGTGATACACGAATTAGACTTGCCGTAGATGATTGGGATAAATCTCCTGACCTTCTTGGTGTAAAGAACGGTGTAATTAATCTAAAGACTGGTGACTTAATTAAAAATAGCCCAGACTTGTATATAACTCGTTCATGCCCAGTTGGATATATTCCAGGACAGCAAAATACAAGATGGAAACAATTCTTGGACTTTGCAACTGGTGGAGATAAAGAACTTCAAGATTGGCTTCAACGTGCCGCTGGATATTCCATTTCTGGACACCGTAGTTACGATGTTATGTTTATGGTTTATGGTCCTCCTGGTTCTGGTAAGAACACATTTGTTGAAGCAATCGTAAAGGCTTTGGGAACTAAACAATATGCATGGCCTTTTGATACTTCTGTTTTGTCTGATGGAAATGGAAAATCAAATCCTCAGGACCAATACCACTGGGCTGAACTTCGTGGTCGTAGAGTTGTTTGGGTTGATGAGTTGCCAGATGGAGAACGAATTAAAGAAAACTCTTTGAAGCGTCTTACTGGTTCTTCTGAAATTCCTGCTCGTTCTCCTGGAGAAAAACCATTTACATTCCAGTCACAAGCAAAGTTATGGATTTCAACTAACCACCGTCCTATCATTACTGATGATGCGATGTGGCGACGTATTCGTCCTATTCCGTTTATGCATGTTCCAGAACGTCCCGACCCAGATTTGAAGGACTACATCTTTGATGAAAACGGTGGACTACCTGCCGTGCTTGCATGGGCAGTTGAGGGTGCAGTAAAACTTCTTAACTCAAGTTCTAATGATGCTCTTGGTTGGTGCAAAGTTGTTAAAGAGGCTTCAGAACTTTATCAAAAGAATGAAGATAGAATTGGACTGTTCCTAGAAGAAGAAACTAGGGAAAACTCAGAAGCAACTATTATTGTTGCAGACCTCTTCCTTCAGTACCGATTGTGGAGTGAGCGACGTGGAGAACGCCCACTTACTCGTATTGCTTTTGATAGAAAACTTCTTGATAGAAATATGGAAGTTTTTGGTTCTGGTTCTGCAGCAACAGTGAAGGGAAGAATGCTTCCTCCACGAGTTATCTCAAATGAAACAATTCCTAATATTGGATTACTTAGTTTGGGATATGGAGTTTAGCGAGGCTTAAAAACTCTAGCGCCCCCGCTACCGCCGCCTCTGACTCCAGGAATGCGACGAGCAGCGGGGGATTTTGCTGTCAACTTTCCTCCGATAAAACCCTGAGGAGGTTTAATCATCAAAGCAGTCATTGCATGAACTAAAGCATCAACACGGTCTGGAGACTTTCCTTCTCCTGGAATCCAAGATGTCATCTGGTCTTCAAGTTCTGCTAAATAGCCAATATGGTGAATACGTTGCTGCTCGTAAGCAAGAACGATAGGTTCTGCGCGAAGAGCCTTTCCATGCTTTGAGTGAACTTCAAATACTTTAATTGTTGGGTCAATAGTATTGATTGCGTTTCTTACGAGTGCTCCGCCTTGGTTTACTTCAGCAACAACTGGTGCACCCCAGCGGCGGGCCATCTCAACAACTTTGTTTGCCCAGACTTCTGGTGAGCCTAAAATTGTTGCATCTTCTAGTACCCAAGCATGGCGCTTGTATAAATCTCTATCTGCAGTAGAAGCACAAACAACAATTCCACATGCATCTCTAGGGTTCTCTGCTACTGACGGGTCAACACCAATAACTCTTAGAGGTGTTGTTGGTGGTAAAACTCCTTGACGAGATGACTCAATCATCTCAATTGTCCATAGTGCTCCATCAATAGAGTCAAGCATCTCTCCATAAAGTTCTTGAGCAGCAAGACGAGTTCCAGCGTAAACACCAGTAATTGTGTCTAGATATGCACTACTTAGGTTGCCTGAATTGTCCATAGTTGAGCCGCGACTAACAACAACTTTATTTCCTTTTTTTGCTTCATCTAAAAGATTGTAAAGAAGTGGGACTCTTTTTGGAGTTGTTGTAATCATTATCTGCGGATTAGAACCAAGACGAGTGCCCACGCGTAAGTTATCAAATGCGGTCATACCTGCAGCATCTGGAGTCTGTCTCCATGCGGCTACCTCATCGCCCCAAGCGTGTGTAAATTGTGGACCACGAAGAGAGTCTGGTTCATCTGCGGTAAAGCAAGTTGCAGTGTTTCCGTTAGGCCAAGTCAAGCGACGCTTTGACGGTTCGTAGAGTGGGCGCTCGCTAGGTGGCGTCACATTCATAATTCCTGATTCACCTTCAACAATAACGTCACGCACATCTGCTGCAGTACGAGCAACTAGTGCAAAGCGACGCTGACCTGTTGTTGTGTATTTTGCTTGCTCTCTTACCCATTCTGCAGCGCTACGAGTTTTTCCAGCACCACGACCAGCAAGATAAATCCAAATATTCCAATTTCCTTCAGGTGCTTGTTGTTCTGGGCGACCCCAGAAACGCCAATCCCACTGGACATCTTCCATATTGAGACCAAGCATTGCTGCTTCTCTTTCTTCTTCAGAAAGATTTGCAATAATCTCAGCGAGACTTGCAGCCATTTATTTACCTAGTTATTCTTTTGAAGACTTCTTTGGGCTCCGTAATATAAAGGAGCAGCAGAACTAAGACCTAAACCTTTTGCTAAATCTTGTAGTGAAAAGCCATTTTTATATTCTTCTGCAAGTTGGTCGTGGTATGCCTCAACGCCGCCAACTTGTTTAGCATTCTTAACGCGCTCAACTGCTGCAGGAAGTTCTGAGCGGTTTGCTTTCTTTCGTGGCTTAATCTCTGAAATTGAAACGCTTTCCATAACAACTCTGCGTCTAATTCCTGGGTATGCAACATTAATTGCTTTTGCTAATTCTGGAAGACTTCCACCTAAACCATAAAATTCGCAGAGTAAGCGAGTATATTCTCGGCTGGCTTGATGTGCTGGAGTATTTTGATTTCTAGACCCGTAAGCGCGTTTTGCTAAAGGGAAGAGTGGCTCAATTAGTGCTTTGTATTGTTCAACAAGTCCAGTGCTCATATCAACTCCATCACCTAGTAATTACAATAACTATAGGATAACGGAAGGTAGTGCTTATTTAGTCCTTAGACTCGTCGTCTTCCTTAGGATTTCTTAAAGGATATGTGACTGCCCACGCAATGAAGGTTCCTATGATGGCATACCCTACGATTGTTTTTGCTGAACCATCAAGGACAACCCAGGCGATGAACATGCCTAGAAGAGTCCATAGTTGGTCAATCATGTCTCTTATCAGTTTCATGGCTTACGTCTCCTTACGCCTTTGCTATCCCCTGATGGCGCTCCGCCACCAGAATTTCCTCCACCGCCTGAACCAGTTCCACTTGAACTACCCGCGGCTCCGCTTGCTGCAGCAACTGCGTTAATCGCAGCACCTGCTGCAATCACGGTTGCAACAACAGCCTCAGTTGATTCTTGACGTTCTTCATCTGACATATCTGCACCGATACTGCCTAAAGCAAGTAATGCTTGCGCAGGGTCATCAAACATAGTAGAAAGCAATTCTACAGGATTTGCAAGTACCTCTAGGGCTGCTGCAACCTCGGCAGTAATAACAATTTCATTACCATTCTCATCTTGACGAACCTCTACAGGAGTCTCTGCAGGTAGGTCTTCGTAGGCAATACCCGCGTCTTGAATCTGCTCTTTTGTAAGTGTTTCGCCTGGTGCAACTGACTCAATAAGGGCATCTGCAACCAAATCTTTTTCAGCCTCTGTTAGTTTTCCGTCAGCAGAAAGCGCATCTGAAAGATTGTTAACTTCTTCAGATGTAACTTCACCATCTGCATTAAGTGCATCTAAAATTTGTTCAGCATCTGCTGTTGTAATTTTTCCATCACCAAGTGCATCTTCTACAGCAGTATCAACAACTTCTTCTTGTGTTGGTTCTGGTTCTTCTGCAGGTGGTTCTTCTGCAGGTGGTTCTTCTGCAGGTGGTTCTTCTGCAGGTGGTTCTTCTGCAGGTGGTTCTTCTGCAGGTGGTTCTTCTGCAGGTGGTTCTTCTGCA
>Ga0078894_10001346_pt1 | contig 18229 bp, 23 predicted proteins | sample LauGreSu1BDMLBSD_2_FD_67506 | JGI IMG/M metagenome (GOLD analysis project Ga0078894, IMG submission 67506) | Freshwater lake microbial communities from Lake Michigan, USA - Su13.BD.MLB.SD (version 4) (version 4) | ecosystem: Environmental > Aquatic > Freshwater > Lake | place: Lake Michigan... | reverse complement strand
GAATGATTTCAATTGGATTAATCAACATACCTTTTATTTTTCTATTCCATGCCTTTGTTTACCCAAATTACTGGCTAGGATTCATCTATTATTTACTTATTGGACTTTTTGGATTAGCCGCATACATGTGGTTTAGAAACTACATTCGTTATAAAGAAAAGGGAATTCTTTCAAAAATGGATTTGACTAAAATCCTTCAAAAACGGACTGATTTACTAGAAAAGATTCACAATCAAATTCCTGTTGCTTAAGTTCCAAGGACCTTTTGTGCGAAAAATAGCACACTTAAACCAAAAAATAAGGAGATTAGTATATTGGCAAAAGCAAAAAAGTAATTCCCTGAATTAAATAATGACAATGTTTCATTTCCGAAGGTACTGAACGTACTAAATCCCCCACAAAACCCAACAATTACAAGTGGATACAGCCAACTATACTCCTGGTATTTCGGCAAGATGCTATAAATGAATACACCTAATATTAAACACGCAGTGGTATTCGTAATTAATGTCCCTATTGGAAAAGAAGTATTCCAAAGTCGCATACTAACAACGCCAACTGCGTAGCGGCATAAGCTACCTAATCCACCTCCTAGAAAAATCAAAAACCATTTCATTCTTGAGAGTTAAAACTGATGATTTTCTTAAATCCTGCTTGAAACAAAAGAAATGCAACAAGACTTCCAACAAGAGCACCCACCAAAACATCTGAAAAATAATGTACTCCCAAATAAATTCGACTCAAACAAATAATCAGCCCAATTGCAATTAGTATAAATTTCAATTTCTTTTTTTTCTCACCAAATAGCAATGAAACAGATGTTATTATTGCAAAGATATTCGCTGCATGAGAAGAAATAAATCCATATTCGCCTCCCCTGTAGAACTTTCCAGGCGCTTCTTGATAAAAATGCAATTGGTCCATAATAAGCAAGTTATGTGAAGGACGATAGCGCAGGAATATATTCTTAAAAAGATGAACCGAAATTAAATCAGAAAATGCGACAGAAAGAAGAACAAAGAGCAAAAAGATTACGGCCTTTTTTGATCCTATCTTTTTCAATACAATGAAAAACAAATAAAGATAAAGTGGAATCCAAGTAAGTCGACCAGAAATCAGCCACATCAATTGGTCCAAAAATGGTGAATGCATTCCGTTGACCGCCAAAACGATCTCACGATCGATCGACTCCAACCATTCAATCATGATTCAATTTTTGCCAAATCATATCTTTAAGTCGATCAAGGCCTTGCTCAGCAACAGATGAAATAAAAATGTGAGGAATCTTTGGCAGATCTTTTTCCATTTCTTTCATCAATTCTGCATCGAGCATATCGCTTTTTGTAATGGCTAAAATACGCTCTTTATGAAGTAATTCAGGATTGTATTGCTTCAATTCATTTAGCAACACCTTGTATTCCTTATGAATATCTTCACTATCTGCCGGCACCATGAATAACAATAGTGAATTTCGTTCAATGTGTCTTAAAAATCTAAGGCCTAAACCTTTCCCTAAATGAGCTCCTTCTATAATTCCAGGAATATCCGCCATTATGAAAGAACGATGATCGCGGTACGCTACAATACCTAGATTTGGACGAAGTGTTGTAAATGGATAATTTCCAATTTCTGGTTTCGCAGCGGAAAGAACAGACAACAATGTACTTTTACCTGCATTGGGAAATCCAACCAACCCTACATCTGCAAGGACCTTAAGCTCGAGTATTTTCCAACCTTCTCTTCCTTCTTCACCTGGTTGCGCATGACGTGGAGTTTGATTCGTCGGTGACTTAAAATGATTATTTCCTAGACCACCTCTACCACCTGGTTGGATGATTTGTTCCTCCCCATTCTCAGTTATTTCGAATAGTACCTCCCCTGTTTCTTCATCCCTTGCAAGAGTTCCCAAAGGCACTTCAATGTACTCGTCACTTCCTTGACTTCCTGTCTTTAAATTTCCGGCACCATGCGCTCCATGTCCAGCTTTGATGTGTTTTTTAAATTTCAAATGCAACAAGGTCCATAATTGCGAATTACCTCTCACAATTATGTGCCCACCACGTCCACCATCGCCACCATCCGGACCGCCTTTAGGAATATACTTCTCTCTTCTAAAATGTGTAGAACCTCCTCCACCATTACCAGAAGAACAATGAATTTTTACGTAATCAACGAAATTATCTGATGCCATGCGAAAGCAAAGGTAGGATATTAAGTGCAATAAATAGAAAACGCCGGACAATCCGCCCGGCATTTTCATCTCATTTTATACTTTTAAATCAAATCAATTGCTTCAAACAAACGATTGGTAATCTCGTCAATCGATCCAATTCCATTGATTGCTACAAATTTGTTTTGATGCTGGTAAAAATCTTTAACTGGTGCAGTTTCAGAATTATATACTTTGATTCTATTTGCAATTACCTCAGGATTTGCATCATCTGCACGACCACTTACTTCTGCTCGTTTTTTCAAACGCTCTTTCAATTCATTTTCTTCCACCTCTAGGGCAAGCATAACAGTGATAGAAGTGCCAATTTCTTTTAAAAACTCATCCAAAGCCTGCGCCTGAGCATTTGTACGTGGAAATCCATCAAAAATAAATCCCTTTGGATCTGTATGCTTAACAACCTCAGATCGCAACATATTTATGGTTACCTCATCCGGAACTAACTGCCCTTTATCTATAAAACTCTTTGCGAGTGTGCCCAAAGCTGTTTCTCCTTTGATATTTGCTCTGAAAATATCACCTGTAGACAAATGGATCAACCCATACTTTTCGATCAGTCTTTCAGACTGTGTTCCTTTCCCCGCTCCTGGAGGTCCAAATAGTACAATATTCAACATAATGCTCAGTGAGGTCAAACCTCCTTTAATTGATAAATTTCTTTTAAATTTCTTCCTTTTTCATCGTAATCCAAACCATAACCAACAACAAACGAATTTGGTATGGAAAATCCAATATATTCAGGATGTTGTTTGCCTTTGAAAGCTTCCGGTTTAAACAACAATGTACAAACTTTTACAGAAAGTGGATTGTCCGCCTTCAGCAATGAAACGATCTTATCGATTGTCAACCCTGAATCTACAATGTCTTCAAGAACAATTACATGGCGATTTTCAACAGAACTTGTTAAACCAATTAATTCGTCGACGCGGCCACTCGAAATAGTTCCACTGTATGAACTTACTTTTACAAACGAGATTTCGCAATTGCCATTGATCTGCTTTACTAAGTCAGATGCAAACATAAATGACCCATTGAGCACAGCAAGAAACAGCACGTCTTTTCCATGATAGTCGCTGTTAATTTTGTTTGCAAGTGAGCTAACTTCCTCCTGGAGTTCCGCTTCCTTGATAAACACCTCAAAATACCGGTCGTTTAATTGGATCACTTTCTTAGGTAAAATTGGTTTGCAAATTTAGCTATTTTCTCCCGAAGGAAATGAAATATTTCGAAGCAAACTTATCAACGTCTTCCAATTGAAGTCTATCTTTGCAGTATGACAAAGAGTGTTACATATGGAAGAGGTTCCCGCGTTGGCATGATCGGAGGCGGACAATTAGGGAGAATGTTTATTCAATCTGCTATTGATTTCAACGTTGAAGTCCATGTTTTAGATCCCGATCCACAAGCACCCTGCAAGTTTATTGCCCATTCTTTCACGGAAGGATCGCTCAATGATTATGAAACGGTTTTGAAGTTTGGTGAAGACAAAGATGTTTTAACAGTTGAAATTGAAAATATCAATATTGAAGCGCTTGAAGTGTTAGAAAAAATGGGCAAAAAAGTGTTTCCACAACCTAACGTTCTTAGAATTATTAAAGACAAGGGCATTCAAAAAGAATTTTATTCAAATCATAACATTCCAACGGCTCCATTCAAATTGATTCAATCCAATGACGAATTAAACAAGAACATAGACTTCCTGCCATTTGTGCAAAAAATGAGAACGGGCGGATACGATGGAAAAGGTGTTCAAGTCATTAAATCAAAAAATGAATTTGAAAAAGGATTTCAAGCACCGTCTGTTTTGGAGCAATTAATCGATTTTGAAAAAGAGATTTCGATTATTGTGGCAAGAAATGAAGTAGGACAAATGACTACTTTTCCTGCAGTCGAATGTGAATTCAATCCTGAAGCTAATTTAGTGGAACTGCTTTTTTCTCCTGCCGATATAAGCAATCAAGTTGAACAAAATGCGCAAGATCTGGCGAAATCGGTTATTGAAAAACTTGACATGATTGGAATTCTTGCAGTTGAAATGTTCTTAACAAAAGATGGAGAATTGCTTGTCAATGAGATTGCACCAAGACCTCATAATAGTGGACATCATACCATCGAATGCAATGTCACTTCTCAATTTGAACAACACCTACGCTCTATCTTAAATCTTCCACTTGGATCAACCAAAATCATTCAAGCAGGTGCAATGATTAATCTTTTAGGTGAAAAAGGTTTCGAAGGGAAAGCTGTCTACGAAGGGCTTGAAAATTATTTGAAATTGCCCGGTGTTCACCCTCATTTGTACGGCAAAACACATACGAAACCCTATCGCAAGATGGGCCACGTTACTGTTACTGGTGAGTCGGTAGAAGATGTTAAACAATTAGCTAAAGAAGCTCTTATCGGCATTAAAGTTATTAGCGAATAAACTGCGAAGGGTTTATTTCTTTGGTCTTGGCAACTTAAATGATGTTAAAATTCATTTTGTTTAATCTTTTTATTTTTTTATTAAACATTTTTGTTTAAGTTTGTTGATGTAATTGTTAAACAAAACAAAATGTCAACAATTGAATTCAACGAAGCACTAATAGGTATAGAAAACAACTTGCATTCATTTGCTATGAGTTTTACGCGAAACAATGAAGACGCAAAAGACCTAACACAAGAAACAATGTTAAAAGCAATAACTTACAGAAGTTATTATGCTCCTCAAACAAATTTCAAAGCGTGGGTATTTACAATCATGCGAAATATTTTCATCAATCAATACCGCAGAAAGGTAAAGTCGGGGACAATCTTCGATCACTCACAAGATCTTTATTTATTGAATAGTTCAGGGGATTCACTGAATTCGCCTTTGCAATCTATTTCAGTTAAAGAAATTAGCACGCACATTAACAATTTGGATGGAGAATACCGTGAGCCATTTGAAATGCATTTCAAAGGTTACAAGTACAAAGAAATCGCAGATCATTTGGGAATTCCCATTGGTACGGTAAAAAGTCGTATTTTCATAGCGCGAAAAAAATTAATGGACTTGCTTCCAGAATACAACTATTCACTGAACTAATGCACAAAAAAGTCACCATCATCGGAGCTGGTATATCCAGTTTGTCTGCAGCGTCATTCCTAGCCAAAGATGGTTACGATGTTACAATTCTGGAGAAAAACGCTACAATCGGTGGGAGAGCGCGTCAATTCAAGCACGAAGGTTTTGTGTTTGACATGGGCCCGAGTTGGTATTGGATGCCAGATGTTTTTGAGCAGTTTTACAATAAATTCGGTTATACTGCGTCTGACTTCTATGAGTTAAAACGATTGGACCCCTCCTATAAAGTCTTTTGGAAAGACGAGACCTCAACAAACATTCCTGCTTCAGAAAAAGATTTTTTTGAACTTTTTGGATACCTTGAAAAAGGCAGCTCCGTTAAGTTGAAGCAATTTCTGGATGAAGCAAAATATAAATATGAGGTTGGAATGCAAGACCTCGTTTTTAAGCCAAGTTTGAAAATCATGGAATTCGCAGACATGCGAATATTGAAAGGTCTTTTTAAACTGCATTTACTTTCTTCATTTTCAAAATACATTCGCAGTTACTTTAAAGAGGAGAAAATACTTTCTCTCTTAGAATTTCCTGTTTTGTTTCTAGGCGCAATGCCAGAAGAAACTCCTGCTCTCTATTCTTTAATGAATTATGCTGACATTTCTCTGGGCACGTGGTATCCAATGGGAGGAATGTTTAATATAATCGAGGCATTTGAAAAAATTGCACTTGAAAATGGAGTTAAGATATTGACCGACCATGATGTTCAAGGCATAGAATACGAAGGGAAGAACGTTACTCATGTCATCACTCAAAATGGGAAAATTCAAACTGATATATTAATTTCAGGAGCGGACTATCAGCATACAGATTCGTCTATCATGAATGGAAAGGCCAATTATAAATCCTCTTATTGGGATAAAAGAACAATGGCCCCATCTTGTCTACTTTTTTATGTTGGTGTTGACAAAAGGGTAAACAATTTAAAGCATCACAATTTGTTTTTTGATGAGGCATTTGAATTACATGCAAAAGAAATTTACAAAGATCCAAAATGGCCAACTGCACCACTTTTTTATGTGAGTGCACCATCTATTACAGATCCATCCGTGGCTCCAGAAGGCAAAGAAAACCTTTTTATGTTAATTCCTATTGCTCCTGATTTAAAGGACGATGAAGCTACAAGAGAGCGTTATTTTGATTTAATGATGAATCGTTTGGAAGCAAAAACGGGAGAAAATATTCGTGAATTTATTTGTTACAAGAAAAGCTTCTGTATTTCGGATTTCAAAAATGATTACAATGCTTTCAAAGGCAATGCTTATGGACTTGCGAATACACTAAAACAAACTGCCATTCTGAAGCCGACCTTGAAAAATCGAAAGCTAAACAACATGTATTACACTGGTCAGTTAACAGTACCTGGCCCAGGTGTTCCTCCATCCATCATCTCTGGCGAAGTAGTTGCACGAGAAGTAATAAAGGACCATCCTATAACTAAGCATATTAAAAACCACTAAGTACTATAATATGAAACAACACTTTGACAATGTATCTCATGAAATGAGCCAACTGACCACAAAAAGGTACAGTACTTCTTTCTCATTAGGGATTTCTTTTCTTCACCGAAGCTTGCATAAGCCAATTTATGCCGTTTATGGTTTCGTGCGTTTTGCAGATGAAATTGTTGACTCTTTTCATGGTTTTAACAAAGAAGATCTTTTGGCAGATTTCAAAATTCAGACATATACCGCTATTGAACAGGGTATTTCATTAAACCCAATTCTTAATAGTTTTCAATGGGCTGTGAGAGAATACAACATTCCGCTGGATTTAATCGAGACATTTTTGAATAGCATGGAAATGGACTTGGAAAAAAGAGAATATGACAGCGAGAAATATGAACAATACATTTTGGGATCCGCAGAAGTAGTTGGATTAATGTGTCTGAAAATATTCGTTCAAGGCAATGAAAAGGAATATGAGCGCCTAAAACCATTAGCTATGAAACTTGGTTCTGCTTTTCAGAAGATTAATTTCCTTCGAGATTTAAAAGCGGACTACCAAGAACTTGGACGTACTTATTTCCCTGGTATCGATTTGAATGAGTTCAACGGCACGGTTAAAAAAGAAATCGAAGCAGATATTGAAATTGATTTCAAACTTGGTTACGAAGGAATCAAACAACTTCCGAAAAACGCTAGATTCGGTGTTTATATGGCTTATATTTATTATTACAAATTGTTTAATAAAATCAAATCAACGCAAGCTGAAGTGATTCTCAATGAGCGAATTAGAATCCCGAACAACAAAAAATACCGTTTATTTGTAACATCATTTGTCCGACACAATTTAAATCTGCTCTAATTGAACAATATAGACTCAAATAAAGTGATTTTAGTTGATGAGAATGATCTAAAAATCGGACTCATGGACAAGCTAGAGGCGCACGAAAAAGGTCTTCTTCATAGAGCGTTTTCTGTTTTTGTTTTTAATAGTCAAAATGAGCTATTGTTGCAACGTAGAGCATTCGGAAAATACCATTCAGAAGGTTTGTGGACAAATACTTGTTGCAGCCACCCAGTAGACGGTGAAACGTTAATTGAAGCAGGCCATCGAAGGCTACAAGAAGAAATGGGGTTTGATTGTGAACTGATTGAATCATTTAGTTTCATCTACAGAGCAATATTGGACAAAGGTCTTACTGAATATGAACTTGATCATGTTTTGATTGGTCATTCTGATGAAACACCACATTTAAACACCGACGAAGCCATGTCGTTTAAATGGATGTCGATAGAGAACATTAAAAAGGAGATTGAATTGCATCCGAGACTCTACACTGAGTGGTTTAAAATAATTCTAGAAGATCATTACGAAACACTTTTAGCACTTCAATACAATGAAAGTTTTTAGAAGAGAAACTTTTAATGCCGCGCACCGCCTATTCAATCCTGAATGGAGTGATGAAAAGAATTTGGAAGTATTTGGAAAATGCAGCAATCCAAATTTCCATGGACATAATTACGTGCTAGAGACCTGTATTGAAGGTCCTATTCTTCAAGAAACTGGCTACGTAATAGACCTTAAAAAATTAAAAACAGTCATTCGCGATGAGGTATGTGAACGATTCGACCATAGGAATCTCAACTTGGATTGCATAGAATTTGAAAACCTAAAACCCTCCGCTGAAAACATTGCAGTTGTTATTTGGAACCTTCTCAGACCACACATCGAAAGTGATCTAAAACTCAGTGTGAAACTCTGGGAAACAGAAAACAACGTTGTCGAATACGACGGTAAATGACAACACTATTCTGGCATCGAAGAGATCTGCGAATTGAAGATAATGCAGGGCTGTATAAAGCGTTAAAAACAAAAACTGAGGTACAGCCAATTTTTATTTTTGACTCCAACATCCTTAGTAAACTATCCCCAAATGACCAGCGCGTTCTTTTTATCCATAAAGAAATTACGCGACTTTCAAAAGAATATGGAGAATTAGGAGTTGATCTGAAAATATACCATGGCGACCCCAAAATAATTCTTCCTAATTTGTGCAGTGAATTAAATGTCTCTTCTGTTGTCACAAATCGAGATTATGAGCCCTATGCTCTTGAACGGGATCAATTTATTTTTGAGAAATTAAATTCATTGAATGTTGTTTTTTCTGGAGCAAAAGACCATGTTATTTTCGAAAAAAATGAAGTTTTAAAAAATGATGGTACCCCTTATACAGTTTTCACACCTTACTCAAGGAAATGGAAAGAAAAATTAAATGACTTTTATTTTTCATCTTACCCTACCGAAAAATATTTTCAATACCTCAGAAAATCTCAAACATCTCCAATTCCAACTTTAAATGAATTGGGATTTGAATCAAAGCAAACTACTGATTTTCCTGCGGCAAATGAACCTTTATCGGTCATTTCCAACTATAAAGAAACGAGAGATATTCCTTCAATCATCGGAACAAGTCGCCTAAGTATCCATTTACGCTTTGGAACAATTAGCATACGAAAACTAGCCCAAACCGCATTTAAATTGAATGAAAGCTATTTAAATGAACTTATCTGGCGCGACTTTTACCAAATGATTCTTTTTCATTTCCCTCATTCAGCTACTGCCTCATTCAGATCAAAATATGACAAAATAGAATGGGAAAGGAATGAAATTCATTTCAATGCTTGGTGTGAAGGAAAAACCGGTTATCCACTCGTAGACGCTGGAATGAGAGAGTTAAATGCTACAGGTTTCATGCACAACAGAGTCAGAATGGTCGTAGCAAGTTTTTTTACAAAGCACCTTTTACTCGATTGGCGATTAGGCGAAGCTTATTTTGCGCAAAAGCTTTTAGATTTTGAACTGGCTTCTAATGTCGGAGGTTGGCAGTGGGCGTCTGGATCTGGTTGCGATGCAGCTCCTTATTTCAGAGTATTTAATCCAACGAGTCAACAAGAAAAATTTGACAAAGAATATAAATACATAAAACAATGGGTGCCGGAATTTGGAACATCATCCTATCCAGCCCCAATAGTAGATCATTCATTTGCAAGAAATCGCGCTATTGAACGCTATAAATCCGCATTAAACGCTTAAATATGTCTATCCAAATCAACGACAACTGCCCTCACTTTGTATTAAAAGACCAAAATGGATCAGACTTTCTAATTTCTGATCAAATTGGACAAAAAAATCTTGTCATCTTTTTTTACCCAAAAGACGATACACCAGGCTGTACCAAGGAAGCCTGTTCTTTCAGGGATATGCATGATGATTTTTTAAATAAAGATTGTGTTGTGATAGGAATTTCCTCAGATTCAACTGAGTCGCATCAAGAATTTGCAGAAAAGCATAAGTTGCCCTACGCGTTGCTTTCCGACACAAAAAAAGAGGTGCGAAAGCTGTTTGGAGTGCCTTCAAATTTATTTGGATTGATTCCCGGAAGAGTCACTTATATCGTTGATAAAAAAGGTGTTGTGCGAGGCATTTACAATTCTCTAACGGATCCTTTGGGACATATTCAGCAAGCACTAAAAAAACTCGAAGAGTTGTAAAATTGATTTTTTACTGACTTTATCATTGCATATTGTCGCCATTTTATTCATCCTTTAAACGTTGTTTTGTATGAATTAAAACAAACAACCATGAAAGGATACAAAACGAATATTGAATCAGAGGCACTTCAAAACACGAACTTCAGAAAAGTATTATATACTGCGGATCACTTCCAACTCGTATTGATGAGTTTACAACCCCAAGAAGAAATAGGTAATGAGGTCCATATTACAAATGATCAATTTTTCAGAATTGAAAGTGGCCAAGGGAAATGTATTGTAGATGGGCATATTTATGAAGTAGAAGATGGTGATGTTGTAGTCGTTCCAGCCGGTGCAAAACATAATTTCGTCAACATCAGTAAATCGCAATTTCTGAAATTATACACTATTTATGCTCCACCGCACCACAAAGACAAAATAGTTCGTGAAACGAAAAAAGAAGCGCTGGAAAATGAAGCTTTTTATGTCGGAGTAACGACTGAATAAACTACTTATTTGAAAATTTCCTCCACAATCTCAAATCGAAAATCGAAAATTTCATTCAATTTTCTTTGAACAAGAATGGGGTGAGCAATTTTCCCTAGAATTCCAAAAGGCAATTCATAAGAAACTATATCTGACATTAGCACACCATTGTCCATGGTCTCAAAATGATGTTCATGGTGCCAAATTCGGTAAGGTCCTTTTCTTTGTTCATCAACAAAAAAATGATGTTCCTTAACATGTGTAATTTCAGTAATCCAATTCATAGGAATGCCCAATAATGGACGAACACGGTATTCGATCATTAAACCTTCGTACATTTTTTCAGGCACTTCCGTTAACACATCGAAACCCATGTATTTCGGTGTGATTTTCTGCAAATTTCCTGGTGATGAAAAAAAATCCCAACAAGTTGCCATGTCGGTTTTAACAAGTTGCTGTCGTTTGAGCTGATACATTAGGTCATTTTTTAATAAAACAAGCAAAAGCATCAGTTTGTTCCTTTTGAACTTCTAAAAGAACTCAATTAATCTATAATTTAGAGCCATGAACGAAGCAGATTACAAAAAATTTCTTACCGACTATATCGACAAACGATTAAATATCAACGAAGAAGAAAAAGAAATCATTGCTTCCTCCTACACGCTGAAATCCTTTCAAAAAAAAGAACATATTTTCACTCAAGGGAAACCATGCTCAATAGAAACATTTGTTGTGAAGGGAACTCTACGCCTCTATCATGTCGACAATAAAGGCCAGGAACATGTTCTGCTTTTTGCTTTTCCGGAATGGTGGGTGGGAGATATGGCTTCATTCAATACCGGTGAACCTTCAAGCTTAAATTTGCAAGTTTTGGAAGAAACAATTGCATTGGTAATTGACCCAACTGAAAAAGAAGTGCTTTTAAAAAAGGTACCCAAACTTGAGCGACTCTTTCGATTGATGATTCAAAAAAATCTATCGGTTCTTCAAAAACGTTTTTTACTAACAATAAGTGCTAGTGCCAGTGATCGCTACCTTGAATTAATTGAAAGATCGCCGGGTATTGAGCAACTTGTTCCTCAACACCAAATTGCCTCCTACTTGGGCATTCATCCAGAATCATTAAGCAGGATGAAGAAGCAACTGTTGAAATAGCCTCATAAAAACTTCTTGAAATCTCTTAACCTATGTCAACGAGTTGACAATTTGGTTGATTTACTTTTGCTTAAATAATTTTAAAAAGAAGACAATGACAACAACTTGGAATGCAGACAATATGCACAGTGAAATCGGTTTTAAGGTGAAGCACATGATGATTACCAATGTAAGTGGAAATTTCGAGCGATTCACAGCAAGTGCGGAATCAAATGGAGATGATTTTACAAACGGTAATTTTACCTTCAGTGCTGAAATTGATTCAATAAACACAGGAGTATCAGACAGAGATGGTCATTTGAAATCTGATGATTTCTTTGGTGCACAAAGTTTTCCACTTTTATCTTTCAACAGCACAGGAGTGGCAAAAAAATCAGAGGACCAATATACAATCACTGGTGATTTAACGATTCGTGATGTCACAAAAAATGTTGAATTTCAAGCAGAATTAGGTGGAATTGCAGTTGATCCTTATGGTCAAACAAAAGCAGGTTTTTCAATTTCAGGAAAGATCAAGCGCAGTGATTTCGGTTTAACATGGAGCGCAGTTACTGAAGCGGGAAATATTGTTGTAGGTGACGAAGTGAAATTGTCCGCTGAAATCCAATTCATCAAAAAAAATTAAAAAAATAAACATTCTTAGAACAAAACAGCTTTTAGTCTGTTTTACAAAAAGCAAGTAGTAATAGTGGTTAAACGAAAAGTCGCAGAATAGCAATATTTTGCGGCTTTTTGTTTTTTGTTTACCGCCTACCTCACATAATCTTGCTTATGGACCAACATATATTGGTCATTGTCTAACTTGATATACCCCTGGTCGTAGCAGAAAAAATACTTGGATCCTTTTTGAGTCCGATAAATATTGGTAAAATAATGAAAATTAAAACCTTCCTCGGCAAGCGTAATTCCATCAACGGTTATTTTACCATTCGGATTTAACGTTGATAATATTCGTCTGTTTTTGCGGAGAATGTTGTTTATCCTGCGCATGTAAGTCGTAGTATCCTCGTTCATTCTATTGTTGTGAGTATTCCTACAATAATCCGAACAAAACTTCTGATCCCTTCGTCCCAAAAGTTTTTGACCACATTCCTTACATTTTCTTTCTTCTGTTGCTTCTTTTGCCATACTAATGAATAGGCAATGTTAACAATATTTAACAGCAAAATCAAGGGTTTAGCGGCGATTGTTATAACCTTTGTCTCAATAGATCACTTACAATATGACTGAAAACACGGATCAACCAATCAACTCAGCGGAAGCCCTGCGACAATTGAGTGAGAAGATTAAACTAGAATCTATCATTATTCAGAAACTTCGTGAGGAAGTGGCAAAAATTATTGTTGGTCAAGACTATATGATTGATCGATTATTAATTGCTTTATTAGCGGATGGGCATGTCTTACTTGAAGGAGTTCCCGGACTTGCAAAAACATTAGCAATTAAAACACTTGCGCAGGCAATTGACCTCGATTTCAGTCGCATACAATTCACGCCAGACCTCCTTCCAGCAGATGTCACAGGAACAATGATTTACCAACAAAAGAGTGAGAAATTCACCGTTAAAAAAGGTCCTGTCTTTGCAAACTTTGTGTTAGCGGATGAAATCAATCGTGCACCAGCCAAAGTGCAAAGTGCCTTACTAGAGGCAATGCAAGAAAAACAGATTACTATTGGAGAAGAGACCTTTCAGCTTCCTCTGCCATTTCTTGTTCTAGCTACGCAAAACCCTATCGAACAAGAAGGAACGTATCCATTGCCTGAAGCACAAGTAGATCGATTCATGTTGAAAGTGGTGCTCGGATACCCAACCAAGGAGGAAGAAAAAATGATCATCAGAGCCAATGTCCGAAAAGGTGGTATTGGTCAATGCAATAAAGTAATTGGATCGAATGACATCCTTAGAGCAAGGGAATTGGTTAGAGAAATCTATCTCGATGAAAAAGTTGAGCAATACATAGTGGATCTGGTTTATGCCACACGCACACCTGAGAGCTATGGCCTAGGGTTTTTACAACCATTAATTGGTTTTGGCTGTTCACCACGAGCCAGCATCAACCTAGCGCTAGCTGGTAAAGCATATGCGTTTCTTCAGGGCAGGGCATTCGTTACACCGGATGATATTCGAGCAATTACGAATGATGTAATGGGACACCGAATAGGCCTGACCTATGAAGCTGAAGCCGAAAACGTAAGTGTCGCTGACGTATTGAAGAAAATAGTGGACAGAGTTGAAGTCCCTTAATTCTTAAAAAACCCTTGGAAACAAAAGACCTCATCAAAAAAATTCGTCGTTTGGAAATTAAAGCCAAAGGCTTAACCAAACACATTTTTTCAGGAGAATACCATTCGGCATTCAAAGGCAGAGGCATGGCTTTTAGTGAAGTCAGAGATTACCAAATTGGTGATGAAGTGCGCACAATCGACTGGAATGTAACTGCTCGCTACAATTCACCGCACGTAAAAGTCTTTGATGAAGAAAGAGAAATGACAGTCATGCTGTTGATTGACATTTCAGGGTCTCAAAATTTTGGCACCAAAGACAAATCGAAAAGAGAGTTAGCTTCTGAAATTGCTGCTTTACTTGCATTTGCAGCTGTTTCAAACAATGATAAAGTTGGCGCAATATTATTCTCATCAGAAATTGAAAAATACATCGCTCCAGAAAAAGGGTCAAAACATGCATTGCGAATCCTTCATGATTTACTCGAATTCAAACCCAAGCATAGCGGCACTTCAATCAAATCGTGTCTCGAATTCCATAGAAATACACAGAAAAAAAGAACGATTACATTTGTTCTAAGCGACTTCAATGATGCCAACAACTTCTTAGATGCTTTTAAATTAACACGCAAAAAACACGATACGCTTGCTATTCAGTTAGCAGATCATTCAGAAATGAATTTACCTAAAATGGGCTTAGTTCAGCTATTCAACGCCGAAACTAGCACCACGACATGGGTAAACAGTGATGATGAAAAAGTAAGAGAAAAATTCGCAGAAATTTTTAAAGCGAAATCTGAAGCACTCAAAAAAGACTTCCAACGTTCGGGAATTGAACATGTCACGTGTTTCACAGACCGTGATATTATTCAACCATTGACTGCATTATTCAAAAATCGCTGATGAGATTTCTACTGATACATAGCTTTTTATTGTTTGCTACAGCAAGTTATAGTCAAGAGGTTGATGCATCAATTTCAAAAAAGAATTTAAATGTAGGAGATACGGCAACTATATTCTACACACTTACAAGCAATTCCATTAAGAAACCACAATTTCTTGCACAAAATCAAATAATTCCTAGCTACTTAATCAATAAAAATGGATCCGTTTCAGTTCAAAAAAGTAACGACATTGAATGTGTTCAACCTTTTTACGATACGATTTACACGAAAGGGAACCAAAAATTTTGGGTTGGAAAATATAAAATTACCATTTGGGATTCTGGTAGTTACCTGATTAAAGGTCCAAAAATAATATCAGACGACTCAACCATTTACTTTCCCGATTTAACGATCCATTCCAATTTTATCGCTGCAGTTTCAGGAAAGGACATTTATGATATTGAAGAACATTTTACAAAACTACCCGAGGAAACAATCATCGGACTTTTAAAAAATAACGGCTGGATTGCTATTCTTATTCTATTCATTTCAGTTGCAATTTTCCTTTATTTAAGAAAAAGAAAAAACAATATTGCAACTCCCCCAGTTCGAGCAATATCCCTCAAAAAAAGAACGTTGCTGGCCATTGATGGTTTAGAAAAATCAAAGCTCTGGGAAAAAAATCAACTCAAAGAACACTTCGTGGAATTGTCTTTCATTCTTCGCTCCTACCTCTCATCACGTTTTGAAATCCAGCTCTTAGAACGGACCACAAAAGATGCACTATTGCTGCTCAAGCAAAAAGGTTTAAGTGATGACATTTTAGTGGCAATTAAACAAATATTGGAAGAGTCAGACCTGGTGAAATTTGCCAAATCAAAACCTAGTGAAAATGATATCTTGAAAGTTTCTGCCATTGCTCGCCAAGTCATTTATCAAACTAGCCCAATAGAAACCGACCTTGTTGACTAGCTGGAACATACGATTTTGGGAATACGATTTCCACGCCTCTGAGTGGCTTTGGCTATTGCTGTTCATTCCTTTGTTAGGTTGGATCTTATTTAAAAAAGAAACTTCCAGAACTGGTGATTGGAAATACAGCGGAATCGACCAAGATCAGCATCTGCTCAATTCGCCTTGGGTAAAACCACTACGACGATTTCTTTTATGTTTGAATATAATGGCAATCTCCTTTTTGATTATTGCTTTGGCAAAACCCTATCATTCTTACAATCAAGATGCAACCGATGAAGAATTTAAAAATGGAATTGACATAATTCTCGCAATGGATGTCTCTGTTTCAATGCTCGCCATGGACTTTGAGCCCAATCGTTTAGAAGCAGCAAAACGGGTAGCAAAAGAATTTATTGATGGAAGACGTGGAGACCGAATCGGACTTGTTGCATATGCCGGTGAAGCCTATACGGCTTGTCCTGCAACGATTGATCATGAAGCACTAAAAAACCAAATTGATCTTATTGGAACAGAAGAAATAGAGGGCGGAACAGCAATCGGAACTGGTCTGGGAACAGCTGTAGCAAGATTAAGAAGTGACAGTTTACCATCTAAAGTGGTCATCCTCCTTACAGACGGAAGTAACAACGCCGGAGAAATTGATCCAATCGCTGCCGCACAGCTCGCAAAAGCGAAAAATGTTCGCGTATATACAATTGGTGTCGGTTCCAATGGATTGGCCCAAACTCCCGTCATCACACCATTTGGTATTCGCTATGAAATTGCGCCCGTAGAAATTGATGAGTTGACATTGACTAAAATCGCAAAGATTGCTAATGGACAGTATTTCAGAGCGACTGATGAAAATAGTTTGCGTTCTATTTATGCCGAAATCGAAAGATTGGAGAAACGAAAAATTTTAAAAAGAAAATTTGCATCCGAACCACCAGCTACACCTGCAGCATTTTTAAATTGGGCATTGGTGCTAATTCTTGTTTCGTGGATTATTAAACGTCGTTTTTTTCGTTATGAGTTATAAGCTGAAATACTCTTATAGATTTTACGGCTTATTGCTGGCAATACTTCTGTGGGAATTAATTTTCGCCTTGTTTGCTTTGGGCTGCTACTTCATTTTCGACTATTCAGTCGGTAGTTTAAATAGCTTGCAGTTTCGATTTAAAAATGCCGATAACCTATGGTTGTTGCTTTTGTTAATCCCATTTATCGTTTTCTTCATTTTTCAAATAAAAACTCATAACAAAAGAAATGACACTCTACCACCCCAACTATTGCCTTTACTTCTGCAACCTGTCTCAGATTTAACGGTTTTTTTACACTACTTTTTTCTTCGAAATGGATTCGTTTTTCTCATAATCGCAATGGCTCAGCCTTCTTTCGGCAACAAAAAAGTTTCCGGGACAATTCGAAGTATGGAGGTTGCGCTTTGTCTTGATGTTTCCAATTCAATGAATGCAAAAGATATTTCAAATGATGTCAGCCGTTTAGATGTTGCAAAAAGAGCAATGAGCGAACTGATTAATAGACTTTCAGGAGAAAAAATTGGAATTACACTATTCGCAGGAAATGCTTTTGTTCAATTGCCATTGACTACCGACTATGACGCCGCAAAAATGTTTATTGAGGAAATAGAGACCGGGATAATTCCCAAACAAGGAACAAATTTTTCAGATGCCCTTTCGACAGCTACACAGATGTTCTCTCCTTCTAAAACATCAAAAGTGATTTTATTGGTCACAGATGGGGAAGATCATGAAGAATATCCAAAAGAAGCCCTTGAAAAAATAAAAGAAGAGAATATTCATCTATGTGTACTTGGTTTAGGAAGTCAAAATGGAGGCCCTATCCCTATCGATCCATTGAGGCCAGAGATAGGTTACAAAAAAACAGAAGGAGGTCAACTCATTATCTCTAAAATGAATCCTCAATTGATTGAAAGTATCGCAAATGATGCCGATGGATTGTCACAAATTTCATCCAACCCTTTTCCAGATCTTACTGTTATGTTAACAGAAATTAACCATATGAAACGAACTAAATTACGAGATTTGGAATTCGAAATTCAAGAAAACAGGTATCAATTACCACTTGGAATTTCGATTGTTTGTTTCCTCATTTATTTTATGTTGGGAAACAAATTAAAAAGACTAGAAAAAGCATGAGAATTCTTTTGACATTCATTTTTTTTATTGGTTCATTC
>Ga0078894_10001345_pt1 | contig 18238 bp, 13 predicted proteins | sample LauGreSu1BDMLBSD_2_FD_67506 | JGI IMG/M metagenome (GOLD analysis project Ga0078894, IMG submission 67506) | Freshwater lake microbial communities from Lake Michigan, USA - Su13.BD.MLB.SD (version 4) (version 4) | ecosystem: Environmental > Aquatic > Freshwater > Lake | place: Lake Michigan... | reverse complement strand
TTTTTTTTTGAAAAAAATGAATATTTACATGTACATCATATGATTTACCGTAGCAGTGTCATGCTTCAATAATTTCTGGACCATGTCTGGATTCACTGTAAAGGGAAAGGTAACTTTAAAATTTAATTCTTTTTCAAACAGATTGCATTGGGGTTTCATGATTCGGAACAGATTCAACTTGGTATAAATGTTTTCGATGCACCGTTTTAATTCGCGAACACCTTTTTCTTCTGTATACTTTTCGATAATGTACTGGATGGATGCATCGGTAATAATGACATCATTGGGTTGGAAATTGATATTTCTTTGAATGGCAACCGACAAATAATCTTTGGTAATAATCAATTTTTGAGGAGTAGTGTAGCCTTCGGTTTGAATGACGTACATACGGTCTCTCAAAATAGGGTTTACTTTGGCGCGTACGTTGTAACTGAAGATGAAAATAGCTCGGCTTAAATCAAACTCAATCTCTGCAAAATATTTATCATGGAATTTGTCATTTTGAGATGTGTCGGTCAAATGTGTTAGAATACCAATGATTTCCTCTCCTTTAGGTGTATCGCTCACTTTGTCCAATTCATCAAAATAGAATACCGGGTTCATGCATTTACACGATTTAAGCGTATCTACAATTTTACCCCATACACTTCCTTCATAGGTAATGGAATGACCTTCCAACGTACTGCTATCGGTTGCACCACCGAGTGCAAAGAATGCAAATGGTCGATTTAATATTTTACTGATACCTTCTTTTACTAAGGTTGTTTTACCAGTGCCCATAGGTCCTTCAAATGCAATACAGGTACCAATTGACTTTGGATTGGTAATGAGTTGTCCAATGTATTGCATGATTTGAATTTTGGCATCAGTGAGTCCATACGTTGCTTTGTCTAATATAGATTTTGCATTTTCCATAAATTCATGGCATTTGTCAACGCCGTCATGGATAGATACAGGCAACTCTTTATACACACCAAAAGGAATGTCCATGAATGCATCAATCCAGTATTTGATTTTATAGTATTCGCCTCCTTCGGTTTCACTCAGATGGTTGAGTGCCTGCATTTTTTTCAGTGCAAACACTTTATATTCATTTGGAATGTCAGCTTCAATCAATCGTATACGCAATGGTTTAGGGTCAATATTAGTAATTGATTCTAGTTTTGTCAAAAAGGCCATTTGTTCTTCCAATGATAATTTTGAAAAATACTTTACATCGGTAATTGTTTTGAAAGAGGTTAATTTTTCAAACTTTTTAATATGCATTTCTTTCATTTGCGCATCTATTTTTAATTTTCTTTTTTCATATTTTTTGCTTTCTGTAGTATGCAATGTTTCCAACTCTTTCATAATAGGTAAATCTTTGTATGTTGTTTTCAATTCCATCAATTTATCCAACACTTCTTTCTGTAAATGTATATTGTTTTCTGGCGGGGTTTCATCTTCCGACTCATCAGAATCTTCGTATTCATCTTTTGACATGGTAAACGTAATATTTACATTGACCGGGTCTTTTTCTTCTTCTTCTTCTTCTTCATCTTCATCTGTATCAGGAGAACTTGTAATTTCTGATTCAGTACTTTCATTCGATGTAGTGGTGTAATCACTATCTTCATCTGATTCTTCGCTATCACTTTCAGGGGGAATAATAGATTTTATTTTTTTGTTCCTCAAATTATATTCCTTTTTCATACTGTATACTATTATTAAAAGGATTTGTTCAAATCAATTTTAAAATAAATTAAAAATTGATTTGAACAAAATATGTATTGCTATATATATAATGAGTAATCTTGTGCAAGATGCTAAAATTTTAGGAATTCAGTTCAGCATTCTATCACCAGAAGAAATAAGAAAAGCATCTGTAGTCAAAATTACAAACAGAGATACGTATATTAATAATAAACCAGTTCCAAATGGATTGTTTGATGCACGAATGGGAACAATTGAACCTGGTCCCATTTGTCCTACGGATGGATTGGACCATATTCAATGTCCCGGATATTTTGGCCACATTGAATTAGCTCGTCCTGTATTCTTCATTCAATATTTGGATACTATTGTATCGGTTATTAAAATGATTTGTATTCGGTGTAGTAAAATTCTATTGGACAAACACAAACACAACTATTTGTTGCAATTTCCAAATGAAAAACGCTGGAAAAAGGTACAAGATTTATGCAGCGGTATCAAACGGTGTGGAGAGAATGACCATGGATGTGGTTGTATTCAGCCTATCAAATACAAACGTGAAGGTATTGCTACGATTGTGGCCGAATGGGCAAAAATGAAAAATGTAGAAGATGATGCCACTACCAACATGAAAATTCCACCGGAAATGTTTATTAAAATATTTTCAAAAATATCGGATGAAGATGTTTCCTTTATGGGGTTAAGTCCAATATGGTCGCATCCAGCATGGATGATTTGCTCTGTACTTCCAGTTCCACCTCCAGCAGTTCGTCCATCTGTCAAACAAGATTCATCTCAACGCAGTGAAGATGATTTGAGTCATTTGTTGGTACAAATTATCAAAACAAATAAAACACTTCAAGAAAAAATGGAAATAAAAAATGTCTCGGCAGGTCAATTAGATGATTACCATACACTATTACAATACTACATAGCAAGCATGGTGGATAATAAAATACCCAATGCAAAGCCAGCTCAGCAAAGGTCAGGACGTGCATTCAAATCCATCAAAGACCGGTTAAATGGTAAGACCGGTCGGTTGCGTGGTAATTTAATGGGTAAGCGTGTTGATTTTAGTGCACGGTCTGTCATTACACCAGACCCCAATTTATCCATTCGCGAATTGGGAGTTCCTATCAAAATTGCTAAAAATATGACAAAACCTGTTGTAGTCAACGCTCGTAATATTCAGGCATTGACTGAATTAGTTCTGAATGGACCTGATAATTATCCAGGTGCTAAATTGATTGAAAAGAAGAATTCTATTTTCAAGTCGTTGAAATATGCAAACCGTACATTAATTAAATTAGAAATAGGAGATATTGTTCACAGACACATGATGGACGGAGATGTAATCTTGTTCAACCGTCAGCCTACGTTGCACAGAATGAGCATGATGGGACACAAAGTACGAATTATGTATAAAGGAGATACATTTCGTATGAATGTAGGTGATACTAAACCATACAATGCAGATTTCGATGGTGATGAAATGAATTTACACATGCCGCAAAGTTTAGAAACTGAAACTGAATTACGTCATTTGGCAGCAGTTCCTTATCAAATTGTAAGTCCTGCATCTAGTTCACCTATTATCGGTATTTTCCAAGATTCGCTCATTGGTGCTTATCTATTTTCGCAAGAAGAACGTGAATTCAGCCCACTTCACGCAATGACATTGCTCAATAAATGCAATCATATTGAACCTGAAATGTTTACAGCTAAAAAAATTACCAATTATAATATTTTATCCATGATTATTCCTGCCATGTCCACTACTTCAGGAGTTACCATAAAAAATGGAAAATATATCAAAGGCCAAATGAACAAAGGTGTCTTGGGAGGAAATTCAAATGGATTGATTCACCGCATTTACAATGATTTTGGTCATATTCAAACATGTGATTTTATAGATAATCTGCAATATATTGTAAATGAATACATGAAAACACACTCGTTTAGTGTTGGTATCAGTGATTTATATTTACCGTATAAAGATGGACGAAGTGTGAAACAAGATATCAAAAGTAAAATTTACGAATATTATACAAAAGTATCCGAACTAATTCAACGTGTACATATAAATGAGTTTAAAAATGATACAGGAAAAACAAATTTAGAAGAATTTGAATTTCAAGTCAATGGATTACTTGGAAAAGCAAATCAAGAGTCTACCAAGATTGGAACGGATGCTCTTGAAAAAACCAATCGATTCAAAGGAATGGTTGATTCCGGTTCTAAAGGTTCAGATGTCAACATTTCGCAAATGGTTGCTTGTTTGGGACCTCAGCAAATTGATGGTAAGCGTATTGAATACGGATATGACGACCGTACTCTTCCGCATTTTACGAAATATGATGACCGACCCGATGCACGAGGATTTGTTGCATCTTCCTTTATTGAAGGACTCACTCCTATTGAATTCTTCTTCCATGCTATGGGTGGTCGTATTGGTTTGATTGATACTGCTGTAAAAACATCAACTACCGGTTATATTCAGCGTCGATTGATTAAAGCATTGGAAGATTGTATTACAGGGTATGATGGTACAGTTCGCAATTCCAAAAATAAAATTATGCAATTCAAATATGGAGATGATAATATTGACCCTACTAAAGTAGAAACACAAACCATTCAATTGTGTGCTTACAAACAAGAACAAGTGTACGCTCATTTTCATACCAATTTTGAAGAATTTGCAAGTGTATTTGATGCAGAAACATTTAAACGATACCAAGACCAGCAAATGGAATGCAAACAGCACAGCGAACATTTGATTGAGTTTATGATTGGTATTCGCGATAGTATTATTAAAAATGTATTTAATTATGTCAGTGAAAAGACCTACAAAGTATTATTGCCTGTTAATTTTGCACACATTATTCAAAACATTAAGAATCAAGTAAATGCATCCAAAGAATCAAGTTTGGATATTACTCCTTTGGAAATTTACAAATTGACCGATTCCTATTTTCAAAAATTAAATTCACTTGGACCTTATGCTCCTACTATACTGTTCAAAATATTGTATGATTTCAATCTATCTCCTAGAGAGTTGATACTTGCCCATCACATGAACAAAGCATCTATTATCATTCTTCTTGAAAATATAGTGTTGCATTACAAACAAGCCTTGATAAACCCAGGGGAAATGGTAGGTATTATTGCAGCGCAATCATGCGGTGAACCTACTACACAGATGACATTGAATACGTTCCACTTTGCAGGTGTAGCAAGTAAAACGAATGTAACTCTTGGTGTGCCGCGCATTGAAGAAATATTATCTCTATCGACCAATATCAAACAACCCTCGGATACAATTTATATGAAAGAATTTGAACAGCATGATTTGGAACGTGCAAAAACATTGATTAGCATGATTGAACATACACGATTAATAGACATTGTGCATTCAGCAACTATTTTATTTGAAAAAAATAGTCGTGATATGAAATTGATTCAGTCATGTATGGATGTGGATGCTATTCTAGACGGATGCAGTACGCAAACCGACAAACAATACAATACAGATTCAAAATGGGTTATACGGTTAGTGATGGACAAAGAAAAAATGTTTACTAAAAAAATTACAATGGATGATATTAATTTCATCTTGAAACAAAATTATACAAGAGAAATTGAATGTATGTATTCCGATTACAATGAAGATGAACTCATCTTCCGTATTCAGTTGTTGAACAAAGTAAATAAAAAGAATGTATTCAAAGATTTAGATGATATTTACAGGTTAAAATCGATGCAAGAACATATTTTGAACAATACTATTCTTCGTGGCATCAAACATATTGATAAAATTAATTTTCGCGAAATAAAAAATGTGGTAGTGAAAGAACATGGTAACATGGTGGTAAAAGAAGACGACAAAAAAATGTATGTATTGGATACTGTAGGGTCCAATTTAATGGATATTCTTGGTCTAGATTATATTGATTCTACCAAAACGTATAGTAACGATATTCGCGAAATGTTTCATGTGTTGGGTATTGAAGCTGCTCGTGAAAGTATTTTGAACGAATTCAAATATGTCATTTCTGCATCAGGAGGTTCTACCATCAATGACCACCATTTATCGTTGTTGTGTGACCGAATGACGTGTAATTCAAAATTGATTGCCATTTCAAGACATGGTATTAACAATGATGATATTGGTCCTATTGCCAAAGCATCGTTTGAAGAAACGCCTGAAATGTTATTAAAAGCAGCCATGTTTGCCGAATTTGACACCGCTCGTGGCGTATCGTGTAATGTAATGTTAGGACAGCCAGGATTGTATGGTACGAATGCATTTGATGTCATGACAGATATTGACCAACTTCAACAAACGGAATTACGAACGGAACAAGAAGAACGACTATTTCAGATGGAAAGTTCAGTATGTGATAAGATTGAAATTAAAGAAAATTTAGGTAGTATTAGTGATGTCATTGAAAATAAAGAATTTTCAGAAATGACGTATGTATTAGATTTGTAACTAATATAAAAATATAGTAAATAGAATATTATGATAGAATATTTTTTTAAATATGAAATAGACCATAATCAAGCGTATTTTATTGAAGAATGTGCTAAACATGGTTGTTATGCAAATATACAGTTAATTGAAAATTTATGTATCTACTATAAAACAGATAAATTACTTACTTATTCTAAACATGTGGAAAACAATCCATTTATACCTCCTTGTATACAAAAACATGTATTAAATATTTTTTGTAAAGCAATACAAAAAAAGAATGTGTTGACTTCTATGTTTGTTCGTTATGTACGCAAACGACGTACATCTTATGTAACAACCGATTTAGCATTGAACCCTTTATCAGAAACTAACCCAAAATATTTAATTGATATCATGCACGACTATAAAAAATACACGTTTAAACTGTTTGATTTAGCAAATATTATTTTCAATTCATTAACAAATTCAGATGAACATTTTTTTTCAACGCCATTAGTTATTAAAAATCCTTATACAAATGTTAAATTTTCAGTACAAAATTTGTACATTATTTATTTTTGTATGCAAAAAAGAGGATTATTCATACATCCTCTTTTTACTTTATTTATGAAAGAACAATTTAATTTAGGACTTTTTTCATTAAAACATGAAGGTTTAGTTAAAGAATATATTATTGACAATAGTATTCGAAAAAATACAGATACTAAAACCTGTCAAGAATTACGTAGTATGTTTAATGAATTAACTATTTATAACACATACACTATGGGATTTGAGCCTATTCTATCGAGCATGAATATTGTTCCAGATAATATATTAATTGAATTTAAACCATTATTGTATCATTATCATCATTCTTTATTTTCAATGAATTCGTACTATAGGCAAGTAGAATATAATAAATTAATAAAAAAAATAATTGCTTTTAAGAATGAAAATCCATTATTTATGGTAAGTTATAAAATTGTAGTGCCTATTACAAAAGTAAACTTTAAGAATATAACTATTCCAAGACGACCATCTAGTCATTGGGAATCATTATTGTTAATCTCATAAATTTAATTTCTACTTACATAATATGATAAAATTCATACTCATGATTATATTCTTTTTAGTAATTGTTTATTTTTTAGCATGGTTATTTAGCGGTCCTACTTCATTAAGTTCATTTTCGGATGCAAAAACAGAATTAGTCGTACCAGCTACTTCATTACCAACCGGTGCATCCATAAACTATGCTTATAGTATTTGGTTTTATCTAGATGACTGGTCCTATCGTTATGGTTCTGAAAAAATTATATTCTGTAGAGGAAACAAAAAATTAATGCCTGGTGTTGTATTTTCACCTATCGAAAATGATTTAACCGTTAAAGTTGCTATGGTTAACACCGAAGAACTATTCAGCTGCAAAGTACAAAATATACCTATTCAAAAATGGACAAATTTAATTGTAACTTTGAACAATCGTTCTTTAGACACTTATATAAATGGTAAATTGGTAAAAACATGTATATTGCCTTCTCCTGCCTATGTAGACCCAGCTGCTTCTGTTTATTTGACACCATTAGAAGGGTTTTCGGGATATACTTCGCGTTTCAATTATTGGAATGACGCTATTAATCCTCAGCAAGCATGGAACATATATAAAAGTGGACCAGGTGGTAACATGTTTAGTAATTTTTTCAATCAATATAAATTCCAATTAAGTTTCTTAAAAGGAAATAACGTAGAAGCGTCCCTTACAATTTAATTTTTCTACATACTATATATGGACGAAGATACACCATTACAAAAATTTATTGTTATTATATCAGCATTAATTTTTTTTACAATAGTTATGATGATAGGTATGAATGTTCTTGGTTATTTCCTTGGACCATCTGCAAACCCATATGTAGTTCAGGGACTTCTCCCCGGAAATGTTCCTTTGATTATTCATCAAGACCCAAGTATGAAAGATTCAGTTCCGATAGAAAGGGCGAATAATCAAGAATATGGATTAGAATTTTCGTGGGCCATTTGGTTAAACATAACTGATTTAGGAAAAACAGGCGAATATCAACATATTTTCCATAAAGGTGATAACAACATTCAGACAGAAGGTGATAATATTGGAATGAATTTCCCAAATAATGCACCTGGTTTATATTTATCTCCAAACTCCAACGAATTAGTTGTAGTTATGAATACATTTACAACTATTAATGAAGAAATCAAAATTCCAAATATTCCAATGAATAAATGGTTACATGTAGTGATACGAATTGAAAACAATAATCTTGATGTATACATCAATGGTACTTTAGCAAAACGTCATGTACTTGCCAATGTTCCAAAACAAAACTATGGAAATGTGAATGTTGGGTTGAATGGTGGATTTCAAGGATACATATCTGATTTACGATATTTTAGCCATGCATTGCAACCAGGTGAAATCATAGCTATTGTAGATAATGGTCCCAACTTGACTGTGAATAAAAATTCCAATGTAGTTACATCTACACCTCCTTATTTGTCATTACAATGGTATTTACAAGATACAAAATGAAATCTATCTATTAATTATGATAAATTCATGTAATTCAAATGGACAATACATTCAACCTTCACCTCAATATCGTTTACCTACACGATACGGAAGTCGAGCTGTACTTCAATATATTAAACCGACTCCTGCACTCTATGATGCTCATAAATTGCTGTTGTTAAAAAATACGTATATTACAAACGGTCCAGGTTATAAAGGATTTAATGCAAATGGTAAAATACCATTTCAATTAAATAAAGATAGTGTTATACAAAAAAACAAAATATTTAAAGTGCCTTGTAGATTTCTACAATTCATTGAATTAATACAGCTTTTATTGGATGAAGGTAAATCCATTCAAAATATATTAAATTATTTATCATTCAAATACAACATTCCAGATATAAAATTAAATACCAACGACACTTATCAATTGAAAAATTTTTACAAATATTCATATGTAAACGTAGATGCACCTAAAAACAATTTCAATACGATTAGTAGTTCAGCTCCTTTCAAAATAGGAAAAAGTTTGAGCGATATAAATTTGCAACCTATTCTCAACGACCTTGTGGTTAGACCTCCTGCATTTTTTACCGCGCAATATGCTACTAGTATGTTTGTATCTACCAATGACGGCAATTCATTAACAAATGAAATTAAAGATTTATTACCTGATGGGAAAGCATCTTTTTTTGGAGCATTATTATTTAATAATTTTTATCTAGCCAATCCAAATGAATTTAAAGTATATGCTTTTGTTGTTCCCCAAAATATAACTCAACTTAAATCTTATGGATATATAGTAGATTCTACCAAATACAATATACCTGATTTGTCCGGTTTAATTTACATCCCTATACAAACCTATGCATCTTTAATAACGTTTAAACAATATCCAATCAATATGGCATTTATGGTTTATTTTAATGAAACTCAATTGTTAAATCAATATGCTAGTGAATGTAGGTTTAAAAAATACATTCCGTTTATCAACAACCAAGTACGTGACACAGTATCCTACGAGCAATAATACAACAATGACAAAAATTATATTGTATCGTTCTTTCAAAAACCGGCGCAATCGTGTAGGTTTAGGTTCAAAAGCTTCATGAAACTGGTTGTAATGTTCTTGCAATGTAATGGTCGGTTTATCTAATCGTATATTTATTTTATTATGAATGAAATGCATCCATTTGATGAAATCTTTTTGTGTATCCAAATAAGGTGTAACTGGATATTTTTCCAACATTTTCACGAATATATTCGCAATTGATTTGCTGGGTAAAAATTCGTGTAAATTATGAATAAGACGATAATGAATTTTTTTTTGAATGGTAGTAGGATGTTTGGGATAATTAAATGCTATAGTATGTAATACAAACCAATACGACGGTCCCCATACGGTTGGATCCATATAATTAATAGAATATAAAAACATTCTTGTTGACAACGTATGAAAAGATGTATTAATTGTAATAAATCAAAACATAATTCAAAAACATGTGTGATGCCCATTACAAGTTATGGTATCATTCATATTATGGACCATAAATATTTGATGATTTGTCGGCGTAAAACATTAGGATTTACCGATTTTATTCGAGGAAAATATTCATGTCAAAACATAAAACATATTCATAATTTGATTGAAGAAATGACCATTACCGAAAAGAAAAATGTGTTGGAACAAGATTTTAATACCTTGTGGTGCGATTTATGGGGTATTTCATCGGACAATTCCATCGATGAACTACATGCACAAGATAAATTTAATAACATAAAAAAAGGATACATGTTAAATAATAGTTATATTTGCTTGCATGATTTAATACAACAAAGTAAAACTACATGGGAAACTCCAGAATGGGGATTTCCAAAAGGTCGACGTAATCCATATGAAACAGAATTGGCATGTGCATTACGCGAATATGAAGAAGAAACAGGATATGATAAACATATACTTCAATTAATAGAAAATGTATTACCTTATGAAGAAATTTTTGTAGGGTCAAATTATAAATCATATACCCATAAATATTACATTGCATGTAGTACGAGTGTATCTGTCAAACATAAATTTCAAGAATCTGAAGTATCCGATATGAAATGGGTTACGTATGAAGAAGCTATTTCGATGATTCGTCCTTATAATGTAGAACGTATTCAAGTACTTAATTATTTACATCATTGTTTATCCAAATATATCCTAATTTAAATGGTAGGAGGATTTTTATAAGAAAATTCCGTGTATAATTCCTTTATTTTCACCCCAGTAAGATGTTCTTGAAAAAAGATAACATTGCATAATTTCCCCTGAATACCATCTTCCGCGCCGATTTCAAAAATTCTATCTTTTTCATTCATTGGAATTACTTCTATTTTACTTGCATGCAATTCACTATTTACAAATACATCACATGTTCCGTTCAAATAATTTAATACAATATGATTCCATTTTTGTAACGGTAATTTTTTAATTTCATCCACTTTTTTAATTTTGTTCGAATCGGTCTTTATTCCGATTCGTAACGTATTCAGCATACTATTATAGGTAACTTTGGGTGCATCTCCATAAGAAAAAATAGGGGTATAATTAGTCGCTTGTGGACTCGAGCTTGGATTCATAGGGTCTATATACAACCAAAAGGACAACCCATAATCATACTTGACTGATTTGTCTATTTTTACAACACTAATTTCATGTAATGATACAGGATTATTTACAATAAGTTGACCATGTATAGTATACACTTTTTTGACAAGACTACGAACATAAATGTAGGTTAATACAAATAAAATTTCTCCACTGATAAGTAGAATTTCTTTACGAGTTATTTTACTAACTGCTTGAACACCTTGACCAGCAGATGGTAGTGGAACACGTTTCATAATAAAGTACATGATTAGGATAAATGCAAACAAATACACAATCCATTGTTGAGAGACAAGAACATAATGCAACGCAATAAAAAAGAATATAATCATGGTAACCACCAATAAAAAGGTCTTGTAAATTGAATCTTGTAATGATTTGGCATAATACAAAATAGAAGCTCCAATAAAAGATAATATGATATATAAATTGGTGTTCAATGTTAAATCAACCGCTCCCAATATGGTCAATATGATAATGGATAAAATATAAAAAGCAATAAGTAATGGTATGTACAACGAATCATTTTTTGAATTTTTAAAATCAAGACTGTACATGAATAAAGTAACAAATGGTATGTTGGCAATAAAAAATAATATAAAAATATAAGGTTCCGAATCAAAACTCGAAACGTTGAATGCAGATAAAATACTTATAATGGCTGAAATAACAAAGACCGAAAACAACATTGGACTTGAATAATAGATGGAAGCTACCACAGACAACAATCCAAGAATAGAAAACCCGATGAGAGCTGCGATTGAATTGAAATTAGCATTGAACAATGTTAACATGGATAATACAAACGATGCTGCTGCGCTAGTCAAAAATAAATCATCACCATACTTCAATTTACCTAGAATCGATGCTATACACATGATTCCAGAAATAAATAATGCCAACATTTTGTGATGTTGTCCTGTATTATCTTGTGTATTTTTGGAAGCAGAACTTGAAATATCATTGAACATGTGTTTTAACCAATCGTTCAATAAGTTGGATGCATATTCAAATATCATACATCCAATTAGAACAATATTGGTACCACCCGTAACATATAAATTACTACGTGGGTCGTAATAATTGAAGAGTAGCAAACTATAACCAAATAATGTTTCTATGATAATTTTGTACATTTTGTTTACAGATGCATTCCATGCATCTAAAGAAGATTGTGCAGATTGTTCTGATTCTTTTTTTGAAGTGCCATACGTCTTGTCCATTTTATCCAAAGAAGATTGATAAATGTCTTTTGAATTTTGAATGATACTTATAGTAGGTTTAATCCAAATAATGTAAATAAGAATAGCCGATACGATTATAAACATCATCAATGCATAAAATTTCATGGGTGATGGCATGATACATTTACTTTATAAAAAAGTTAAAAATTTTCAATCATTGTTTTTTTTCCATGACAATTTCTACATAACGCTACTAAATTATTGATATGGTTGGACCCACCGTCAGCAAGACGAATTTTATGGTCAATTTCATACCAAGCATCTAAAGTTCCTTGACATCCGTTGCATTTCCATTGTTGACTTGCCGCTACATATTTTTTTTTAGTACCACTTACACTTCTTGTAGTTGAATCTCCACCCGATGCCATGATTCGTTGTTCTTGTGGTGGTACGAAATGTGTATCTAAAAAAGGTGTAATTAAATCTTTGGACGTTTTGTCTAAAGGCATGTAACGAACCATACCATTCAAATGTCCTATCATCGACCTCGATTCTTTCGGATTTTTTTTAATAAACATGTACATTGAATATGCAGCAAATGCAATTCCAACAATTTTTAAATATTTTTTATAAGATTTAAATTGGTTACTATATTTACCATCGTGTAATGTATCCATAATAAAAAAAATAGCTATTGCAAGTATCAATAATTCAATTTTCATAGTATAGTCAAATACATTATCTTTCTTTTGAAATTAATTTGGCAATTACGGATATAGTACTATCGTTCACACTGTACCGTTTCCCAATTACACTTACTTTTACAATAGACCCAACTGTACATTCGAAAAATGTTTTATCTTCCATATGGTGGTCTTTTGCCAAGAATATTATAAAGGGTGACTCTTCATCTGGATACAATTTACATTGTAATCCTGCAATAGTATTTGTTTCTACAATACAGGTTAATTCTTGATTGTTAAAAGGAACAGCTATTTTACATTCAAAGACTACTGTAAAAATTACGTAATGGTCTTTCATAATACCACTTGAAAAACTAACAACATGAATAGAGCCCTTTTTTACATATCCATCGGTTACACATTTACCTTCTAAGGGTCGCAATGTATGTTCCAAAATCTCCGTTATATTTTTACCACATTCTGACATGGGAATTTGTACCGTTTTGGTTAACAAGGAATCTGTATATATCATGATATATACAGATAATATTCTTTATTTTAACTCAATTTATTTTATAAATACTCATCCTTTACATGAATTAATAACGAGTAAATAATTAATTTTCATACTCCAACATTGTTAGAATATTCAATATACAAAATGTTTCAAAAAAAGAGACTAATGGTTTATTTCTTTTTCTTTTCTTTTTCTTTCAAATTTTCATTGATTAAATTAAAGTTTCTAGCTACATTTTGAATCACTTCTACCGGGTTCAAAAACCAACGTTTTCCTTTACGTCCATGTTTTTTCAAATCAAAATACCGTAAACAAAATTCAATTTGCCAAATTAAATGTTCAATTTTGGGAACCTTTTCTTCTTTCATGGAAGTGGGAATGAGTTCATGTAAAATATCAATAGCATCTGGTTTCTTGGTAATTTTGAAACCAAACCGTGGTTTTTCAGAAGGTAAAGTTGGCAACGATAATTTGAATTCACGTTCCGATAAATCTTTGGAAACAGATATTCCACCTAAAGGTAATTCTTTATTGTCTATATTTTTTTCAGAATCTTGTTTGAATACAGGTAAACTAGGGTATTTATAATCAACGTGTTTTTTCCAATCTTTGTAATAGGCAATTCGTACATCTGTATATTCCCATAAAATATAAATACCATTCACCTCAAATTGTTCGTAATAGTTTTTCAATTGATGTTCAAATTCATTCAAACTAGGTTGTTCGTGCAAATATTTACCTAATTCAAAACATTGTACATCGGTCAAACGGTCCATTAAAGCATGAATGTACATGGTTTGTTTATCCTTCGCCCATTCTTCTGCTTTCATAGGTAACAAAGTATCTAATTTTTTGTACAAATCTTCAAATACACTATAGATTAAATATTCATCTTCCACTGCTCTCATTTTTTGTGTATTTTCTTTTTCGGCTATATCATATTTAGTTTTGAGAACAGTTAATAATTTTTGAACATTTAATTGTTGTTTTTCTTTTTGAATAGGTTCAATCAGAATAGATTCATGCACATAGGCCATTGGAATTCGACGTTCATAGGTTGGAATGGTTGGTTCTAAGGATGGAGGTTGAAACATGTAGTATTCTCCGATGTTGACAATGTAACCTTGCCGATTAAATCGGTCAAACACTGGAATTTTGTTATCAATCATTTCAGATAATATGTAATCTATTTTTTCTTGAGGTATAATGGTTAGTTCATCTATTATTTCTTCACGTGTGTATACATAATTTTTATTGAATAATACTTTTATTTGTTGAATTAACGCGTTTTTATGTGAAGTTAAATAGTCAACAGTCAATTTTGTTCCAGGTGAATACGAGTCTGAATTGCATGTATAGTTACAATCTTTCATATAGTCGGTTAACACTGTATACGGCATGTCTCCAATTGGATGTTCTATTTTTAATCCGGTAGATGTAACTTGATATACAGTCAATCCGTTCAATGATTTATTGGTTTGGGTTTGAATAGAATTGAACCGACAATCTAACGCAATTTCTTTCAACACACGGGTTACTTCTCCTATTTTTTTTGCTTTTTGTTCAGAATTACAATACATTTTATAATCAATCGTAGGTTCCGAATTGTCGTGTAACATGGCTGTATGCATAAAAATTTCAACATTTCTAAATTTAAAATCTAAATCTTTGTGACTTCGAAACCGAACAGCGCGTCCTATAATTTGTTCAATTTGACTTAAATTCCACCATGGGTTCAAAATATGAATTTGCCGTATATTTTTGAAATCAATACCTTCTGTAGTTGCATCTGTAATAATGACTACTTTAATTTGGTTTCCATCTTTATTTTCTACTTGATTTATAGTAGAAATGGTATCTTGAATATTTACACTTGCATTCGCAAACGACGGATTCAAGACTGCATAGGAAAACCCATTGTCGGGTTGGCTGTAGTCTTTGCATAAATTAATTCGTTTTGATTTATCCTTGTATTTATATCCAATCGCTTCCAACGCTACAGCAATTGGATATATACCTTCTGTAATCTGTCGCACATAAATAAGTATAATACCGGATGATTTTTGTAACATGGTTTGAATTTGATGTAATTTACCACTGTATTTGGAAATCTGTTCAGGGTCAAAAAAACGTTCCGATTTGGGTAAATAAGAAATATCTGGTAATTTACCCTGTTCGTTAATCGTCATAGCTTCTTTAATGTTCGTTCCATTTGGATAAGTAATGAACGCCAATTGATTGTAAATATTGAATACGGTTAATTCTAACCCTGATGTAGAGGTGTTCAATTGTTCTTGCATATATTTTTGCGATTGAAATTCACTCAATTTTACAGGATATATATGAATATGTTCCAATGTATAATCTCGATTGTCAGGATGTGTATAGTGGACATCCGGATAGATACGATAGGGAAACGAATATGGATTTTCACCTTTTACGTACGATACATAACCATGTAAATGTTGAATGAATACTTCTTTTCCTCCTTCGGTAAACATATCATTGGAATCAAAAATATCGGATGCATCTTGAATGAATGGACGTTTATCGTTGCGATTCAATAATTGTGATAAAAAGATAAAATCGCGACAACTATGAAATACAGGAGTTGCAGTCATTAATAGTAATTTAATTGTAGTATAAGTTACGATTTGTGTGATACTTGTTGCAAAACTAATCGATTCTGATGTATCATCTTTGATGTTATGGGCTTCATCAATCACGAATAATGCACCTTCATAATTCTCGTTGATATATTTTATTTTACCTGATTCAGATTTACGCTGCAACGCATGCCCAACTTCATTGGCAAATGCTCTACATCCCATAAACACATAGTATTCATCAATAAGAGCTTGAATTAATTTGACGATATTTTCTTTTTTCATAGGAAGAACTTGATAGGGGTCTAATTCTTGTAAAAATTTATCCCCTACACAACTTGTACACACCCATCGGTTATTTACTTGCTGTAAATGGGATTCATTAAACAATTGATATTTGAAATTTTTTACGATAGCATCTGTCATGGATAACACATAAATACGTTGTTGTTTTCCAGAGGTTTTTAAATAGTTACGATATTCTTCACAAATTGTAATGGAAGAACAAGTTTTACCTGAACCTAATCCGTGAAATAACAACATTCCATTGTAAGGTGTATAATTGGACATGAAATTTCGAACAAACATTTGATAGGTAGTGAGAGATAGAGGCAATACATCTGTATCGTGTACGAATTGTTTTACGTCTTCTTCTGTTTTTGGTGTGGGTTGTTGAATAGGAAGATTAAATTCTTTGTAATCATGCAAATCTGAAATAAAATCATCTTCAATAAGTGGGTACGGTTTAAACTCAGTATAATTTATAGTAACACGTACACCAGGTATTTTATATACAATGAATTCATTCATTATATATATAGAGTAATAAAAATAAATAATTTAAACTTTGTGAATTAAGTTTGACATATACGCTCCTAGAAGTAGAAATGAACTAAATAAAGGAAAAAATACAAGAAACCAAGAAAAAATCATATATCCTTTGTTACATATCCAGTTTAGTAAATTTGTCCAAAGAAGTATAAATATGAAGGAAAACACAAAATAGGATATACTTAATTTATTATACAAAGAAACAATTACTCCAGTAATGGCTAAAATTAAATAAACTTTGGCGGGAAGACAAAACATATCGAACATATTATAATAAAAGATTAAAAAATACTTCCTCCGAAATTGGATGGCATAGGTTCAAATGGTTCTTGAGCATTTTGTTGGGTAGTTTGTCCTGAAAACATGGAGTTGAAATCAGGGTCTGGCGTTGCCATTGGATTCGATGTATTTAATCCTGGAGGAAGTATTTGTGGTGGAACCGAATTTACTGGTGTATTTATAGGTTGTGTAGGGACAAGTTTTATGTTTGTAGATGGAGTTTCATGAAAGAATCGGTCAACTATTATAGATACTTTTTCACCTAATTTAGAGATACTTAACATGATAATTAAAACAGGTAGTATGGTAGTAATTACATTTAAATCTGCATAAGGAATACCACTCATAGTAGGTATGTAAGTTATGATACGATGAATAAAAACTACTCCTACAAATAGTACAATTACTTGTATCATTATTTCAGAAACTATTGCTATAGTTCCTTTATCTTTATCTATTTCGGGTAAATAAGTTTGAACCGATTTATTTAGTAGTGAAATAAAAATAACACCTAATACACAATATTGTATAATGTTTACAAATTCATTTTTACTTTCCGTTTCAAAGTTGAAAACATGATTAACAAAGTTGGGTTTTTCATTCTCCATTGTTGTATATCAAGAAATTATTATTAGTTAAAATGAATAATATTAATTCTTTAGCAAAACTATGAAATCTTCGAATAGTACTCAGCCTAGAACTTCTAAACCTTCGTTAATTACTCCTGAACATGCTATTTATTTATTAGGAGGCAAACTGTCTGCCCTAGAAAATAAATTCAATAAA
>Ga0078894_10001344_pt1 | contig 18241 bp, 13 predicted proteins | sample LauGreSu1BDMLBSD_2_FD_67506 | JGI IMG/M metagenome (GOLD analysis project Ga0078894, IMG submission 67506) | Freshwater lake microbial communities from Lake Michigan, USA - Su13.BD.MLB.SD (version 4) (version 4) | ecosystem: Environmental > Aquatic > Freshwater > Lake | place: Lake Michigan... | reverse complement strand
TAGTATGCTAACATATCATAAAGTATTAATTAAAACTATAATCATTTCAAAAATATATCCACATACACGAAATTGTATTATAAATAATAGTATGGTAGAAAATCAAGAAACAAAAAAATGTTTTATAGATTCATCGACAAATATGAAAGATCTAGTTTCAAGATATTATACTCAAAATTATTCTGGTTGTAATACTGTAACTGATTTTACCCCATTTACTAGATGTTCTGAACTAGTAAATATTAATAATACAGTTTTAGAAAACTATCAATCCTGGCTTAATACTACTAATAATCAATTAAATGATGATGGTATAGGTTTATTATCACAGTATGAATATGTTAATGCTAAAAATTTTTATTTACTTAATAGACGATTGTGTAGCACTGGTACTAAAATTTTAGAGAATACTAATAAAAATTCATGTGGATATCAATTAGGTCCCGAAAATCCAAATCAAATTAGACCACCTTCTGAAAGAAGTTTATATGAAGAATTATATAGAAAGGAACTATATAATTTATTAGCAAAAAGTAAATGTGATGGACTAACTAATAATCCAATATGTACTACAATTAATGAATCATTAACAATGGATAATGGCATATATTCTAAGATTAATAATATATGGACTAACAAAAATTGTTATGGTGATATACCTAAAAGTATTTATACATATTTAATAGAAGAAAATCCAACTTTAACAATAGAAAATAATTCTATAGATATTCGTTCAACAACTTCAATTAATAACTTTATTGATGAATTAAAAACAAGTAATGATATATTTGCTAGAAAATTATGTTATTCTGGAGATGTATTAGAAAATGGTGAAGTAATGTATTCAACTAATTCTACTTTATATTCTAATAGTGGAGATATTTTATTAACATTAGAAACTAATGGAAAGTTAGTTTTAAAAAGAAAAAGTGATAATACAATTTTATGGCAAACTAACACTTCCAACAATATTGGTCTTTCTATTTTAAGTATGCAAAACGATAATAATTTAGTATTATATCCAGGATGGAATTCAAATACTCCTAATAATAATTCAAAGAAAGCATTTTTAGTTGTGCAAGATAATGGTAAACTTGTTTTAAGATATTCGGATGGAACAATTTTAAAAACAATAAATTCTAGTAGTATGGAAAATAATTCTAGTAGTATGGTAAATAATTCTAGTAGTATGGAAAATAATACCAGTAGTATGGAAAATAATACCAGTAGTATGGAAAATTATTTTCTTATATTATTATTATTATTTATTATTTTTATAATACTATGTTATATATTTAAGTCTCAAATTTATAAATTATGGAAATTGAATGGATAATATTTATTATATTAATTATATTATCATTAGTTGGATATTATAGATTCTTTAGTTTTAATAAATGTGGACTGATTATACTTTCAAATTTATTATTTATTTTATATGGAATAGTTATGGGAATTGTATCTAAAAATTAAAAAAGAATAATAATTAAAATTGAATTACTAAAATTACAAGTATAATAATACTAAAATTACAAGTATAATGAATTTCAATATTGATTCATCTAATATCGAAATATTAAATTATTTAACCCAATTATCTAGTAATGAACATTCTACATTTATTAATCAAATATTAAAATTGGGATTTAATGAATTTCTAAATAAAACAAAATCAGAAAATTCATTAATTACTTTAGTTGATGAAAAATTAACTAATTTAAAATTATTAATTAATGAAATAAAATTAGAACAGCAAAAAAATATATTACAATTAACTACTAATAATCATAAAGGAATACGAGGAGAACAATTAATTTATAATTTCTTTAAAAATAATAATTATATTATTGAAGATACATCAGAAATACCACATTCATGTGATTTAAAATTATATTTAGAAGAAATAAATCAAAATGTTTTAATTGAAATAAAAAATTATAAAAATACTGTAGATCAAAAACAAATTGATAAATTTTATTATGATTTAAATTATACTGGTATTAACTTAGGTATTTTTATTTCATTACAATCTAAAATAGTTAATACCAAATTTCCAATTGAATGGAAAATTATAGAATGTGCGAGTAATAATAATATTATAGTATTATTTATTTCTGAATGTAAAGAAGAGTATTTATATTTAGCAATTTATTCATTAATATTATTATTTAAACAAAATAATTATAAATCAAATTTACAATTACTAGAAAATACAGAACTTTTCAATGATATAAAATATCTTAGTACTCAAAAGGATTCAATAAATCAGATTAAACAAGAAATTTTATCAATTCATGATAATTGTACTAAATTAATATTATCTTTATATAATAATTTATGTTTATTTGATAATAATTTTACTTATATTTTAAATAAAATTTACAAAAAATTAGATCAAGAAATAAATGGATCTAATGATTTATATTTATTATCTAATTATTTAAATATTAATAATAATATAAAGGATATTTTAGAAATAATATTATCTGATTTAACTAATATTTATACACTAGAAAATATCGATGATAAAAGAATTAAAATTAGTAAAAATAATATTGATATAGGAGAAATTAAAATATTAAAAACTACATTAAATTTAATATTAAATTCTGGATTAGAAATTAAAAATATTAATAAAGAAAATTGGAATCAAATTAAAAATCTAATCATCTAATTCAAAAATATTATTTTTTTCTATAATAGAATATGGTATAAAAAGTTCATTACCCGTTCTAATATTTGTATTATAATAATTTATTTTATTTAAATCATTTACATCTAAGTTTAATGATTTATAAAAATTATAATCCTTTTCTTTAAATTTTGTTTCCCATATTTCTTTATTAGTTGAATTTTCACGTCTAGGTAAACATTTTTTAGAATCTAAATTAAATTTAGTTTTTGTAATATAAGTCTTAATAGCATCTTGAAGGTGACCAATAGAAATAGTAGGATATGATTCTAATTTAATATAAATAAAATTATTATTTTGTAGATCTTTAAATGGGTAGTATAATAAACTACGCTTAATTTCAGAATTATCACAATCTATTGAACATAATTTTGGAATATAAATTTTACGTTCATATTTATTACATTTAAAATTATTATTTATACATTTGGATTTTGGAATAATAATAGAGGGTTTAATTTTATCATTAATAGAATAAAATTTATCCGAAAATTCAGAATGTGTTAAAGTTTGAATTTTCTTAGTATACTGAGATAAATTTGAATCAATACTATTAGAATCATATGTTAATTTATTAAAAATTTGATTATTAGGATCTTCAATAACTAATGCTCCTCCTATAAAACACATTTTTTGATCAGATAAAATATTAAATAATGTTATTAATGAATTATTTATACTAGTAAATAAGGTATCACAAAGATTACTATAATCAAATTTTTCCTGAACATCGATTAGGAAATTACCAGGTCCACATATTGCTAATATAAATAGAATTAAATATATACTTAAATTATACCAAAAACTAGGTAAGTTTATAAAATAAATTATTAGACATATTACAATATTAATTAAAATTATAATGATAATTGTCTCCATAATTATATTATTCAAATTATTCAAAATATTAATTAAAAAAAATTATTCAAAATATTAATTAAAATTATAATAATAATTATCTCCATAATTATATTATTCAAATTAATCTAAATATCCATCGATATCTCCATTAATTTGAATATATTTTTCAACTCGACTAGGCTTCCATAATTCTTCAATTAAATTTTTATGTAATTTTATTTTAAAGGAGCTTAATACCTTATACAATTTGTGTACTATATCAGATCTTTGTTCTATTAGACTAAATATTTTATAATTTGATATAATTTTATAAATTGTATGTTCTTCAAACATATTATAATTTTCAATCCTATCATAGGCATTTAGGATATTTAACCTAATCATAAAAATTTCATAATCATAATCACCATATTCATTTTTTTTATCAAATTCTGAATAAACTTCTGTTTGATATTTAATAAGACAATAATTTGGAATACATCGGTTTTCATACAACATTATAAAATTTATCATATCTTTATATTTAGTAATGAATTCATCCGTAATATATAAGTATTGATATGAAATCAATCCCCAATCTAATTCAAATTTATACTCTTCAATAAACATAGGATTTGCATCCATATATTGAAATAGTATATCTATCATCTTATTTGTTTCAATATTTTGCCACAGGATATAATATTTAAATTCATCAATGAACTCAAAATCAAAGAACGTTGACATATCTATGGATTGCCAATCAAGTCTATCTTTAAATTCTCTAATAATTTGAATAGAAATTGATTTATTGCAAGAAATACTTTGCCAATTAAGATAATCTTTAAATTCTCTTAGAATTTGCAAATTTATAAATGGATTTGCTGATAAATCTGACCAATTAATATAGTCTTGAAATTCTTTGATAAAATCAATAGACATAATATTATTGCTGGAAATAAGATCCCAGTTAATATAATCTTTAAATTCTCTTATAAATTCTTCATTTGATAACAAATGATTACTAGTAATAACATTCCAATCAATTTGATCTTTAAATTGCCTAATATCATCAATATTAGTTATATCAATTAAGTAATTGAAATTTAATTTTGATTTATTTAATTCAATAAATTCTGGATGTAATTTACAATATTTAGCAATTACACTAGAATATAATGATTTATCCATAATTGCTACATATAGCTTATCTTTAAATTCAGAAAAGAATTCAAAGTTTATAAATGGATTTTTTGACAAATCTGTCCAACTAATGTATTTATTAAATTCATTAACAAATTCAATAGTAATATGTTTGTAATTTTTTAAAATTAATAACCAACATATATAGTCTTTAAATGTTCTGATAAATTCAATTTCTAATTTATCATTTTTAATTAAATTTCTTGTAATTATTGCCCAATTAAGATAATCTTTATATTCATTCATAATATCATAAGATAAATTTTCGCTTTTGGATAATTGTTTGAAATTCATAGTTTTTAATAATTTAATATTTATAAAATATTCATTTTTTTTTTACTTAGTAATCCACAAATGTTAGTTATTTAAAGATTATAATTAGTTATTTAAAATAATTTTATATATTGATTATATATTAATTTAAGATATGTCATCAAATACTTCAATATATACAGATGATGGATATGAAATTCCTTTATTTTCTAAAGATTATTCATATTTTTTAAATAAAAGTATAATATTATATGGATCCAGTGGGAGTGGTAAATCTATGATTATGAGGGATATTTTATATATATTAAAAGATCATATACCAAATATTTTAGTAATAGCACCAACTAATCATTTAAATAATTCATTTGATGACATTATTCCATCTCAATTAATATTTCCAGATGTAACGGAAGAATTAATACAAAATATATTTAAACGGCAAAAAACGGTTGTTAAATTATATAATATGGTAAATGATTTTTCTAGATTAGAAATAATTTACAATAAATTAGCTCAGCTAAGTGATCATAATATAATAAATCAAATAATACAAAGTTATTATAATATTAAATCTAAATATCAACAAAATTTAGATTTAAATATAGTAGAAAAAAAAATTAAATTAAAAGAATTAGATGATCTTCATAAAAAAAGTTTAACTGAATTTTATAAAAAAATAATTAATAAATATAGAACTCAAATTATTACAAATTCATATTATCAATCAAAATTTGATGATATAGAATTTAAAATTATTAAATGTATTAATATCAATCCAAATTTTTTATTAATTCTAGATGATTGTGCATATAATGCAAATATATGGAGTAGATATTCTGAAATTAAAGAAATATTTATGAATGGGCGTCATCATAAAATCACATTTATGATGTCATTTCAAGATGATAAATTACTAGATTCTGGGTTACGTAAAAATGCATTTATTAATATATTTACTACTGAGATTGTATGTAATGCTTTTTTTCAAAGATCTGCAAATAATTTTACTAAACAAGAAAGAAGTAAAATGGCAAAATTATCTAATTATATTTTTAATGATTCTAAATTAAAAGATAAAAATTATAAAAAATTAGTATATATTAAAGATAAAAATCCTAATGTTTATTATACTTTAGCAGATTATATAGAAGATTTTAAATTTGGATCTTATTTTTTACATAATTTATGCGATAAAGTAAAGAAAAAAAATGATTCAAATGAAGAATCTTTTAATCAAGAAATAAATAATTTACTAAGTAATATTTAATCAAGAAATCAAAGCTAAATTAAGTTTTTGTAATAGCATAACTGTAGTTGGCCAATCAATACATTCATCAGTAATACTTATTCCATATTCTAAATTATTTGTTAATTTTTGATTACCAGATTTTAAATTTGATTCAATCATTAAACCCATAAGTTTATTACCAGATTTGATATAATCAATTAGATAATTAATGACATTAATTTGTTCTTTATAACATTTATTAGAATTTCCATGAGAACAATCAATCATAATATTAGTATTTAGATTATTTTCGATCAATAATTTTTCTAAAGTAATTATATAGTTTTCTTTATAATTTGGTCCGTTATTTCCACCGCGTAAAATTGGATGTGTATATGGATTACCTTTAGTTTTAATAATAGAAGCAATTCCATCTGAATTAATTCCTAAAAATTTATGCGAAACTAATGATGATTTTATCGCTTCTATTATAATATTTATATTACCTTCTGTAGAATTTTTAAATCCAATTGGCATCGATAATCCAGATACTAATTCTCTATGTAACTGGGATTCGGTTGTTCTTGCTCCTATTGCACCCCATGAAATTAAATCAGAAATATATTGAGGAGAAATTGTATCTAGAAATTCTAATGATGTAGGAATACCTAATTCATTAATATCTATTAATAATTGCCTTGCCATTGCTAATCCCTTATTGATATTATATGAATAATTTAAATCTGGATCATTAATTAATCCCTTCCATCCAATTGTAGTTCTTGGTTTTTCAAAATATGTTCGCATTACAAGTATTATTGTGTTATTTATTTTTTTACTTAATTCTTTTAATTTTTTCGCATATTCTAAAGCAGAATTAATATCATGTATTGAACACGGTCCTACAATAACTAATAATCTATTATCTTTTTTAGATAAAATCTTTTTAATTATTTCTCTATATAAAATAACATTATCTAATGCTTTTTTAGTTATTGGAATCTGTTCAAGTAATTCATTTGGTGATATTAATGAGTTTATTTCATAAATATTCGTATTACTCAAAGTATTATTTGAAGTATTACTCATAATAAAAATAGAAATAAGTTATATATTTTATAATCCAATATTTATTTAAATTAATAATATATTAAACACATTTTTTCATTTTATTATTACAACCAGCTCGAAATTGTTCATAATAATTCAATACAGTAATTAACGGAGGTGATGGTTTAGTATAACAAATATCTTTTTTTAATTTTTCATATAAACATTTATATTGAGTTTTAGTAAGTTCTTTATCTTGCAATCTTTTAAGTAAAATATTATTTTCATTTTTTAAACATTCATTTTCTTGTTTAATTAGTTTTTTATTTACTTTATCTTTTAATTTATAAAACCAAGAGAATAAATTTAAACGACTATTTAAATGTAAATCAATAGGAAGATCTTTAATAAATTGTTTATACGACTCTCGGCAAAATACACAAGGCATTATATATCCAAGACTAAGAAATAAATTTTTAAATTCTTTTTTAATTTTAATATGTTCTTTATTTTTATTATCTATCTTTTCTGGATAAGTGCCTAAAATAGACGAAAATAAGAAATTCCATGCATTTGGTCCCCAAAATGCAGTGCGCATTCCTGCTAATGATAAATATTTTTGATTAGATTGCTTGTTCATTTTATTAAAATAAATTTATCGTTAAATGATAGATTATATTAAATAACTATATTTTTTTATAAATCAATTTAATACTATAGAAATAAATAGTACGTTAATTGTTAATAATTTAAAGAAATAGTATCTATATAATAAATATATTCAAGTGTAGATTATTTGTAAAAATAATTTAAAATTGAATTAAACTTCTTATAACTAATATAGTTGAAAATAATGCAAAGTGATTTTATTCCTACTTCTGAATTAAATAAAGTTAAATTTTATATTTTAGACGAAGAGGAAAATGATATTGAATCAGTTGTAGAAATTAAAAATAAAGAATTATTTAGAAATAATAAAACTTTTAATCAAGGTATTTACGATGCAAAGATGGGAACAACTGATCATTCTTATATTTGTCATACATGTTTTCATGATAAAACATTATGTAGTGGACATTTTGGTAAAATTAATTTACCATATCCAGTTTTATCTCCTTTATTTAAAAAAGAAGTATTAAAATGGTTAAAGATTATTTGTTTTGAATGCGGTAATCCTATTTTAAAATTAAAAAATCCATCAAATATTCCAAAATCACAATTATTAAATGAATATGTCAAATTTTCACGTTCAGCTACTCAAAAAATTATTAAATGTATTTATTGTAATGCACAACATCCAATTGTTCAAAAAGATCCAAAAGATCATTTAAAAATCTACATTAAAATAAATGAAGATGAAAAACGTATTTATAATAATGAAATTGAAAATATTTTTTCTAAAATTACAGATAAAACAGTATTAGATTTAGGTAAAGATTTATCATCCCACCCTAAAAAATTTCTCTTAAGAGTAATTCGAGCACCGCCAGTAACTATTAGACCAGATATTAAAAAAATTAAAGGAGGGCGATCAAATAATAATGATTTAACTACTATTTTAAAAAATATAGTTAATTTATTAGATAAATTACCAGCTGTATTAGATGAAGAAGCTATTATTAAAAATATTATTCAACTTGATAATATTGAAATGCATTATTATAATTTAATCAAAGATATTCCATCAAGTAATATTAATAAATTACAGACTAATACAGGGAGTTCATTAATGTCAATATCATCTAGATTTCCTAAAAAATCAGGTAGAATTAGAAAAAATATTTTAGGTAAAAGAACTACATATATGGGTAGATCTGTCATTACTGGAGATAATAGTATTAAAATTAATGAAGTCGGTGTACCTTTATCAATCGCAAAAAACATTCAAATTCCAGAAATAGTTCAATTTTATAATCGTGATCGATTAATGATTTATTTTATGAATAAAGATAAAAAATATCCTGGATGTTCTAAAATTATTAAACAATCTAATGGTGCTGAATATTATGTTGGTGCCATTAATGATGATTTTATTTTAGAAGATGGTGATATTATTTACCGTGATATTATTGAAGGTGATTATGTCGCAATGAATCGAGCACCTTCTTTATTATATAGTTCAATCAGTGGTCATACAGTTAAAATTATGGATAAAGGAGACACATTACGTTTATCTGTTAATGTAGCTGATACTATGTACGGTGGTGATTTTGATGGTGATGCAATGATGATTATTTTTCCACATACTATTCTTTCTCGCAATGAATGTAAAAATTTATCTGGTGTTGAAAGATGGGGGATTTCATTAAAAAACGGTTCTCCATCGATTGGAGTATATCATGATGGTCTAATTGGAATATTTGAATTCACTAAAGATGATATCTTTATTAATAAATTTAATTCTATGAGATTATTAAGTCAAAATACAATCAATCACGAAAAATTTATTTTTACTAATAAACAATATAATAGTAAAGAATTAGTTAGTAAATTATTACCACCTATTAATTTTAACAAAAAAGCTGGATTTTATAATCCCGATTATGCTGATTTTATTAAATATAATTTAAATGAAATTAAAGTTGAAATTTCCAGGGGTGAATTACAAAAAGGACGTTTAGATAAAAAATCTATAGGTCAAGGTATTGATGGTTCATTATTTCATATTATTCATAATGAATATGGTAGTGAAATGGCTTTTGATATGATTTATAATTTACAACAAATGACTACATTATATTTAATGCATAAAGGAAGTACTATTACATATGATGATATTACAATTAGTAAAAAAGCATTAGAAAAAGTTCATAATCAAACTGAAGCTATCTTATTTGAATCAAAACAAATTTATAATAATTTAATTGAAGGTAAAATTATTCCCCCATTAGGAATGAAAGTTAAAGATTTTTATGAACAACAGCAATTATCAATATTAAATTTAGGTGATGATTTTTTAAAACCTGTATTTGAAGATATTAATACTGAGAATAATAATCTCTTTAAATTAATTTCATCAGGTTCAAAAGGTAAATTTACAAATTTATTACAAATTAGTTCATCTATTGGCCAGACGTCTATTGGCGGTGAAAGAATGTATAAATTATTTGATTACGAACGAACTTGTCCATATTATCCAAGATTTGACGATTCCCCACAAAATCGTGGTTTTGTAACTGAATCATATACTACTGGAGTCGATATGTTATCATTTATCTTTCAATCAATGGAAGCAAGATATAGTATTATTAATAAAGCATTATCTACAAGTATTACAGGTGAACAAAATAGAAAAAGTATTAAAAATCTTGAATCTTTATATATTGATAATACTCGAAAAGTAGTAAAAAACAAAAATATTGTTCAATTTATTTATGGAAGTGATGGAATAGATACAAGAAAGAATGAAAATGTCAAATTTAATTCAATTACTATGTCTCTTAAAGACTTTGAACAAAAATATAAATGTTCTTTTAAAGATATTTCTTCTGAATTTCATAATTCTAATATTCAAAAAATATTAGATAATGAATATCAACAATTATTAGATGATAGAAATCAATATAGAAATATTTATCTAAAGATTGAAAAACAGAATAATAAAAATAAATTATTATCTGATATGAAAAAATTACCTATTAATATTCATAGAATTATTGAAGATATTATATATAATTTTAATGATATTATTAAAAAAGAAAAATATAAATTAAATCCTCTAATTATTTTAGAAAAAGTTAATGATTTATGTGATAAAATTATGTATTGTCATTATAATGAAATTCAATATTCTAAAAAAATGACAATACCTGATCATATTAAATCCTCATTTACATTAATTAGAATTTTAATTCGATCATATTTTTATATTAAAAATATTATTTCATTAAATTTAAATTATAATATTTTAGATTTAATTATTAATAGAATTTTAAATACTTATACACGTTCATTAATTGATTATGGCTGTCCTATTGGAATCATTACAGCACAATCTATATCAGAACCTATGACACAATATGTATTAGATAGTCATCATCGAACAGGTGCTTCCGGTACAAAAACTGACTTTTTAGTTAGAATGAAAGAAATATTAGGTGCTAAAGAAACATCAAAAATGAAATCACCTAGTATGTTACTCTATGTTAAAGAAGAATATAAACAAAATAAATTTAAAATACAAGAAATTGCAAATCATATTGAAATGATGCCATTAAAAATCTTTTTAAATAGTTATCAAATTTTCTTTGAAGATTATAAACATATTGTCCATCCTAAATATATTCATGAATTACAAATTATTGAAATTTATGAAAAACATAATCCAAATATTAAAATTCCAAATGATTTAATTAAATGGTGTATTCGATTAGATTTTAATAAAGAAAAAATGATTGAAAAAAATATGAAATTTGAATCAATTTGTTATAAATTAAAAGAATTTTTCCCCTTTTTATTTATAGTACATACTGCTGAAAATGCCGATAATGTTTTTATTCGTTTATATATTAGATATCAATATTTTAAAAAAAGTGGAGATATTTCATTAGATTATTTAGAATCTTTTATTAATGACTCTTTATTAACATGTATTCTTAGAGGGATTGATAATATTTATTCTACTAATACCAATAGTAAAATTGCACGTACACTTATTAATGATGATGATTCTATTGAAAAAAACAATGAATTTGTAATTTATACGGATGGTACAAATTTAGAAGAGATATTTCAAAATGCTTATATTGATCCATATTTATCACAATCAGATAGTATTTTAGAAATTTATGAACTATTAGGCATAGAAGCCGCCAGAAATAAAATTATTATTGAATTATTAAATATGATGCCAGCTGCTGATAATAAACATTATATGACTTACGCCGATTCAATGACATATACTGGACGTATATCATCTATTGATAAATCTGGTATTGAAGACCGTGAATCAAATAATATTTTATTAAATTTAGCATTCAGTCATCCGATTCAAGGATTAGAAAATGCTGCAATTAATTCATTAGAATCCACATGTTCATCTGGATTGAGTGCACCATTGATGGTTGGACAAATGCCCAAATATGGTAGTAGTTATAATAATATTTGTATTAATGAAGAATTTCTTATGAATAATTTAATTGATATTTCTAATCAATTAAACGATCTATAATTTTTAAGATAATTATTATTTTTTTTAAATTATAATAAAAAGAATTTAAAAACAATTTTCTATATATATAATATAGTACAATTATTTAAATTAAATATGATCAGTTATATGACATTAGATAATTATTCGGTACTTGATGCCAATAATAATCATAAATTATATAATTTATCTAAAACATATAGTATAGAAATTGCTCCAAATTCGACATATATATACAAACATGGTTTTTATTTTCAAAACAACATGACGGGTTCGTATTTTATTCAAATTGATTCACATTTAAGTAAAAAATTAGAATTAGAAAGTCCTAATGAATATTCAAATATTAATTTTTTATCAATTAATATTTATAATAAGTCTAATGAAATTGTAAAAATTAATCCATATCAAGCTATAATTAATATTAGTCACGAACCCATAGTTAACTCTGTAGCTGATTCAGTAGCTGACCCAGTATCCGAACCAGTAGTTGAGACAGTATCCGAACCCGTAGTTGAACCAGTATCCGAACCAGTAGTTGAGACAGTATCCGAACCAGTAGTTGAACCAGTATCCGAACCCGTAGTTGAACCAGTATCCGAACCAGTAGTTGAGACAGTATCCGAACCCGTAGTTGAACCAGTATCCGAACCCGTAGTTGAGACAGTATCCGAACCAGTAGTTGAACCAGTATCCGAACCCGTAGTTGAACCAGTATCCGAACCAGTAGTTGAGACAGTATCCGAACCCGTAGTTGAACCAGTATCCGAACCAGTAGTTGAGACAGTATCCGAACCAGTAGCTGAACCAGTATCCGAACCCGTAGTTGAACCAGTATCCGAACCCGTAGTTGAACCAGTATCCGAACCCGTAGTTGAACCAGTAGCTGAACCTGTAGTTGAACCCGTATCCGAACCAGTAGCTGAACCTGTAGTTGAACCCGTATCCGAACCAGTAGTTGAGACAGTATCCGAACCAGTAGCTGAACCTGTAGTTGAACCAGTAGCTGAACCTGTAGTTGAACCAGTATCCGAACCCGTAGTTGAACCAGTATCCGAACCCGTAGTTGAACCTGTAGCTGAACCTGTAGTTGAACCCGTGGTTCAATCAGCAGTTCAATCAGTATCTGAACCTAAAAGAAAATATATTAGAAAAAAAAAGCAATAATTTAAATTTCATAATTAATAGAAATATTAGAAATTCCTAAATTACCAATCTCTTCTTGCATATCTTTATAATATTGTGATTTTTTTTTATTAAAAATATTTGTAATTTTACAGTTTGGATATCCTATATAATTTTTAGGTGGTAATACATCTAAATTTTTATTATTATTTACTAGATTTTTAAAATTAATTAAAAAATAATGATAATTATCTGGATAATTCTTTGATTGACTTGTATTAATTGAATAATTAAAACAAGAATTAGTAAACGATTCGGTTTTATTATATTGTTCTGGATATTTATAATACATATATTGTATTATATTAATTATAGAATATAAAGAGATATAATAGTGTAAATTAATATTTTTAATATCTTCATCATCTTCTAAAAAATAATTAGTTAAAAAATACATTAAATTATATGTATATGTAGATATAGGTAAATATTTATTTATTTTATCTATATATATTAAGTTAATACCTAACAAATCTCCATATAAATCAAATATTTTAAATTTATAATTATTATTATTATTTATAAATTCTCCATCTACGTGTTTAGGCTGTAAATCAATAATATTATCTAATTTTGTATATTTAATATTTGTATAAATTGATTCTAAATCATGTAATAAATTTTCAATACTTATATTAGATTTTATACTATTTGTATTAATTAAACAAATTTCTATATTTTTATATAAATCAAAAATTAGTTTATCTTTTTTAATTATATAATCTTTATGGATAGAAATATTATTATACTGTAATTTAATATAATCTTTATCTTCATTTGTTAATGGTAATATTGAATATAATTTAGAATATATTCTTTTAAATTCAGAATATACTAAATTATATGCTAACCCTCCATGAAAAATAAAATTAGATTCTATTTGAAATGTGATGTTATTACTTATATGATATTTATTTATATATTTAGAATTAATATTATTTAATTTGTCAATATTAGTTGATTTATTATTATCATGATCTAAAATTATTATATTATTTATATTAGATAATTTATATGGTAGTGAAAATAAATTAGTATTATAATTAGAATTATCTTTAATTGCATATACTACATAATATTTATTTAATAAATCTAATCTTTTTATATCTTTAGAAAATCTATTTAAAATATTATATGATGGTCCAGTAATTTTATATAATAAACTTAAAGATAAATATTGATTTATTTTTTGAAATGCAGGATCTATAAATTTAAATTCATTATATTCTAAATATGGGATTTTTTTATATAAATATTCTGGGATATATGTAGAGTCAAATAAAGTAAATCCTAATAATTGAACTCTTACTGTGGTATGATGTATAGCTGGTATTATACTAATATCTTTATATTGTAATTTACATAAAATTTTACCAATATTATTTGCATGTTCAACATTATTTGGCGAGATAATATCAAAATCAGGAACTTGATATAAATCATTATATAAGGCATCTTTTTTTAACTTTAATGCATAATCAATAGCAGTACCACCTACTATTAATAAATTATTATTTATAATGTATGTTTTTATAATATCTAATGCATTATGAATTTTTGTCCGCATATAATTGTGACTATAAAGAATATATTCATCATTAATATTATTTGTAGCACTGTCTAGTTTATCTAAATCAATTAAAACCATATTTTCTATATAATATATTATATTTTATTTAAAGTTATATTTCTTATTTAAATAAAATTAAAATTACTAATTCTTTAAATAAAATTGAAATTACTAATTCTTTAAATAAAATTGAAATTACTAATTCTTTAAATAAAATTGAAATTACTAATTCTTTAAATAAAATGGATAATTTTGAATTATGTAATGATGATGAATTTAATGATTTATTTAATTCTTTAAATATAAATATTTTAACTCATAATAAATCTAATAATGAATATAAAAATTGTGAAGATTGTAATATTCAAATGCAACCAAATATTAATAATACTTTAACTTGCCCTAACTGCGGATTTATCAAAAATGTTATCATTGAAAATTTAGAATACGAACCTAGTATGAGTGGATATAATACTAATGAAAATTATCATATTCCTATTAAATATATTGGAAAAAATTCATTTCAATATCAAAAATTTTTAAGAAATAATACTTCTGAATATAGTATTATTCAAGAAACTACATTAAAAAAAATTTTAGATAAACTAAATTATCAATCAAATAATTTTGTTATACCAAAAAATATTTTAAATAATGTATTAAATCAATATAAAAAAATTAGAAATACATCTAAAATTCACCGTGGTGAAATTTTAAAAGGTATTTTAGGATCATTAATATATTATGAATGTTTAAAAGAAGGCATTATTCGAAAACCAAAAGAATTAGCTAAATGGTATTCTATTTCCGAAAATGATTTAAGTAAGGGTGATAAAATATTAAGAGAATTAGAAGAAGAAGGTATTATTGAATTACCTATTAATAAAGATTTTAATATTGAATATATTAATTCTTATCTTAAAAGAATTGATTTAGATATTAAATATGAATCATTTTTATTAGATTTATTAAATAAAATTAATGAATTAAAAATAGGAAATCCTAATGCTAGATTGTCTACTAAAATAGCATCTTTAATATTTTTATTAGGCATATCAAAATCATATAATATTACTTCAGAAGATATTGCAAAAGAATTTGATATTTCAATTTCAACATTTAAAAATTTTTATATGGAAATTTTTAAAAATAAAACTAAATTACAAAATATTTTTGATCAATATAATATCATTTTACCTAATAAAATTCCTCGTAAAACTCGAAGTAATAAAAAAGAAAAAGAATAAACTAATTATTCAGTTTTTGTTTCTTCTTCGTCATATATGTTATCCATATTTTTTTTATAATTATCAAATAAATCTTTTAATTTTTTATTCTTATCATTATCTTTAGTAATTAAAGCATATAATAAATCAATAAGTTTATTTTTTTTAGTAAGATCTGATTTTTTTGATTTTACATCTTCATTATTGTATAAATTATTAATATCTTCTTGTGAGTATAAAATATCAAGAAATTCATTAATATTTTCTTTAACTTTTTCTTTAAAGAAAGCTGGTTTAGATAAAGCTTTCGTTTTTTTACTTACAGTTTTTGTAGCAGTTGCATTTGTACTGGAATCTAAATTACATAAAATATCTAATTTAGTATTAATTTGATTCCCAATTTCTTGCGATAACGTAGTATTAATAATAATAATATCATCAAATATATTTTTAATTTGTTGAAATTCACTTGATAAGTGATTTAATTTTGAAATAATTTCATCGAGTTTCTTTTCATTTATAGACATTGTTTTATTATTATATTTATTTATTTTTAATTCAAATTACAATTCAATTTTTATTTTTAATTCAAATTACAATTCAATTTTTATTTTTCTAGTATATAAATAAGCCATGGAGAAAATGCTGCCAAAAAGCACCACATACTACCAACAACCTTTTTATCTTTATATATAAAATATGTTATTAAATAACTTATTAATATTAATAAACTTTTTAGTATTCCATTTTCTAATCCATAATATGATAATAATATAAGTATAATTAAAAAGAATGGATATATTAATACATTATAATCATAATAATTCCAATTCCATTTTAGATATGGATCACTTGTTTCTGAAACCGTAGTACATAAATTATCTTTTCTAAAAACATCTATAGTATATAAAATAATAAGAATCATAAATATACAAAATAAAATAATTACATATAATGGTAATTTTTTTTGTGAAAATAACATAATACTACCAAATAATATCAATGGTTCTAAATGATTAATTATAATACCAAATGCTGATGTTGTTTTATTAATATGATTACAATTTTGTAAATCCATTGGACTACATATTTTATTATTTTCTGATATTTGACATGGTTGATTTTTCCATAGCATATAATCAACTATTTGCATTTGACTAACCCATCCATAAAATAAAGCTTCAGGTATCTTTTTTTTAGATAAAAGGGCTAAAGAACCAGTTATCCCAGTAAAATATGAAAATAAAGATATATTTTCATTATAACACATATTATATTTAAATAAATATTTTTTATAATAAAAGAATAAACTAATTATTTACAATAAAAGAATAAACTAATTATTTACAATGAAAGAATAAACTAATTATTTACAATGAAAGAATAAACTAATTATTTACAATGAAAGAATAAACTCATTCTTTATAATATATAAATTAATATATATACCTCTATTTTTTAACTTATTATATAATTCTATATTTGAATATTTTATAGATTCTAATATTGTTAAATAATTAAAAAATAAATCATAATCATCTTGTATAATACGTGTTAATTGCTCCGAATTACTTATTTGCTCCGAATTACTCATTTGCTCCGAATCATTTTCAATATAATCTAAATTAATATTATTCTTTTCATTATTTATTTCTGATCTAAATGAAATATTAGAATCTACTGAAGTAATACTTGGATAACTATTTGATTCATAAAAAGAATCTAAATTACTATTTCTATCTAAAATTATACTATTGGTTAAAGAATCTAAATTACTATTTCTATCTAAAATTATACTATTGGTTAAAGAATCTAAATTACTATT
>Ga0078894_10001341_pt1 | contig 18246 bp, 18 predicted proteins | sample LauGreSu1BDMLBSD_2_FD_67506 | JGI IMG/M metagenome (GOLD analysis project Ga0078894, IMG submission 67506) | Freshwater lake microbial communities from Lake Michigan, USA - Su13.BD.MLB.SD (version 4) (version 4) | ecosystem: Environmental > Aquatic > Freshwater > Lake | place: Lake Michigan... | reverse complement strand
GCGCATCAGGTAATTCAGCAACTTGAACTCGGTCGGGCCGATTTTCAAGGGGGCGCCTTGCAAGCTGACACGGTAAGTGGCGCCATCCAAGGTCAGAGGCCCCACCGACACGCTGTCGGCGGCTTGCTCTGGGGCACGGCGCCTGAGCACCGCACGAATGCGTGCCAATAACTCCTGGGTGGAGAAAGGCTTGGTGATGTAATCGTCGGCACCCGCGTCCAGCCCAGACACTTTGTCGTTCTCGTCCGTGCGGGCGGTCAACATCAAAATGGGGATGGCTTTGGTGCGGGGGTCAGCCCGCCATTTGCGCGCCAGCGACACTCCGCTTTGGCCGGGCAACATCCAGTCCAGCAGGATCACGTCCGGCAAGACGGTGTCGATTTCGCGCTGGGCACGCTCGCCGTCCTCAGCCCAGATGGGGGACAAACCATTGTGACGGAGGTTGACCGCAATGAGCTCGGCAATGGCCGACTCGTCTTCCACAATCAAGACGCGAGGCAGGTGTCTCATAGGGGCATGGCTTTAACGAACGGTTTCTTCGATTTTGTCCATCGAGATGTGGCGCACGTCCGCGCCTTTCACGATGTAGATGATCAGCTCGGCAATGTTCTTGGCATGGTCGCCCACACGCTCAATGGCTTTGGCGACGAACAGCAAGTCCAGGCTGGCAGAAATCGTTCGGGGATCTTCCATCATGTAGGTGATGAGCTTGCGCACAAAGCCGTCGAACTCTTGGTCGATCAGGTTGTCTTCTTTGAGAATTGTGACAGCCGTGGCCGTATCGAGTCGGGCAAAGGCATCCAGCGCTTTGCGCAACAAGCCGCTGGCCATTTCGGTGGCCAGGCGCAGCTCGGAAGCCGGCAGGGTGCGGGGTGTGCCATCCTTGATGATGGACTTGACCATGCGCGCCATTTTTTCGGCCTCATCGCCCACGCGCTCCAGGTTGGCGGTGGTCTTGGAGATGGCCATCAGCAAGCGCAAATCGCGTGCCGTGGGTTGACGGCGGCCAATGATGGAGGTCAACTCGCGGTCGATCTCCACTTCCATGGCATTGACGCGGGCCTCGCCATCAATCACCTGATTGGCGACTTCCTCGCTGAATTGCGAGAGCGCGTAAGTGGCTTGACGGATTTGCGACTCCGCCAAACCGCCCAGCTCCATCACCAGGGAGGACACATGGTTGAGTTCGCTGTCAAATTGGGTCGAAAGGTGTTTGTCAGGCATGAAGGTTCCTAGCAGCCAGTGGTCGTTGCGAATCAGCCGAATCGGCCCGTGATGTAGTCCTCAGTCTCTTTGCGCTGGGGCTTGAAGAACATTTGCTCGGTGGTACCAAACTCCACCAAATCGCCCAGGTACATGTAGGCGGTGTAATCGCTGCAGCGCGCCGCCTGTTGCATGTTGTGGGTCACGATGACCACGGTGTAGTCCTGCTTGAGCTCGATGATCAGCTCTTCAATCTTGGCCGTGGAAATCGGGTCCAACGCGGAACAAGGCTCGTCGAGCAACAAGACTTCGGGTTTGATGGCAATGCCGCGTGCAATGCACAGGCGCTGCTGCTGACCGCCCGACAGGCCGGAACCGCTTTGGTTCAACTTGTCTTTGACCTCGGTCCACAAGGCTGCTTTGCGCAGCGCCCACTCCACGCGGTCATCCATGTCACTGGAACTGAGGTTCTCGAACAATTTCACGCCAAAGGCAATGTTGTCATAAATCGACATGGGGAAAGGTGTGGGCTTCTGGAAAACCATGCCCACCTTGGCGCGAATCAGGGCCACATCGTCCTTGGAGGTCAGCAGATTGTCGCCATCGAGTTCAATGGCACCTTCCGCGCGCTGCTCGGGGTAGAGCTCAAACATGCGGTTAAAAGTGCGCAACAAGGTGGACTTGCCACAGCCCGAAGGGCCAATGAAGGCAGTGACTTGCTTCTCCGGAATGTCCAGATTGATGTTTTTCAATGCATGGAATTTTCCGTAATAGAAATTCAGGTTTTTGACCGAGATTTTGGGTCGGGTCGCGATGGCAGTGTCCATGTGACTTCCTTAGGGTTCAGGATTTTTGACGCGTCAGCACACGCGCCAGGATGTTGAGGCCGAGCACAGCCAGGGTGATCAGGAACACACCGGCCCAGGCCAGTTGTTGCCAGTTCTGATAGGGGCTCATGGCAAATTTGAAAATGGTCACCGGCAAGCTGGCCATGGGCTCAGACAGGCTCGAGGTCCAGAACTGGTTGCTCAGTGCCGTGAACAGCAAAGGCGCTGTTTCACCGGAGATGCGGGCCACGGCCAGCAAAATACCAGTGACCACGCCGGCACGGGCCGCACGCAGGGTGATGCTGGTGATGACTTTCCATTTGGGCGTTCCCAGTGCGTAGGCCGCTTCACGCAAGCCAGGGGGCACCAATTGCAACATGTTCTCGGTGGTGCGAATGACCACGGGAATCACGATCAAGGCCAAGGCGACAACGCCAGCCCACCCGGAGAACGACTTGTAACGTGCCACCACCAAGGAGTAAACAAACAGGCCAATCACAATCGACGGGGCAGACAACAAAATGTCGTTCACGAAGCGCGTGATGCTGGACAGCCAGCTGACAGGCTTGTACTCCGCCAGATAAATGCCCGCCATGATGCCAATCGGTGTGCCAACGAAGGTGGCCAACATGACCATCAGGAACGAACCGTAAATGGCATTGGCCAAACCGCCTGGGTCGTTGGGGGCTGGCGTCATTTCTGTCAGGGTTGCCCAGGCCAAGCCGTCAATGCCCAACCAGATGGTCTGCCAAAGGATCCAGACCAGCCAGACCAGACCAAACACCATGGCGGCAAGCGACAAGGTCAAAGCGATCTGGTTGACGCGCTTGCGCGAGGCGAATTTTTGTTGGCGCAAAACGTCGTTCATGATTTGGCTCCCTCGTTGCGGCGCATGCGGGCCAGCATCACTTTGGACACTGCCAACACCACAAAGGTAATGAAGAACAGCACCAGGCCCAGGTAAATCAGGGAGGCCTGATGCAAGCCACTCGAGGCCTCGGCAAATTCGTTGGCCAAGGCAGAGGTGATGCTGTTGGCTGCCTCAAAAACGCTGAGAGAATTCAACTGGTTCATGTTGCCAATCACAAAGGTCACAGCCATGGTCTCACCCAACGCGCGCCCCAAACCCAGCATGATGCCGCCCACCACACCCGCCTTGGTGTAAGGCAGAACCACCTTGGACATGACCTCCCAAGTGGTTGAGCCCAGACCGTAGGCCGACTCTTTCAACAAGGGTGGCGTCACCTCGAACACATCGCGCATCACGGAAGCAATGAAGGGGATGATCATGATGGCGAGAATGATGCCGGCAGACAAAATACCAATGCCCACGGGAGGACCGGAAACCAGCGCGCCCAAGTAGGGGACGCCGGTCAGCAATTTTTGCAAGGGCATCTGCACATAGGTCGCCAGGATAGGACCAAAGACCAAGAGACCCCACATGCCGTAAACAATGGAGGGAATAGCCGCCAGCAACTCGATGGCGGTTCCCAAGGGGCGCTTGAGCCAGGCGGGTGAAAGTTCGGTCAAAAACAAGGCGATGCCAAAGCTCACGGGCACAGCAATCAGCAAGGCAATCAGCGAGGTGGCCAAGGTGCCATAAATCATGACCAGGCCGCCAAATTCTTCTTGCACCGGGTCCCAAACGCTGCGGGTCAAAAAGCTCAGGCCGTATTTTTCAATGGCAGGCCAGGCGCCAAAAATCAGTGAGCCCAAAATACCCATCAGCAGCGCAAGGGTCAGGCAAGCTGCACCCAAGGCAGCCCAACCAAACAAGCGGTCGATGAAGCTTCCCAGGCCCCGAGAGGGAGGAGTAGGTGGTTGTGTCATGGTGCTACGAAAGCCTTTCTCTTGGCCCTCAAGGGTATCAGGGACGCCGTGTGCGGCAACAGAAGTGGAAGACACGGCGTGCCCTTTCTAACCTGGTTGATCAGAATGCGATGGGCTTGCCAGCGCCGTCCTTGATCTGGCCCCAAGACTTGCGGATTGCATCTTTCACGCTGGGAGGCATGGGCACATAGTCGAGTTCATCGGCGGTTTGGTCACCGTTTTTGTAAGCCCAGTCAAAGAACTTCAGGGCGGCCGTTGCTTTTTCCGGCTTGTCCTGGGTTTTGTGCATCAGGATGAAGGTTGCGCCCGTGATGGGCCAGGAATCTTTGCCAGGCTGGTTGGTCAAAATTTGGTAGAAGGTCTTGGCCCAATCGGCGCCAGCGGCAGCGGCTTTGAACGCCGAGTCGTCAGGGGACACGAAATTACCGGCTGAGTTCTTGACTTGCGCGTAGGTCATTTTGTTCTGCTTGACATAGGCATACTCCACATAGCCGATGGAGTTGGGCAAACGGCTGACAAAGGCGGCCACGCCTTCATTGCCTTTGCCGCCAGCGCCCGTGGGCCAGTTGACGGCCGTGCCGTCACCGACCTTGGCTTTCCAATCCGGGCTGACTTTGCTCAGGTAGTTGGTGAACAGGAAGGTGGTGCCCGAACCGTCTGAACGACGCACCGGTGCAATGGCTGCATCGGGCAGGTTCACGGTGGGATTCAAGGCCTTGATGGCCGGCTCATTCCATTTGACAATCTTGCCCAGGAAAATGTCGGCGATGACTTCGCCCGTCAGCTTCAACTGGCCAGGGGCCACGCCCACAATGTTGACCACCGGCACCACGCCACCAATGACGGTGGGGAATTGCAATTGGTTTTTCTGAGCCAGGTCTTCGTCTTTCAAGGGCATGTCCGATGCGCCGAAATCGACTGTCTTGGCGTCAATTTGCTTGATGCCTGCACCCGACCCCACCGATTGGTAGTTGACCTTTTGGCCCAGTGCCTTGTTGTATTCAGCCGCCCACTTGCTGTACAGGGGCGCCGGGAAACTGGCACCCGCGCCTGTGACGTCTTGGGAGAAAGCAGACAGGGACAAGCACAGACCCAGACTGGCTGCAGCGATTGCTTTGAGATTTTGCATGATGAGTAGACTCTCGGTGGTTGATGAATAGGCAAACTTTAAAAATCGAATGTGACATCAATGTGACAATCTTGAAAAGTTCACACAAGACTTTTTGTCACGCCATTGACATCCAAAAGACATATGCTGGAAAGATACGCAGCTTCTGCGCCGAAAAATTGAATCCTTTTTTATGCATAACGGTACCCTCCTCGCTGCCATTGACCTAGGCTCGAACAGCTTTCGCCTGGAAATTGGCCGCCTCAACCACGGACAAATCCACCGCACCGAATACCTTAAGGAAACGGTTCGTCAGGGCAATGGCCTGGATGCCGACCGCAATTTGACGCTGGACGCCATGCAGCGCGGCTGGGACTGCCTGGCGCGGTTTGCAGAACGACTGGCAGGCTTCCGAAAACACCAGGTGAGGGCCGTGGCCACCCAAACCCTGCGCGAGGCCCGCAACCGGGATGCGTTCCTCCTCAAGGCCAACCAAATATTGGGCTTCCCCATCGAAGTGATCGCCGGCCGCGAAGAGGCCCGCATGATTTACCAGGGCGTCGCCCACCTGTTGCCGCAATCGCCCGAGCGTCGACTCGTCATCGACATTGGTGGGCGCTCGACCGAGCTGATTCTGGGACAAAACCTCAACGCCGCGGTCATGGAGTCTTACCGTGTGGGCAGCGTGGCATGGAGCATGAAATATTTCGAGTCAGGCGCGCTCAGCGAGTCCGCCTTCGAGCGCGCAGAAATTGCGGCCAAGGCCATTTTGGACGAGGCCCTCAGCAGCTATTCGCGATCTCACTGGGACACCGCCTACGGCTCTTCAGGCACGGTGGGTGCCATTGCCGACATTTTGCAAGCGGCCGGCTGGCCCACAGGCGTCATCAGTCGTGAGGGACTGGATTGGCTGCAGCGTTGCCTGTTGCGCGTGGGCCACGCCAACAAACTGCGCATGGAGGGGCTGAAAGAAGACCGCCGTGCCGTGATCGGCGGTGGCATCAGTGTGTTGCGAGCCCTTTTTGACCTGTTGGACATCGACACGCTGCATGTCGCGCAGGGCGCGCTGCGCCACGGCGTTTTGTACGACATGCTGGAGCGCGAAGAGGCTGGCTCTGACACCCGTTCACAAACAGTGGCTCGGCTGCTGACAACCTTTGGGGTTGACACCCCTCAAGCGCAACGCGTGAGCAAAGTGGCACGCCACTTGTTGCAACAACTTCACCCAGAAACTTCCGCTGAAGAATTTGCGAGGTTTCAGCGCAAGCTGGATTGGGCCGCCCAGTTGCATGAAATTGGCTCGCAAATTTCGCACAGCGATTACCACAAGCATGGCGCTTACATTCTGGACAATGCGGATGCGTTGGGCTTTGCCTTGCCAGAGCTGCATCGCTTGAGCTTGCTGGTTTTGGGGCACCGCGGGAAACTGCGCAAACTGGAAGTCGACTTTGACGATGAGTCTTTCATCAAACAACTGCTGGCACTCAGGCTGGCCGTCATCCTGTGCCATGCCAGACGCGACCCGGACTACAAGCCACTCCAGCTGCGTTTGTTGCAAAAGCCTGCCCGGGTGTTTGAGCTGAGCGTCCCCGATGACTGGGCCGCGCGCTTTCCACAATCTGCGCATCAATTGATGGAAGAAGTCACGGCCTGGCAAAAAACCAGCTGGACGTTTCAAGTCAAGCCCTGAAAGTGACTGTCACACATTTGAAACATTGCCAGGGCACCATGCATCTTTTAGAGTGAGCTGGATGCCATGAGTGAACGCCCCCCCATCGACGAAGAACACATCCGCCGACTCCGCGAGGACCTGCTGGACAGCCTGGATGAAGAGCTCGAGATGGAGCTGGACGACCGGGCACTGGACCCTTCTGCGCCAGACGAAGACAGGGTTTCACGCGCGCGTTACTTCCGAGAGCTATTGCGACTGCAAGGCGAACTCGTCAAGCTGCAAGACTGGGTGGTGGCCCATCGCCATCGCATTGTGATTTTGTTTGAAGGCAGAGATGCAGCCGGCAAAGGCGGCGTCATCAAGCGCATCACGCAACGCCTGAACCCCCGCGTTTGCAGGGTGGCTGCCCTGCCCGCTCCCAACGACCGTGAACGCACACAGTGGTACTTTCAACGCTATGTGGCGCATTTGCCCGCTGCAGGCGAGATCGTGCTGTTTGATCGCAGCTGGTACAACCGTGCTGGCGTTGAGCGCGTCATGGGCTTTTGCAATGACGACGAATACGAAGAGTTTTTCCGCACCGTGCCGGAATTTGAAAAGATGCTGGCACGCAGCGGTATCCAGCTCATCAAATACTGGTTTTCCATCACGGACGATGAGCAACATGCCCGCTTCTTAGGTCGTATCCACGACCCGCTCAAGCAATGGAAACTCAGCCCCATGGATCTGGAGAGCCGCCGCCGTTGGGAAGACTACACCCGCGCCAAGGAAACCATGATTGAGCGCACGCACATTCCGGAAGCGCCTTGGTGGATTGTGCAAGCGGTTGACAAGAAGCGCGCGCGCCTCAATTGCATGGACCACTTGCTGCAGCAAGTGCCCTACCATGAGATTCCCCACCCGGACGTGCTGTTGCCAGAGCGGGTGCGCAACCCGGATTACATTCGCCACCCTGTCCCGTCAGACATGGTCGTACCGGAAAAATACTGACCCTAGCGGTTCCCGCCCAGGTAACGCTTTCGCCAGAAAAACAGCATGAGCCCCGCGCCCACCGCGGCCATCAGCAACAGTGTGGCCTCCAGACCATGCTCGAGGTGGATGAAGGCGAAATGTTCGAAATTCATGCCAAAAAAACCGGTGATCAGGTTCAGCGGCAAGAAAACGGCGGTCAACACGGTCAAGGTGCGCATGACGGCATTGGTGCGGTTGCTTTGTGCGCTGAAGTGCATCTGCACGGACGTCTCTGCGCTTTGCTCAAGCCGCCTGACATGGTGGACGACACGCTCAATGTGCTCCAGGACATCGCGGCTGCGAACTTTCAAAAGCTCCAAAGCGCGTTCGCTGTGCAAGCCCTCGTGCTTCAACGCCTCCAGCCCATCGGTCCAGTCCTGAATGGCCGCGCGCTGGTCTTCGCAAATTTCGTCTAAATGGTGCAACATCAATCGTGCATCGAGCAAGGCACCCCAATCGCTGAAACGGCCATCGGGGCGCAACAACTGGCTTTGCCATTGATCCAGTTGTCGCGTGATATCGCGCCGCAAATTCAAATACCCATCGACCATTTGACTCACGATGCGCAGCATCAAATCTGCTGGGCTGTGCGGCACACGGGCGTTGCTGGTCAGTAAATTGGCATGGAAAGCGGCGAGCATGCGGCTGGCAAAACTGTCGCGTACCGCGCAATCCACAGGGTGGACAGTCAAAAGCAAACGATCAAAAACCGCAAAGGCCACCGGGCTGGTGTCGATGCGTCGCAAGGCATTCACGCCAGCTTTGGTTTGGGAAAGGTGCAAGAACTCTCCGGGTCGCGACAAATCGGACTCGGTGCTGCCCGCGGCCAGACGGCGAAAGACCAGCATGTCGTATTGCGAGGTGTAATCGTAGTGCGATGGCAACTGGTTGTTCAGCATGTCGGTGATGTGCAAGTCCACCAACTGGGCCTCACAAAGTGATTGCAGCATGGCTTGCACTTCGCTTTGCATCAACTCAAACTCGCGACGGGCCAAGGCGACCCACACAAAGCAGCCTGGCGCAATCGCCTGAGGCAACTGGTCAGTTTCCAGAATGGCTTCTGTGGCTATCGAAAAAACGCGCATGCTCTGATTCCATTGAAATTTTTGACTAAACCGTATAAACTGTATATATCGTATATCTCGTTAAAAGGATCTGACATGGCCACGCCCCCCCGAAAAACACCTGTTGCCGCCAAGAAAACACCCCGCGCTGCGGCGCCAGCCAAAGCACCAGAAGTGCAAACCGTTGCAGAAGCCAAAGCCAAGAAGCCCAAGCTGGTGCGCGACAGCTTCACCATCCCCAAAAACGAATACAGCAACATCGAAAGCCTGAAGCAAAAGAGCGCCCTGCTAGGCAGCCCCGCCAAAAAGAGCGAGTTGCTGCGCGCCGGCATACAACTGCTGACCACCCTCAGCGATGCGCAACTGCGCAAAGCGCTTGCGCAAATTCCCACGGTCAAAACGGGTCGCCCCAACAAGCAAAAGTAAGGCAAAAGCCATTGCAAACGCTAGAGCATTTCTGGCGTTTGCACCGTGATCAAGACGGTCTGAATTTGCTCTTCCTTCATCCGAGAGCGCAACCACCAGACGGAGCCCTTGCGGATCGAGAAATCGTCGGCAGCCAGCTTGAGCAGAGCAGCAACCGTGTGGCCCAAAAAAGGCTGATGGGCCACGACAACCACCGGGTTTTTGCCGTTTGGCCATTGCACCAATTCAAGCAGGTGCTCATGTGAGCCCTGAGGCGAGAGCTCGTCGCGAATCTTGTACTTGCGCCCCAAGGGGATGACGGTTTGCTCGGCACGGCGTGCGGGGCTGCAAAAGATGCGCGCACCGTCCGGAAGCTGGCGATCCAGCCAGCGGGCCATTCTTTGCGCCTGGCGCTCGCCCCGGTGGGTTAACGCGCGGTCCATGTCGTCCTCGCCATTTTCTGCCTCATGGGCTTCTGCATGGCGCCAGAGAATCAGATCCATGTCACACCTTTCCTGCGTAACGCGCCATCAACTGCGCTTGTGCACTGCTCTTGTTTCGCCGCGCCACAGGCTCTAACCTGACATAGCTCGCATCTGGCTTGAGCACCCAGGCGTCGGTGTTGTCTTTCAAATAGACGTCCAGGCACTCATCGATCACCCGCGCTCGCAACACAGGGTCCAGCACGGGCCAAGCCAACTCGACTCGGCGCAGCATGTTGCGGTTCATCCAGTCGGCACTGGACAAGTAAAGCGACTCATCGTCGCCCGCGCAAAAATAAAAGACCCGTGAATGCTCCAGGAAACGGCCAATGACGGAGCGCACCTGGATGTTGTCGGTCATGCCCGGGACTTCTGCCGGCAGGATGCAGGCGCCGCGAACAATCAATTGAACTTTGGCGCCTTGTTGCGCGGCCAGCACCAGGGCGCGGGCCAGGCGGTCATCGGTCAAGGCGTTCATCTTGGCGACAATTCGGGATGGGTGCCCTGCAGCGGCCGCCCTGCCGACTTTTTCAATGGCCAAGACCATTTGGTCCTGTAATTTGAAGGGTGCCACCCACAAATGGTTCATTCTGGGCAAACGGCTTTGGCTTGCCAGGTGAATGAACAAATGCTCAATGTCGGCCGTGAGCTTGGCATTGCCCGTCAGGTAACTGATGTCGGTGTACAGGCGCGCAGTTTTGGCGTTGTAGTTGCCTGTGGACAAATGCGCATAGCGCTTCAGAACTTTGCCCTCGCGCCGGGTGATCAGCAGCATCTTGGCATGGGTTTTCAAGCCAACCACGCCGTACACCACTTGGGCCCCGACCGACTCCAATTGCTCGGCCCAATTGATGTTGGCTTCTTCATCAAAGCGCGCCTTCAATTCAACCACTGCGGTGACTTCTTTGCCGCGGCGCACCGCCTCGCGCAACAAATCCATCAACTCCGAATCGGACCCGGTACGGTAAATGGTTTGCTTGATAGCCAGCACTTGCGGGTCAAAAACAGCCTCTCGTAAAAATGCAAGCACGCCGTCAAAGCGCTCGAAAGGCTGGTGAATCAGCACATCGCGCGCCTTCAATTGCGAAAAAATGGACACACCGGTGACCAACTCACGCGGGAAGCTTGCACGGTAAGGGGTGTAAAGCAAGGCAGGCGCGTCCATCAAATCGATCAATTGGTTCAGGCGCACCAAATTCACCGGACCATGCACTCTGTACAGGGCGCTTGCGGGCAACTCGAACTGCTTCAACAAGAAATCGGCCAAATACTCTGAGCATCCCGAGGACACTTCCAGCCGAACGGCACGCCCAAAGTGCCTGTGCACCAAGCCCTGGCGCAGCGCTTTTCGCAAATTTTGAACGTCCTCTTCATCCACCGTGAGGTCAGAGTCGCGCGTCACACGAAATTGCGAGAACTGCCCCACTTCACGCCCGGGAAACAAATCTTGCAAATGCGCGCGAATCACGCTGGACAACGAGACAAACAGGTTTTTCTTGCCCGCGACTTTTTCGGGCAATTTGATGACCCGAGGCAAGACACGCGGCACTTTGACAATCGCGATTTCATTCTCTCGGCCAAAGGCATCTTTGCCAGACAAGCGCACAATGAAATTCAAAGATTTGTTGGCCACTTGGGGAAAAGGATGGGCTGGATCCAAACCCACGGGGATCAACAACGGCCTGACTTCTTGCTCAAAATAGCGCTTGACCCAACGCTGCTGAGCCAGGTTTCTTTCGGCATGAGAAACAATTTTGATACCCGCCTTGGCAAAGGCCGGTATCAACTGGTGGTTGTAAACATCGTATTGCGCTGCCACGAGTTCATGCGCAACGGCGGAAATCTCCTGGTAGCTTCTGACTGAAAAAACACCTTTTTCATCGTTCAACAGCGCAGCGCGAAAGTGCAAAGCGAAACGAACTTCAAAAAACTCGTCCAAGTTGGACGACACAATGCAGAGGTAACGCAGTCGCTCAAGCAGTGGCACCTCTTCACGCCTCGCCCAATCCAAGACCCTGGCATTGAACGCCAAAATGGATTGATCCCTGTCAATGAAGGGAATGGGCTGGGATGTATCTAGAGAAGTGACTGAATTGGCCACAAAGAATGATTTTGAGTACTAGAACCCCTAGTGTGCACAAAACTGATGACAATTTGATGTCTGAATGATGACAAAACTATTTCTTAATAGGTGCCAGATTTTTCAAAAACAGGTCTGTCGCCTCAGACCAACTGAAATCCAGCGCACGCTCGCGTGCCTCTGAGCGCTCCACACACAAGGCCATCGTCACTGCATTTTGCAAATCTTCATGCAATACACCCCCCATGCGATCGCCCTCTTCGTTGGTGCGTGCCAGTACTTCCAGAGGACCATCGACGGGGTAAGCGGCCACCGGCGTGCCAGCCGCCATGGCCTCGACCATGACCAAACCAAAGGTCTCGGAGCGACTGGGAAACACAAAGACATCCGATGCCTGGTAAACCTCGGCCAAGGCATCTCGCGCCAAAATGCCCAGCCAAGTGACATCGGGGTAGCGTTGTTGCAAGGTTTTGAGCACGGGTCCGACGCCACAGACCACCTTGCTTCCGCCGATGGGAAGATCCAAGAAGGCCTGGATGTTTTTTTCATAAGAAACGCGCCCCACGAACAGCATGATGGGGCGCGGCAACTGATGCAACAGCGCATGGACGCGGGCTTTGGCCGCAAAGCCAAACAAAGAGGTGTCGACACCGTGCGTCCAGGACCGCAAATTGGCAAAGCCTCGGCCTCGCAGCATTTCCAAAACACCTTGTGTAGGAACCATCACGCCAGCGGAGGGCTGATGAAAATGACGCATCAGGGCGTAACCCCAGCTCAGGGGAATGCGCAATGCCGAATTCAAGATCTCTGGAAATTTGGTGTGAAATGCCGTGGTGAAAGGCATTTTTCGCTGAAGAGCGTATTTGCGACCTGCCCACCCGAGGGGTCCCTCGGTGGCAAGGTGAAGGGCCTCAGGCTGGAATGTGTCCAGCAAACGACGCAGCCCTTTCTGCGGCCGAATGGCCAAGTCAATCCCGGCATAGCCAGGACAGGGCCGCGTTTGGAAGCAACCCGGGTGAATCACCAAGACTTCATGGCCCAGCTGCGTCAAGGCTTTGACCAGCTCGACCAGGGTGGTGACCACGCCGTTGACCTGGGGTGTCCACGCATCTGTGACCAACGCGATCTTCATGCCAAACTCTCTTGCAACTCAAGACGCTGTTCCATCTGCGGGTCCCAGAAAATCAGCTCCAATCGGCCATCATGGTGCTCCACCAGGGCCGACCGGCTTTCCACCCAATCACCATCGTTGCAGTACACCACGCCATCAATGGTGCGAATTTCTGCACGATGGATGTGACCACAAATGACGCCTTGGTAGCCGCGTTTCTGCGCTTCGTTCGCGACCGCGCGCTCAAACGCAGTGACGTAATTCAACGCCGTTTTCACTTTGTGCTTCAAGTAAGCAGACAGCGACCAATAGGGCAAACCCAAGCGCGCGCGCGCGCGGTTCAGGTTGCGGTTCAAGCGCAGCGTGAACTCGTAAAGATAGTCACCCACATAGGCCAGCCATTTGGCATGCTGAACGACAGCATCAAAGTAATCGCCATGGGTGAGCCAAAATTTGCGCCCGTCAGCCAGTGTGTGGACCGCCTCTTCCGAGACGTCAATGCCCCCAAACTGATGGGATACAAATTCACGTGCAAATTCATCATGGTTGCCAGGCACGTACACCACCTGACACCCTTTGCGCGCGCGCCGCAGCAGCTTTTGCACGACATCATTGTGGGCTTGCGGCCAATACCACTTGCGGCGCAATTGCCAGCCGTCCACGATGTCGCCCACCAAGTACAAGTAGTCGCTGCTGTTGACTTTGAGGAACGACAGCAAAGCTTCTGCTTGACAGCCCGGCGTTCCTAAATGAATGTCTGAAATGAAGATGGCGCGGTAATGCATCAAGCGCCCAGGAAGTGCTTTCTGTAGCGGGATGGCAGGTCTGCAATCCGCATCAGCATGGGCAGATCGGCCGTGTTGAAGTCAGGATCCCATGCGGGCGCCCCCAGAATGCGGGCGCCCAAGCGAAGATAGCCCTTGATCAGCGCAGGCGGCTCGGTCGTCAACCCATGGTTGAACTCGTCGACTGGCAAAGCCAAGCGCGGGCGAACTTGCAGTTCGATGGGCGCCAGATGGGTCTGCTTCAACTGATGCCAAATGCTGGCGGCGACTTCGCCACTGACCACACCGTTGTGCATCATGGGAATGCTGGCGCACCCGATCATGGTATCCAATTGGTTGCGCACCATGAACTCGGCCAAGGCACCCCACAAAGCCATGATGACGCCGCCATGCCGATGGTCGGCATGTACGCAGCTGCGCCCCAGCTCCACCATTCTTTCGCGCAGGTTGCGCAAGCGTGTCAAGTCAAATTCAGTGTCGGTGTAGGTGCTGCCCACGCGCAGGGCTTGTGCAGGGGTCAGAACACGGTAAGTGCCAATCACTTCTTGCGATGCCGTATCGCGCACCAGCAGGTGCTCACAGTAATCGTCAAACAAATCAATGTCGTGCTCTGGGAGGGGCGAGCTCAGCCTGGCGCCCATTTCACCGGCAAAGATGCTGTAGCGCAGCCTCTGAGCGGCCCTTACTTCATCGAGGTGCCGTGCCCACGCCACCGTGATACCGCCTGGCTCAGAAACCTTGCGAGGCTGATGTGCAGTGATGGCTTGCGAAGAGCTTGGATGAAGTAACCCCCTGGGCAAGGAAATCGGTGAAAGGTCGAGAGTGGGTGTTGGCAGTTCTTTCATGTCATCTCCATGGATTAGGCTTGCATGGAGTGTGGTCAAAGGAAGTGACAAGGCCGTGTCAATTGCATGAAGAATTTGTCATGAAGGATGACATGAAGATAAAGGGACTTGTCACAAGCAAGTCATCTGAATTGACAAGCATTCTTCAAATTTACCGACGCAAGGAGGTTGATGTGAAGATCACGATCATGGGTTCAGACCATGCAGGACTGGCGGTCGCGGCATGGGCGGCAGAGCTTGGCCACCATGTGATTTGCCACGACAGTGACATTTCAAAAATTCAAGCGCTTCGTCTTGGAAAATTGCCTTTCAGCGCCCCCGCGCTGCAAAATACATTGGCAAGAAACAGAGGTGCTGGAAGGCTGGCGTTCAGCTACGACGCCATACACAGCATTGCGCACGCAGAACTCATCTTCATCGACCATGGCGCGTGCACTGCGAACTGCGATGCCTCTCGTTGCAGCCGCATCTTAAGGACATTGAGATATATCCACCGCTGGGGAAATGCTCACAAGGTTGTGATCGTCAATGCAGCGACAAGCCCCTTGACTGCCCAAAAATCGTCACAGCTATGCACCCCATCCCATCATCCGCTCCACAGTGACCTTGGAGCCCACACGCTCCATGGCCTTGAGCATGGCGCGCGTCACCAAGCCGGAATTTTCAGGCGCACGCAGCAGGGTGTACTCTAGGGCGGGCACGCCGCCTCTCTTGCGCTTAAAGTCTCCGGCGCCAGAACTGTAATTCAGCCAACAGCCCAAGGCGCTGAGTTCTTGGTAAAGCGCTGCAAACAGGTGGCGATACAAGCCCGGCTCAGCGTCATGCGTGTCGTATCCCAAGGCAGGCACTGTGACAACGCGTTGTTTATGCGACACCAAGCTAAAGGCCATGATGCGATCGCAAGGGTCGACCAAGCAAAGACAGCGCATGCCCAAGGCAGACAGCGCGTCCTCGAAAAATTTCTGCGTGTACTGGGGATTTAAATAGCTGTGTTTTTCAAGATAAACCTGGCCATAAAGATCCTCAATGCGGCAAAGCTCAGCCGGCGTGAACTCTGACTTCCAAACGACTCGCAGGGAAGATCGCCGGAATCGGTTCAAATCTCTGTGCAAGTGTGCGGTCAACTTTTGACCAGGCCTTCGCCAATCAAACTCATACACAACGCGACTGGGAATGGCGCAATAGCCTAGCGTTTGCAGGGTTCGGAAAAGTTCAGCTTGCCGCTTGACAAGCACATTTCTAACGCCAATGAAATGCTGGGGATAGGCCCTTTGAAGCAACTGGCAGACATCAGGCATTGCAGCCAACTCTTGCAAGCTACGCTCGTTGGTTGATATAGGGAAATTGCCAACCAAGACAAGTCGATCCAAGCCCATGGCCTGAAAGACCCAGCCCAATGCGCGAATCATTCCCGCCTGAGTTGGATGAGATGCACGTTCATGCGCAGCGTAGTCAATCCAACCACTGCGCAACGAAGTCAGATAGGTGGGCGCTGCTGGGATGTTCGGCTTTAAAACAGTGACTGGCAGAGGCTGCGTGCCAACCCAATTCAAGTCTGCAAAGGCATTCTTCATCCATATTGAAAGATCTCTCAAGCCATTCGTGTGCAATGCATGCATGATCCAACAACCTCAAGCTTGGTACTCGTAAAGATGAAAGGCACCGTAAATTCCAGAGCTGTCTTTTTTACCTAAACTTTCAGAGCGCGGCCCATTGCGCTTCCAGATGACGCTGAGCGCTTCACTCAAACAAGCGTCCACAGGCGAATCGTTTCCAGCGGTGCGGAAAATCACTCTGGCGCCGGTTCGGGCCGTGCGAGAGATCTCATGCCATAAGGCCTTTAACTCTTGCTTGGACATCCAATCCTGGGCATCGAGCAGGACAAAGGCATCTACCGAATTCGCTTGCATCTCGGCCAACGCCGAGCGATAGTTGTGCTGCGCGACATGCAGGCGATTGATGTTTGCTTTTAAGGTGTCGTACGCACTGGCCATCAGGTAAGGTGGCAATGCGCTTTCCCCTGTGGGATCGTATCGACGCGCAAAAGCTTGCCATGCAAAATAGTTCTCCCGAATTGGCATCACCGTTGCCAAGTTTCTGGCACGGGCTTTCAGCACCTGCGCCATGCTCTTTGGCTCGTGGTCACAAAGAGCTGCATGCTGGCTGGGTGGTATCCCCAGGTTGTAAAGCGCCATGGGGCTGCTGCACAGCCTCTTCATCCACCAGCTGTCAAAAATTTTGGCCACATGGCGATCAAACCAGTCCGCCTGACTTTCCTGGTCCGACTGGGACAGCAACTCCTCCAACCGGACACCTTGCACGCGCGCCGCAAAGTGAATCAGCCCAATCAACTGACCCAGCAAGCCATGTCGGTAGAAACCGCTGGCGAACATGTCAATGCGACGCTTGAACCAGGTCTTTTGCTCCCAGTAGGCACGGGCATCGGAGCTCAGTACTGGTTTCAGACGCGTTTCATAGAGCTGAACATTTTGGCGAGATTGGGCAACGCCGAAAAATTGAAAAAACTGTTCATAGCTCAAGTTGGCTTCAATCGCTGCCTTCTTCAGCTTGACCAAGGCCACGTGCGTGTGGTTCAAATCTACAGCGGTGACCTTGCCTGGCTGCGCTGTCAAATACGAAAGCGCATTGCATCCACCGGATGCAATGGTGACCACGTGGTCCAAGCGGCCAAGTTGCAGGGCTTCCATGTCAACGACGGGGTCCTCCCATATTTGGGTGTAGACCAAACGCTGAAACCAATAGGCAAACAAGCGCTCCTTGAGCGATGTCGATGCCTTGTGCCCGTAAACTGCTTGTGCCAGCAACAATTGCGATCGGCTTTCGTCACCTTTCAATGTTTCAACCATCTGCGCCATCAAAACTCCTTCAAATTTTGAGGAGGATCTTGCAGGCGAAATGTGACGGTGATTTGAACCTAATGTGTCGATTTGATGCCGAGCATCCCCCTTTTGAGTTAGCCAGAAATATTAAATTTTTATGACACCCCTGGTAAACCATGGCGCTGTGGGAATTCGGCGATATCCTCATCAGCTCTATGTCCCGAAAGGATGAGCATGCGTGCCATCAAAGAAGCTCGAAAACTCATTGAACGTGAACCTCAGACAGCAGCAGCCCAAACGCTGTCGAGACTGGTGCTCGCTTTGGAAAATCAAAGCCCCTTTTCCATCTCCGAAATCTACAGCCTCAACTACGAACACTTCAATCTGGCTTTGGAGATTTTGAAAGATTGGCGCATTGACCGCTACTACGCCAGCAAAGTCAAATTGTTTGACGTCTCTACCCAGGCCGCTGAACTGCCGTCCCACGCCAGCGCTTCGCCCAAAGCTTGACCCGTCCACTGTGCGCACCTCACCATGACCATTGTTGTTGTCGCAAACCCCAAGGGCGGCGCAGGCAAATCGACCTTGGCCACCCAGATTGCAGGCTATTACGCCTCGCTGGGGCACGCCGTGGCGCTGAGCGATTTGGACAAGCAAGGGTCCGCTGAGTTGTGGCGACAACTGCGACCACCTGCGGCCAATCCAGTGCATGCCTGGCCGTGTGAGCAAGAAAAGCTCCCCAAACTGCCCAAAGGGATCAGCCATGGCGTGATTGACACCCCTGCGGGGTTGCACGGCTGGCGCTTGCGGGAAATACTGGAAAAGGCCGACAAAATCGTCATTCCGCTGCAGCCCAGCATTTTCGACATGCATGCCACGCGAGAATTTTTCGATCTGCTGGTCAGCAAAAGCAAGGGCATCCAGGCCCGGGCGCGTTGGGTGGGGATGCGAGTGGATGAGCGCACCCTGGCAGCAGGGCAGTT
>Ga0078894_10001340_pt1 | contig 18249 bp, 9 predicted proteins | sample LauGreSu1BDMLBSD_2_FD_67506 | JGI IMG/M metagenome (GOLD analysis project Ga0078894, IMG submission 67506) | Freshwater lake microbial communities from Lake Michigan, USA - Su13.BD.MLB.SD (version 4) (version 4) | ecosystem: Environmental > Aquatic > Freshwater > Lake | place: Lake Michigan, USA... | reverse complement strand
AAGGCACGGGAAGCAGAATCCCTGACCAAGCCACTCTCGCCCTTTACTCTGTACCTTCTCATGCCGCAGTTATCCTCAAATTCTTGAACTTGGGAACGATTGCCCCGTTGGTTGACTTCATCACGATCTTCACCGCAAACACCCTGAAGTCGGATTGACCCGTCAGGCTGTACGCCATTTCCTGATATTCACCGACCGCCGTGTTTGGATAGGACATTGCAGGTGTCATTTCGACATACTGACGAAGTTCAAACGGCAATCCCGTGCCATTTTCGGGAGACATCCTTGCATAAACCCTGAAATCTGTCTCTGCGGGTTCACTTGCCAGCATTTCAACGCGAATGTTGTTTGCTTCCATGCCAGGCTCAAGAACCACTCTCTTGGTGATGTAGCGGGCATTGTGGCGATTTGCTTCCACCACCCCAAGATTGCTTGGTTCTGTCTCTCCCGTAAAGGGTACAGCAGGATTGTTTATCCTGTTTTCTATGCAGTAGACATTTGCACGATCCGTGTCAAAGAGCGGAGAGACATACTTGTCGGATGTTTCCATTCTTATCGTTAGATCCGTGAATTGCGTATTTGCAATTGCAATTGCCTTGCTGCTTGGCAGAGTTATTGTCTTGTTGATGCTTATTCCTTCACCGACAAGCCCGCTTTCCGTTACCGTCATCGTTGTTTCGGGTGGAACCATGACAGGAACATTGAATCTTACGGCATCTGCGGTCAATGATGCTCCATAATATGCAGAACCGGCATTGCCCAAGACAATGCTGGTTGGCGTGGACTGCGTGAATTCACATATGTGGAGAAGGAACTTGATGTCCTCCACATCGGTCTTCTGCACGCCAGATGAAGTCTGGTTCTTGTACAGGCTTCTTGCATATGGCTGCTTCGTGGCTCTGACGGTGCTTTCATTCGTGGTCTTCTTGATGACATTTGAGCCAATTTGAGAACTGTATATCTCAAAGTTGTTGCTCGGTGTCAGCAAGGAGAAGGCATATTCGCCAGGATTGAGGAACACGGGGCTTGTGAACTCAAAATCAACACCGACCGATGCATCCGTACTTGTGGCGACTGCACTTGATGCAACGGTCACATCGGAAAGCGGCAAGAACTTCGATGGATGCGGATATCCATTGACCACGGGCTTGAGAACCAATGTCAACGGAGAGTTTCCGTTTGAATCCTTGCTCTTGAAATACAGGGTGATTTTCTTCGCATAGACTCCCGAAGGATAGGTCGAAGGATCGACATAGAAACTCTGCGAAAGCGGATCGGTATATCCAAGAAGTTTGGTGAATCCCGATCTCTGTACATTCTTTCCGAAGATGTTCGTGACTATCTTCTCCGAACGGACGCTTTCCCTTCTTGTCTGTACTGCCCGTGTGGAGATGATGCCATCTCTGTAGTTGCCCCATGTTCCTTGAACGGGAAGAACACAATCTGCCGCCGTTGTAGTGGTCAATGGATCATTTGTTGGGCTATCCGTCAAGCGAATGTTTTTCTTTCCGACAGAAAGACTTGCAGACGGGATGCTAAATGTGAGATTGCTGACAGATCCGCTTGAGTCGCTTGTTATTCCCGATGCCACAGTTGTTCGTATACCATCCAAGAACAGATAAAGACCCGTGTTTGGCTTCAAGTTCTTCACATCCAAGCGCACATTGATGCTTCTTGCATATGGAAGAATGTCGCTTCTCACTTGCAGGTCGCCAATGTTGTTGACGATTGAGTTTGGCAGTATGGAATTGATGCTTGAAGGTGGTTGCAGACGAGAGCCTGCTGCGTTGACGAACACGCTTCTGCTCGAATCCAAGTTGTCGGGAATCGAACTGTTTGTCCTTGAAATTCCGGACCAATTGGATTCCCAGTCATTCCATTGCGTCCCGAATCCTCTTCCCTGACCAGGACCGGTTCCCGATGCAGGAGCAAATGCCCATGCATCGTTTTCGCCTTCCGTGTTGATTCGAACCACGGGCGCAGAAACATCGTCATACCAGAAGTCGCTGCTTGGCGTGGAACGGACAACTCCAAGATAATTGAAGACTCCCGATGGGTTTATGTTCAGCGATGTGGTTGCAAGCGGTTGATTGATCAGGGGACTTGTGGTGTATGACAGGGTATAGATGCCATCACTTGAACCCGTGATGTTCACGGGTAGGGAGGCATTGTTCAATCTGTATACCCTGTTCCTGAAAGCGGGTCTCATCTCGCCGTTTTCAAAGTCAATTGAAGCAGAATACATTGAATCCTGCACATCGCTCACGGAGTGACCCCTGAAGCCATCGACAAGGATTCCCTTCTTTGGAATTTCCAATCCTGCGGAATCGAGTATCGGTGAGTTCTTGGCTTGCTGCTCAAGCAAGGACAGATTGGTGAAATACTCAACAGCATCAAGACGATCCTCAATCTGTGCGATGTCCTGCATCGTGTATCTCTTGTTTTCGATCCGCTTGATCTGAACATCGTCCTTGGTTGTCGTGAATCCGTTCAGCGTCACATTGTAAAGGGTCATTGCATCGGGATCGTCTGTCGGCGGCAATGCTTCCAACGAGGGAATTCCTTGCAGCAACTTGAAGTTCCTGTCCCTTCCAAGGACGATCTTGTCGGTTCTCGGCAGATAGTGAGTGTAGGTGAACTTGTTGTCATTTGCCGCGCCAACCGGCATTGGAATGACATGACCCGTCAGGCTTCCATTTGGTGCCTTCACGGAACGGAAGTCAAGCACATCGGAAAGCCTGTAGGCCCGTCCTGTAGTCGGGCTGATGTAGACGGGAATGTCTTTGTAGTCAATAGAGGAATAGGAATCTACGGTGAAAGGACCATCTGCTCCGCTGTGCGCGAATCGCGTGACGGTCATTTCATAGGAACCCGTGATGCCGAACAAACCGCTTCCGCTCAAGTTGCTTGATGACGGAGTTGCATTGCTATTAAAGATCAATCTTGACCAATCGTAATAATCATCGCGTTGACCGTTGTCGAATGTGAAGTAATTCAGCAATTGGCTTGATGAAGTTCCGTTCAATGTTCCTGTAATCGAAGACACGGAGACCACATCGGTGTACGCAGTTGCACCCTTGCCGATGTAAAGGAAGTTTCTGCCTGTTTGGGGATCGGTTTGTGCCGCAAATGTTATTCCTGAAATTGTCTCGTTCACCAAACTCTTGGTTCGCTTGATGTAACTTGAACCTCCTGCCATGTCTGTTGTGTAGAACACATAGACATTCTGATTCGGTGCATTTGCCGTGATCACAAGTTGCGTTGAAATCGGAACAGCAGCGGTGAATCCTACTGGCGCACCTGTCGTTGACAAGACAAAGAGGTCTACCGAAGGAGTCGTTATGTTTGATTGTGGAGAAGTGAAGGCAATCGTCTTGGTGCTGCTTGGTGTAGTTATTGTAGAAATGCTTCCATTTGCACCGACAGCAACACGAACAAAGTTGGTTGTTGCGTAATTTACGCCATCGACCGACTTGACTCTCTGTCCTTTCGGAAGATCAAAAAGCAGTCCTGAGTCATTTGGATTCAGCAGGGTTCCTGTTGCTCCGTTCCAGACTATGTTGAAGGCTTGTTGTCCGGTTCCGCCTCCTTGAACAGCGTTTGCTGCCGCAAATATGCGTGTGGCATTTGCAAGAGTGAAGGAACCTGTCATCGAAATGTCGTACAGATATGCCGAATAATTGGCACCGCTAGGAAACAGTCCACGAATTCTTGCTGAACCTATGTTGTTGAAAGTGGCTCCAACCGCACCGTTAGAAAAGAAGACGATTGGCTGCGTATTCAGGTCAAATCCAGTCAGGCTGTTTGCCGACCCACCCATGGAAACAAGAAGCGAAGGACCAACAGAGCCTATCGATCTTTGATCCGAATGCTGCTTTGTGGTTCTTGCCCTTGGTATCGGCAACACGCTTGTTCCCTGTGTTTCGAACTCATAGCCAAATACATAAGCCTTTCCTTCACCTATTTCGGCGGAAAGGGTTGCTCCGGTCACTCCACCGACCACATCCCGATAGGTCATGTTCAGGTCAAATGGTTCTACCGTGTAGTTTCCGCTTTCGTCATAGGTTCTTCTTGCAAGAGTGTCCTCAAGAACGGCGTATTCGGGATACATCTCCTTCTTTATCGTCTGTCCATTGACGATTCGGATGATCTCCATGAAATCGGATCTTGCAAAATTCGTTGTTGCATCTGTGTTGGTTGGATCGAACTCGCATTGAGTCAACCCAAGATCGATCTTGAACCTGTCCGCGCCAGGCGCAGAATAGTTGTAGTAACCGAATGCAGGATCGTTCAGGCTTTCATCCTGCAACGCGGAGACAAATGACTTGTTTGCCTTGAATCCTATTCTTGTGGTGGGATTCGCAAATACCCTGTATTTTGCTCCTGCTGCACCGGTCAAGGTACTTGCTGCGATCATCTGTGCATCGTGCAGGACGAAATAGCCATCAACGAACCGAACACCGGAATCAACCGATATGACCGTGGCCTCCCCGATTGCTGGAACAGTTGTATTTCCGCTCAAGGAGAACGAGACCGAAACACTTCCTGCGGTTCCCGACAGGACATTGTTCGCGGAGAATGCAGTACCACCACGGAGATACTCAAAATAGATCACGGGATACGAATCAAGGGTCGAGGAGGAAAGACCCGATTCTGCGTGAATGACCTTTGCCTGATTCGTGGTTTCCGATCCCACGACAGAACCAATGAGGGAACTCACATTGGTGAATCCCGTGAGACCCGTGATTCTTGCATATCTGATGTAGTTCTCGGTGACCTGACCATCCAATACGACTGAACCATTTTCAAACACATGCTGACCGAATCTGTCGATCTGATTTTGGAGAATCGTCTGCAACTGCGTGACTTCCCTGGCTTGCAGCGCATAGCCAGGCTTGAACATGACACGAAGGAATTTCTTCGACTCATTGAAGTCATCAAAGTATGGGTCTACATTGAATAGCGTGGAATCGTATGACATTTCTTCCTCCGATCAAATCTCAATGATGAGTTTGATCTCCTCCTCTTGTGTTTCCGAACGAACAATCGGTCTCATGTTCTGTATGTATTGGACTTGACCGGAGCGATACTTGAAATCAGGCTCCCTGATTATCCCCGAAACCAATGAATTCACGGTATTCCCTGCACCATTGATGTACGGAATGGTGTTCTGCTGCTGTATGTTTCCGCTGCTGAAAATCAAAGACAGGTTTCCTGTCGCTCCATTGCTCGTCCAGTTGACCACGGTGCCGATTCCCGTGGCTGTTGAACCGCTGTAGCCATACACAGATGAATCAAGATCAAATGTGTCGTCCGCAAATGAGTCTCCGAATGCAGCAGCGAGTTGATATTGATAGACCTGATTGTAGACAGTTGGCAAACCTTCGACCAATTCGGTCTTTTCCACTATCTTTGCGATTCCGGTCAAGCCACTCACCAAAGTCATGTATCGATCTCTCACTCCAACCAATTCGCTCGTCAGGAATTCGCCGTGCGAATGCTCAAGGTATATCTTTCCCCTGTTGTTGAGACCGGACTGCGGTTCCCATCTGTATATCTTTCCCTTGGAACCCGTGAATTCTATATTTTCCGCCGCATTTCCGACTCCAACGGCATTCAAGCCTCTTGGGAATTCGTTCTGAACTTGCGAGAAAGTGCTGCTTGTGGAAGGACTCACCGTAAGGGCAAGCAAGTCCCTTCCTTCGGAGCCTGCTCTTGTACGCATCATGACATCAAAGACATCCAATGTGTTTGATCCCGTGGTTGATCCGATCTTTGCGCCAGAGATTCCTGACTTGAATTCCCCGACTACATTTGTCAGGACTAGTTCCGAGGAACCGGTGAACCCCGTGACACCCGAATACCAAGAAACCACCTTCCCTGCCGCTCCGCTGTGTCCCGTAACGGCAGTCTGATACGCAGTTGCTCCAACGGTGAAGGCTGAAACAGTACCCGACTGTATCGTTGAAATCCTGAACTGCGGTTGCTGCAAATCGGGGTTCTTGAGCAATCCGAATTGCCTGAACTCGTTCTGATTCGTGATTGTGCCGCTTTCGCTTCCCGTGAATTTCTTGACGATCATCATTGACTTCCCGCCCAATTCCGAAACGGGATTCGAACCATGCCCACCTTGCGGGGAAATGACAGGAATCGCAACATTGTCAAAGGAAGTCTTCAGGCTGCTTGGCATCGAAGAAGAGAAAGTCAAGCCCTTGACGACCTTCAATGTTGCATATGTGAAGTCCTTGCCGGTATCCACCATCTCAAAAGAATCAACAATCCGCTGCTGTCCCGTTCCGCTGGCAGCGAAGAATCGAACGGAAACATCCGCAAATGTCCTGTTGGGATCAAGTTCGTTGTTCTTTGCGGAGCCATCACCCTGAAGGCAGATGTTCGGGACTATGGAAAAGGTCGAACTTGAACCAGACAATCCCACCAAGAACGGAGAGGTCACGGCGACAGTTGCCGTGTTTGCGCCAGTTGGTTCATACGATTCAATGATTCTTCTTTGCCCCTGCCCCTGTCCCGAATCGATGTAAAGAACCATGTCCTTGTAGTAATCGGAGATGGGGGCAAGAGAGATGGAGAAAATCGATGCTGTCAAACCGCCAGCACTTACGCTGTTTGAAATCAGGTTTTCGCTGGACGAAAAGATGCACCTGTCGGAAACTATGTACTCCGCATATTCAGGCAAGAAGTAGATGAAGACCACCTCGCCGTCAACAGCAGCGTTCTGCACCGCAAATTGCAGATATCTTTCATCATCTATTCCCAAGGACTCAAGTCTTTCGACAGGCATGTAACCAGGTCGCAACAGTCCTGTTTTCTTCAGTCCTGATTTCAGGAGAAACTTCCTCTTTGCCTCCGTGATGGAGTACAGGTATTTCCATCTGTATCCATCGGAAAGAACCTTGACATCCGTATCGGTATGTGAGGGGGCAATCGTTGAAGGTGCGCCGTAATTGTTGTCAATGCACTTGTACACCCTCTCTTCGTCAACAAGCACATAGAAGATGTACGGATTTTCGGTGTTGAAAAGATCGACACTCGATCTGTACGGCTGATAAACCGTGCCTATCGTCCAGTCATAGCGGGGTACGACTATCGAAACATCTTCCCTGTCTATCTTCTTGTGGGCTATGATGTTCTGCCAGAACGCTATTTCGGTGTCATTGATGTCCTCTGACGCGGGAGGCAAGCCGTCCTGTTCGCCCTGCGAAGAAAGCCAAGGAAGCGGTTTGCCTATGGACAGAAACCACTTGTCCGTGGACAAATTGTTAAACATCGAAACAACCTCTTCCACGAAGGTTTGTTTGAAGTTTTGACGGAATTTGTCACAGACATTTGCCATGTTCGAACCTTTCTAGCCTATTTATCAAATCAACCGCAACTTGAAATCGTGTCAAATGGCGATGGAAGTTCTGCATATTTGTGAGTGAATTGAGTGGATGCTTCGGAACCTGCAATCGTCTTTCCGTAGTAATTCTTCAGACGGAAAGTCACGGTGTATGGTTTTGGATCGCTGCCTTGCGATTGGAATCCTGAAATCAGGAATTTGCCGTTCCAAGTGGATGATTCGGGACGATATCTGTAGAACTTGTTCCCATCGCTGATTTCTACCTCAAGTTGGTCTGTGATCCAATATTCCATGTTCTCTGCATTCAGTATGGAATAGTTGAAAATGATGGTTCCGTTTGTGTACACCACTTCGTTAAGTGCAAATGAAGAGCAGACAGACAACTGCACTTTTGGGACATCGGGTTCGACTATCAATTCGTTCTTGCAATCGAATTGCCTGCCAACTTCCCTGTCAAGGAAAGCCTCTGCCGTTATCTTCTTGAACGGGGATACCTCCGTGTATTGCAGCATCGCGTGTCTTCCGCTATTGGTTCCTGATGCAGACAATCCTGCCGCCCAGTTGTGCCTGTTTTCCACGCTCTGTTCCACCCATTCATCCCAATATCCATCTGTGCCTGTTCCTCCTCCGAGGAAATCATTCATCTGCGAACGAAGAATCCTTGCGGAATACGGTTGCTCCCTTTCGGAGAGGAAAATGTTTGGATGGCTGCTTATTTCGTGGAAAGGATAGCCAAGAGCCATGGTAGTGTTCCCCGATGCCGTATAACCGCCCTCTGCTGGCAATGCAGGATAAATTCCACCCGTTCCTCCTGTCAGAGAGGCAATCGGAAGATTCCATGCATGGGAATCCGCACGAATGATGTCATTCTTCCAACGATGATGGAGATATGCTTCGGTCGTTTCTCGTTCCTGCTTTGTCAGTATTCGGTCATAGACCAACACTTCGTGAATGACACCGTTGAAGTAATTCTCGCCAAGCCCCAAGGTCAATCTTTGGTTTGCCGTCAGCCCGTCAAGGTTTCCTACGGCAAAGCCCTTGGACACCCCATCAACGGTAAGTTGATTTACACCATCGGAGTATATCTTGTGAGCGAAGAAATTCTTGAAATACAGAGATTTGCTCGTATTCAAAGATGAGTTGGATGGCTTTGCTCCCGATGTCAGGGATGGAGTCATCCATATGCGAATGACATCGTTTGGTTGCAAGTCCTTGACGGATACCTTGTGGGTCTGATACTGCAACGGAGACCATGCATTTGCCACATAGCCATCGGACATTGAGGCAAAGTTCCATGATGCGATGTATGAAGGAACATTATTTACAGATCTTGTCGCAGAAGGAAGAGGAAGATTGTCATTTTTGGTGAGTACTGCTCTCCATCCAAGATTAGCATTGTCCGTCTTCATGTCCATCAGGAATTGGTAGGAACCTGCATCCTGTATCGTCTGTTCCCCGACAAGTTGGTAACGATAGTACCTTGCCTCCGTTGAAAGATCATCGTTGCTTTTCTTGTCGGAGTAGACATACTCTGTTGAGGTTCCTCCCGCAAACGAAGTCAAAGAACGGGAATCCGTACTCAATGTCGAGCAGACAACGGTGGTGTTTGGGTTTCCTGCCGTTAGACTCACAAGACTGGTTGCAAACGGAGAATGAAGAACCGTGTCATCATTCGTGACAAGGGCAGATCGTCTTGGGGATACTTCAGTTGATCCCGTGTAGATGTCTGTTCCTGTTGGGCTTGCCACCCAAAGGGACAATGGTCCTGCCCTGTTTCCGAACCCATAGTATGCGGAGATTCTTGGAGTTGTGTTGTCTCCCCCATCGACAAGGATCCGAGAATAGTCAACGCAAATCGTATGGTCTTGGTAATGTTGCCCTGTTGCTGCTCCTGTTGATCCTCCCGTTCCTTGTCCTCCCATCAACCCAACGACCAATGAATTTCTCTGGCTTGTCGAAGTATCGGAAGAAGGAAGGGGAAACGGAGTGAAAGCCGCAAAAATCGTCCTTGCATTCAGATTCAGATTCGGGGTTGTCAGCACCGAACCGAAGGTCAGGCTTGAACCCGTCAAAGCCAAGCCACCCATGCTTGAAATGGTGGGCAGCAATGTCCTTGAGTAGGATGTTGCGGTGTAGCCATTTCCGCTCGAATCGCCCCATGTGTTTGTCGTTGCTCCTGCCGCCGCAGTAAGGGTCTTTCCATCAAGCCATATCTTGAGACCGCTGATGTTTCTTGGATCGAAAGCGATTGCATAGTATTGTTGTAGGTCGCTTGGATTTCCCGATGCTCCCGTGATCGCAGAATCATGCAATGACGGAAAGTAAGGCGTGGCTCTTCCATCAAACAGCAGATTTCCGATGTCAACATAGGTATCAAGGGTATACGGAGAATAGTTGCCTATCAATTCCGTATCCGTCTTTCGTATGGTAGCATCGGTGCTTGTCGCGTCCTCAAGGCAACGATTGATCACCACTTTTCCGAACATTCCCATTCCTGCGGGATGTATCAATCTCCTCAATATCTCCTTGTATCTGTCTATCACTACCTCCGACAAGAGGACATACGAGAAGTTCTGGTAGTAATGATTGTCCTGCATCACCTTGTTGGTGGACAGCCGACCGTCATTGTTTGAGTAATAACCAGGATATGTGCATAGAGTCCCTGTCGAGGTCGATAAGGATGCGCCTGATCCGAAGGAAGTGCTTATGGTGTAGAGAGGTGCTGTCTCATATCCAACGCCGAAGTTGTCTATTCGTATCCTGTTTATGCCGCCGCCTGTGTCAACTTCCGTGATGGTCGCAACCGCCCCCTGACCCGTATCGCTTGTCGTGCTTGGTCGAAAGAATATTCTTTCGCCCTTTCGATAATTCGTTCCCTGTGAGTCTATGGTCACCGAAGACAGAACAGGGTATATTCTTGCCTCCGACAGCATCAAACCATTGTTTCCTTCAAACTCTATGCCACCGTAGTTTGATGATGCAACTGTGTTTGAACTGAATTGTCCGTTGATGTTCGTGAGGAAAAGTTCAGCAACTTCCCTGCTTCCCAATTGGTAAGTCACCACATCAATGACTCTTCCGCTTGCAATCACGGAGCCATCGGCGGAACGCTGCCTTACCACCTTGCCGCGAGATTCGAATATCCTTGAGCCAATTTCGTTTGAGCATCGGATGGACTTCTTCTGAATCCACTTTCCATCGGAAAGACGGAGAATATCCCTTGAAGGGTAGTAGAATTCCACAGCCGTGTCATACAGTATCCTGAACAGGAATTCGTAGGTTTTCTCCGTTCCCTTATTGCGGTAGAAGTCCTTGATGTTCTTCAGCAATTGCTTCACATTCACGGTGTTTGAATCATCATTGACGGCAAATTGCTCGGGAAAGTCAAGCAAATACTGCTTCTTGAATTCCGACACGAACAGGTCAAGTTCCTGGTCTATGTCCGAGATGTTCCCCAACGCCATGGGGCTACGAAGATACCCATCATACTTCTGCGACTCAAGCCACTCGTAATATGCCTGCACGAACGCCGACAATGTGGGATTGTCCGTCTGCACGAATTCGGGCAAACGATGCGTTATGATGGAGGAGTGGCTTTTGTCGTTTCCTGTGTTCATCTCGGTTATCTATTTGACGGGAACGAGGAACCTGTCTGCCGTCTTTCGGTTCTGAATGAATCGGGAACAAGGACGATGCTCGTGTTCTCCTTGTCAAACAAGATGATCTGATTCCTTCGCGTGAAGATGTCCTTCAAAACAGGAACCACGGTGATGGCTATTTCCGTGCTTGTAGAAGGCAGGATATAGACAGGATTGAAGTCTATGAGGCTTATCGTTCCCGTTGAGTAATTTATGGTTCCTGCCTCAGAGCGCAGAATGACCTTTTCCTCACCAACAAACTTGTATATCCGAATGTTGCCATAACCATCATCCTCAAGATATGCATCGACATTTGAATTTGTCGTACTGTCGTATATCCCGAATGCGCTGCTTGTAACTACAGGCGGATATCCATCGACAGGATGGTATATCTCGTTGTCAAAGTTGAACTTTACCGTGTACACTCCTTGTCTTCCGAGAATCGGCTCAAATCGCTTCTGTATCCGAATGTCGGCATCCGTGCTTGTGAAACTCTGGTTGATGGAATCCACGAAGGACGCGAACTTGGAGAACCTGAAGTTCAAGCCGAACTTGCCGAGTTTTTCAAGAGCATAAGCATCGATGGTATCGCTCACAAGTTGCTCAAGATCGGTTGCCGACAGGTTCGTTGCATTTGGGTTGTATCTCACGGTTGCATCAAGCACGATGTAGATGTAGTCGGGATCGACAACCTCGGCAGTTATGCCAAGGACATTCTTCCTCTGCAATATGGTGTTTTGGATGGACAACTTCTCCAATGTGGAGAGTTTGTCCGCATTCTGCGGCTTTATGGAAACGAATACCTTTCCGTATTGCGGAGGATCGTTCTCCTCTCCTCCCCACACCAAGATCGAATCAGCCGACTTGTAGTCCCTTGTCAGAATGGTCTTGTAGTCTTCGGCGGTGACCGTTCTTTCCTGCGCTTGGAAATTCCTGGGCGCATAGTACCTGATCGATTCCACATCTTCAGGATCGCTGCCACCGAAAGAAACCTGTGCATTTCCCTCGCTATCCAAGACGGGAGTGACTGTCGGAGTGACTCCCGCATTTGAAATGCTTCCTGAATACCTGAAGTTCTGCACTCCGTTTGCTTCCTCTGCCCGCGTGACCAAGTATTCGATTATGATTGCGTTTCCATCGGTGGGCTTCCTTCCAACGATTCCGTCCCCGAACAGGATTTGGTATCTCTGCTCCTCGACTTCCTGAAGATAGTATGCGCTGGTAGATGCATCGACCGAATTGAGGTCGGTGACGGGAAGCCATATGTCATTGATTCCCGTGATGTCCTTTGCGGATCTAGTCACCCTCACGCGAAGGGTTCCCGTGTCTATGTTCTTTTCGGGTATCACGAATTTCTGCGAGGTGTCGGACTCGTTGACAATGTATGTGAAGGACTGAAACCTTCCTTCCTTGATTTCGACATTCCTCGCAACGCAATTGTTTCCTTCGTTCAATACCTTGTAGTTCTGCAATGGAAGGAAGGTGAACACCGATCCCCCGTCAGTTGCAGCAAAAGTGTCGCCCCTGACGATGAATACCTCTCCTCTTGCAACGGCAGCCCTGAATGCAGAGGATGGATTTGTCCACACCACATCGACTATGGCGGTCGAAGCCTTGAAGGAACGGGGAGTGTATCCCAACTGCTTTGCGATTGAAACGACAGACTGACGCTTGACTGCCGAGTCTATGAATGCCTCGTTTGCCACCATGTTCGCGTAATACGCCTGATAGTGCGTGTTGTATGCCAACAAGTCAAGAAGGATGTTCATTCCCGATCCTTCGAAGTCATAGTCCCTGAAGCGATCCTGGTTCTTCAGGAATATCTTGAGATTCGTCTTGATTGCATCGAAATCAAGGTTGTCAACCGGCAAGTTTGGCGTGGTCATCTGATTCTCTCCACAATAACGGTGGCTCGGAACACTTCAACCCTGTTCTCAACTTGAAATTCAATGTCTATCCTGTATGCGTTCTGATCCATCAGGTCTATTATGTTTATGTTGGTTGCTCGCACTCTTTTTTCGTAAGCCTGTATGAGTTCGCTTATCTTCCGCTTCATCTGCAATGCTATCACGGAACTTGCGGGTTCGAACAGCAAGTCCATGATTCCCGACTCTATCTCGGGATGAAACGGCTTTTCGTAACGCTTGAACCGCAGGAGGTTCTTCAGGGACTGCTTGACTGCTTCTACTCCCGTGACATTCTTGATGTCCTTTGTCAGGGGATTGGTATCCAAATCCATGTCGATATCGGAAAAGGCAAGGATGGGGTCTTTGATCTTACTGATCGCCATTTTTGTTTTCCTTTGCCAGTTGCAATTCTATGAAACCCCTGTGTTCCTCAAATATGCTTGCAAAGTCCAAAGGCTTGTTGGGAACCATTTCCTCGTCAAGCCAGTCAAGATTGGCAAATCCGATCACAAGATTGTCTTTTCGTATTGGCAGTATGGAGAACGCCTCGGTTCCCTTGCTTCTACAATAGGTCTTCATTGTGGAATCTGCAAGGTTCCTCACCAAGTGAACCTGTGGATCATCCTTCTTGACCAATTCGATCTTTTCCCAAAGCAATGTCGCAAGCACGGCCTGCATGTGCATGTATTCGTATGCTACGCCTTGCTTGCAACTTTCATGGGTGACCGACATCCTCTTCATCGGTGAGCCGTCAAGGAACTTGCCACCGTTGTGGAACTGAAGTATCTGCACCCTGTCCGCACCAGTCTGGCAGCGCAGGGTCGTTATCAGTTCCTGCACCTGACCGTAGCAGCGTATGTCCTCCACGGTGATTGCCGCATCCCTCTCTTCCTGCTTCTTCCACAGAAGAGTCCTCTTGCGAAGATAGGACGCACCCGCAAGCATACCGGCAATCACGCCAGCCATCGCGGTTCCGACATTCATCCAAAGATCGAAATTCCCTGAACTAGAACTCATGTTAGCCTCCGCAAAACACATCTTTGCTTCCTGTGGCAATCGCTGAACCGCAATTCAGGGGATCACCGATTCTTGCCGCTTGGCGGCTGTTCACGAAAACCATTGAGGAACCCTCTGCTGTATGTGCCTTGTGGCAGAACGGTCCGCAGCAATGCGTTCCCCAATTGTCATATTGGCGATGCCAGCCCTTGCTGTTGACGAACACATTCGTGGACCATGAGATGTTCTGCCTAGGGGCATAACATCCGTGACCTGAACAAATGTCTCCTTGTCTGTGTGCTGCTGGCATCGATAGTCCTTATGGTGGGCCTGGAAAGAACCCTTTGGCTTTTTGCGCTTCCAAATATTGAAGATTGGTGGCTGTTGCACCATTTACATAAAACTGATTCTTGATATTTAGGATCAAATAGTCCCTGTCAGACGACCAGTTGTTGTTCAGGCTGTACTCAAAAGAGCCATCGATGTATCGACTTGGATTGCTTTTGTCGAATACTCTTGCCGTGATCCTGACCGGTATTCCGAATCCAACACCATTGCGAAAATAGGCAGCAGAGCCAATAGTGCCGTAATTTTGCTCGTCTATCTCAAAATCGGGCGGTATGTTGAGGCTTGAGACATACTGATCCATTTCGCCCGTTCTTCCCGTCATCTTTCCCGTATCAAGATTCAGAACCATGTCGGGGGAAAAATCACCAGTAACCACAAGGAAACCAGCATCTCCGAATGTCGCACCAACGCAAGTGCTGCTTACGCTTTGCACAAGGAAAAGTCCCCAATTTGGATCATCCGTGATGTCCTCTTGCTCAAAATACACGCGAGTAGGTCTAACAGGAGGAAAATCGTTTCCACCATAGAAATAAGTGGTGGGAGCAATTGGAAAGTTCAATCGAAAGCAGTCTGCGCTGATTCCCGACCCAGAAGCAACTCCTACATCGGTGCCATTGGGATAATAGACAGAAGGATCGACTTCGGAAAGTACTCTGTATTTGCCCTGCCAAAGATATTCCTGCGCTGCCATCAGAACGAGCCTCCGTCAAGTACATCGGGAAGTATCACGGGCTGCGCGAATTCGGCAGGGAACGCAAGAACCGGAACGCTTGGAAGAGGAGCGACTCCTGGCAATTCCGAAGTCGGATCGGTATTTGCAATTCCCGTCTGTCCAGGATAGCCCTGCAACAGGCTTGCAGATTCGTTGGGGACAGCGTACAGGCTTACTGTTGGCAATCCTGGCAATCCTGTCGCTGCCTGTGCTGCTCCTGTTCCTCCTGCCATTACGATTGTAGAATTGGAAACTCCAGGCGCAGTCGGAGGGATCGGAGGAAGAGCAACGGCGGCAACTTGCGTGGATGTTGTGGTGGAACTGCTTGAATCGTTTCGGGATTCGGACTCATCGCTGAGTGCCGAAAGTGCCGCTGCTCCTGCAACGATTCCCAATCTTGCGGCACCCTCAAGGAGTCTTTGCGTCCTTGGCGACAGTTCGGTTCCTTCTTCAGGCTCGGTGACCTCAGCCCCGCCAACCTCATCGGGAACGGCAGCAGGGGCAGAACCGTTGAAAGTTGTCGTGCTTGCACTTGTCGATGCGACTTCCGTGGTCTGCGTGCTTGCTGTCGTGGTTGTCGTGGAAGAGGTTGTTGTCGTTGTTGCTTGACTGGTTGCGACTGCTCCCGCCGGTACTGTTCCCTCAGACTGCTTCTGCAATGTGCTTGAAGGCGTGGTATTTCCTGCAACCACGCCCTCCGTGGATGGGCTTCCAAGAGATGGCAAGACTCTTGTATCGCCTGTTGTGCTTGGATCGGGGAACTCAACTCTTCGCTTCTCTATCTGATCCAAACCACCAACGCTCACGGAAGAAGAGTTGACTCCTTCGGGATTCAAATCTATTCTCGGGGCAATCAAGGTCATGTTGCCGCCACTTGACATGGTGTAGGAACCGGAGACCTTGTGTACGAAACTTCCCTTGGTGTGCATGATCACATTTCCATGCACCAATGTACGCACATCTCCATCCACCTCAAGGTAGAAATCCCTTCCGACCTTGAACTGCGCCCTGCCCTCGTTGGTATACAGGACATTTCCCTTGATCATCGCGGACTTCGATCCTATGGTGATCTCGTAGTCATCTCCAACGATCTTCGTGACCCGTGAACCGGTTGCGCCGATTTCCTCGAAAGATCCTGACTTGTGATAGCGGTGCAGTCTTTCATTCTGCGGAGTGTCATCGACTTCGATGATGTGACCCGACTGGCTTTCGTAGACATGGTTGTAGGGATAGGTCGCTCCGTAGGCACTCTGCGGCTCCTGCCAACTTCCCGTCAACGCCGCAGGAATCTTCGGAATCCTTGCATCTGCCTTTTCCTTGAGTATGGTCTGCTCAAGGCTTTCGCCTCTGGCAAGCCTGTTTGTGTCCTGCTCTCCCGCATAGGAATCCAAGGGATATGTGCCGCTTGGGTCGTAGAATCCCTGTTCCGGATCTTTGTACTTTCCGTTGTCATCGGGGAACGGATAGCCTGCCACCGTACCCATGATGATCGGGTCTTGTGCATGAGGACCATCTCTGAAGAATCCCACTACCCATGTTCCTGGCAGAACGCCGGTGGGACTTGTTCCCTTACCGCTGATTGCCGCACTTGTGATTGGTTGTATCACGGAAGCCCAAGGCAACGACTCGGTGGGTATCAGAATCTTGCTGCCCGTGTGAAACCCGTAGATGCGAACCCTGCATCGTCCGACTTTCAACGGATCATTTATGTCCTCAACGACACCGTGCCACCAGACAAAATCCATCTTGCCCAAGTAGTCATTGGGATTTTCCCTCATCTCATTGAGCATCAGATTTCCCCACTATCGAAGGTTTGCACTTCAGGAATCTTCTCGTCATAGCCATCCTTGACGAGTTCCATCTTCATGTTGTAACTGCCATCCCCTATTTCGTGAAGTATTGCCGTCACCATGTACCGACCAGAAAGATAAGGATCATACCAATCGTCCTTGTTCTTTGGGTCTTCGGTGCTTGGTATGTCAACAGACACCATGTCACCGACTCTTCTCCTTGAATCTCCGTTCACGGTGATCGTCAATGTGTTCGTCCTGAACTGATTCATCTGCGACTGACGGCGAGTGGAGATCAATTCCATCTCGTCATTGTCTTCCACGCTGTCGTACCTGAAGGAGTGCTTTGGATAGTATTTTTGGTAGGCGGTTACATTGTAACTCAAGTCATCGGTTACTTTTGAGATAAGCGGATATCTTGAGATCGTGGGAATCCTGTCTCGTTGGGTGCAGTAGATGTAAAGATTGGTGGATGCCTTCTTGCCCAGTATGTCAAGAACCAACGCATTGTTTGAGTAAACGCCCGACACGATTTCCCTCATCTTGTCTCCGCGACCACCAACGGAAAACGAGATGATGTTGTAGAATTCCTTCTTCATGAATATCTCGCCGGTGTTCTGATCCCTGTTTGTCGGGGTGTGGTGGTACTTGACCAATGTCTCCTGTGCCTTCAATATCGAAAGAGGCATGAAGTTGTACTTGCCGTCAAGATTCTCGTAGAAAACATAGTCACACACCTCGGGGATTGATTCCGCCGATGATCTCTTTGCCAGCCAATTGATCGCATACATGGGATTCCAATTCGGAATGATGGCATTTCTTCTTCCCATGGTAGGGCAGCAGTTTATGCTTATTCCGAATATGTCATTTCCTATCCTCTCCACCATTTCGCTGTAGGACATGTCGTTGAATGATCTTGAAATCTTCAACTTTGCGTTTTCGTAGGCGGGAACGGAGACAAACTCAAGGCGAACCAGTTTCTTTCCTTCGCCCGAGAGTTTTGTCTCGGATGTGACCTTGTATATCTTGAAGGTCTTTTCGATGAAGTCATTGCTTCCTGCATCGCCTGGTGTCGAGAAGACCACTTTCATTGTCTCTCTTCCCGTGATCTGCAAGTATCGAACGAGGTTGATTGAGTCTATCAGCACCAAGAAGCCAGACAGACCATTTGCGAATATGTCTTCGTAGATGTTGAGCGCAACGAACTGCGACTTCACATCCAATGTTGCTCCTGCCGCCGACTCAATCGTCAGCGAATCGACAAGAATGTCACCAGGATTGAGAATTTTGTCGTTATGGAGCATGTCTTATCATGTGAAGATCGACCTGAACTGCGTCAATATTGCGCTGATGAATTCCGGTTTTACTGCGCGAATGAGCCTTTTTTCGTCATTCAGGCGGTACTCCTGCGTTCTGTTGTCAACGGCAATGACATCAACGAATCCGATGTCGGTAACATATCTATTCAGTATGGAAGAGGAATTTGCGATGTCGGATGGAG
>Ga0078894_10001339_pt1 | contig 18252 bp, 17 predicted proteins | sample LauGreSu1BDMLBSD_2_FD_67506 | JGI IMG/M metagenome (GOLD analysis project Ga0078894, IMG submission 67506) | Freshwater lake microbial communities from Lake Michigan, USA - Su13.BD.MLB.SD (version 4) (version 4) | ecosystem: Environmental > Aquatic > Freshwater > Lake | place: Lake Michigan... | reverse complement strand
ATTTGTTATCACGTAATCCAAATGCAATTCATATTTTAGAACAAAATTTAGATAAAGTTATTTGGCATTTGTTATCACGTAATCCAAATGCAATTCATATTTTAGAACAAAATTTAGATAAAGTTGATTGGTATTTGTTATCACGTAATCCAAATGCAATTCATATTTTAGAACAAAATTTAGATAAAGTTGATTGGCTTAGATTATCTAACAATCCAAATGCAATTCATATTTTAGAACAAAATTTAGATAAAGTTGATTGGTTTCAGTTATCTGGCAATCCAAATGCAATTCATATTTTAGAACGCAATTTAGATAAAGTATGTTGGAATATGTTATCTAGCAATCCAAATGCAATTCATATTTTAGAACAAAATTTAGATAAAGTTAGTTGGGATGATATATGTGGCAACCCAAACGCAATTCATATTTTAGAATCAAATTTATTTCATGTTTTAGAACAAAATTTAGATAAAGTTAATTCGTTTTGGTTATCGGGAAATCCAAATGCTATTCATATATTAGAACAACATCTAGGCCTGGTGCATTGGTATCGTTTGTCTACAAATCCACACGCAATTCATATTTTAGAACAAAATTTAGATGAAGTTTATCGTAATAAGGTTATTTGGAGTAATCCTGGAATTTTTGAAGAAAATTATTATTTGTTGAAATAATTTCGTGTAATAATAATTTTCTTGATTTAAATAAATGAATAAGATTAGAAGTGATTTTCCTCCAGAATTAAAAAAATTTTTTATAAATTTACAAAATTATTTAGATACAGAATTATATTTTTATGGTTCGGTAAATAGAAAAGATTATGTTCATGGTAAAAGTGATATAGATATAGCTATTTTTACAGATAATGAATATAGTATGATTGCTAAATTGCAACATTTTTTGCATGTAAGACGAGACGTATTTGATAAAATAGTATGGAAATTAGAAGGTGAAATGATTTATGGTTATAAAATAAAATGTGATAAATATACAAAAAGTAAATGTGAAATAGCAATATATAACAATGATTTTAAAGAAATACTATTAAATGAAATAACAGCAGACACAAAAATGTCTTTTTTTGTTGCATCATTGCTGTTTATTTTAAAGACTGTATATTATACAGTCCCATTAATATCTTCACAAACTTATTCAGAATATAAGCGCTTTTTATTTAATAAAATAATGGTAAACAAGAAAGATTCTGTTTTTTTTCTAATAAAAGAGAATAAGGATAACAAAGATAATTAAGATTAATACATAGTTAAAGACATCTTACTATATATAGTAGAATGTCTATGATTAAAGAATATTTAGAACTAACAAAAAAATATACCGAAGAATATGGTGAACTAACAATCATATTAATGCAAAACGGAGCTTTTTTTGAAGTTTATGGATTAAAGGATAAAGAAGATAATATTTACGGATGTAAATTAGTTGATTTCTCTAGAATTTGTGATTTAACCATTGTAGAGAAAAAAGTTCCAGGAGGAGATATGACCATTGATGGAGATCAGGTAATTAATGGCGGATTTAAAACACATTTAATTGACAAATATATTAAAAAATTACAAGATAATGGATATACCATTATTATTTATGAAGAAACCGGAGAAGACCCTATTAAAAAAATAAAAATAAGAACACAAACCGGTATTTATTCACCAGGAACATATTTTGTTACAGAAGCCGATAACGAACAAATAACTAACAATATATGTTGTTTATGGATAGAACATACCAAAGGTTCATTAAAATTAGTTGGAAAGAATTATATTTATATTGGCATAGGGTTAATTGATATTTATACTGGAAATACTTGCATTAATGAATATAATGACGAATATATTAAAAATCCTACAACATTTGATGACTTAGAACGATTTATTTCAATTTATAGTCCAAGCGAAACTATTATTGTTTCAAACTTACCAATTAACGATATTAACGATATAATTAGTTTTATCAATTTAAAAAGCAAATCTTTACACATAGTTAATTTACTCGATAATAAAACTAACAAAAATATTATTAGAGCACATAATTGCGAAAAACAAACATATCAAATAGAATTACTAACTAGATTTTATAATATTGTAGATGTAAATTCTTTTATGAGTATTTTTTACGATAATGTTTATGCCACACAAGCTTTCTGTTTTTTACTCGACTTTGTTTATCAACATAACCCATATTTAATTCAGAAAATATCACAACCTATACTTGAAAATACAAGTAAAAAAATGATATTAGCAAATCATTCATTAAAACAATTAAATATTATCGATGATGATAATTATAGAGGAAAATACTCATCTGTTTCTAAAATGTTAAATGAATGTATAACACCTATGGGAAGAAGACAATTTACTAACAACTTTGTAAATCCAGTTATAGATGAAATATATTTGCAAAACGAATATAATATAATAGAATGTTTATTAAATGAAAATTCATTTAATGATTATAAATTAATCAAAATGTTGTTAGTTAAAATTCATGATGTAAGTAAAATACTGAGACAAATTATAATGTTAAAGGCTAGTCCAAAATTAGTGTATCAATTATATTCATCTTTATCTATTGCAAAAAAAATATACGACTATGTAATTGAAAATGAAGAATTAAAAAGTTATTTATCTTTAAAAATTAATGATTTTGGTGTTTTAATAAATAATGCTGATAAAGTAATCCATTATTTGAATGATGTATTAATATTGGAAGAATGTAAGGATATTGATAATGTTTCCAAAATAGAATCCAGTTTTATTAAAAAGGGTGTTGATGAAACATTGGATGCCCATATAAAGATATTAATGGATTCACAAGATCAATTAGAAGCTTGTCAAAATTATTTTAGTTCTTTAATTTCAAATTATGAAAGTGAAGCAAAATCAAAAAAGACAAGCTCTAAAAAGAAAAAGGCTGTTGAAAAATATGATATAAAAGATGATATAAAGGATGATATAAAGGAATATGTAAATATACACGAAACAGAAAAGAATAATTTTAGTTTATTGGCAACGGAAAGAAGATGTAAAATATTGGATGAAATGATACATACAAATAATCCTTTGAAAATATTAAATAACAATAATAATGTATCATTAAAATATAAATCTAGTTATTCTGGGATAGAAACAACATTTAATTTATCACTAGATTTAGAATATAATAAACAATCTCAATTGAAAAAATCAATAACAAATGAACAAATATATTTATTATGTACAAATTTAGGTTCAATGAAGACAACATTGATAGATTGTGTTACAAAAGTATATCAACAAATAGTGAAACGTTTACAAGATTTCCAAATGGAAATTGAAAGTATTTGCAATTTTATTACATATGTTGATTTGGTGTATGCTAAAGCATTTATTGCATCTAAATATAATTATTGTAAACCTGAAATAGTGTATAATGAATCGGGAAAATCATTTGTAAGAGCTACTGATTTAAGACATTGTTTAATAGAAAAAATCCAGCAAACGGAATTATATATAGCGAATGATATAAATATTGGAGATGCTAATGGAAATAATATATTAGATGGTATTTTATTATATGGAACAAATGCAGTAGGTAAAACTAGTTTCATTCGTTCACTTGGTATTTCAGTAATTATGGCTCAAGCAGGGTTATACGTTCCTGCATCAAGTTATAAATATAAGCCTTACAAATATATTTTTACACGTATTTTAGGTAATGATAATATTTTCAAAGGGTTATCTACATTTGCAGTAGAAATGTCTGAATTGCGAACTATATTACGATTATCTAATAAAAATAGTCTTGTATTAGGAGACGAATTGTGTTCTGGAACAGAAAGTATAAGTGCAGTAAGTATTTTTGTGGCTGGAGTGCAGAAGTTGGCAACGGTATATTGTTCATTTATATTCGCTACACACCTACATGAAATTATTAGCTATGATGAAATTAATGCCCTACATAATGTAGGTATGAAGCATATGAGCGTTGTTTATGATAAAGAGCGCGATTGTTTGGTGTATAATCGCAAACTGCAAGATGGACCCGGAAATAATATGTATGGTCTTGAAGTTTGTAAAAGTTTAAATTTACCACAAGACTTTTTGGATAATGCTCATAATATTCGCATAAAATATCATCCAGAATCAGGAAGTGTTTTGGGGCAAAAAGAATCTAAATTTAACGCAAAACATATTAAAGGGGGACTATGTGAAAATTGTAAAATAAATCCATCTGTTGATGTTCATCATTTGATTTTTCAAAATGAAGCTGACCAAAAAGGCACAATACAAAAATATAGTCTTACATTTAATAAAAATGCAAAGCCAAATCTTATGAATTTATGCCAAAAATGCCATGACGAAATACATAAAACTAACAAAAAATATAAGAGAACTAAAACCACCAAGGGGACTATCTTAGAAGAAGTTTAGTATTTTGTTTTATTTACGATATCTTCTAGTTTTAGATTTATTAGAAAACATTCCAAAAAATTTTCGTGTCATATTTTGCAAAAAAGGAACTGAATTTTCTCCAGTTTTAACAACTTTACTTCCAACATTTTCTAGACCAGATTTAACTTTGGGCATATATTTTTTACTAGTGTTTTTAGCAAGAGATATGGATTGGTTATATGTTTTATCAATAATATTTTTGGAGCTTCTTTTGTGCATTATTCGATGACGTTTTCGATGAGCCATTTATAAATTATACGAATAAAATAAAAAATTAAATTGTCTAAAGAATAAAAAACAGGGATATAATATGATTGGAATAATAGAATTTATAAACACTAATATAAAAGAAATAGCATCTACTATAGCTATTGTTTTATGTTTGTTAGTTCTTATAAATATAAAAGGAATAGAATTAAACGCTCCAAAACCGGAATCAAAATTAGTACAACAAGTAACTGTAGAAACTATGAATAACATGTTAGATAATTTTTGTGAAAGTTATTTAGGAAACTCTATAGAATTGGAAAAAGCATGTAATCAATTAACTCAAACTAATTGTGCTAGTGTAAAATGTTGTGTATATGGTAACGGTAAATGTGTTGCTGGTGATATAAGTGGACCAACTTATAAAACTGATGAAGATGGTAAATTGATAACAATGGATAGTTATTATTATTTAGGTAAATGTAATGGGAATTGTTAGTTATAAGATATTTTATTTTGCGTAAGATATCTTACACTTTTGCATTATGTAGCGGTGGTTGTATTTGTTGGTCTTGGACCTATAGCTAAAAATGAAAATGCTCCACTTTGATTGCCAATATGTGCCTCAAATCCATTTACAGTGTATGTAATAAGTGTAGCATAAATGTTTAAATTTTCTGTATTATTTTGTCCTGATGTTCCTGATATAATTACAATATAAGGAAGACTAGGATATTCTATTGGAAAACTTACACTATAGTTACCTGTAGAAACATAGTTTGGTTGTACTGCGGAAGTTGAAGTTGATGTTCCTGAAAAATCAGAAAACTGTATTAATAAATTTCCTAGATAAAAATATCCTCCTGTATAACCAGAAATTCCTGGTGCATCCAATGAAATACCACTTACTACTGTAGATAATATATCTGTAAGATTGTATCCACCTATGGCTTGACTACCATTTGTATTTTGAAGCATTGATAAAAACCCCGAATAATATGGTTCAGTCATATAGTATATTATATAGTAACTATATTTTTAAATAAAAAATTGAATCTAAAATAAAATAATATAAAACAATTATATTATAGTAATATAAATCATGATTATTCCTATTAAATGTTTTACATGTGGAACTGTTATTGCCGATAAATACCGTTATTATTGTGAAGAAGTTAGAAAGAGAAAAATGATAAGAAATTTGCATGTAGATAAAGTTATCTATTTAACATCCGAATATAGTCAAAAAACACCTGAAGGTGAAGTTTTAGACGAATTAAATTTTACTAAAATGTGTTGCAGAAGACATATGTTAACACATGTTGACATTGAGTAATAATATAATTATATTTTTATCACAATTTAGTATTTTATATGTTTATATTATATAATGCCAGGAAAGTCGGTTAAACGCAGTAATAAAGGAAAAAAAGGAAAAACAAGAAAACAACAATTATATGATATGGTTGGATGTTCTAAAAAAAATAAAAAAATGTGTAAACATATTTTAGGTAATAAATCTTGTCCTAACTGTGGACCAAATTGCCATTGTGGACCCAACTGTAAATGTAAACATCCTTGTCCTGGTTCTTGTTATTTAAATAAACGTATTAAAAAACAACACGGGGGACAAGGGTGTGGCTCTTGCGGGTGTCCTATAGCTCCTTTATCAACTAAAGCTATGAATATGTTTGGTGGAAATAACTCTATATTAGGCATTGGTCAAAATGGCGGTAATTTTTATAAGCCAATTGGAACTATACCGGGACCATTTATTGGAAGCAAATGGGAACCAAATCACTTACCTGGACAAAATGGTATTGGAGGTGATAATAATTATTTAGGTAGATATAATACAGATATGTCTCCTATTACATATCAACAAACAAGTGATGCTGATGCTGGATATTTAAATAGTATGAGTTTGGTTGGTGGATATAGATATAATAAAAAAGAACAATCTAGTAGTTCTTATAAAAAAAATAGTCTTAAAGGTGGAGGGTTGATTCCAGAAGATTTGTTAAATTTAGGAAGAGATTTTAATTATAATTTAAAAACGGCATATAATGCGTTTAATGGTTATAAACCTCCTGTAAATCCGGCTCCTTATAAAGATCAACTAACCGGTTCAGGATTATTAAAAATGATGTAATAGTGTATTTTTTTCTTATTATAATACATAATATGGCTTTTCCTAGTAAATTAAGTCAATTGTGTACTCCTTCTTATGTATATTTTATTATTTCTGTATTGGCTATAGCTATTTCGGCTATACAAAATATGGGAAATAATAAAAGATATATTTTAGGAATGTTTTCTTGTCGTGTTCCTAGTTGTATAGCAGTTTTTATAGTTAAGATTATTTATATATTATTTTGGACTTGGATTTTGAATTTGATGTGTAAAGATGGTCATTCCGGAATTGCCTGGTTTTTAGTGTTATTACCATTTATAATGATTTTTATTATAATGGGAATTGTGATGATGTATCAAAATAAAAATAAAAAAGAAGGTATGTGTCAAAATGGCGGTTCACGAGAGTGTAAATGTAATCAAAAATAAGCATTAGAAAATGTATAATTAAATTTTTATTATATATTTTTGCTATACCTTTCTTAAAAGTATTATATAATTTTTTGCTATACTTTTCTTAAAAGTATTATATAATTTTTGCTATACTTTTCTTAAAAGTATATATATATGACAAAAATACAATGTATAATAAGTTTATTTTTGCTTATAACACTTATATTTTCAATGGATATGATATTTGGTAATCCAATATATGAAATGTTTAGTGGTAGAATTGGTATAGCAGGAGCTAGTAATATTGGTGTAAATGACATTGGATTCGGTAGAGAATTAGATTATATTCCTAGAGTTGGAAGAAATGGTAATATAGGATTAAATAGTGTAGGTATAAAGTATTTAGGTATTGCCCAAAATCAATTGAATATGAATCAGTATGTAGGAGATGATCAGCCATTATTTTTTGGGTTTTCTTAACCAAAAAGCGAATATTTTGCTGCATACATTCCGAATAAAATTAAAAACATTCCAACATAATCATCAATAGTTGTAGGTAAATTTAACCAATATGCGTTAGACCATAACTGTGCTAAAAAATCAAATACATATGAAGATAATGAAATTTGTGCTGCTGATAAAAATGTGTTTCCAATGCGATTAGCAGGAATTAAAAACATCCATTCAATTGAAGCCCAAAATTCGGATGATAGAATTTTTACAAATATATTGACATCTTTCATTTCTGGAGTTGTTTGTGTAAATAAAGCAAAATCCATAGTAAGACCTATCATAATATTAAGAAAAAGCCATAATAAAAAAGTGGCAACAATATTCATCTATATATATACCTTTAGAAAGTATACCTTTAGAAAAGGCATAACAAAAATTTTTGCTATACTTTTCTTAAAAGTATATATATAATGGATTATGCAAAATTTCCATATTATGTATTATTTTTGTTTTTATTTATATTAGCTCAAAGTTTTTCAATGTGGGGTCAATTTGTTACATTGCCATACAAAAATTTGTCAATGTGGGAAGCATATAAAATGGCTATACCGTTTGCTTGGTTAGATTGGATTATAATGACATTTGCTGTAATGGTTGGTGATAAATATGATTTAGTAACTCCTACGCAAGATACATTTTTATTGATTATTATACAATTTTGTTTGATATTAATAATAAATCAATTTTACTTGAAACAAAAAGTATCACGTAGTGATATTATTGCTTTTTTTATTATTTTATTTGGTTTCTTTGTTAGTTTCTTGCACGTTATATCTACTGTATTTAATATTCCAATACCTAAACATGTTCATTTGGAAAAAGAAAATAATGATATTGTTACAACAGAACAATACATTATTGAATGATAACAATATAAAGAAATATTATATTTATATAAATGGAAAATAATGAAATGATACCTGGTTGTAGTAATGATATATTTAAAAAAGATGTATCAACAAACGCGTTTACTTTGAGTTCGGAATATACTAATATGTATATATTTACAAAAGACGTATTAGAAGACGTATTAGAAGACGTATTAGAAGACGGATTAGAAGACGTATTAGAAGACGGATTAGAAGACGTATTAGAAAAAACAAATTTGAATAAAGAATATAATGAAGAATATAAAAATCAAATACAATTTGAAAAACAAAGTAAAGTGGATAAATCTTTAAATTTGGATGATGATAACCAAGTAGAGTATTTAAACATAAAACTGGATGAACATTTACGTACCTTGCTTGATGATGTTAGTAAAATGCCTCGTCTATATTAAAAAATAATATTAGATTATTATATGTCAAATATTATTAAGGTAAAAAATGGTTTTCGTTATGATTTAAATGGGTGGACATATGTATCAATTAATGGAAGTCCAGTAGAGCGAGGTAAAGCATATGGTAAATTACTAGAGAAAGATATGAAAAATGTTAGACGTATTTTGGAGTTTATTATTTATAATGATTTTGGTGTAAAATGGGATTTTTTTATTGAAGTTGCGAAAAAATATTTTAGTCCAAAAATAAAAGATAATTTTCCAGAATTTTACGAAGAAATGGTTGGTTTTGCTAAAGGTGCCAATATGAATATTGATGAAGTAGTTGCATGGAATAATTATTTTACACTAACAGAAGGCTGGTGGGCAAATATGCCAGAAGAAGAAATGATTGCTGTAAAAGGTAGTACTGTTTCTAATGTAGCTTCGTCTAGAGAAGGAGGAGGTGGAACTCAAGAGCGTTGTAGTGCCTTTATAGCGGTTGGTGATTGGACAACTGATGGTAAAATAGTTTGTTCACATAATAATTTTTCAAATTACGTGGATGGTCAATTGGCTAGATATGTTATAGACATAAAACCTTCAAAAGGGAATCGAATATTAATGATGGGGTTTCCTGGGTGGATATGGTCAGGCACAGATTTTTTTGTGACATCTGCGGGTATATTGGGAACAGAAACGACAATTGGTGGTTTTATTGCTTATGAAAACAATATTCCAATTTCTTGTCGTATACGTAATGCAATGCAATATGGTAAAAATTTAGATGATTATGAAAGAATGTTGTTAGATGGTAATTCTGGAGACTATGCTAATTCTTGGTTATTTGGGGATACAAACAAAAATGAAATAATGAGAATTGAATTGGGTTTGCGTTTTCATAAAACGGAACGCACATCGAATGGTTATTTTATTGGGTTTAACGCTCCATATGATCCTCGAATACGTAATTTAGAATGTGTTAATACGGGTATTGATGATATAAGAAGACATCAAGGTGCTCGTAAAGTTAGATTGGCTGATTTAATGGATACATGGAAAGGTAAAATAAATATTGAAATAGCTCAAAAAATTATTTCGGATCATTATGATGTGTATTTAAATAAAGAAAATCCATGTTCGCGTACATGTTGTTCCCATTACGATTTAGATGCTAGAGAATATATGTCAGATCCGTCAAGACCGAAGCCATTTCAGCCACGTGGTGCGTTGGATGGAAATATAATAGATAGTGCGATGGCTAAAAAAATGTCTTTTTTATTGCGTTGGGGTAATTCATGTGGTATTCCATTTGATGCAAAGAAATTCTGTAGTGAAAATAGAGTGTGGGATTATTTATTGCCATATTTAGAAGATAGACCGGAACAGCCTTGGACAACATTTGCAATAAGTAATAGTTGTATAAGTAATGGTCGTATAAGTAATAAGAGACGTTCAACTAAGAATAAAAAAACGAAAAAGAGTAAATAAAAGATTTTATAGAAAGTGTTATTTATTTGTTAAAATGTGTTTAAGTAGTTTTATATAAAATATATGTTTTATTTGCATATAGTCTCCACCTTTTATATTATATAAAATAACATTATAAAAAAATAACATTATATTAGTATACTATAATGGACAATATTGCTTGGAATTTAATTGATAAATATTTCAAAGATAACCCATATAATTTAGTGGCACATCATTTAGACTCTTATAATGACTTTTTTAGTAAAGGCATTTTTCAAATATTTCGTGAAAATAATCCAATCCGATTTGTTGAGCGCGAAACTCAAAGCACCGAAGAAGAAACCATTAAAAAAACTAAAAGCAAAACAGTTAAAATAGGCGACAAAGAAAACCCTAGCGAATGTTTAATATACCTTGGAGGAAAAAATGGAAACAAATTATACTTTGGGAAACCTATAATATATGATGATGAAAATGGAAAACCATATCAACATTATATGTATCCAAATGATGCTAGATTAAGAAATATGACTTATGGTGTTACCATTCATTATGATATTGATGTTGATTATATTTATTTTAATGGGGATCAAAGAATACAAGAAACTAAAACATACGAAAAGATATATTTAGGCAGGTTTCCTATTATGCTTCACTCTAATTTATGTATTTTAAGAGGATTATCTACTGAAGCTAGATTTAACATGGGAGAATGTCGTAATGATTATGGAGGATATTTTATTATTTCTGGAAAAGAAAAAGTTATTCTTAGTCAAGAAAAATTTGGAGATAATATGCTTTATGTTAGAAAATATAAAGATGATGAATTATATAGTTATTCATGCGAGATTCATTCCGTATCAGAAGATAGTTCTAAACCAATCAGATATACTTCAGCTAAAATTATAGCTCCAGATGCCTCTTATACTAACAACCAAATAGTGATTGATATTCCTAATGTGAAAAAACCTATACCATTATTTATTCTTATGCGTGCATTAGGTGTAATATCAGATAAATCTATTATTGAATATTGTTTATTAGATTTAAAAACAAACTCTAATATGATTGACCTATTTATACCATCTATTCATGACGCAAATACTATTTTTACTCAACAAATTGCTTTAGAATTTATTTCTAAATTTACGAAAAGACAAACTATATCAGCAGTGCAAGACATTTTAATGAATTATTTTTTACCTCATATAGGAGAAGATAATTTCTTAAATAAGGCTTATTTTATAGGATTTATGGTGAATAAATTATTGCGTGTTTTTATGGGTAAAGAGGCTCCGACCGATCGTGATAATTTTAAATTTAAACGCATTGAAACATCTGGTTCTTTAATATATGATTTGTTTCGAGAATATTATTTAATCCAAAATCGAAATATATTTTTAAAAATAGATAAAGAATATTATTATCATGCCGGAAAATATAGAGCTAATTTTGTTAGTTTGATTGAAGATAATGTTAAAGATTTCTTTAAAGAAAAAATTGTTGAAGATGGATTCAAAAAAGGGTTTAAAGGAAATTGGGGTGCCGACGCAAATACCAAAAGATTAGGATTAGTTCAAGATTTAAATCGTTTATCATGGTTTACCCATATTTCCCATTTAAGAAAAATTAATTTACCATTAGACCCTACCGCGAAAATTGTCGGCCCGCATTTATTACATAGCACCCAATGGGGAATTATTGATCCAGTGGATACACCTGACGGAGGTAATATTGGGTTACATAAGCATCTATCAATTAGCACAGCAATTACAAACGGGTTTTCATCGTATCCAATTATTAAATGGATAAGAGCTAATACACCACTTAAATTATTAACAGAATGTTCTCCACTATCTCTTGCAAATTCAACTAAAGTATTTGTAAACGGAAATTGGATTGGAATTTTAGATAATCCTATACAAACAATTAATAATCTTAAGCTTTTTAGAAGAAATGGAGTTATACCTGTGTATACTAGTATATCTTTTAATTATGAATCTAATATTATTTATATTTATACAGATGGTGGACGTTTAACACGTCCTATATTTTATAGAGACCAAATCATTTCATTAGATGGCAAAATTGTATATAATAAAATTTCTTATGAACATGGTAATATTAAAGAAATAATAGCATCTGGAAAATATACTTGGACTCAAGTTATTTCTGGATTTGAAAAGAAGAATGATGAATTTTATAATGTTAGAAATAACATTTTATATGATGTAGCTGTGTTATATCCTGGTTATGATACATTACAAAAGATTATTGATTTTTTTGAACAAAATAGAGCTATTATTGATTATATGGATACATCTGAAGAAGAAACCGCTAAAATAGCTAACAGTCCTGCCATTTTTAAAGATAATAAATATTATACTCATTGTGAAATTGACCCAACATTTATTCTTGGTGTAATGGGTAATTCTATTATATATCCAGAATGCAACCAATTTCCACGTAATTGTTTTTCTTGTGGACAAAGTAGACAAGCTGTTTCAGTATATCATTCTAATTCACAAATGCGTATGGATAAAATGGGTGTAATACTTAATTATGGTCAAACACCATTAATTAAATCTAGATATTTACACTACATTAATCGCGAAGAACAACCATATGGTGTAAATGCGATTGTTGCCATTATGTCTTATACTGGATATAACGTAGAAGATGCTATTTTAATTAATGAAGCTTCTGTTAAAAGAGGTATATTTAGAACAACATATTATACAACATATGAAGCCAGAGAAGAAAGTGCTAAAGTGTCTGGTTCATCTGTAAATACCACTTTTACAAATATCGAATCTAAACCTAATGTAAAAGGAATTAAAGAAGGGTTTGATTATAGTAAATTAGATAAATACGGTATTGTTAAAGAAAATACTTTAATAGATGATCGAGTTGTATTAATTGGTGAAGTTACATCAAGTATTGACCAAAGAGGTACTTATATAGATCATTCGAAAACTACAAAGAAAGGTCAATTAGGATTTGTTGATAAATCATTTATCTCCGAGGGCGAAGAAGGATTCAGAATTGCCAAAGTAAGAATTCGTGAAGAACGTTTGCCTGCTATTGGTGACAAAATGGCTTGTGCATTACCAACACAACAAGTCTTAACGGATGAAGGTTGGGTTGAAATACAAGATATTGATATTACCAGACATAAAGTTGCTACATTAGATGCTAATGGACATATGTGTTATGAATATCCTACTGCTAAATTTGAATATAATCATAATGGACAAATGTATAGTGTTAAAAATAAACAAGTAGAGGTTGTATGTACTTTGAATCATAAATTGTATGTGAGTAGAGAAACCAAGGTTTCCCCTACGACCCCTTCCTTTGAATTAATAGAAGCTAACAATATTAGAGGACAAAAATGTAAATTTAAACAAAATATGAAAAATACCTTGACTGATTTAGATATAATAATTGTAAATGAAAAGGAATTAAACACAAACGATTTCTTAAGTTTTACAAATATGGAATATACGTGTGATAAAGAAGATAGAGATTGGAATGATATTAAATCTATTTTTAATCACGATGATAGTTATAAACTACCAAGTTATGTTTGGAATTTTTCACAAAAACAATGTTTAAGTCTATTACGAATATTACAAAAAATAAAAACAAAATATTTATCATTAGCAAATGATATTTCAAGATTTTATGTTCATTGTGGTTATTCTGGAATTATAAAAGTATGTAATAAAACAAAAAAATTATACAAAGTAGAATTAATTGAAGAAAATGAACCAATTATTGATTTAAAGGAAGGGGTCTCAGGGGAAACCAAGGTTTCTCTGATAGATTATGAAGGAAAAGTGTATTGTATTGAAATGCCATCGTCTCATTTATATTATATGAGAGAGAATATTTTCGCACCATCTATACTCATAGGAAATTCTCGCGCGGGACAAAAAGGAACTTTAGGTCTCATTATTCCAGAAGAAGATATGCCCTTTACAGCAGATGGTGTTAGACCAGATTTAATTATTAATCCACACGCTCTTCCATCGCGTATGACTATTGGACAATTAGTTGAATGTTTATTTGGTAAAGCATGTTGTATGTATGGTGGATATGGTGATTGCACCGCATTTGCTACAAAAGGCGCCAATTATGATACATACGGAAAGATGTTGACTAAAATAGGTTATCATAATAGTGGAAATCAATTATTATATAGTGGATATACTGGTGAACAAATATATTCTGAAATTTATATTGGTCCAACATATTATATGCGCTTAAAACACATGGTGAAAGATAAAATTAATTATCGTGCGACTGGTAAACGCAACTTTTTAACTAGACAAACAAACCAGGGTCGAGCAAATGATGGAGGGTTGAAAATTGGTGAGATGGAGCGCGACGGAGTATTGGCGCATGGAATGTCTTATTTTTTAAATGAATCATATATGGTTAGAGGTGACCAATATTTTATGGCTGTTTGTAATAAAACAGGGGCAATTGCAGTATATAATCCAGACACTAATTTATTTTTAAGCCCATTTGCAGATGGACCTTTGGTGTTCAATAAAAATGTAGAAGGGCAATTAGTTCTTAATGCTATAAGTAAATATGGACGTTCATTTAGTGTTGTTAGAATACCATTTGCTCTTAAATTATTGATACATGAATTGCAAGTTATGAATATTCAAATGCGAATTATTACAGAGGATAATATCGACCAATTGATGAACTTATCATATCAATCAAGAAATATTGATAAATTATTGCATATTGACCAAAGCATTGTTGAAAAAGAAGTAAAAGAAATTGTTAGCAATTATAAGACAGCAATGGATAATTTATTTACAACCGAATCTAAAAAGACAAATAAAGATTATGAATTTATAGATGACGATAATAAAGAACCGATTAGTTTAGAAAAAGAATATACACCGAATGAAGCTTCTGTTATAACAGACTCCCCACCATTTGCACCTGGCTTAACACAGAATGATGAAATGATAGGTCAACTATTAACTAACACGGAGCCAGATAAAGATTGGGATGCTTCACCACCTTTTGCTCCTCCATTTGATGATGAAAATAAAAATGATATATATAATAAATTGCCAAGATATGTTCAAGATAATATAATAAAATTAGATATTCCAGATAATGAAACAAAATGGAATATTGTTAACGAAACTTATAATCGATATATAAATCAACAACAACCACAATCTGGAGGAGCAAGTATCTTTGACGAACCTTTATTAAATAATGCTTTCAATAAATTAAGCGGTTCTCAACAATCTCAAATTTTACAATTAAATGATAATGACAAAATGACCGTAATGAGAGAAATATTGAGGAGAAGCAATAAACCATCCAATGAAGATATTAATATAAATGGGGACCCAACTTTAAATAAAGCATTTAATGCGTTACCACTTCATAATCAAATGGTGGCATTACAAGGTGGTTATAATTCAATGGCAAAAGAATTTGATAAATTAGCAGAAGGCGCTGAACAAGTTATTAGTATAAAAACGCCGGTTAAAATAACTGAAGCATTGGAGGAAAAATATCCAATATTAGCAGTTAAAAGTGAAACTAAAACAATAATTGATAAACCCCCAGATGATTCAACGAATAATGATTCATTTGAAATTACTACAAATACAAATACAAATACAAATACAAATACAAATACAAAAACAATAAAAATATAAAATATAATTTAAAATTGAAATATAATAAAATCAATATGATTATATTATATTATAATAATGGCGAGCCAAAACACGAGCACTTTAATTTCTCAAATATATAAATCAAGAACGGTTCTTCTTGAATTGATGGAATCACAAAATTATGATACACAAGGTTATGAAGGATTTAGTGTAAATGAAATTAATACTATGAAAACTAACAATCAACTAGATATGATTTTAGAAAAAATAAAAAAAGATGATGATACACCTGTGGAAAAAATATATATAAAATATTATTTAGGAAAATCATTAAGACCAAATAATCTTCAAGAAATGATAGATGATTTATTCAATGTAGAAGAAGTATTAACGAAAAAAGATAATTTGTTAGTTGTAGTTAAAGATGAAGTAAACGAAACTTTATCAAATACAGTAAAACATATTTGGGAATCGGAAAATATATTTATTATTCTGGTTCCTTTACAACATTTACAATTTAACATTTTAAAGCATATTGCAGTGCCTCCACATCGGGTATTAAGTGAATCTGAAAAAATTCAAATAAAAAATAAATATAATATTATACATGATGGACAATTTCCCGAATTACCGCGTGTTGATCCTGTAGCAAAAGCAATTGGTATTAGACCTGGACAAATATGTGAAATAATTAGGCCAAGCAAAACAGCTATTTCTGCGCCATATTATAGAATTTGTGTCTAATTATATATATTTTCTAAAGTTATATATTTTTATAGTTATATGTAAATATTTTGCTATACCTTTTCTAAAGGTAATATATATGGAAGAATCTGAATTAATAGGACAATCAACCCAATTTAATGAAAAAATTAATACTATTAAATCGCAATTTTTTTCTGCTTTAGATGATTTTAAAAAATATTATGTATATTATAATAAAAATCCCGAAGTAAATGAATTTCAAAACTATTATGTTAGTAGTAAAGGTCAATTACAATCAATGAGTAGAGATTTATTTTTAACAACTAACAATATTAATAAATCTATTGAAGATTTAGATAAGAAAATGACTGATATTTCAAAGCAATTAGATGAAGAAAAGGAATTAAATAAAAAGATGATGGCATTAGTTGGTAATCTTGAAAATACGAAAAATGGTTCTGAATTATTAATTGATGATTCAAAGGAAAATTATAATCGTCAATGGAGAAAAAATATTGAAATGTGTTTATCTATTATTTTTATTAGTGTGTGTCTCGCAAAAGTATTCAAAAATACTTCTTCTATAAGTGTAAAATAAATATATTAGTATTCGTTTATAATATATTTTATTTTTAAAAATAGTTACTATGTTATTTAGTATAAATCGAAGACATATAATTAATTCTGAAATATCAAATTATATTAAAGAACAAACTAACAAATATATTGAAAATATAAAAAAACGAGGTTCAACCGGTGTATATCAACTGAATAATAATATATTAATTCCTTTTGTTAGTTTGTTATCTCTGTTAGTTGGGTACAATCTACATAAACTAATTGACAAATAAACATATAATAAAGTTTTCTTTATATATAATATGAGCTCAGTAAATGAAATAGAAAATGATAAAATAACATCTACATTAATAAAAATAGAAACACTTCAAAAAGAATATGATGTTACATTGCAACAATATCAAGAGTCAGGTAAAAATTATATTGCAAGTTTAGAATCAAATACTTCTTCATTTGTAGCTTTAAATGGAAGAACATGGTGGGGAATTGGTAGTTTAACGGAAGGTCATGTAACCTCTCAAAAAGAATGTGAAAATATGTGTATGAATTCTTCAAAATGTTCTGGTGCTACATTTAATCCTGTGAAAAAATATTGTTGGGCTAGAACAGGAGAAAGTAAACTAACACCAGGGTTGGATAATGATTATGCATTAATTACAGAACAATATGCTGCTCTATCTACTATGCAATATTTAAATGAAAAATTATTAGAATTAAATAGAGATATAGGTGAATTACTTCAGTCTATATATCCAGAAGTAAAGGAAGAGTATGATGAAAAAAATAAAAAGCAAAAAGAATTAAATAAGTCATACGATAACCTTATAGAACAAAAAATAGAGATAGATAAACAATTACGCGAATATGAATC
>Ga0078894_10001338_pt1 | contig 18252 bp, 17 predicted proteins | sample LauGreSu1BDMLBSD_2_FD_67506 | JGI IMG/M metagenome (GOLD analysis project Ga0078894, IMG submission 67506) | Freshwater lake microbial communities from Lake Michigan, USA - Su13.BD.MLB.SD (version 4) (version 4) | ecosystem: Environmental > Aquatic > Freshwater > Lake | place: Lake Michigan... | reverse complement strand
ACGTGCAGCTAAGTTTGAAGAAGAAAAAGATCCGCATGATGCAAGTAAAACCATACATAAGTTCGCTGGTTTCGAGCAGATCAAAGCAGGTAAGTTGAATGTCCAGGAATATGACAGTGCCGTAGCTGATTTGGTTGCATATTTGGACTGGATGGGCGAGCCTGTTAAAAACAAACGCCAAAGATTAGGTGTTTGGGTTTTATTTTTAATGTCGATACTTGTATTTTTAACGTGGCGACTTAATGCTTCTTTCTGGAAAGAAGTTAAATAAAGTGTGATCTGTCTTTTGTTGTGATTCACCTTAATACCAATAAGGTGTTGCGTGATAAAAGACAGCTGAGTGTATTTGGGGTGAGGCGAGGTCGTCTCACCCTCTTTGTTTTCAAGGAACTGCAAACATGATGGTCCTCTACTCGGGCACAACCTGCCCATTTTCCCAACGTTGCCGTCTGGTCTTGTTCGAAAAAGGCATGGACTTTGAAATTCGTGATGTTGATCTCTTCAATAAACCTGAAGACATCTCCACTATGAATCCTTATGGTCAAGTGCCTATTCTTGTAGAGCGTGATTTAGTACTTTACGAATCCAATATCATTAATGAATACATTGATGAGCGTTTTCCACATCCACAATTAATGCCAGCTGATCCGCTCATGCGAGCACGTGCCAGACTAATGCTCTTTAATTTTGAGAAAGAGATGTTCATTCATGTGCATACGCTAGAAAATGAAAAATCTCGTGCGGCTGAGAAAAGTCATGAGAAAGCACGTAATGAAATTCGTGATCGACTCACCACACTAGCCCCTTTATTTTTGAAAAATAAATATATGTTGGGTGAAGAGTTTTCTATGTTGGATGTGGCGATTGCGCCCTTGCTCTGGCGTTTGGATCACTATGGTGTTGAGCTTTCAAAAACCGCAGCGCCATTGATGAAATATGCAGAGAGAATTTTTTCTCGTCCCGCCTATATTGAAGCATTGACCCCATCTGAAAAAGTCATGCGTCGTTAATGAGCTTGAAACCGCCTTGCGCAGTAGTGGGTTCAGATGTGCAAGGCGGGAAGTTTGATATAGGATGTATCATCCTTTATAACTATCTTTCTTCTGTCCTGGAACCCGAGTCATGTCAGAGATTTCAACCAAGCCTTATTTACTGCGTGCACTGTACGAATGGTGCACAGACAGCGGCTTTACGCCCTACATCGTCGTCATCGTAGACTCTTCCACCAAAGTGCCGATGGAGTTCGTCAAAAACGGCGAGATCGTGCTAAATATTAGTTTTAGTGCGACGGCTCAGCTCAAGATGGATAATAATTTTGTGCAATTTCGCGCACGTTTTGGCGGAGTAAGCCGCGAAATCGAAGTCCCGATAGAAAATATCACTGCTATCTATGCCCGTGAAAATGGTCAGGGAATGACTTTTGATACCAATTTAGCGGAACGATTAACTAGCAAAAAGAAAAATCTGGGCGATGATGCGGACGCCAGTAATCAGAAAGCTGAAACGGTGTTTACCTTGGCCGCAGTCCCAAAAGGGGATGCACAACAGTCAGGCGACAAAGCCAATGACGATGATCAGCCAGATCCGCCGAAACCAAGTGGGAAACCTACGCTGACTCGCATCAAATAACGTATAATCCCGTTTTTGCTAATTCTTAGAAAAGTTCTCTAAGAGTTTTGTCTAAAAGCCGGCTTAGCTCATCTGGTAGAGCACATGATTTGTAATCATGGGGTGGCGGGTTCAAGTCCTGCAGCCGGCACCACTATTCTGTAAGTAAAAACGCCCATTTACATGGGCGTTTTTTTTCGTGCATAGCATACCTAATTAGGCTGCTAACTAATGATTAGCAGCAGCGTGCTATTTTGCCGTTGCCACCGTAACGCGCCTCCTGACGTTCACGAAAGAATTCTTCATATGTCATAGGAGTGAGTTCAGGATGTTGCGATTGAAAATGCGTGAGATAGACATCGTAATCGGGCAGGCCAACCATCAGACGCGCTGTCTGTCCGAGATAAGCACCGACCTTGCCGAGATTACTAAACATAAGCTGTCCTTTTAAGCGTTTGCTGTTTCAAGTTTCACTGCTTCGGTTTCCACACTAGTAGGATGCGAAGTACGCAAAGCTTGTAAACAAGCACGGATTCCAAAGAATAATACAGACAGTAACACCGCCATAAAGAGTGCAGCCAAGGTCGCATCTACATAATCATTGACGATAATTTGCTGCATTTGTGCTGGCGACTTAGCCGGCGCAATCACATTACCTTCAGACGCTGCGGCTGAATATTTAGCCGCATGAGCCAAGAAACCGATCTTAGGATTTTCATGGAAAATCTTTTGGTAACCAGCAGTCAGCGTACAAATCAACAGCCAACATAAAGGCAGCATGGTTACCCAAGCAAATTTCTCACGCTTGAGTTTGAATAACACAACCGTTGCCAGAGTAAGGGCAATTGCAGCCAGCATTTGATTTGAAATACCAAATAAAGGCCATAGCGTATTAATGCCGCCCAAAGGATCCACCACACCTTGATACAGGAAATAACCCCAAGCTCCAACGCATAGCAAAGTGGCAGAAATATTCGATACCAAGGATGGAATTTTTTTGAACGGAGGTATTAGTGTGCCTAACAGGTCTTGCAACATAAAACGACCGACACGTGTCCCTGCATCCACAGCAGTAAGAATAAATAACGCTTCGAATAAAATTGCAAAGTGATACCAGAACGCCATCAGCGCCTTACCACCAATTACGGAAGAAAATATTTGCGCCATACCGACTGCCAGTGTTGGAGCGCCACCAGTTCGAGAAATAATCGTTGTTTCACCGACATTGCTAGCAGTTTCACGCAGCATCTCAGGCGTGACTACAAAGCCCCACTGACTAATTGCAAGTGCAGCACTCTCCGCAGTTGTGCCGAGTACAGCGGCTGGACTATTCATTGCGAAATACACACCAGGCTCAATAATGGAAGCAGAAACAATCGCCATCACGGCAACAAAGGATTCCATCAACATACCGCCATAACCAATGTATGGCGCATGCATTTCATTTTCTAATAGCTTTGGTGTAGTACCTGAAGAAATCAAAGAATGAAAACCTGATACAGCGCCACAGGCAATCGTAATGAATAAGAAAGGAAACAAAGTGCCAGACCAGACAGGACCAGAACCATCAATAAATCTAGTCACAGCAGGCATCTTCAATTCTGGCGCAACGAAAACAATGCCCAGTGCGAGTGCCACAATTGCACCGATCTTAAGAAAGGTGGAGAGATAGTCGCGTGGAGCAAGCAATAACCAAACAGGTAAAACAGAGGCCACCACACCATATGCAAGCAGCATCCAAGTCAGTTGCTTACCATTGAATGTAAACATTGGACCAAGGATAGGATCAGCAGCGACATGCCCACCTGCGACAATAGATAACATCAGCAAAACAAAACCAATCAACGATACTTCCGCTACTTGACCTGGCCGTATGTAACGACTGTAAATACCCATAAATAAAGCGATCGGAATCGTTGCTGCGACAGTAAATGTACCCCAAGGACTTTCTGCCAATGCTTTCACTACGATGAGTGCTAACACTGCCAACAGAATCGTCATGATCATGAAAGTGCCAAACAAGGCAATCACGCCAGGTACAAGTCCGAGTTCAGATTTAATTAAATCACCAAGGGAGCGTCCATCGCGGCGAACAGAGACAAACAAGATCATGAAATCTTGTACGGCACCGGCCAAGATGGCACCCACCAAGATCCACATCACACCGGGTAGATAACCCATTTGCGCAGCAAGTACGGGGCCGACTAAAGGACCTGCTCCAGCAATGGCTGCGAAATGGTGACCAAATAAGACATGCTTATGCGTCGGAACATAATCTAGACCATCATTGAATCTGACCGCTGGTGTGGCACGCGTCGCATCGAGTTGCATCACGTGTGTGGCGATATAACGAGCGTAAAAACGAAAGCCAATCATGTAAACCGCAACGGCAGCAATCACAATCCATAATGCATTGATACTTTCGCCACGAGAGAGAGCGATCATACCAAGGGCGATTGCTCCTATGACGGATAGCGCTAGCCAGCCAGCGTTTTTCACGATTGAACTCATGCATGTCTCCAAAATAATATGTTATTAAAGCGGGTAATCGGCGGATTATAACCCTGAAAAACAGCCTGCTTGGGGTCGTAGTATGATGAAAAAAATGGATTAAAACGGTCAAAAGTGTTTGTTGCCTAAAGCGTTATAAACATGGAATCAGGTCTAGTCAACATAGCCTAAGAAATAGAGTAGCCGAACCAATAGAAAACATGAGGCCTGTTCTACTCTACTGAGTTTTGATAGGTTTAAATGTAATACCAGACTCAGCGACAATCGGATTAGGGAGCATCAATGAGTAATGAAAAATTTAACTTAGCAGCAGCAGAATTAATTAAGCAAAGACTTGCACTGCATCCTATTACCCCTTTACCAGATGCATTACGTCCACAGAATTTAACCGAAGCATATGCCATTCAGGCGGCTCTCAATGTATTGCTTATCCAAGCTGGAATGGGAAGCATGGTGGGGCACAAGATTGGATGTACGACACCTGTGATGCAGGCATTTATAAATATCGATCAACCTTGTGCTGGTCGTATATTTAGTCGAACCGTGATGCATGGGCAGGGTGAAGTACCAGCCCACGGTTTTGTTAAGTTAGGCATTGAATGTGAGATTGCAGTTGTACTTGCGCATGACTTACCAGTGCAATCACATCAATACAACTTAGAGTCAGTAAAAGAAGCCGTAGGGGCGGTCATGATTGCGATGGAATTAGTTGATGAGCGCTACGCCCATTTCCCTAGTTTGGGTGTGCCAACCTTAATTGCGGATGATTTTTTTAATGCAGGCTGTGTGTTGGGTGAGCCTGTACATGATTGGCATGATCTTGATCTCGCAAGTCTGACAGGTTTTACGCGCGTAAATGGCCGCGAAGTAGCGCAAGGAAAGGGATCATTAGTTATGGGTCATCCCCTACATGCACTGGCTTGGTTAGCAAATTCTTTAGCAGAGCATGGCCAACCGGGTTTGAAAGCTGGTGAATTTGTGTTGTTAGGTAGTGTGGTTGAAACGCAGTGGTTAAAACCAGGCGACAGAGTGGAAATTGATATTCCACAGTTAGGTGAGTTGAGTCTAGAAGTGACACGCTAATTCTAGAACTGGCTTCATTCTCTTTTTTTAGTCGGAGGTAAAAATGCGCAGCATAGCGATAATTGCAGCCGTATTAATGAGTTTCTGTATAGATGGTCTAGCAGATGACAAGGTCGAACATGGCGATTGGTCTTCGCAATTTATGGAAGGCATGGGTGAAGCAACCACGCATGAAAATGGAATGTCAGTATTCGGTATGCTCTGTGCTGAAAACAACTGTCGCTATTATTTTGCAAACAACACCGAATGTCAGCCGCGTGTCACTTATCCTATGATTGTCACTACCAATCAAGGCGCACTACCTATAGAAGCGCTTTGTGAAAAAGTTGAAAGCGCAAATGGCGATGTGATGTTGTATTGGTTTAATGAAAACGCAAAAATGAATCAGGCTTTTGCAACATCTACAGAGTTGAGTTTCTCTTTTCCATTGAAAAACGGAAAATTCAAAGTGAGTAGTTTTTCTATGAATGGATTTACCGAAGCCATAGAAAGAATGATTAACGGTGTACGCGAGCGTGCAAGTATTCGTCGTAACGATAGAAGCTCATGATCGCAGTAGATCAGAGTTTAAGACTGTGTAGTTTTTAATCCAGACCAACGTGGTGCGAGAGCATGGGTGATTTGAAATAAATCTAATACGCGTGCCACGGTGTGATCAACCATGTCAACAATCGATTCTGGACGATGATAGAGAGCGGGCAGAGGTGGAAAAATAATGCCACCCATTTCTGTCACAGCAGTCATATTTCTGAGATGAGCAAGATTGAATGGCGTTTCACGTACCATGAGTACGCAACGCCTTCTTTCTTTTAACATCACATCAGCAGCGCGTGAGATGAGATTGTCGGATAAACCATGTGCTACAGAAGCCAAAGTTTTCATGGAGCAGGGCGCGATCACCATGCCTTCTGATTGAAACGACCCGCTAGCAATGCAAGCACCGACATCACGTGCATTGTGTACAACATCCGCTAATGCTTCTACATCTTTGCGTTTGAGATCTAATTCATGATGCATGCTTAGCACACCAGCATCTGAAATCATGAGATGTGTTTCCACATCTTCTAAGGATTGCAATGCTTCGAGTAAACGCACGCCATAGAGTGCGCCGGATGCGCCAGTAATGGCGACGACAAGTCGTTTCACAAACGGCCAAGAAGCTTAAGCTTTGAGCAAGCTTTGCAGCTCACCAGATTCAAACATTTCATTCAAGATGTCTGCGCCACCGATGAATTCACCTTTGACATACAACTGTGGAATGGTTGGCCAGTTTGAAAATTCTTTAATGCCCTGACGAACACCATCATCTTCCAACACATTGATAGTCACCAAGTCTTGTACGCCACTGGCCTTGAGAACTTCAATTGCACGACCTGAAAATCCACATTGCGGAAACTGTGCAGTTCCCTTCATAAACAACACAACAGGATGAGTGGTGACGGTTTCTTTAATCCAGCCTTGAATTTCGCTCATAAGATCCTCGCTTTAAATAATGTCTGCATTATAGGAAAAATGTGAAACTGCTGCCGACTTTGTCTGAAATACAGACTGTAAGTCTTAAACTTTCAATTTCGCAAACGCCGCTGCCATTGCATTCGAAGGGGCTGTTGGTTCACGGCGCTGTTGTGTAGCTAGTCTAGCGGCATCGGTACGATCACCACGCTGCTGAGGCTTGGCGCCAGCGGGCGTAGGGGAATCATCCAGTCGCATGGTAAGCGCAATGCGCTTACGTTTAGGATCGACTTCCACCACTTTGACTTTGACTACTTGTCCGGCTTTCACCACGCTATGTGGATCTTTCACAAAAGTGTGGGACAGAGCAGAAATATGCACCAAGCCATCCTGATGCACCCCTATATCAACGAAAGCACCGAAGGCTGCGACATTGGTGACAACACCTTCTAAAATCATGTCAGGTTTTAAGTCTGCAATTTCTTCTATGCCGTCTTTAAAACTTGCCGTTACAAATTCTGGGCGAGGATCGCGACCTGGCTTATCGAGTTCTTTCAAGATATCGACAACAGTCGGTAAACCAAAGCGCTCATCAGCAAAGCGTTTTGGTTCTAAAGATTTTAGTAACGCGCTATCCCCTATGACTTGTTTCACTTCTTTCTTAATTTCAGCAAGAATTTTTTCTACTAAGGGATACGATTCAGGATGGACTGCTGAGGCATCGAGAGGATTATCGCCATCCATTACACGTAAAAATCCTGCCGCTTGTTCAAATGTTTTTTCACCTAAACGTGGAACGGAACGCAGTGTAGAGCGTGAAGAAAATTTACCATTTTTATCACGATAATCTACGATGCTTTGCGCTACATTGCCATTTAAGCCTGAGACACGCGCTAGCAATGGAGCAGAAGCAGTATTCACATCAACCCCAACAGCATTCACACAATCCTCTACAACAGAATCGAGTGAGCGCGCTAATTGCGTTTGCGATACATCATGCTGATACTGACCAACACCTATCGATTTAGGATCGATCTTCACTAATTCAGCTAATGGATCTTGCAGACGTCGTGCAATAGAAACAGCACCACGTATGGATACATCTAGTTCAGGTAACTCACGTGAAGCAAATTCAGATGCTGAATAAACAGAAGCGCCTGCTTCAGAAACAACAATTTTATTTAGTTTTAAATCAGGTCTACGCTTAATTAAATCTTGCGCTAGTTTGTCTGTTTCTCTGGATGCAGTCCCATTACCGATTGAGATTAAGGCAACTTGATGTTGTTCAGCGAGTTTTTCTAAGGTGTGTAAAGAGCCATCCCAATCATTTCTTGGTTGATGTGGATAGATCGTCGCGGTATCAACTACTTTGCCTGTTGCATCAACTACAGCAACTTTAACGCCGGTACGTAAACCAGGATCTAAGCCCATCGTCGCGCGTGGGCCTGCTGGAGCAGCGAGTAAGAGATCTTTTAGATTACGTGCGAATACGCGTATTGCTTCGCCTTCAGCTTCTTCACGCAGCTTACCCATCAATTCAGTATCAAGATGCAGAAAAATTTTCACGCGCCATGCCCAACGCACGGTATCCATTAGCCATTTGTCTGCGAGCCGATTTTGGTTGCTCACACTAAAGCGCGCAGCGACACGACTTTCACAAGGATTTAGAGGCGCATCCCATTTTGGTTTTTCTACTTCTGTATCGAGTCGTAATGTGACGGTCAGTATTTCTTCACGGCGACCTCGGAACAATGCTAAAGCACGATGTGAAGGAATATTCGCCAGCTGCTCTGAGTAATCAAAGTAATCAGCAAATTTTTCACCGGCTTCTTGTTTGCCTTCTATGACTTTTGCATCGACTATGCCATGCTCTTTTAAATACTCGCGTAACTGTTGAAGTAATTCTGCATCTTCAGAAAAACGCTCCATTAAAATTTGACGTGCACCATCAAGTGCCGCTTTGGTGTCAGCTACACCAGGATTGTCGCCTTGATCTGTTGTGAAGGCAGGTTTGATAAAACGTGCAGCTTCCACTTCAGGATCTAAAGTGGGATTCGACAATAATGCATCTGCTAATGGCTCTAGCCCTGCCTCAAGCGCTATTTGTGCTTTAGTACGACGTTTTACACGATAGGGTAAGTAAAGATCTTCTAAGCGCGTTTTATCTTCAGCAAGTAGGATGGCTTGCTGTAAAACTGGCGTCATTTTTCCTTGCTCTTCAATCGAAGCAAGAATGGCAGTACGACGAGCTTCTAATTCACGTAGATAACGTAAACGTTCTTCCAATAAGCGTAGTTGAGTATCATCTAGTCCGCCGGTGACTTCTTTACGATAACGCGCAATAAAAGGCACAGTTGCACCTTCATCAAGCAAGATAATCGCAGCAGCAACTTGTTCATTACGGGCAGCCAGTTCGTTGGCCAAGCGTTGTTCTATAGAAGGCAGCATGAATTAGCAATACAAAAACATAATGTGGAAAAATTGAAGGGAGAGAAAATTAATTAAATTGAGCACCAGTGACGCGTGGAATGCCTGATAGATCAGACCAGCAATGTACGTCATGCCAACCTAGATTGTGAAATAACTCACTGACTGCTTGCGCCTGATCGTAACCATGTTCGAGCAATAGCCATCCTTGGTTTTCTAAGTGATGCGGAGCGCCGCGAATAATCAATTCAATCGCCTTTAAGCCATTTGAATAATCTGTTAATGCATCAGCTGGCTCGAAGCGTAAATCACCTTGTGATAAATGTGCATCACCTAATGGAATATACGGTGGGTTACTAACAATCAAATTAAATTTATTTTTTACCGAGTCATACCAATCACTCTGTAAAAAATTAATTTTGATATTGTGTGTAGCTGCATTTTGTTGTGCGATATCTAAAGCAGCCAGACTAATGTCAGTCGCAGTAATACGCGCATCGCCACGTAAATGACCGAGTGCTAAGGCAACTGCACCAGAACCGGTTCCTAAATCAAGTACGCTACTTTTTGCATGCAAATGTTGTGCTGCTTTTTCTACTAATAATTCGGTTTCATGTCGAGGTATGAGAACGGCAGGTGTGACTTTTAACTTCAAGCCGAAAAATTCACGCTCACCCGTAATGTAAGCGATAGGCTCGCCGTCACGTCGACGTTGTAATACAGACTGTGCAGCTCTGATTTCATCATCGCTCAGTTCATCTTGGGAGCGTGTGACCAGTTCGATACGAGTCCATTGCAAAGCATGCGCAATCAAAATACGCGCTTCGAGTTGGTCTATCGCGCTAGCGCGCAGTAATGCATCAATTCGCATATAGTTAGCTTAATCCGACTTTCTAATCACGATAAAACTGAAGGCTAGAAAGAAAATCACAAACCAAATAATAGACCACTGTGGAATAGACAGTCCTAAAATGGGATCGTATTCTGTCGTACATAAGCCGTCCGCCTGAAACAAAAATGGTAGAAGCTTGGCAGAGATAATTTTATTGAGCGAAGTTTCTAAAGGATCAATGCCACATGAGACTGTAGGATGCGCTTTAATCCATAAATGACGTGCAGCGATGATTGCGCCACTCAGACTTGCAATCATTCCGAATGTAGAACCAAGTCGCGTACTTTTTTTCGCTGTAAAAAAAGTGATTAAGCAAATCAAGCCAGTTACTGCAAATGCATAGCGCTGCAAAATACACAAAGGGCAAGGCGCCATATCAAGTTGAAATTGTAAATAAACCCCCACTCCTAGCAAGCTAAAACTAGTGAGTGCAATCAGTAATAAAATAAATTTATTTAATTTCATGTGAATGACCTGAGATGCGGACTTAATCTGTCTGACTTTCGGCGAGTGCAGCAAGTTGTTCGGTCTGATGTTCAGCCATCAGCGAATTAGTTAATTCATCTAAATCACCTTCCATCACCATCTCTAATTTATACAGCGTTAAATTAATACGATGATCTGTGATGCGACCTTGTGGAAAGTTATAAGTACGAATACGTTCACTACGATCGCCTGAGCCAACTAATGATTTTCTCGTGGCAGCTTCACTCGCTTGTTGTGCGCGTAATTGCACATCTTTAATCCGTGTAGCTAGCACTTTCATAGCCTGTGCTTTATTTTTATGTTGGCTTCTATCGTCCTGACATTCCACCACGATACCAGTTGGAATATGTGTAAGCCTTACTGCGGAATCTGTTTTATTGATGTGCTGTCCACCTGCGCCGGATGCGCGGAAGGTATCAATTCGTAAATCTGCAGGATTAATATCTACATCGCTAATTTCATCTGCTTCTGGCATCACAGCTACGGTACATGCAGAGGTATGAATACGACCTTGTGTTTCAGTAGCAGGTACGCGCTGTACGCGATGCCCACCGGATTCAAATTTCATGCGTGAATACACACCTTGTCCTACTAAACGCACAATCACTTCTTTATAGCCACCAATCTCAGAAGGAGATTCCGACACCATTTCTACTTGCCAGCGACAACGTTCTGCATAGCGTGTGTACATACGTAGTAAATCACCTGCAAACAAGGCTGATTCATCACCACCCGTACCTGCGCGTATTTCAAGAAAAATATTGCGCTCATCATTCGGATCTTTAGGCAGCAACATCTTTTGTAAATCAAGTTCTAGTGCAGCTATACGCTGTTGCGCTGACTCGATTTCTTCTTGTGCAAACACCTTCATAGAAGGATCTTGCATCATCTCTTGCGCAGTTTTTATATCAGTTTGTGCTTCACGCCATTGCGCATAAAGACCCACCACCGGTTCGAGCTCAGCATGTTCACGAGTTAGCTTGCGATATTGATTCATATCTGCAGTGGCGGACTCTTGATTCATCAGCGTACCGACTTCCTCTAGTCGCTCTGAGAGCTGATCAAGCTTGGACAACAAAGAAGGTTTCATCGAGGGATAGAGTTAATTCTTGGGGCATGCATCATTAGCGATGCGCGACTAGGGTAAAGCTCATCATAGTTGAGCAAGCAGGATAAATTTACCTAGCGTTTAGTGCGAAATAATTGCGGCAGTAATTGAGCTAGACGTGCCCGTTCATCCGCCTCTGCATTATGCAAAGCCTGCTGTGGACCGTGTAGAAATTTTGCTGTCAGGCCTTTAGAAAGCGCTTCCAGCACGGAGTCAATATCTTCACCTTTGGCGATTAACTTACGTGCACGTTCGAGTTCAGATTGACGCATTTGCTCACTCGACTCTTGTAGATCCTGAATAATGGGCACAACAGCTCTGCCATCTACCCAATGCATAAATGATTGCACGCGTGTTTCAATAATCGATTCAGCTTGCGCAACAGCTGCTTGACGATTTTCCATGCCTGTTTGTACTGCAGAGCCTAAATCATCGACGGTATATAAAAACACATCATCAAGTCTACCTACTTCAGGTTCAATGTCGCGCGGAACAGCAATATCCACCATAAACATAGGTTTGCGACGACGACTCTTGATAGCACGTTCAACCATCCCTAAACCAATAATCGGTAAGGTCGAAGCAGTACAAGAAATCACTACATCGAATTTAGCTAATTGATCAGGTAGTTCACTCAGTCTTAAGGTGTGACCATGTAAACGTTCTGCAAGTTGCTCTGCACGTTCAGGCGTGCGATTTGCAATCGTTAAGCTCTTAGGATTTTGCGCAGCAAAATGTGTGGCACACAGTTCAATCATTTCACCGGCACCAATGAACAGCACATGCTGATCTTTTAAGCTATCAAAAATACGTTGAGATAAACGCACTGCAGCTGCAGCCATAGAAACGCTATGCGCGCCAATTTCTGTAGTTGAGCGCACTTCCTTAGCAACAGCGAAAGTACGTTGGAACATTTGATGTAAATACGTGCCCAGTCCGCCCGCTGCTTCAGCCTGACGAACGGCATCTTTCATTTGACCCAGAATTTGTGGCTCGCCCAACACCATAGAATCTAATCCTGATGCGACGCGAAATGCATGGCGCACAGCGTCATGTTGCGGCAGAGCGTAAAGATAAGGACGCAATTCTGAATAAGGGAGCTTGTGATAATCGGCAACGAAATGACCAGTTGCATCGATAGCTGCTTCGACATTGCCGTATTGCATGCTGGCAGCGTAGATTTCAGTGCGATTGCATGTAGAAAGAATGGCGGTTTCAGGTGCCTTAGATTGCGAATCACTGCGAGAGAACCAAGCACATGCAGAACCTACTGCCTGACCAAGTTGGTCTGCAGGAAAAGCCACCTTCTCACGCAGTGAGATTGGTGCGCTATTGTGATTAAGCCCTACAGCAAGCAATTGCATGGAAACGTTTTCGTAGTGAAATTTTAGCTGATTGCATTATAGCCGCTGGTCGCACTCAAACGGTTAGAGATGACCGAGTAAATCAGGGCTAAAAAGCCCTAATTTGTGATTTTTTCTAACTTATAACCATAACCATAAACCGGTGCCAGTCTAAATCCATATTCTGGCTGTAATTGCAGCTTGTTTCTGACCCTAGAAATATGCGTATCTATCGTTCTTGAGCTGACCTCACTCTCTGTGGCCCAGACGGATTCGAGAATATAAGCACGGGAAAGCGGGCGCCCTATGTTCTTAAAAAGCAGTAAACCTAAATCAAACTCTTTTTGGGTGAGTGCTATGGCTTGGTCATTGAGCGTTAGTCTCGCTTTGCGAATTTCAAATATATGCTGACCAAATGCAATCTTATCCGCTGCTTGCCAGGCGGGATAAGCGCGCTCCAGTAAGACATGAATGCGGGTCAGCAATGCTTCTTTCCGAATAGGCTTGACCAGAAAATCATTCGCTCCCGCTGCTAACCCAGACAAAATATCAGACTCAGCTCCAGCATCAACTAACAGCAAGATAGGAACATTTGGACCACATTGCTTACGTAATACATGCAGATAAGCTATTTTTTTATTATTCGTGCTTTCCCAATGCAGGATGAACATGGCAAAACGCTGTTCTCTTAATTCTTGAGAGTCAGGTTCATGGCTGGTTAAGAAAGAACTTTCATGACCCGCTTCCGACAAAGCATTCAGTAATAAATTGCGTTGTTGGTCTTGAATATCGAACAAAGCCAAATGCATAGGAATGAAAAAGTCCAAAAATGGGAGGAGGGCAAAGAACTGAGAAGGCGTTTTGATGAGGGATTCTAAACCGCCGGCTATTTTCTTAAGAGTTTTTATTTAACAGTATTTAACCTTTCATTTTTTATCTTTTTTTCTTTGAAAGTCGGTTTTTCTAAACATCTTCCCACGCATCATTATCAAAATGCTTCCATTTAGGCTATGAAATAAGCCACACCTATACTAAAGTTAGCGTGTACTTACTTATTAATAATCCTTATGATTACATCATTTAAATATTTAATAATAGAAATATTTTGTAAATTAGCCACAGTTTTTGTTGTCGGCGATCCACACATCCTTTGTAGTTCCCTTCATGCAAGCTTGCGCAGCGATTTCTTAGTTAATTATCATTCGAACAACAAAAAGTAATTTCCTCCACCCTCCTTGGGAGAATGATGATGAGTCAGCACGCAATTAAAAAAGAAGAAACGCACTCGGTTACGGGTAGCGCCGATCGCAATACAGAGCAATCAGTGCAGGTGAGTTTGCGATTGCGAGCAGTAGAAAGTTCTGAGCGAGCAATCGTCTCCAACATCACGGCAGTGCAGCCCTCAGCAGGTTTGGTTTATTTAGATTTTGGTTTTCTTGAGCATCACACCATTGATCAAATTTCCGCAGCTGCGCGTAAAGGTGAAAGTTCGATTCATCTCGAAGGCAGACTGGAATGCCGTATTGCCATGACACCGCAACATGTCGCGCAATTAAGTCAGCAATTAAATCAAATCTTGAAATCTCCTAGGCCAGTAAGTACCCAAGATGCCGAGCCGCTGACAGTGGGTCCGGACACCGTCTTGCAATAAATCACACGCCCGCCTTCCCACGGGATTGCATTCATTACATCACGCATAACGAGTTCTCACGCTTAGATGTGAGAAGTGGGATCACGTTTCTTGCAAATTAAGATCTCAGGAAAAAATATGGCTACAGCAAAAAAAGAATGGGCATCTTTTATAACAACGGCTCCCGCATTAAAAGCCGTGTTTAAAGCAAGTAGGGCAGCAATCATTACGGCAACAGTATGTAGTTTATTTTTGAATTTACTCATGTTGGTGCCCACGATATACATGTTGCAAGTGTATGACCGTGTATTGTCAACAGGTAGTTTGCCTACCTTATTAATGCTAACTCTGATCACAGTATTTTTATTTAGTGTGTACGGTGGACTAGAGTGGTTGCGAGCACAAGTATTAGTCATTTGTAGTATGCGCTTTGATGCAATGTTAAGCACAAAAATTCATGATGCGATTTTTTCTCGAGCTATTTCGAGTGGAGGTCGAAGGGCGAATGCTCAGCCATTAGATGACTTAGATAAGGTAAGACAGTTCGTTACAGGTGCAGGATTATTTGCCTTGCTTGATGCACCATGGATGCCTATCTATATAGCTGTGATGTATATGTTCCATCCTTGGATGGGGGGTATGGCTATAGCCTGTATGGTGATATTGACGGCATTAGCGATCTGGAATGAGTTTGCAACTCGAGAGCTTTTACAAGATGCAAATCGATTTAATCTGACAGCGAATTATCAAACTGCATCTCACTTAAGAAACGCAGAAGTCATTACATCAATGGGCATGCTAGAACGCTTGCGTGCTAGATGGATGGATGATCGTAGTGCTGCTTTAAACGCACAGCATGAAGCAAGTGGAAGAGCTGGCTTTATTGCAGCGCTCTCAAAAACCTTCCGACTAACTTCTCAATCTTTAGTGTTAGGACTAGGTGCTTATTTAGCGATACAACGTGAGATAAGTCCTGGCATGGTGATCGCAGGTTCAATTTTATTGGGACGTGCATTAGCACCAATTGATCAACTCATTGCGAATTGGCGAGGATTATCAGCAGCGCGATCAAGCTATTCTCGCTTATCAGAATTATTGTTAACGCATGAAGAAAGTCAGCATGCTATGTCTTTACCTGAAGTAGTGGGAGACTATAAATTAGACAAAATTGTTGTCACACCAGATGGAGCGCGCGGACCCATCATTAAAGAACTAAGTATGCGTATACAAAGCGGAACGCAACTAGCAGTAATAGGTCCCAGTGCAGCAGGAAAATCAACTTTAGTTCGCACTTTATTAGGTCTTCATACGCCAGTATCAGGAAGCGTGCGTTTGGATGGCGCTGAATTAAATCAATATCAAAGAAATGCACTCGGAGATGCAATTGGTTATCTGCCACAAGACATCGAACTTTTAGATGGAACCATTGCAGAAAACATTGCACGATTTGGTTTCATTGATTCAGAAGCCGTAGTTAAAGCAGCGCGTAGAGCAGGAGTGCATGAAATGATACTTGCACTTCCAAATGGATATGAATCCAAACTCGAAGGACATTTCACATTATCAGCAGGACAGCGACAGCGTGTCGCCTTAGCACGTGCTTTATATGGTGATCCTAAAGTAGTGATATTAGATGAGCCAAATTCAAATTTAGATGAAGCAGGTAATGCAGCGCTCTTAAAAGCATTAACTGAATTACGTCAGCTAGGTAGCACTGTCATTATCGTCACGCATAGACATAATATTCTGGAACAAATGGATCGTGTCTTGGTCTTGGTAGATGGAAAACTCTCCTTATATGGCACACGCGATCAAGTTGCACTCGCTTTAAGTCAAAAAAATAATGGAGCAGGTGTGCATCCCATTCGAGGTAATGAGGTGTTCGCATGAACAACCTACATTCATTGAAGTCAACTAAACCAGAAGTCGTCACTGTCTTGCCGACTGATGTTCTACCAAAAAAAATCGAACGTCAAGAAATGTTTTTACGCATCGGTGGGTTAGTCGCTGTGTTGATACTGTTTGGTGGGCTAGGTGTGTGGTCTGTATTAGCGCCACTTGATAGTGCTGCAATTGGATCGGGTTTAGTGATTGTAGAAAATTATCGCAAGCCGATCGCACATCTAGAAGGTGGCATTGTGAAAGAGGTACGCATAAGAGAAGGTCAGCATGTGCATAAAGGAGAAGTGCTATTGACCTTAGAGGATATACAGCCCCGTTCACAATTAGATCAAGTACAAGGACAGTGGTTACTCTCTTTAGCACATGAAGCTAGATTAACAGCACAGCGTGATGGTAAGAGTCGCATCACCTATCCAACTACTTTAACAGCAAGAAAAAATGATAGTCGCGCAGCAGAAGCAATGCGACTACAGGATCAAACTTTCCAAGTTCGTAAGCGCGCATTGGATGGCGAGATCATGTTGTATCGCAGACAGATAGAGCAGTTAAAGCAAAAATTAATTGGATTGAATGAACAAAAATCTATGCGTGAAAAATTAGTGCGTTCATTTGAAAAAGAACGTGGTGATTTACAAATCTTAGCGAGTCAGGGTTATGCAGAAATGCAGCGTGTGCGTGAGATGGAACGCAATCTGGCGCAGAACGAAGGACAGCGCGCTTCATTAGAATCGGATATGTCCTCAGTCGAATTAGAAATTGGATCAGCTGAATTAAAAATACTTCGAATTGAGCAAGAATTTCAACGTGAAGTTGCAAAAGAATTAGCCGAGGTGCAGGCAGAATTATTTAGTTTGAATGAAAGAAATCGTGCCTTAAGCGATACCGTGAAACGCACGACGGTAGTAGCGCCGGATGATGGCATGGTCTTGGAATTGGCAGTACATACTCCTGGTGAAGTGATTAGGCCAGGACAACATGTTTTAAATATTGTGCCTGCTAATGAACAGCTCATGGTTGAAGTGCGCTTACTGCCACAAGATATTGATCAAATCATAGTAGGTCAAACAGCAGAGGTAAGGTTCTCTGCATTCCGACAACGCGAGATGCCCAAGATAGAAGGCAAGCTCGTGATGGTTTCAGCAGATCGATTAATCGATGAAACATCGCAAGATAGACATCCCTATTATTTAGCGCGCGTGATGGTGACACCCAAAGGCATACGCGATCTCGCTAACTTAAAACTCGAATTAGTACCTGGTATGCCAGCGGATGTATTCATTAAGACAGGTTCACGTACCTTCTGGCGCTATATGACAGCACCATTTTCAGATTTATTAGTGCGATCAATGAGGGAGGATTGAGATGAAAAAATTAATCGCCTCACATGCTGCCATCGTGTTGATGTTCTTCACAATCTCAGCAACACCATGGGTTAAAGCTGAAGATTTACTGAGTCTGTATAAATCAGCGATGCAAGACAATCCCACTTTAAAAATACGGGAACTAGGTATAGAGCGCGCAAAAGCCGATGCAGATATTGCAGTCAGTCGACTCTATCCGCAAGTGAATTTGCAAGTAACCGGTTCAAAAAATTATGCCAATGAAGCAGGACGGCTTTCTGATTATTACGGTCAGCGAGCAATTCTTAGTGCTAGACAGGCAATTCTTGATTTAGCTTCCTATTACCGATTTGATAGTGCTCGTTATGCTGCTAAACAATCTGAAAGCGAAGCACATCTTGCGCGCATGCAGTTAACAGCTCAGCTGATTGATTCTTATCTCGAAGGATTACAGTCTGATGATGAGATGG
>Ga0078894_10001337_pt1 | contig 18260 bp, 17 predicted proteins | sample LauGreSu1BDMLBSD_2_FD_67506 | JGI IMG/M metagenome (GOLD analysis project Ga0078894, IMG submission 67506) | Freshwater lake microbial communities from Lake Michigan, USA - Su13.BD.MLB.SD (version 4) (version 4) | ecosystem: Environmental > Aquatic > Freshwater > Lake | place: Lake Michigan... | reverse complement strand
CGCTGGCCGCGGTCCTCCCCGCCGACCTCACCTTCGAAGGCGACCTCGAGCAGGTCTGCACGGCCGTGCGGCAGCTGCTTTCGATCCATCGCGCGCGCGCCGACGCGCCGCTGCGCGCCTCGCTGCAGCTCGTGCCGGGCGAGTCCGCGCATCGCGCCGAGGCGGAGATCGAGTTCCGGATCGAGGACGATGCGGGACCGCCGCCGTCCGCACCGGCCATTCCATCGCTGCTCGCCGACGGCTTTTCCCTCGAGGGACTCCCGCTTGCCGCGGCGGTCCGCGCCACCCGCGACTTCGGCGGCACGGTCCGCTGCGAGCCAACGACCCACGGACTGCGGAGCACGCTCCGATTCGCCGTCGAGCGCGGGCTACCGCTCGCGAGCTTCGATGCGCGCGGCGCGGAGCATGCAGCGGACCGGTCCGGCGAGGACTCCTGCGGTCACGCCGACGAGTGCCTGCCGCCTTCGAGGCGCGTCCTCATCGCGGACGACGACCCCGCGGTGCGGGCCGTGCTGATCGCGGCGCTCGAGTCGATCGGGGACGATGTCGACGCGATCGGCGAGCCGGGTGCCTGCGACGCGCACCCGGGCCTCGAGGCGTTCGATGTGGTCATCCTCGACGCCGGCGGCGGCGGACTCGCTGCGCTGGCGCGCCTGCGTGCGCGCGGCGTCGCGGTGCCTGTCCTCGTCGCGAGCGGCGAGGTCGTCGAGCTTGCGGGCGACCCGAGGACGCGCTGCGCGCTCAAGCCGATACCGCTCGACACGCTCGACCGCGAGCTTGCGTCACTCGCCCGACTCGGGCAGCGCGCATAGACGCGCGGCGATCGGAAGCATCTGCCTGGCGACCGGCGCGAGCGGTTCGGGCAGCCCATCGAGCGGAACCATGCGGAACTCGTCGTACTCCCAGCCGAGCTCGGGCGTCGCGCCCGGCGCGATCCGCAGGCGATGGACGACTTCCCAGGTCCGCGCGTGCGGGTCGGAGAGGAGCGCGACCGCGACCGGCGGCTCGGTCGGCACCAGCCCGGCCTCCTCGCGGAGCTCGCGCAGGATTTCATCCGACGGCGTCGCACCGGGCTCGACCGATCCGCCGGGCACGAACTCCCACGCGCCGGGGTAGAACGCCACCGTCCGCGAACGGCGGCCCATGAGCACGCGCGAGCCATCCGTCGCGACCGCCTTCACGCCGAGAGGCCGCACGCCGCAGTCGAGTCCCTCGCGCTGCACGGCGTAGAACCGGTAGGAGCACGGCTGCACATGGATCTGCACGCCACCGTGCCCGTTGCGGCTCGTCCCGAGGACCTGCAGCAGCGAGCCGTCGAAGTAGCGCGGATTCGCGGCGCAGAGCGCGCTCCAGCGCGCATCGACCTCGGCGAGCGGCACGGCCGCAGGCACGAAGCGCCCTTCGAGCGAGACGATCACCGGCGGTCGGCGGAGCGGGATGACGCGTGCGTCCACGGCGGGATTGTGCCATGCCACCGCGCCGCCGTCCGATCCACGGGCACCATTCCGCTATCTTGCGCCGCGCGCCTCCGCGCACACGAGGATCCCCATGTCGCAGATGAACCCCTCCGTCGACGCACCGTTCGGCAATGTCATCCAGCCCGGCAAGGACGGGCATCCGCCCGGGCTCTTCCTCCTGTTCTTCGTCGAGATGTGGGAGCGCTTCTCGTTCTACGGGATGCGGGCGCTGCTCACCTTCTACCTGATCAAGGGCTTCCTCCAGGCCAACGACGAGCGGGCGTACGCCATCTACGGCGCGTACGGCGCGCTGGTGTACGCGACGCCCTACATCGGCGGACTGCTCGCGGACCGCTACATCGGCGCGCGGCTCGCGGTGATCTGGGGCGGCGTGCTGATGGCCGCGGGCCACCTGCTCATGACGATCGAGCAGTCGTGGGCGCTCTTCGGCGCGCTCGGGCTGCTCATCGTCGGCAACGGCTTCTTCAAGCCGAACATCTCGACCATGATCGGCTCGCTCTATCCGAAGGGCAGCCCGAAGCGCGACGCCGGCTTCACGATCTTCTACATGGGCATCAACCTCGGCGCGGCGCTCGCGCCGCTCGTGTGCGGCTATGTCGGCGAGACCTACGGCTGGCACTACGGCTTCGGCATCGCCACGGTCGGCATGCTCACGGGACTCGTGACCTTCGTCGCGCCGCGCGGCGTGGCGCGGCTCCTGATCGCGGCTGCGAGCGTCGCGATCCTCGGAACGATGTTCGTGACGACCCGGGGCGACACCACGCAGACGCTCCTCAACCTGCCGATCGCGATCGCGCTCCTCGGCGCAGGCGCCGCGAGCTTCGTCAAGCTCGGGCAGGGCGAGATCCCCGCGGACATGGGCGCCCCGCGCGATGCGAACGGCGCGGTGACAAAGCCGCGCATGGTCCTTCCGATCATGATCGGCACGCTGGCGGCCGTCGCGCCGCTCGCGATGCTCGTCGACCGCAACACCTACGCCGCGTGGGTGCTGAACATCATGGGCGCGCTGGCGTTCGGCTCGATCCTGCTCTCCGCGCTCTCGGCGCAGGCGCTCGAGCGCGGCCGGCTCTTCGTCATCCTCATCCTCTGCTTCTTCTCGATGCTGTTCTGGGCGTTCTTCGAGCAGGCCGGCTCGAGCGTCAACAACTTCACCGACCGCAATGTCGACCGCGTCGCAGGAGACACCGCGGTCGTCGCGGGCCAGACCTACTCGGATGTACCGGTCACGCAGGAGTTCCTCGGCGTGAACATCGCCGGCAAGACATGGACGCTGTCTGACATCGAGGCCGCGCAGAAGGCCGCGACCGAAGGCAAGCCCGAGGGACGCGTCACCTTCACGGCGGACGACGAGGATGTGCAGAAGGGCCTCGCGATCAGCGGAAGCGAGATCAAGGCCTCGGTCTTCCAGGCGGCGAACCCGACCTTCATCCTCATCTTCGGGCCGGTCTTCTCGTGGCTCTGGGGTGCGCTCGGACGCCGCGACCCGAGCGCAGGCGTGAAGTTCGCGCTCGGCCTCGCGCAGCTCGGGCTCGGCTTCGGCTGCTTCTGGATGGGCGCGAAGTCAGCCGACTCGAACGGCATGGTGGCGATGTCGTGGCTGCTGCTGGGCTATCTCCTCCAGACGACCGGCGAGCTCTGCCTGTCGCCGGTCGGACTCTCGCTGGTCACGAAGCTGTCTCCACCGCGCGTGGTGAGCACGATCATGGGCGCGTGGTTCCTCGCGACCGCGTTCTCGCACCTCGTCGCGGCGGGCATCGCCAAGATGACGGGCGTGACCGAGGGCGGCGACGGCGCCTCGATTCCGCCTCCGTCCGAGACCGTCGGCGTGTACGGCGATGTCTTCGGCGGCATCGCGATCGCAGCGCTCATCTCCGCGGCAATCCTGCTCGCGCTGAGCCCCTGGCTGAGGAAGATGATGGCGCTCGACGACGCGAGCGCGGCGGGGCACTAGTTCCGGAGCCCGTGCCGCTCAGAACCCCAGCGGGATTCCCGCTGCGTTCCACGCGATGAGGAACGCCGTCCAAACCACCAGCATCGCCACGGTGTACGGCACCAGCAGCGCGAGCAGCGTCCCGAGGCCCGCCTCCGGGGCGTAGCGCCGCACCGCGACGAGGATGATGAGCAGGTACGCGTTCAGCGGCGCGATCGGGTTCGTGCACGAGTCGCCGACGCGGTACGCGCACTGGACGAGCTCGGGCGACATGCCCGCCGCGCCGAGCATCGGCACCAGGATCGGCGCCAGAAACGCCCACTTCGCGCTGGCGCTCGAGATCGCGAGGTTCAGCACCGCGACCACCGCCACGATCGCCGCGATCATCGTGCCTTCGCCCGCGCCGATCGACTTGATGAGCTCGCCGCCGGCGAAGCCCATCACGAGCGCGAGATTCGACTGCTTGAACCAGGCGAGCGCCTGCCCGGCGAAGAACGCCAGCACGATGTACGAGCCCATCGAGGCCATCGACTCGTTCATGCGCTGCGCGACGGCGCGGTCCGACCGGATCTCACCGCTCACGGCGCCGAAGGCGACGCCGGGCGCAAGGAAGAGGACGAGGATCATCGGAATGAGCGCCTCGCTCCACGCGGGCACCATCGCCGTCGAGTTGTGCCGCTGGACCTCGCCGGTGAGCGGCCAGCCGGGCACAAGCGCGCACGCGAGGAACACCGCCGCGAACACCGAGAACGCGCCGAGCGCGGCCCAGAGCCCGCGCCGCTCGCCTTCCGTGAGCGACGGCGCGCCGCGCTCGATCCCCCCGCTCGCGATCTGCGCCGCAACCTCGTCCGGCGCGAACCGCGGCTCGACGACCCGCGCGGTGACGGCCCAGCCCACGAGCGTGAGCAGGAAGGTCGACGCGATCATGAACCAGTAGTTGCAGGTCGGCTGCACCGATGCGTTCGGATCGGCGAGCTCCGCCGCCTGCTGCGTCAGGCTTGAGAGCAGCGGATCGAGGCTGGTGACCGCCAGGTTCGCGCTGAATCCGCCGGCGATGCCGAAGGTCGCCGCCGCGATGCCGACCAAGGGCGAGCGCCCGACCATCGCGAAGACTCCCGCGGCGAGCGGCGGCAGCACGACATAGCCCGCGTCCGCCGCCGCGCTCGAATTCACGCCGATGAACACGACCGCGGGCGTGAGCAGCTTCGCAGGCGTGATCGCGACAAGCAGCTTGAGCAGCGCGGGAAACAGTCCCGTGCGCTCCGCGACGCCGATCCCGAGCATCGCGACGAGCACGATCGCGAGCGGAGGGAAGTCGAGGAAGTTCTTGATCGCGCCCGTGAGCAGGCCGCGGATGCCCTCGGCGGTCAGGAGGTTGACGACGCCGAGCGTCTTGGTCGGATCGCGCGGATCGGCGATCGACCAGCCGAGCTGCGTCCCGATCCAGCTCAGGACGAGGACGAGCGCGCCGAGCAGCGCGAAGAGCGTCACCGGATCAGGGAGCCGGTTGCCGGCCCGCTCCACCACTCCGAGCACGCGACCGATGACGCCCTGCCGTGCGACGCCGTCCTGCATGGTTCAAGCCCTCACGAAGGTGCCCAGCCTCAGGTCCTTGACGACGCCCGGGAACTGGAGCACTCGGTTGTGCATGGCGACATAGACGCCTGCCGGCAGCAGCTGCACCGCCGTGAGCGCCTCGGTGACATTCTGCGTCGCGTCGGTCCGGCGCATCTCGTACGGGCGCATCGCGCCGGTCAGCACCACGGCCTTCCGCGCGCCGCCCTTCTGCTCGAGCCGGTCGTGGATGCGGTCGCCCGTCTTGGCCAGGCGGTCGGTCCCGTGGACGATCACGACCCCGTCGTGGTTGCGCGACATGAGCTCGGCCGTGTCGGCGATGAGGTCGTGGTCGGCCTCGCTCATGTCGAGGGAGTCCTTGTTCATCAGCGGGACGCGGTCGATCACGACCCCCCGCAGCTCAAGGGTCGCAAGCAGCAGGTCGAGCACGCTCAGCCGGTTGGACAGCACGCCTCCGAGCTCGTCGTAGGTCTTCTCGATGGTGCCGCCGGTCGAGATCAGGGCGATGCGGAACGGGGCGTCAGAGGTTCGTGGAGACATGCGGGTCGCTTCGAGCGTGGCGGGCATCGCGAGGATATCGGCAGCGGCGCTGGCCTTGGCGCAGCAAAACGCGGGGTGGTTCGCCGGGGATTGTCGATAGCCTGACCTCCCGCGGGCACCCGACGGACGCATCCGATGGAGCAGACCACCGACATCCCGATGGCGGGCGCCACGCCGCCCACCGCGACGGCGACCCTTGACGCGCTCGCACGCGAGTTCCAGGGACTCCCGGTCGCGAGCCTCGCGCCCGCGATCGTGCTCGTCCTGAGCGGGCTCCTCCTCCTGATCGCGGGCCGCCATCTCCTTCGGCCGGTCATGGTGGTGACGACGATCCTCTTCGGCGCCATGCTCGGTCCATCGATCCTCGGCGGCATCTTTCCGCGGCTCGGCGCGGTTCCGCTGGCGTTCGTCGGAGGACTCGCGGGGCTCGTCTTCGTGGCGATCGCATGGAGGCTCGTCCTCGGGGCGGCGACGGGGGTCGTCGCGGCGTTCGCCTGCGCGGTCGTCGTCATGCTTGCGGTCGACGCCGGGCTGATCGACGCGCGGAGCACGCGCGACCCCGAGCCCGGCAGCCTCTCGGCGGCGGACGCGGAGGTCCACCGCGCGATCGTCGATCGTGCGCCGCGGCTGATCCATCCGCTCGTCGACTGGGCGGACCGGCGGTGGCTCGCGGAGCCGCCGCAAGTGCGGACGCTGCTCGGCGCCGCAGCCGCCGGCGGCGGATTCGTCGGGCTGGTGCTCGGGGCGTGGCTCACGAACGCCTCGTCGGCACTGCTCACGAGCATGGTCGGCTCGATCTTCGCGCTCGTCGGCGCGCTGCCCTTCCTCGCGCGATACTTCGACGCCGTCGCCACCGGCCCGCGCCCGGTCGGATGGCTGCTGCTCTGGCTCGCACTCGCCCTCGCGGGCTGGCTCTTCCAGTCATGGCGCGCCGACGCGCTCGCGGCCGGGCGCGACGAGCCCGCGCCGCGTCGCCGCGCGCGCGCCCCGCGCGGCGGGTAGCATCGCGCCATGGACTCGTTCGCATACCGCGGCGGTGAGCTCTTCGTCGAGGAGACGAGCGTGCGCGACATCGCGGACGCGGCGGGGACGCCCTGCTACATCTACTCGCAGGCGACGCTCGAGGACCACTACGACCGCCTGGTCGAGGCGTTCCGGCCGATCGATCCGCTCGTCTGCTACTCGGTCAAGAGCTCGAGCAACCTCGCGGTGCTGCGCGTCCTCGCGGCGCGCGGCGCGGGGCTCGACGCGGTCTCGGGCGGCGAGCTCTTCCGCGCGAAGGCCGCCGGAGTGCCGCTCTCGAAGTGCGTCTACGCCGGCGTCGGCAAGACCGATCCCGAGATCCGCGACGCGATCCTCGGCGGCCTCGGGCTCTTCAACTGCGAGAGCGAGGAGGAGTTCGAGAACATCGCCCGCATCGCCGCCGGGCTCGGACGCGAGACGCGCGTCGCGCTGCGGATCAACCCGGATGTCGACCCGAAGACCCACCGCTACACCTCCACCGGCAAGAAGGAGACGAAGTTCGGCGTCGACCTCGAGCGCGCCCGCCGGTTCTTCATGCGCTACGGCCGCGACCGGTTCGCGCGGCTCGAGGGGCTGCACCTCCACATCGGTTCGCCCATCTACACGGTCGAGCCCTACCGCGAGGCGATGCTGAAGACCGTGGCGCTCGTCGATGCGCTCGCCGGCGACGGGTTCGAGGTCCGTTCGATCGATCTCGGCGGCGGCTTCGGCGCCGACTACGAGAGCGCGCAGTCTCCGCCGCTCAAGGAGTATGCGGACGCGATCGTGCCGCTCGCGAGGCCTCTGTACGAACGCGGCGTCCGCTTCATCCTCGAGCCCGGCCGGACCATCGTGGCAAACGCGGGCATCCTGGTCGTCCGCGTCCTCTACACGAAGACATCGGGCGACAAGCGGTTCGTGATCTGCGACGCGGGGATGAACGCGCTCCTGCGCCCGTCGCACTACGGGAGCTTCCACTTCATCTGGCCGGTCGTTCCGGGCCCGGAGATGGTCCCCGCGCGCCGCACGATCGACCCGAACCTGCCCGGAACCGTCGCGCAGGATGTCGTCGGGCCGCTCTGCGAGTCCGGAGATTTCCTCGCGCTCGACCGCGTGCTCCCGGCTTCCATCCGGCGCGGCGACCTTCTCGCGGTGTTCACCGCCGGCGCCTACGGGATGAGCATGGCCAGCCGGTACAACTCGACACCACTTCCTGCCGAGATCCTCGTCTCAGGCCGAGCCGCGCAGACCGTGCGCGCACGGGAGAGCCTCGACACGCTCGTCGAGCACGAACGCACCCCGGCGCCGCTCGGACTCGCCGCGCGGACCGCATGAGAACGGCATGAGCACGGAATGATCCTCTTCACAACCGACCTCCTCTTCGGCAGCAAGATCCTCGGCGCGGCCAAGTACGCGGGCCTGCGCGGTCAGGGCGTGCGAAACCGCGCGTCGCTCGCGCAGCACGCGCCGGGCGCCACGCACTACTTCCTCGACCTCGAGGCGGAGCTCGTGGACGACGAGTCCGCGGAAGCGCTCCTCGACGCCGCGCTCGGCCACCCGCACCTGCGCGTGTTCGCCTTCGCCGGGCATCTCCAGGCGGACAGGCTCCGCGCCGCCACGCAGCGCCTCGCGGACGCAGGCGGCGCGCACGAGGTGCATTCGCGCGGATCGCTCCACGGGCGGCTCGTCGAGATCATCCCCCCCGCGGGAACGGAGCGCCGCTGATGGTCGGCCGGGAGGACGACGGCGTGTGGATCACGCTGAAGGAGACGGTGCACGCGCCGCCCGCCGAGGTCGCGGCGTGCATCACGACCGCCGCCGGATTCAGCCGCTGGCTCGCGGTCGGGTGCGAGTTCGAGGGTGCGGCGGGCGCCACGCTCGCGATCTCATGGGACCGCGAGTGGTCGCACACCACCGAGGTGCGGGTGCTCGAGTTCGACGCCGACCGTGCGCTCGACGGCTTCGCCCGGATCCGCTTCGAGTGGTTCCCCTCGGCGCTCGAGGACACCGCGACACCCGTCGAGCTGACGGTGACCCCGGTCTCGATGCGCGGCGACGGAACGACGGGCGCGCGCGTCATCCTCCGGCACGGCCCGTTCGCCGAGTCGGCCGAGAGCCTGATCTTCATGGCCGACAGCGCGGAAAGCTGGCGCTGGTACCTCTGCAACCTCAGGAGCGTGCTGGAGCAGAAGCACGACATGCGCGCGGTTCGGCCGCTCTGACCGTGGGCGTATACTGTCGGCCCCATGTTCGAGAACCTGTCCGAACGCTTCTCCTCCGCCTTCCGCTCGCTCTCGGGCCGCGGCACCATCTCCGAGTCGAATGTGCGCGAGGCACTCGAGGAGATCAGGACCGCGCTCCTCGAGGCCGATGTCGAGCTCGGCGTCGCCAGGGAGTTCTGCGACGAAGTCATGCGGAAGGCGACCGGCCGCGAGGTCACCAAGAGCCTCAAGCCGGGCCAGGAGCTCGTGGGCATCGTCCATGACGAGCTCGTCGCGTTCATGGGGCCGGAGGACTCGAAGCTCTACCTCGTCGACCCGGGCCCGACCATCATCATGATGTGCGGACTCCAGGGGTCCGGCAAGACGACGACCTGCGGCAAGCTCGCCGCGTACTTCAAGAAAGCCGGCCGCTCGTGCCTCGTCGCCGCGGCCGACCTCCAGCGCCCCGCCGCGGTCGAGCAGCTGCAGCAGGTCGTCGAGGGGGTCGCGCTCCATGCGAAGGGGAGCTCCAGGATCGCGTTCTACGGCGAGCCGGACAAGTGCGCGGAGTACGGCAAGGCCGTCCACGCCGCCGTGGGCGTGTGCCGGCGCGCGGTGGACAAGGCCCGCGCCGAGCGATTCGATGTCGTCATCCTCGACACGGCGGGACGCCTCCATGTCAACGACGAGCTGATGAAGGAGCTCGAGTCCGTCCGCGTCTCGGTCCAGCCGCACCAGATCCTTCTCGTCGTCGACTCCATGACGGGGCAGGACGCCGTCCGCAGCGCGAAGGCCTTCCACGAGCGCCTCTCGGTCGACGGCGTGATCCTGACCAAGCTCGACAGCGACACCCGCGGCGGCGCGGCGATCACGGTGAAGAAGGTCACCGGCGCGCCGATCAAGTTCCTCGGCACGGGCGAGAAGTTCGACGCGCTCGACGAGTTCAGCGCGAAGCGCATGGCCGGCCGAATCCTCGGCATGGGCGATGTGGTCGCGCTCGTCGAGAAGGCCCGCGAGGAGGTCAGCGACGAAGAGGCCGAGCGGATGGCGGAGAAGCTCGCGAAGGGCCAGCTCACGATGGACGACTTCCTCTCGCAGATGAAGTCGCTCCGCCGCATGGGCCCGATGAAGCAGCTGCTCGGCCTGCTCCCCGGCGTCGGCAGCGCGCTCAAGGACATCAACATCGACGACAAGCAGTTCGACCGGCTCGAGGGAATGGTCCATTCCATGACGGCCGAGGAGCGGAAGAACCTGAAGCTCTTCAACAAGGGGCGCGTGCGGCGCATCGCGGAGGGCTCGGGCACGACCCCTGCGGAGGTCAACCGGCTGACCTCGCAGTTCGAGATGGTGCAGAAGATGACCGCGAGCATGGCGTCCGGTGGCATGGCCGGCCGCATGCAGGCCGCGAAGCAGATGGCGAAGTCCGGCGGCATGCCTGCGATGCCCGGGATGAACTTCAAGGGCTCGAGCGCCACCGTCAGCCCGAAGGCCCGCTTCAAGCAGCGCAAGAAGTGACGCGCGCATGAAGACGCGCGAGCTCGACTACGACCTCGATCCCGCGCTCGTCGCGACGGCACCGGCATCGCCGCGCGATGCGGCCCGGCTGATGGTCGTCGAGCGCGCCACCGGCGCGATCGCGCACCGCCTCGTGCGCGACCTGCCTTCGATCCTCAGGTCCGGCGACCATCTTCTGGTGAACGAGACGAGCGTGCTCCGCGCGCGTCTCTCGCTCTCCGACGGCGAGCGCGAGACCGAGGGCCTCCTGCTGGAGCCGAGTGCCGAGCCAGGCGCGTGGCGCGTGCTCGTCCGCCAGGCGAAGCGCTACCGGGATGGCGACCGGCTCGTCCTCCGCGACGGCCGCGGCATCGACCACGGCGACCGGCTCGAGCTCGTCCGCCGCGACGCCGAGGCCTGGATCGCCCGCGTGCACCCGGGGAGCGCCGGCGGCGACATCGCGGAGATCCTCGAGCGCTCGGGACTCACGCCCCTGCCACCCTACATCCTGAAGGCCCGCCGCGACCGCCACGAGGCGGCCGACGACGCCGACGACCGCGCGGAGTACGAGACCGTCTACGCACGGGCGAGCGCGCGCGGCTCGGTCGCCGCCCCGACCGCCGGCCTCCACTTCACGGACCGTCTCCTCGCCGAGCTCGCGGAACGCGGCGTCGGACGCAGCGCGCTCACGCTTCATGTCGGGGCCGGGACCTTCAAGCCGATCGAGTGCGAGGACCTTGCGGACCATCCCATGCACCGCGAGAGCTACTCGGTTCCCGCGGAGACGCTCGGGCACCTCCGCGCGCTCGCACCGCGGCGCGCTTCCGGCTCGGCCCGCATCGTGGCCGTCGGCACCACCACCGTCCGCGCGGTCGAGAGCCTCCCCGCCGACGCGCTCGACCGCGCGGGTCCGATCGGCGCGACGACGAACATCCTCATCTCGCCCGGATTCGGCTTCCGGTTCACCGATGCGATGCTCACGAACTTCCATCTCCCGCGCTCGACGCTGCTCGCCCTCGTGGGGGCATTCGCCGGGATGGCGCTCATGCGGCGCGCGTACGAGTGCGCCGTGCGCGAGCGCTACCGCTTCTACTCCTTCGGCGACGCGATGCTCATCCTGTGACCGAAGGCGCGAAGCCCGCGACCTCCGCGGGGAGCCGGCGGATCCCGCGCCGCGAGGACTTCGCGACCGCGTAGCGCATGGCGCGCTCGTACCGCCGCCGCACCGTCCCGTCGGTCGGAACGCCGAGCTCGTCCATGCGCTCGATCGCGTAGCGCCATGCGTGGTACTCCTCGAGGCACCTCGGCCGGAACGCGCCGAGGCCGATCACATGGTGGCCGACCTCGTGCAGGAAGATCGCGAGCCGCAGCGGGCTGGTCGGATAGGGCGATTCGATCGTCCGTTCCTCGCGGCCGTCGCGGAAGATGCGGAGCGTCGCGAGTCCCGAGAGCGAGCGGCGCCAGCAGCGGACGCGCAGCCCATGACGCGCGAGAAAGTCGTCGACGATGGCGTCGTAGCGCCGCTGCACGGGGCGGCCGTGGTCGATCCCGCGCGGCGGCGCCGGCATGACCTTCTTGCCGTCGAGGCGCGCGTTCAGGAGCGGTCTCGGCGGCCGGCTGCGGACCTTGCGCGACCGCTCGCGCGGGAGCGGATCCGCCCCGCTCGTCCCAGACGCCACCTGCGGCGACGCGAAGTCGAAGAGAAGCTGGACCGCGTGCATCGGTCCGCTGCTATCGGCCGAGCGCCGGCGTTCGCTCGACTACGCGCCGCCCGCGGCGATCGGCCGCACCGGACATCCGACGAGCGCCGCACGCCCGTTCAGGAACTCCGCCATCCCCATCGGACGGCCGCCCACCGCCTGGATCTCGAGCACCCGGATCGCACCTGAGCGCGCGCCGATCCTGCCGTCAGCGGAAAGCGTCGCGGGAGCGCCGGCGGGCGCCTCGCACTCAACCACGCGCAGCAGCTTGACCGCGACGCCGCCGATCTCGACCGTGCAGCCGGGCCAGGAGTTCAGCCCGTTGATCCGCGACCGAGCCTCGCGCGCGTCGGCGGACGCGAGATCGATCGTCGCCTCGGCCTTCGCGAGCTTGCGAGCCCGCGTCGCGCGCGACTCGTCCTGCACCGCGCCGACCAGCGTCCCGGCGGCGTGACGCGCCAGCACCTCGCCGATGACACCAGGCCCGAGCCCAGCGAGCGCGTCGTGCACATCGTCGGCCGTCTCGCTCGCGCCGATCGGCCGCGACGCCGTCGCGTAGACGAGTCCCGCATCCATCCGCTCCGCGAGCGAGATCACGCTCACGCCCGTCTCGGCGCAGCCGTCCATCACCGCGCGCTGGATCGGCGCCGCCCCGCGATAGGCCGGCAGCAGCGATCCGTGGAGATTCACCGCGAAGACGCCGTCGAGCAGCTCGCGAGAGAGCTTCTGCCCGAAGGCGATCACGATCCACGCGTCGGCACCGAAGCCGCGCACCGCCTCGCGCACGGCGGGCTCGTTCACATCCGCGGGCTTGAGCACCGGAATCCCGAGTTCCGCCGCCCGCGCCGCGACGGGCGTGGGCGTGAGCTGCTTGCCGCGACCCGCGGGGCGGTCCGGCTGCGAGACGACCGCGACGACTTCATGTCCGCGCACGAGCGATTCGAGCGTCGGGATCCCGAAGGCACCGGAGCCGAGGAACACGATCCGCACCGCTCAGCGCCCCTGCTTCGGCGCCGCGCGCTCGAGGTCCCGGATGGCGCGGCGGTTCGCGAGCCGGTCGATCGGCTTCATCCGGTCGATGATGAGCGTTCCCTCGAGGTGGTCGTACTCGTGCTGCCACACGCGCGCCCAGATTCCATCCCGCTCCATCGTGAACTCGTTGCCGTCGAGGTCGAGCGCCGTGATCCTCGCGTGCGGCGGACGCATGATCTCGGCGCGGATCTCCGGAAGGCTCAGGCACCCCTCGTCGTCGCCGACGATCTCGCCCGACAGCTCGAGCCGCGGGTTGATGAAGGCCCGCTCGGGCTCGCCGTACAGCGGGCAGGTCACGAAGACGCGGACGCTCTCGCCGACCTGCGGCGCCGCGAGGCCGATGCCGTCGTACTCCCTGGCGATGCGGTGCATCTCGGCGACGAGGTCCCGGACGAATCCGTCGACCCGTGCCACGGGCTTCGCCTTCTGGCGCAAAACCGGGCTTGGGTGGAAAACGATGCCACGCGGAGACGACATGGTTCGAATAGTACCCCGACCACGCCGTTTGACCGGGACCCCGGCCGGGCGGTACGCTGCGCGGCTTCCCGGTCGAACCGGGACTTCGCCCTTCGAGCGCAGGCTTGGCGCAGGAGTTCGGTTTGGGACTGTTCTCGTTCGGAAAGAAGAAGCCTGCTGACACCCCCGCGGAGGCGACCGGCGCTGACAGCGCAGGCGCACCGTCGACGGCGGCCGGCGGCTTCGTGCCCCAGCCCGACAAGGCGCGCAAGTTCTTCGACCACGGTCGGACGATCGCCGCGACCGGAAACGCCGAGTACGCGCTGATGCTCTACGCCAAGGGCTTCCGCTTCGACCCGCGCTCGGTCGACCAGCACAAGGCGATGTACCAGATCGCCGTGCAGTTCAACTCCGCCGGCGGCAAGCCCGCGGGGCGCGAGCAGGTGAAGGAGCTCGACGGCCCGAGCCCGATCGACAAGTTCGCGCTCGCCGAGTATGTCTGGATGCGCGACCTGCTGAACGCAGACTCGCTGTTCCGCCTCCTCGAGGCGACCGCGAAGGCCGGCCAGATCGAGTTCGGCGCGTTCCTCGCGCCGAAGGCGCTCGATGTCCTCAGGCGGCAGAAGAAGCAGTCGAAGTCGGTCTGGATCAAGGCGAAGGGCCTTCTCGCGGCGATCGAGGCGACCGGCGAGGCGCTGGCCTGCGTCGAAGAGGCGCTTCGCGTCGACCCCTCCGACACGCAGCTCGCGGCGGACCTCAAGGAGACCACCGCCCGCCATGCGCTCAAGCAGGGCGGCTACGACAAGACCGACAACACGCAGGTCGGCGGCTTCCGCGCGAACATCCGCGACGCGGCCAAGCAGCAGCAGCTCCAGGAGCAGAACGCGATCGTCCAGAGCGAGGAGACCGAGGCCCGCATCCTCGAGCGCGCCCGCAAGGACTTCGAGGAGCGCCCCGGCGCTGCCGACGCGGTGCAGAAGCTCGGAACCCTGCTCCGCAAGCTCGGCACCCCCGAGGCCGAGGAAGAGGCGCATGGCGTCTTTCTCGCCGGGTTCGAGTCGACGAGCGAGTACCGCTTCAAGCTCGCCGCTGGCGAGATCCGCGTGAACCAGCTCCGGCGAAAGGTCGGCGCCGCGATCAAGTCGAGCGAGGCGAGCCCCGACGACGACGCACTCAAGGCGACCGCCGCCGAACTGCGCTCGCAGCTCCTCGACCTCGAGGCGCGCGAACTCCGCGAGCGGCAGAAGAACTACCCGACCGACCGGTCCATCAAGGCGGAGCTCGGACGCATCGAGTTCGAGCTCGGCAACTTCGAGGACGCGATGGCGATGTTCCAGGCCTGCAAGGACGAGGCCAAGCTGCGCATCTACGCGACGCACATGCTCGGCAAGTGCTTCGCGGCCGAAGGCTGGCACGGCGAGGCCGTCGGCGAGTACCGCGAGGCCCTCCAGGGGCTCGGCGTCGGCGAGAGCGACCGCGAGCTTCCCGTGAAGTACGACCTCATGGTCGCGCTCATGGAGCTCGCGCGCGTGGAGAAGAACCCGGCGCACGCCCGGGAGGCGGGCGAGATCTGCTCCGCGATCGTGCGCCGCGACATCTCCTATCGCGACATCCGGGCGAAGCGCAAGGAGATCGACACGATCCTGAAGGAACTCTCGGCGTGAGCACCGACGGCCGCCGGGTCGTGGGGGTGATCCCCGCCCGACTCGCCTCCAGCCGGTTTCCCGAGAAGGTCCTCGCGCGCGCCACGGGCAAGGAGCTCGTCGTGCATGTCCTCGAGCAGGCCCGGAAGGCCACCGTCCTCGACGACATCGTCGTCGCCGCAGACCACCCCCGGATCGCGGAGGCGGTCGAGCGCGCCGGCGGGACCGCCATACTCACCCGCGAAGACCACCCGAACGGCACGAGCCGCCTCGCGGAGGTCGCCACGCGCGTGCCGGCCGAAATCTTCGTGAACATTCAGGGCGACGAACCGGAGATCGAGCCGGACGCGATCGACGCCGCGACCGAGCTCCTCCTCGCCTCGCCGTGGGCCGATGTGGCGACCATCGCCACGCCGTTCGAGCCGGGCGAGGACCCCCAGAACCCGAACCTCGTGAAGGTCGTCCTCGGCGCCGGCGGGCGCGCGCTCTACTTCAGCCGCGCGCCGATTCCGTTCCATCGGGACGCCGCAAAGGGCGGTGCGCCGCGCGCGGCCCCCCTCCGCCATGTCGGCCTCTACGCGTACCGAACCTCGTTCCTCGCCCGCTTCGTCTCGTGGGAGCCCTCTCCACTCGAGGAGACGGAGAGTCTCGAGCAGCTCCGGGTGCTCGAGCACGGCCACGGGATCGCCGTGGCGGTCCGCCGGGTGACGAGCCAGGGCATCGACACCCCGGAGCAGTACGCCGAGTTCGTCCGCCGGCTCGCCCGCCGGGGCTGACGAAACCGCGGAACTTGAACTCGCCCACAATCCGGCTTGCATTTCGGGACCATTCCTGACTACATTCGGGAATGCCCCACTCGGATCCCAGCGACCCCGAAACCCCCGACAGCTGCGGCTTCCTTTCCCAGTTCGGCAGGAGCGAAGAGAGCACGGAGTGGCATTCGCCCGCTCCCGCGGGCTACCAGCGCGGCCGCACCAAGTTCGTCGTGGTGATCGGCACCGTGATGAGCGGCCTCGGCAAGGGCATCTTCGCGAGCTCGCTCGCCAAGCTCATCAAGGACAAGGGCCTCTCCGTCGCGCCGATCAAGATGGAGGGCTACCTCAACATCGACTCCGGCACGCTGAATCCCTACCGCCACGGCGAGGTGTTCGTCCTCAACGACGGATGCGAGACCGACATGGATCTCGGCACCTACGAGCGGATCCTCAACCAGGACCTCACGCGCAAGAACTTCGTGACCGCCGGCCAGGTGTACACCGAGGTCCTCGAGCGCGAGCGGCGCGGCGGCTACCTCGGGCGCGATGTGCAGATGATCCCGCATGTCACCGGCACGGTGAAGATGCGCCTGCGCGAGCTCGCGATGACGGGCAACGCCGGAAAGCAGGCCGACATCGTCTTCGTCGAGGTCGGTGGCACCGCCGGCGACTACGAGAACGGCTTCTACATCGAGGCGCTCCGCGAGCTCGCCTTCGAGGAGGGCCCGGAGTCGACCTGCTTCGTCGCGCTGACCTACATCCTGGAGCCATCGATCCTCGGCGAGCAGAAGTCGAAGGCGGCGCAGCTCGGCATCAAGCGACTGATGGAGGCCGGCATTCAGCCGCACATCGTCGCCTGCCGCGCGAAGAACCCCGTCACCGAGAAGGTGATGGAGAAGATCGCGATGTTCTCCAATGTGCCGCTCAAGCGCATCTTCTCGATGCACGACCGGGAGAGCGTGTACGCGATCCCGGAGGCCATGCGCGCCGGCGGACTCGACCGCGAGATCCTCTCGCTCCTCAACCTGCACGACCGCACGAATCCCGCCAAGGAAGACATCGCGCGCACCGAGTGGCTCGACTTCTCGCGCCGCATCTTCGCGCCGAGGAAGCACCGCATCGAGCTCGGCATCACCGGCAAGTACGCAGCCCTCCGCGACGCGTACGCGTCGATCGACAAGGCGATCGAGCACTGCTCGATCCAGCTCTCCTGCGAGATCCGCACGCGCTGGATCGACACGAGCGACCTCACCGACGACGCGCTCACCGCGAAGGCGCTCGACGGGGTCCAGGCGGTCATCGTGCCCGGCGGCTTCGGCCAGCGCGGCGTCGAGGGCAAGATCCGCTGCGTGAGGTGGGCGCGCACGAACAAGGTTCCGTTCCTCGGCATCTGCCTCGGATTCCAGATGGCGGTCATCGAGTTCGGCCGCTCGGTCCTCGGCCTCGCCGGGGCGAACTCGACCGAGTTCGAGCCGAACTGCGCGCATCCCCTGATCTCCGAGCTTCCCGACCAGAAGAAGCTCGAGGGGATCATGGGCGGCACCATGCGCCTCGGCGGGCAGGATGTGCAGCTCGAGCCCGGGTCGCTCGCGAGCTTCCTCTACGGCGGCAAGACCGAGATGCGCGAGCGCTTCCGCCACCGCTACGAGGTCGAGCCGTCGTACATCGCCCGGCTTCAGGAGGCCGGCCTTCGCTTCTGCGGGCGCCACCCGAAGTTCCCGATCATGCAGATGCTCGAGCTCCCGCAGTCGATGCATCCCTACTTCGTGGGCGGGCAGTTCCACCCCGAGCTCACCAGCCGGCCGCTCTCGCCGAACCCGATGTTCATGGGCCTCGTCGCGGCGGCCATCGCGAGCCGCGAGCCCGAGTTCGCGTCGACCGAGCTCGGCCGACGCTGGGTGCGGAGCGCGTCCCGGGCCGTCACGACGGCGTAGTTCGCGTGGCTGACACCCTCTCCAAGGCCGAGCGCAGCGCGCTCATGGCGAGGATCCGCGGAAAGGACACGAAGCCCGAGGTCCTCGTGCGTTCCGCCCTGCACCGCGCGGGATTCCGGTTCCGTCTGCACGCGCGCGCCCTGCCCGGGCGGCCGGACATCGTGCTCCCGCGCCATCGGGTCGTCGTGTTCGTCCACGGCTGCTTCTGGCACCGGCACGGCTGCGCGCTCTCGAGCATCCCAGCGACCCGTCGTGGCTTCTGGAGGGACAAGTTCGAGCGGAACATCGCCCGCGACGCGCGGTCGGCGCGCGCCCTGCGTCGCCTCGGCTGGAGGGTGGTGACGGTCTGGGAGTGCGCGCTGCGGACGCAGGCGTCCCGCGAGCGGGCGCTCGAGCGGCTCGTCCGGCGAATCTCCGCGGTTTCCAAGCGTTTGAGCGCCCACGGGAAGCCGCTATAATCGCCCCTCCTTCGCCGATGTAGCTCAGCTGGTTTAGAGCGTTGGATTCATAACCCGAAGGT
>Ga0078894_10001336_pt1 | contig 18269 bp, 17 predicted proteins | sample LauGreSu1BDMLBSD_2_FD_67506 | JGI IMG/M metagenome (GOLD analysis project Ga0078894, IMG submission 67506) | Freshwater lake microbial communities from Lake Michigan, USA - Su13.BD.MLB.SD (version 4) (version 4) | ecosystem: Environmental > Aquatic > Freshwater > Lake | place: Lake Michigan... | reverse complement strand
ACACTCATCTCTGTGAGGGGATCGATCTCCTTGGCGTGAACAATCGAGACCTCACGACATTTGCCGTCTCAACCGCAATCTCCGAGGCGCTCGCGGATAAAATACCTTCCCATCTCGTCAAGATCACCGAGAGTGGGATCTCCGATGCCGAGACTATCGTACGACTCAAGAAGCTTGGCTATCAGGGGTTCCTGATCGGCGAGACGTTCATGAAAACACCGAAGCCTGAGGTCGCGTGTCGCAAGCTCATAGAACAGGTGGAGGCTCTCCAGGGATAAGATGAAGCGGCTACGGCTCAAAGTGTGTGGGATGAGGGACGGGGCGAACATCCGCGCCCTTAGCGAACTTAAGCCCGATTATGTGGGCTTCATCTTCGTTGAGACCTCTCCCCGCTATGTGGGAAATACAATTCCCCATGAGGTCGCCGCGTTTCCCTCCTCGGTTACCCGTATTGGCGTATTCCGCGACGAATCCCTTGAGCGTCTGTGCGATATAGTCGAACGTAACTCCCTCTGTGGCGCGCAACTACACGGCGATGAAGATGACATCTACCTTCGCGAACTACGGCGACGGGTCCCCTCACTCCTTGTTGTGAAAGCTATCAAAGTCACTTCCGCGGACGATATCACCGCAATCTCAGAGCGCGTGGAATCACCGGATCTCTTTCTCCTTGATAGCGGAAGTGGAGGAACGGGAACTCCCTTCGACTGGAGTTGGTTGCGGTCATACCGCTCAGCCGTTCCATTCTTGTTGGCGGGAGGAATCTCCCCCGCCAACATAGATGACGCGGTAAAAGCGGCACGCGAGGCTCCCTCATGTATGGGACTTGATATCAACTCTCAATTTGAAACTTCACCAGGCATCAAGAACATTGAACAGATCAAAGAGGCGTTAGCGAGGTTATCGATATGAAACTAGAGGTCAATGAACAGGGATTTTTCGGTGAGTTCGGTGGTGCGTATGTCCCCGAGATGCTCTACCCAAACGTAAAGGAGTTGCGGGAGCGGTACCTTGAGATAACCTCCGATCCTCAATTTCAGGAGGAGTTCGACGGGCTCCTCAAGGATTACGCGGGACGCCCTACTCCACTCTTTCACGCGAAACGACTCTCTGAGGAGTCTGGCTGCGCGGTTCTGCTTAAGAGGGAGGACCTTCTCCACACCGGAGCCCATAAGGTAAACAACACGATCGGTCAGATCCTGCTGGCAAAACGACTCGGTAAGAGACGAATCATCGCTGAGACCGGCGCTGGGCAGCACGGTGTAGCGACAGCCACCGTGTGCGCGCTCATGGGCATGCCGTGCGTTGTGTATATGGGCGAAGTCGACATAAAACGCCAAGCGTTGAACGTGGGGCGCATGCGCCTCCTCGGCGCTGAGGTTCGAAGCGTTACGAGCGGCAGCAAGACTTTAAAGGACGCCACAAACGAGGCGATGCGTGATTGGATCGCGAATCCTCACGATACTCACTACATTATCGGCTCGGTTGTGGGACCTCATCCGTTTCCTGATATGGTGGCTCGGTTCCAGTCGGTGATTAGCGCCGAGATCAAGGAGCAGTGCCTCAAGCGAGATGGGAGGCTCCCTACGCACATAATCGCGTGTGTCGGTGGGGGAAGTAACGCGATGGGAGGGTTCTTCCACTTTATTGAGGAACCATCCGTTACATTGATCGGCGTTGAGGCCGCGGGACACGGAGTTACAAGTGGACGTTCCGCCGCGACCATCGCGCTCGGTCGAGAAGGTATCCTTCACGGAAGCCGAACCCTCTTTATGCAGACAGATGATGGACAGGTCGAGGAGGCGCACTCCATCTCCGCTGGACTCGATTATCCTGGTATCGGGCCGCAACACGCCCACCTGCACGTCTCTGGGAGGGTGCAGTATGTGCCAGCAACCGACGAGGACGCGCTGCGAGGAGCCAAGGTCCTCGCGCGTAGAGAGGGGATCATACCGGCTCTCGAAACCGCACACGCGATCGCCCACCTCTCGCGTATGTCGTTCGAACCAACCGACCGCGTTGTTGTAATTATATCGGGTCGGGGCGACAAGGACATGGGAACCTATCTTGAGGCATTTGGTGAGAGGATTAGCGATGACGTGTAGCCGATTTGAACAACTTCCGCCGAAAAACGCTTTGACGGTGTTCTTTACCGCGGGGCATCCCCGTTTGAGCGATACCCTTCCGATTATCTCCGCGCTCCAAGCGAGCGAGGTGGATATGATAGAGGTTGGTTTTCCGTTCTCAGATCCCGTCGCTGATGGTCCGACGATTCAAGCGAGCAATCACGTCGCGCTTGGAAATGGGATGACGGTAGCGACCCTCTTTGAACAACTAAAGGTGCTCCGCGGGGGCGAAATAACCGTTCCTGTTCTCTTAATGGGAAGCCTTAACCCGATCGAGCGATTCGGTCGCGAGCGATTCTTTGAGAAAGCGGCTCAGTGTGGCGTCGATGGAATGATCATTCCCGACATGCCCTTTGAGGAGTATCTCGCTCGTTATAAGCCCCTCTACGAGCGACACTCGATTAAGCCGGTATTCCTCATCACCTCTCGAACCGAGGATTCGCGAATTAGGGCGTTCGACCTTGAGAAGCCAGCGTTCCTCTATGTGGTATCGTCAGACGCCGTGACCGGCGGCAAGGCAACGGTATCAGACGAGCGAGACGCGTTCTTCAGGAAGCTCGCCGATATGAAGCTCTCAAGCCGATTGCTCGTTGGTTTCGGGGTCTCTGATCGCGAGAGCTTTCAAGCGGTCACAAAACACACCGCGGGCGCCATCATCGGAAGCGCGTTCGTCCGAGCGCTTGAAAAGGTCCCGCAAGGGTCCTCGTTACATGAGAGCGATCGCCTCGCCCTTCAAACGACCGTCTCACAGTTTGTTACACAGATAAGGTAGGTATGATCATCACCCTCGCCCCCAATGCGTCAGCGGAGCACGTTCACGAGATCTCTAATTTTCTTGGAAAGAATGGCTGGAAGACCACGCCGGTTCGCACACAGAGTGCTCACTACCTCGTCGGTATCGGTTCAAAGGAGATCGACCTTCGACAGATAAGCCACCTTTCGGGGGTGCTCGATGTTCACCGTGTTACCGACGTCTATAAGCTCGTATCGCGGGCGTGGAAGGTCAAGCCAACGCGGATTGACCTCGGCGATGGTGTCGTTCTCGGTGAAGGATCGATGACTATCATGGCGGGTCCATGCTCGATAGAAGACGAAAAACAGGTTACTGAGACGGTGGACTTCCTCGTATCTCAAGGGGTGCAGGTGATGCGTGGTGGCGCCTTTAAACCTCGCAGTTCTCCCTACTCCTTCCGAGGACTGGGACTTGAGGGACTAAAGATGTTCGCCTCAATCGCTCGAGAGAAAAATGTAAAGGTCATCACCGAAGTGCTCGATGTCAGCGCGATTGAGTCGATGCTTGAGTACGTCGATGTATTTCAGGTCGGTGCGCGCAATTCCCAGAACTTTACACTTCTTGATGAACTAGGAAGGGTGGATAAACCGGTCCTCCTCAAACGGGGACTCTCCGGCACCCTCGAAGAGCTCCTGCAGTCAGCGGAGTACATCTTCTCGAAAGGTAATGAGAAGGTGATCCTTTGCGAGCGCGGCATCCGTACATACGAGCGGGCATACCGAAATACCCTCGACCTCAATGCGGTGCCGTATCTGAAAGAGAAGTCGCACCTTCCGGTCGTCGTCGATCCTTCACACGGCATCGGACTCCGGAAACACGTCCCCGCCATGGCGCTCGCTGGAGCGGTAGCCGGCGCTGATGGCTTGCTGATTGAGATACACCGATGCCCAGAGGAGGCCCTTTCCGATGGAGCTCAGACGTTGAGTTTTGAGGAAGCGACCGAACTGTTCGAAAAGCTTAAGCGCCTCGCAGCTGCGCACCTATGCTAAAAAGCGTGAAAATTGTGACTTATACTGAGGTATCATGAAACTCCTCTGGATCGGCACAGTTTGGCCTGAGCCCGACGCAACCGCCGCGGGTAGTCGCACCATGCGCTTACTTGAGGTGTGCGAGGACGCCGGATACGAGGTTCGATTCGTTTCACCGTGCCAGGAGAATCGTCACCAAGTAATGCTCGAGGAACGCGGTATCCGCACCGCGCGAATGCAACCAAACGATAGCGCTTTTGATTCTTATATCTCTGATTATCAACCGGATGTCGTATGCTTTGACCGATTCATGATGGAGGAGCAGTTTAGTTGGCGGGTGCGGGAAAAGACACCTGAAGCTGTTCGAATCCTCGATACGGTCGATCTTCACTCGCTACGTCGAGAACGGCAGCGATCTGTTACCTCTGGGAATCGATCCCTCGATACATCTCTCAGTGAGGACACCGTGCGGGAGCTGGCGGCGATATACCGGAGCGACCTTTCACTAATCATCTCGCAAGTGGAAACATCATTACTTACGGATCGCTTCCTTGTGCCAAGCGCCCTCCTTGAGACCGTTGGCTTTCTCTATCCCACGCCGCCACCATGTACCGCTTGGGAGGCTCGGGCGAATCTCGTATTCATCGGAAATGGACTACACGAACCAAATGTGGACGCGATACGACTTCTCAAACGAACACTTTGGAAGGACATCCGCGCCGCACTCTCTAACCGTGGAGCGACAAACGTAGAGCTACACATTTACGGCTCCTATCTTCCTCAAGAGATCGCGCAGTTCGACAATCCCCGTGAGGGATTTCGCGTCATGGGCGGGGCCGCGGAGGTCTTCGACACCTTACGCCTCTACCGTTGCAACCTCGCCCCGTTACGATTCGGCGCCGGATTAAAGGGGAAGGTCAGCGATGGATGGATGGTCGGGACACCGTGCGCGGCAACACCGATCGCCGCGGAAGGGATGACGCTTGGAGAGCGTTTCGGAGGGCTCATAGCGGAAACTCTGGAGGAATATCCTCAACGAGTAGCCACCCTCTATACGAATCACGAGACATGGAACGAAGCTCAAGAGAACGGTCGAGAGATTCTGACCACCCTCTTCTCGAAGGACCTCAACGCGCCAAACCTTATTAACCGCCTTGAGCGTCTACTGCGAGAGAAAGCGAAAAACCGGGAACAGAATATCGTAGGCTCCCTCCTGTGGTACCACGGGTTGCGCAGCACTGAATACTTCTCGCGCTGGATCGAGTGTAAGAATCGAAAGTCGTAACAGCTTCTCCTCGTGCATAGGCCGGAACGCTCTCCTTCGGCCCAGATCTAACGAAGAATTCGTCACCCTGCTAGGCACCAACCTCCTGGTCCCGCAGATGCTGCAAATGTGTCCGCATCGCGTCGGTAAGATCCGCGGGCCGGTCGGACTCACCTGTCCCTGATAGGTTCTTACACACCTCTGAGACGGTTCCACTACACACGACCGCCCCGTGCCGCAAAACGATAACGGTATCCGCCAATCGTTCCATGACATCCATGCGGTGAGATGAAATCATAAAACTTCGATGAGTGCGCTCCTCCTCAACGATCTCCATCAGATCGTTCGTCCGTTGGACGTCCAATCCGTCAAATGGTTCGTCGAAGAGAAAGAGAGCGGGATCTCCCATGAATCCTAGAGCGGTCTGAACACGTCTACGTTGCCCCTTGGAGAGCTCCCTCCCCTTCTTCTTGAAAAGCTCCGAGATGCTGAGGAGGTCAACGTACTTTGAACCGGCCGTTCGGTAATACCGAGCATCGTTCCGAGTTATTCGGCACCAACATTCGAGGTAGCGCTCAACTGTGATGTCGGCGAATATCGCTCCATTCTCAGGGCAAAACGACATATCTCGCTCCGGCTTCAATATCGATCCATCACCCTTAGTGAACGAGACCTGACCGGATAGTGGCTCAAGCAACCCAAGAACCGTCTTGAGGAGAGTCGACTTTCCGGCGCCGTTGTGTCCTAAGAGAGCTATGACACTTCCCGAACAATCAAGCTTAGGGATATCGAGAGCAACGAGGTCGGAGTACCGTACGACAAGATCATGAGCACGAATAGAGACCGCTGTGTTCGTCATACTTCCTCCAAATGCGCGGCGAACCAGCGCGCGTTGCGTTTCAGAAGCCAGGTCAGTCCGATAATCGCCAATACCGCGTGAATCATCATTGGCGCGTACGGCAGCCCCGTGACAGGTGCGACCAGTATGGGGGCGATTCCCACTATGGGCAGCGCCGATACGATGAGTCTAAAAACACCGCAGGCGTGGAGCGGCATGATGAAGGAGGCCCCCCATACCATGGCGCCAAAGAACGCCCCGAGGAGCGGAAGGAAGCGATACGAAACGCTCAACAAACTGTGACGATGTTTAAGCTCAGCGATCGACGCGATAACTGTCGCGAGACCGAGCGCGGGAACAAGAGCCACAAGCCATGCGGCTCCATGAGCGAGCGAGAACGAGAGGTCTATGCCGACATTACTTGAGAAAATGTCATCGAGTCCGAAGTACATCAAGGGGATCGACGCCCCGAGGAAACATCCGACCCGAAAGAGGGTCAAAATCCAGATCGCGCTGTAAAAGGTCTGCTTACCACACGCGGCAGCGAGTGGAAGAAGGACGTCGTTGCGAGAGAAATAATCAAGAACCTTGCGATGCGCTTTTAGCGCTAACCACAGCGCTATGACCACTAGCAACGCGATGTTAGTGGTTATCGGCAACGTTCCCTTCAAAGACGAAATTCCGATGGCCTCTGATATCTCCGGTATATGCATCGATATCGATCCCAGGGACCGCTGAATATCCTCATAAGCTTCTTTAACAGCGGTACGTTGCTCAACGACCTCTTGGTTCGAATATGGAAGAAAGAGAATACTCAATCCAAAAAGGCTACGCGCTGTAGAGGCTATTTCCCCGTTGGTGCCAGGCGTAATAACAACGTCCGGCTGACAACTGCGACAAACGTGAAGTCTATCGATGTGGCCCTCAAAAAGCCTGTGGAAACGGGAGATATCGAAGGATTCGGGATTATCAACCTGCACAGCCACATCGAGTCGGTCTGGCGCACATCCCTCACCGAGCGGGCTCTCAATTCCCTGAGAGTTAGGCGCCCATCTGCACACTCTGAGTGGCCCACGAAGGTCTCCAGAGCCGTAGATCATCCATCTAATAGGGTTTGTGTCAGAGATGTTCGTGGCTACCACAGCTCGACCGGTGGTCGTCATCAGCTGAACCGCGGCCCCTGTAGCGAGTAATTGGACGACGACAATACCGACACTGAGAATAAGGGGAACAGCGAAGAGTGAGAGGGCAAGGTGAGGTATTCGAAGAAGAGCTGCCGCGATGCGAAAGGAACGACCCATGTGACAAAAACCCTGTAAACGCCCGAGAACCACGCTTCGGAGCCGAGTGCGGCGATCTAACTAAGTTATGGAGGACGAGCAGGACACCGCATCCTAAAAGGATCGTTTTTCCTGTGCTCTGTATCCGCAATGGCGGCTCTCCCGCCCAATTCGAATTGATCGCGACCGCAAAGATCCAGCCTTCCGCTCAAACGTTGAGACTATCGCCAAAAACAGGCAACGTCGGAGGTGACCTATTGTACCGGAAGCCAGCTCAAACCAGGATTAATCGCCGTCATCTTCCGAGCGATGGATTCGGTGTTTGGACCGAGGTTCTTCTGATAGATCATTCCATCAGGACCAGCAACGAAGGTCATTATGCCACTCTCCCCAAACTTCGCGGGATAGGCGAGCACTCCAAAGCCTTTGGTCATGCGGCCCTTTGCGTCAAGGTAACTCATGGCGCCACCTCGAGCCTCAGGGCCCTGCCTTGTGACGACCGCGAAGTGATACCCGTGATAAGTGCGTTGCGTCTTTAATTTCTCGAGGGTGTACCCTTCAGATGAGGCTGTTGCGATAGGAGCGCCGAGAGGGCTCAACGGCTTTCCGGCTACCTGCTCCCAATACAATCCATCCTGTTTTCCGGATGAGCTGAAGAGTCGGTGAGCATACTGCGCAGCCCTTCCCTCTTGTACCTGCGCATCATTGAAGCTCCGTTGAGCATCCACGATCTTTTTCACGGCCTCGATCGCTCGAATCTCGTTTCGCCCTATTCGACGATTGATAAGCTCGTTTTTACCCACCGCGGTATCGAATCTCCATCCGTTCGCTCGTTTGTGAAGCGCGATCGGGAATGGATAGCGACGATCCCCAACGTAGAGGAAGGCGAGTCGCTGATTCCTGAGCGCAGGATTCTGATTCACCAGTTCGACGATCTCAGTATTCTCATTCATCTGTTCGGCGAACGATTTAAACGATTGTGCGTCAGCGACTCCGTCTCCTGACGAGAGAAGGTCTCCACTCTGAGGACCAAAGATGCGAGCGAGCTCCGCAGTGTCATTCGAGTCAAGGGCGACCTTGAGCGCCTTTACCGCCTGCTTAGGGGTGGTGAAGGTATACTGCCCGCTCTCAAAGGTAGGTTTTGTCACATGCCCCTTTGGAGCGCACGCGGATACCGAAAGAGAGAAAAATCCCGCGATGAGAAGGTTTCGAAAGTGTGAGTGCATACGTTGTCCCGTCGTCGTGTTCTCTTGGATATTCATTATTACCGGCGTCCTCCGCCTCCGCGGAAACCACCAAAACCACCACCGAAGCCGTTTCCTCCTCCGAATGAACTTCGACTCCACGCGCCACGATCCGCGTAGTCGGAGCTCAATTCGTTGCTACGAGCATCTGAGAAGATGTTCTCTGCTTGAGGTCGATCATCAATAAGACCATTATCTCGATCCGCCGTGATATCTCCATCCCTGTCAGAAATAGAGTCATTCACGGTATCTCCATAGCGGTTGACGCCTGTGACATCAGCGTACCCACCACTCATTGTGCCGTTCGTACCAGCGACGCCACGCACATTATAGACCCCGTTATCAGTTGTTACCGTTCTCGAGAAGGTGCCCGCGCTCGTATCTCCATTTGAATAGGTAGTTCCCCTTCCACTTGCGGTTCCATTCCATCCGGCGGCCGAACCTTGATAGCGCGTCACATCACCGCCATTCGCCAACGTCTTTGAGTTGCTCTCTCCAGCGTATGAAGTTCCGTTCCATGTCTGACCAACCACCGCATGGTAACTCCCGTTCGAATAGGCGTCCCTCCATCCATAACCAGCCGGATAATTCATCACGGTACCTCCGGCCCAATCAACTGAGGCTCCCGCCAGCGCGTCCCCTACCGCCCATCCAGTCCCATAGCCGATTAAAGGAGCCGCGCCCCATACCGCGGGCTGATAGTATACCGCTTGGGGATCGTAGGTGGGGATATAGAACATATTCGGATCCGTCGGGTATATTTGTATCATCCCATTCGAGGAGACAACCTGCTGCTGCGTAGTCGTCTTAAGATTTCCGACGGTCGTCGCTTGCTGACGCATCGCTTGGATCGCTTGCAAAACCGGTCCTTGCTGCGCGAGGTACGCCTGACCGAGTTGTGTTGTCCAATTAATCTGCTTGGCCATCATCTCAACTACTGGAGGATAGTGACTCACCGCAAGCACGCTGGCGTCCCAGGGTTGGCTTTCAAGAGATTGCCCGGGATGCATAAGCACTTCAACTGAGGCTTCAGCGACCTGATCCGGAAACGTGGATGCCTGAAGTATTTGCGCGACAAGGGGGTCCGGATAGAGCGCGATGGGAGCGACAAGTGATCGCAACTGCGCAGACGTTTGCGCCTGAGACACATCAACAGAATCAAAACCGTCCTGAGCGAGCGCCGCCATAGGTGACGCAACTCCCACAAGTGAAAACGCTACCGCGCCGCACATCAACTCAACAAATAGGTAGCTCTTGCCTCGCATCCGTATCATCATATCCCCGCTCAGAAAACCAAAACGCTAAAATCCAACGCCAACACCAACTATCGGTCCATGCATCACGGTGTCATATATGAAGCCGTCTCTATCGTGGTTATAGCCGAGACCTCGGTATCCAACCAGCACACGGGTCGCCTCGGTCGCATCGTATCCAAGCGCGGCGAAAGCTTGCCAGGTAAGTTGTGAATTCGCGCCAAATCCTCCGATATCGCCCTCAGTGCGGATAGCCCATCTATCAACTATCCCAACAGCGCTCCTGATTCCTATTATTGGATCCACCCACGTACGATCCAACCCAGCGCTATCGGAAATATCTCCACTTGGAGCGAAAGGATCTCGCGCGGTGACAGAGAGGGTCTGATCCATGGAAACAAGTCTAAAGCCTGCTAATACGTCTATCCATGTATTCCTATTTTGGTAGGCTCGATACGCGCCCGCCTGACTCCAAATATATTGGTTCACATGCAACTTCACTGATTCAACTAGGCCCGCGTCAAAAAACTTCCGGTCCGCGAGATCGGCGTAGATAAAATCTGTCACGATTCCCCATCGTCCGTACCGAGCTTCCGCCGTAAGCATCGCGCCTCCGTCTACGTGGTCGAGAACCTCGCCGACAGAAGCGTTAACATGGCTCTTGATCCCATCAACACCGATGTCACCATTCAGCGCGGTAGCCCACACATACGGGGCGACTCGAAAGCTCCATGCCTCATTGTCAGATTGAACCGAGGTCGTGGTGATCGCGCTTTCAGGGTGACTTTCCGACTGCGCATTACGTGGAACGAATACCATTAGGGTACACAAGACAGCTAAGCCGGCTCGAACCGCGTTTGTTCTCATAGACCCTCGCAAAGGTGTAGACCGCTGAGACGATACGGAGAAGAACGGATCCTGTCTACCGACAATCGCTACCACACGAACATCGTGGTCACCCATGCCTCGAGGAGAGAGAGATCATGCCGCTGTGAGATGTGTTCTTGTCTCTCGAGTGAGCGTTGACTGAGATACTGGCAAACTCTACCTAATAGATTTGGGAAACTCCATGAAGCGACTCAGACCCTACATCACGCCCCGGTAGCGACTCTGTACGGCAATTTTTGAGAGAGTCGCATTACCTCGATTAAGATACCCCGGTCCCCCCAAGCCTATTGTTGAGGGTTGCCTTGGGTACATTGGAGCTTGCTAGCGTTTGCGTCACCAAGGAGCATGGCGGCCTTCACAAATAAGCCTGGGTTACACGGATCAGATGAGTCGGCGAGTGCTCCACCGATAGTTCGCATCGCACTAATGCCGATCGTGGCGACGATACCGAGCAGGAGTGTATATTCGATAAATGAGGCTCCACGTTGATGGAGATGCGACCTCTGGCTCTTCATAGAATTCTCTCGCATAAACATACCTCAACCTAAAAAAACCCTGTGCAATACCCACACTTCGGATATAGCCGGTCGAGTGCTTCAAAAAAAGTTCATGAATTCGATTGGTAAGGGTTCTTCGTACGGATCTCTGTGCTCCGACAGGCACTTACAAGACCTCTACTATATGAGGAGTTACCAAACCAGGGAAGGTGTACTCACACCAGGTCCTAACACCTACCTTTGAGAGATAAAGTTTCCGCATCTTCTCCCACTAGAGGCTCCATTTCGACCTACATTTGGCGGCTCATAAGATGAACCCCAGACAAACCTCACGCCGACAGGATTCGTTCTGATTGATGAGACCCACATCATCCTTTTAACTCATTTCATGCTTCGGGCAGGGATGCTACGTTCAGTGCACTAAACACCTGATGGAGAGCGATATGAGACCATGGAAGATATTGTCTAGTGTCGCCGGGGCCTTCGTATGCGCTCTCATCTGCATATCGTGCGCCATCGCCCAATCTCCCTGCGCCCCCCCTCAACAAGATATCTCGATTCGAAGCACCCTCGCCTCCGCTGGCTTCTTTGACAATCTCCGAAACTCAGATGATTCGATTCGGCACCAAATGGATCAACTCCTCTCTGTGTCGGAGACGAAAGCGCATGAGTTAGGCCAACAAAAGAGTCCCTGTCGATCATCATCGTGTGGAAGCCCGGTGGTAGCGGTCGTATTCGCTTCAACCCCGAACATGACCTTACCCGAGTACGAAGATTCGCCCTCCTGTCAAAGGCTCCTTGAGGCAACACGGCAACAGCCGATCGTCTACGACAACCGCCAATTTGACACCCGGGACGACGCCGAGGAGTGGTACAACGACCTCACGCAGGGTGATGGAGCGGATGGAGAAGACCTCTATAACCGGTGCCCCGGGCAATGCAGTCCAAGTTATTCGTCCGTTATCTATCGAAAAAATGGAAAATTCGTCATCACTACCTCGATCGTTTGTGGCCATGCCCGAGACAAGGACGACAATCAATATCGATTGACCTCATCACTTCGCTGGATGTGCTCGTAACGTAAAGCGTACCTCGCAGTACCTACGAACGAGCCCGCGCTCCATCCTCGTAGGCCGCGAGGGTGCTAAAAATCTTCCGGTAGGTTGCATACGCCTCGCCTAACTCCGACAGTTTGATGTGCTCATCATTTGTATGCGCATTCAATAGTGACCCGGGGCCGAACATAAGGATTCGCGCATTGCTATCTCCGTAGTACGAGATGTCAGAACCACCACAAAATATGGTCGTCTCAAATCCCGGCAACGGGAGAAGCTCTATCGGATCGCTCACCACCCGCGTCCGCAGTTCGCAATTAATACCTGGAAACCGCTTAGTGGTTTCGCTGATAGCACGCTCTATCGGTTCACGTGAGGCCTCGGCGGTGGTTACTGTTCGAACCCAAAAACCGAGCTCCGCGGATGAAGAAATAACATTTCCAGCGCTCCCCCCTCGAAGCATACCCAGATTGAGGGTCGCGGCTCCGAACATCGGATCCGAACCGAAGTCAATCTGACGCAGCTCGTGACCCAGCTCGATCAGAAATCCATTGGCGTCCACCCCAAGATTCGGATATCCCGAATGACACGCTCTTCCTCGAATCGCTATCGTTCCCGCGAATACCCCCTTTTGAGCGACAACTAACTTCCCCTCTGTTGGCTCACCATTAACGATATACTTCACTCCCCGCGCCTTGAGTTCAGCCACCGCGGCACGCGCTCCCACACTATCGATCTCCTCCCCTACCACGAAGAGCAGACCGATATCATCATGGCCCTCTCGACGAAGGGAGTCCGCTGCCTGAATCATAACGGCCGCTATCCCCTTCGTGTCGCATGCTCCCCGCCCCCGTAACAGATCGCCAACGACCTCTGGAGTGAAGAGCTTCTCAGGAGCGGGAACGACATCGAGGTGCGTAGTGAACACAACCTTGGGATTTTTTGTTCGCGGATTATTTATCGACGAGACCGCGAAGAGATTACATCGAGCGTCATCCTTAATTGGCCATCGCTCGGTATGCCATCCCATCTCTTTCAGAAGTCGGTCGACATGCTCCATCACAGGGTTCTCAGCACCTGTCACAGATGGAAATGAGATCAGCCCTTTCGCGACCTCAACGATCCGATCCATCGGGTAGTCGAGATGTTCCTCAGGGGACCGCGGAATCATAGTAATCCTTTCTCTTTCGGGCGCAGCTTTCGATAGCTAGCTGTCGAAAATTCGTTACAGATCAACCGGCCATCAACACCATAGCACGACTGAGAAAAGCGCTCGAACAAAATATGTGGGCGCGCAGAAGGCGACTATGAGAAGGCACACGGTAAACCTCTGGAATGACCGCCCCTTCTTGGGGGCAAAACTAGCTACTTGGCGAGCGAATCAGGTAAAAAAGCTTGCCCCCAACGTATACCCATCTGCAGTGCCTTGCTATCCTTACGCCCATGGCGCCGACACCGATTATTAGCACACAAGAGATCACCAAGGGATTCGCCGAGCACCCTCTCTTCTCTAAACTCTCTCTCTCCATCCACGAGCAGGAACGCCTTGCCCTCATCGGTAACAACGGTTCGGGAAAATCGACCCTCCTCAAGATCCTCGCCGGCCTCGAAGAGGTCGACGACGGGACCGTCAGCATGCGAAAGGGGCTTAGGTGCGCCTACGTTCCACAACAAGAGGATTTTCCTTCAGGCAAAACCGCCGGAGAGATTATCGAAGAGACCCTGCAAGCCCACGGAGTGGATTCCGGAGATATCGCCCGTCGCGCCAGCATCTACCTTGGGGCGGCGGGATTCAACGATGACTCCGTACTCGTCGATTCACTTTCGGGAGGGTGGAAGAAGCGATTGTCTATCGCGTGCGCATTAGCGCTTGAGCCTGATTGCGTTCTGCTCGATGAGCCTACCAACCACCTCGACATCGACTCGATCCTCTGGCTTGAGAACTATCTCGACTCTCTCCGTTGCGCGGTCGCGTTCGTGAGTCATGACAGATACTTCATTGAGCGACTCGCGACTCGAGTGCTTGAAATTAACAAGATGTACCCTAACAACGCGATGATCTGCGATGGTGGGTACGCTGACTACATCGAGTTCCGTGAGAATCGTCTTACGCAGCTCCAGCAACAGCGCCAATCACTCGCTAATAAGGTTCGGCGCGAGGTTGAGTGGTTACGACAGGGAGTAAAAGCGAGAACGACGAAATCACGCTCGCGCATCAATGAAGCCCATAAACTTATCGACAAGCTCAAGAGCTCCCCAACGGGCGAGCAGCGCCGAGCCGATATCGAGTTCTCTTCGACTCAACGAAAGACTAAAGAGCTGATCAAAGCTGAACGGCTTGCTCAGTCGATGGGAGGAAAGCAACTCTTCTCGGAGGTATCGCTCGTACTCTCTCCCGGCTCACGACTCGCCATTGTCGGTCCGAATGGTAGTGGCAAGACGACCTTCATCCGAACACTCCTTGGCGACCTTACCCCTTCTGCTGGACGCGTCGTTCGGGCTCCTCATATACGCACCGCGTTCATGGACCAAGCGCGCAGTCAAATAAGAGACGAGGTAACCCTTCGAGATTTTCTTTGCCCGCACGGAGATTCCGTACTCTTTCAAGGTCAATCCATCCACGTCGCGGCATGGGCAGCCCGCTTCCTCTTCTCGCACAACCATCTTGCGACAACGCTCGGTTCACTCTCCGGAGGAGAGCGCGCACGTGCCCTTTTGGCAAAAAGCATGTCGCAGGAGTGCGATGTCCTTCTCTTTGACGAGCCGACGAACGATCTCGATATCGCCACCCTGGAAAATCTTGAGGAGAGCTTCGAAAGCTTCCCAGGCGCGATCGTGCTCATCACCCATGACCGGTACCTCCTTGAGCGCACCGCAAGCTCGGTGCTCGGACTCAGAAATGGCACCGGAATCATGTACGGCAGCTACGAACAGTGGGAAGCGGCGCGAGGTGAGGAGGAAGCCTCCGGCACCTCCAAGAAAGATACCCCCCAGTCAGCACAGGAGAAGCCAAAACAAGCGACAAAGCTCTCCTACAAGGACGCGCGGGAACTCTCTATGATAGAGGAGATTATAGCGCAGGCGGAGACAAAGCTTTCGGAGATTCAAAGCGCGATAGATTCGGGCGAGAACTCCACCAACGCCAACAAGCTAGCGGAGCTATGCGACGCGCTCATTTCGCAGCAACAGGAGGTTGAGCGCCTCTATGATCGATGGCAACACCTTGAGAGCTTGCAAAAAGCGCTGGTCAAGTAGAAACGGCGCTCCTCAACGAACTCGCCTATAAGAGCGAGTCAGCGACCTTCTTCAGCTCAAGCACCTGACTCGCGGAGTATCCGATATTTGAACTCCACACGATGCGGCCCTCTTTGTTGAGAAGAACAGCATACGCGCTCTGCGGACGTTCATTTCCAAGGGCCTCAATAACCTTCGGAGCGTCCTCATAAACAGTAACGACCGATGCCCAATCAGACTTCGGAATTCCGCTGCGCATCCCGTTATCGATGAATCCTTGCACCATCTGAGGCACCATACCGGCAATCGTTGGCACCTCTACAATCTGTGCCTTCACGTCCGCTTGGAGCGCGCCGAGGATCCACCGATCGATATCGAACTGAGCTTTCTGGGTATATCCCACAAGCACCAAGGTTGTTTTTCCACGATAATGGTCTGGTAAGGTGATCGGCTGTTTATCGAGATTCGTTCCTTGAACCCGAGGGAAGAGCGAATTCTGAACATTAGACGGCGTAGAAACTTTTGTGGTGCACGCGACACAGAGGAGCGAAATGAGAGAGAGGCCGATTACTTTGATGTTCATGTCTCTACTTTCGCAATACTTCCGTCATTGGACAAGAGCGGCGCTCAGCCCTTCGGTCTACTCGGTTAAACAAGCCGGATCAAACTCATATCCGTTATCAAGCCAGCGCACGACCTCGCGACAGAAGGGATCGTCGTTCCGCGGCTCATATCGGGCTCGAAGGTACCGCTTTTGTTCATCATTGAGGGCCTCAAGCCCAACATCGTGAAAGAGCGAAATGTCTTGCGCCAGAAGACCTCCCACCTCCTCCCCACACACCTGCTTAGCGCACACCACGGTTGCCACCTCACGGTCATACCTACCGGAGTCCCCATAATTGAGCGCCAAACTCGCGAGCGGTATCTGCGAAAGCCACGGCTGCTTCATCGGATTAGCGGCATGACCACTCGTTAAAGCGGTCAGATGAGGCCCCCTATTCTCAAAGGCCTTCAGGAAGAGGAACGGAGAGGCGCGCTTGCTGTCATTGACCGGGTAGTTGTCCCACAAGAAGGGCTTCCTCCGCATCCGCTCGGCGATCTCTTTAAGGTGAGGCTCTGGATAGGCCGAGGACATGACCTTCTCACCGGTCCAAAAGAGATCAATCGAGGAATCCAACCCACGCCCCAGATCCTCAAGGTAATCTTTCGGCATCGGTCCGAAGCACCTCTCAATAATCGGATCGTAGCTGTAGTAGGTTGGGCAAAAGATAATTCGAGGAGCTGTCGATACTTCGCGGATATCTCCGAGTATTCGAATCTGCGTCTCCGCTAACGCGGGAACATCTCCTCGCATATCATCGAAAAGGACGCACAAAATATCGAGCGAGAGCGCGTTAAGCACCGTGACCTTCTCCCGCAGGCTCGCGCGCGCTCCCGAATCATAGTCACGATACGCCTCATATGGAGACAATCCGACTCCCCGCTGAACGCCGGACGACTGTAACGTCGAAAACAAAGAAGCGAGCGCCGTGAGCCTCTCCTCTGGAAATGGCTCGCTCCACCGCTTTCGCAAAAACGGCTCATCCTTCGGAGCGTAGATGTAGAATGAGTATCCGTGCGTTCGCAAAAACGAGGCGTAGGCTGTCCTTTCAGCCCACGACCACGAGCGGCCGAAAAACCCCTCTATAACTCCCAGAAATGGAACCGACGCTGGCATATGACAACCCTACGCTAACACAAACCGTATAGCGTAAGTGTACGTCACGTCTAAGAGGTCGTCACGAGGGAAGTATATGCTTTAAGCCTTGGAAACCACCCCCAGCTCATGAGCTAAAGGGCGAACGCCGATAGTTGGCTTTCATGAGAGATCTCGGATAAGCTGCCTTCATGCATTCTCACGTTTCCTTAGCCGCCATCGTTTTCGATATGGACGGCCTCCTCCTCGACAGCGAACGGGTGTCTCAAGAGGTTCTTCTCAAGGCTGCCCGGATCCTCGGCGCCCCACTAACGCCTGAAGCAACTCTTAAGATGGTGGGAAGAAACGCCGAAAGCGGCTACCGTTACCTCACTGAACTCTTCGGAGACGAGAGGACGGTCACACCTTTTCTTGAAAAAGCACACAAACTTTACGAGGCCGAATTTGAAGCGGGCCGAATTCCTCTCAAGACCGGTGTTCTGCAACTCCTCGATACCTTAGATGAGCTTAAGATCCCGCGCGCTATCGCAACATCAACAAGGCGACATATCGCGATTCGAAAATTAACTAAGGTAGCTATCGTTACTCGATTCGATCACATCATCGGAGGTGATGATGTAGTGAACGGTAAGCAGCCCCCGACATCTACCTCAAAGCGTGCTCATATCTCGGCGTCGAGCCCATAAACAGCCTTGCGTGCGAAGATTCCGCGTTTGGCATACAGGCCGCCTTCACCGCTGGCCTACGATCGATCCTTGTCCCAGACCTTCTTACGCCAACGGAAGCGATGAGACAGCACGCGTGGAAGATACTTCCCGATCTGCATGAGGTTGAGAAACTGGTGCGAGAGATGCGGAACGCCACAGACACTCAGGTCTCCCCATAAATTGCCGGGCGAATGTGCCAGGCAAATGTACGGGGGCTACTCTCTTTGCCGGGCGAATGTAGGGGGGCTACTCTCTTTTTTTCATTGAACAGGCTAGTTGCCCCGCCTAATTCAGCAACTCCCCCACGGTTTCCCCGAATAGCCCCTCATGGATAAGAAGATGAAATACCACCCTCACGGCAGCGTGTTGTTTTGCACGTTTAGCCTCGAGGAGGGATTGCTGCTGTTAGCGAACCCACTGTGTCAG
>Ga0078894_10001334_pt1 | contig 18270 bp, 12 predicted proteins | sample LauGreSu1BDMLBSD_2_FD_67506 | JGI IMG/M metagenome (GOLD analysis project Ga0078894, IMG submission 67506) | Freshwater lake microbial communities from Lake Michigan, USA - Su13.BD.MLB.SD (version 4) (version 4) | ecosystem: Environmental > Aquatic > Freshwater > Lake | place: Lake Michigan... | reverse complement strand
TGGTGCTGGTGCTGGTGCTGGTGCTGGTGCTGGTGCTGGTGCTGGTGCTGGTGCTGGTGCTGGTGCTGGTGCTGGGGCTGGTGCTGGTGATGGGGCTTGCACCGACATTAATATCACATTAACATTCGACGCATCATATAATGATACTTTGTTTCCTTCTGTTAATCCTAATCGAGACAACAAAGAAAGAGATGATATATATAAGGTTAACAACCCGGCATGATGATATTGATTAGGAATAGCGTTAAATGTTTGAAATGTGTAATCACGAACAGATACCTTCGAAAATGCGTTGGAGGCAACTGATGTAATCGATTCAGGAAATACCAGCGAAGTTAATGATTGTGTTCCAGCGAAACAATTTTCACCAATCGTTTCAACAGATGGAGGTATTATAATAGATTTAAGACTTATACACCGATAAAACATAGAATTTTCTAATGTTTTTAACTTTATACCTTTTTGAAAAATTACACTTTCTAATTTGATACAAGTTCCAAAACAGCTATTCATTTCAGTTACAGTATTCGGAATGGTTATTGTTCGTAAATTAACACATACTCCAAAAGCCCCCCATCGTATTTTTATTAATGAACTTGGCATTACAATTGACTCTAATTTTTTACATAAAACGAAAGCAGTAGTATCTATCTCGGTTAAAGTATTTGGTAATGTTACTAAAATTAATGACTCACAATAGGCAAACATAGACTCCGGTATTAGTGTCACACCATCAGGAATCCTTATTGAAGATAAACTTGAACAATTCCAAAACATTTTACCATTTTTGTAAAATTGAATAGTATCCGGGAGACGAACTGACGTAAGTTTAGTACAATCACGAAAACAACCTTCATATAACCAAACGTTTGATCTTGATGGAGAATTCGGAAAATAAACATTCGTTAAACTTATACATTCTAGAAAAGAATGTGGGCCATATTGAATAGTTTTGTCTGATAGGGTAATCGTAGTAAGATTATTACAAAACGCAAACCCATATGGATAAATCGCGATGATATTGTCTGGCACCATTATTTTGGTTAATCCAGTAGCATTTGCAAAAGCAGCAATCCAAATAACCGTCGAACTATTATTTGGTATTTTTACCTCTTTTAAGTATGTTGTTTTCATGAATGATAAACAATTTATTCTTGTTACCTGTGACGGAATTTCGTATGTGTCTGATGTTTTTCCAGGAGGATATGCATACAATATTGAACCGTCCTTTGAAAATAAAACACCGTCTATTGAAGAAAAATTCAAGTTTACAGGGTCCACAGTAATCCTTGTCAATTTTGGTAAATTTGAAAATAATAAACCGGTACTTGCTATATATTTATTTATTAATGGATCATTTTGTGTATTGTAATTCGTATTATTTGTATAAAATGGTATATTACACCCTACCATTATTTCTATTGAAATGACTTGATTTTCTTTGTTGTTAAATATCACGGCAATATCTTCTCTTGTTGTAACGGTTGAACTTGTATAATCGGATCCAGTTTTATACACAGATGAACCATCCTCGAATGTTATTTTGAATGTATTATTTAAGTCGTTATTTACAACATCTCCCATTATATACTATATATTATGAAATGAATTATTCTAATAACACATTTCATTATTATTTTTCCATCTACAACAACGACCATGCTCCTTTATTAAAGGGGGCAACGACAACATCGTTGATTTTGTTCTTCATCTCCTGAACACGAGACTCATGAAGCGGATCCAACATTTTCCCCGCTTCGTAGTTTTGAATACTCGACATCAATTTCGACGACGCAGGGTTAATCTCTGGTTTGGTACCGTAACAATTTACACCTACTTTCATACTCGCGTTGCTCATATAGCCTCCGTTGATTCCGGGTCTTCCACAACTATTCTTCTTCGTAGGGTCTGTACTCTTTTGTAACTCTTCCCATGTCGATTTTTGTGTCGGGTATAATATCATCTGGTTATCGGACCAGCCATATGAACACCATTCTGCGCCGGATTTGTGCGCTTCTTCTATTTGGTCGATGTTGGCCAACGTAGCACCATATGCCTCACACAAAGCTTTCGCATTATCATAGTCATAAACATTCGCTGGAATATGGAAAACTTGTTTCCGCATTTTGAGAGACGGCCCTGTTCCTAAATCACCACTACCACCGCCTCCGCCAACAGCATCCGGTTCAGCTGGCAGAGTTTGAGAGATTACGATTTCCGGCTTCGTAGAAAGAAGATTCGATATTTCGGTCGTAATGTTTGTATTAAAGAAATACTGAAACCCATTCACAACGACAACCACGATAAAAATCGCCCATAAAAATATTTCAATAATGGATACGTTGGCAAATAGTGTGGCTTCTTGGGTATCATTCGTGGAATTACCACCGGCTAAGGCATTCGTGACAAAATATATCATGAAAATAGTTACACATATTAAAATAATAACCCGCATGTCAATGTATTTATCAATATTACCGTCGATCCAATCGAAAATGCTACTTACTTCATGAAGTCCCGCACGCATAGCGTCACTCGATACACTAGCCGGATCGGACGATCTTTTTGCGGGTGCTGGTGCTTGTGCCGGATTTTGTGTATTTTTTGATGGTTGTTGATTCGACATGAAAATAATATATCACTATATATTGTTGGTATAATAATGTATTCTACTATGTTTTATTCTGTTGTTTTCGATAAAATAAACAGTATGGTAAGTTACTTGTAATCGTATCATTCGTAAATTCCACCTTTTTCACGTTTTCATCGTTAAACATATACCATGTATTATCGGCGGTGCATATGGTTGCGGTATAGTGACCATTTTTACTAAAATTCCCATGATGGTTACATACCGCGTACAGGTCATATACATAGCTTTCACGTTTATATCCATTCACAAATGAAGTTAAATTCAGATTTTTTAATGGAATCTCAACCGGTATTGTGACCTTTTCAGCCCCACGTTCTGTAAATTGAACACGCTTCAAATCAACAATCATAATATTTGGAAGACTCCAATACATCATTCCTCGTTTGACATTTTGATACTGCTTTGTTTCGTCGTTGAACCATGCGTTGTCACCTTCCATCACTTCTCCTTGACAATAATGACTAAAACAGTCAAATAATGTCGGAATACGTGTTTTTCCAGTATCAGGGTTTTCAACGATGGGTATCGAGAGCGATATAATCGAAAACGGCTCAGGAGATATACTTAATACTTTTGATGCGTCATGAAGATCCGTAATCACCGACATTTGTATTCCATAAAATAGGTTTAACATCTCAGAGTAGTTTTTAGAATACATCTGACGCATCATCTCATAACATTTGCGCCCAATTACGTCCTTATCATTATTTACACTTCCGGTTATTGTCATATTCACTTCTCTCGAAAGAGCAATATGAAACGCGTCCAACATGAAGACGAGAAACTCTTGAACATCGTTTTGTGAGTATTGTGTGAAAATTTCTTGATTTTTTAAACGCGCGATCTGTTTCATCGTGGCAATAAACCCGCCCGGTGAAACGATACAATTCTCGCTCCACATAAGGGTTCTAAGTTTATCCCATTCGCTCAATAACACCGAGTCGGGTTTATTTGTAAGATGTTTCTTGTATTTTTCGTCGTTTAAAAATCGGTTTAATTCGTATGTATGGGATAATGCTTGTAGACACGAATTCACGAAACACGTATTTCCCATATTCATAAGTCCGGTGATACCCCTATTTACAAAATCGGGAAATCGTTGGCTCATGGAATGAAATCAAGTATAAAAACGACCTTTATAAAGTAATAAAAAAATATGTTTAAGTGGCATTTATTCATTCATATTCACGCGATAGAAACCGATATAGAAAGTAAATCAAGTATATATTTATTTATAGTATGAATGATTGGGATGCGTCAAACAATTCGATAAACCGGCGATACGACCGTGGGCGCGTTTATGTAACAGACGAACGACATGTTGAAACTGGCGATGGTGTGGTTGATCGAGACCAACACGAGAGATTTTACTTGAACCAGTATTATAATGCGGTGGAAGATGAACAGTTATATATGGATGAATACACTTCTCTGCTTCAACGATATAATGACTTTATTGTGAATTCAAATACTCTTTTTACACGGATGGAGATGACATTACGCGAGAATATAACAAGAGCAGTTACCCGACAAACATTTTATTATCGTCAATCCGACTATACGTATCAACGAGAGATACGCAGAGCATTAGAGTATGGTCGGAATCCGGCAGTTCCTGCAGTTCCGGCAGTTCCGGCAGTTCCGGCACCGCAATCAGCTCCTGCTGTTAGTACTACTTCTTCCACACCATTACAACCAAGTCATAGTCCAGTTCAACGCTTCGGGGATGTCTTGCCGCGCTTAGTATCTCGTTATATTGATACCGAAAATTCACGTCAACAAAGACAGAACATATTCTCGATGCTTTATACTTTTCCGATTGATTTAGCCGCAGGCGCAAGAGGCGCACATGCCGAATCAAGCACGATCGGTCCTCCAACTAATGAACAAATCAATCGCGCAACATTAAATACCACATTTTCTAATATTTTGTCTCCGGTAAACGCGACATGTCCAATTTCACGTGATGAATTCAACGACGAAAGTGAAATAACGATGATACGCGGATGTAACCACATCTTTAATCGGGTATGTTTGAGAGAATGGTTTGTAAATCATCCCACATGCCCTATGTGTCGAGGTGACATTCGTCAATATCAACCTCCGTCAAGTCAGGAGCCATTATCACCACAATCGGAATCGATTCGCCGAGAGAATACGAATATTCCTAGAAATATTTCAATCGATAGCGCAGATAGAGACCATGTTACGTTTTCTTATGATTTACCTTCACATATGAATAACGAAGAGATGTATCGCAATCTTATAAATACGGTAACGAATATGATTACAACCAGTCAAGAGAATCAGAATAGTAATAATAGTAATAATAATGACGATGATGACATTATGGAAGTGGATTGATTATATCGCGTTTTCCACCGAACCAATTCGTAATCGCACGATTCCCTTTATTCAGATTATCAGCCTTCACCAAGAACTCATCAAATAACAGAGATTTAACCTCCTTATGCCTCATCTCTGTTATTTTCTTTTCCCGTTTTACCGGGTCGTCGATCGTTGATGCGACTGTTTCGATTGCGTCCAAGAACCGCCCTTTTTTCTTTTGAAATGCCGGCAACTGCTCTAATACAAGCGCGAATAATTGTTGAACCGGTTTCATGATTTGATTTGTTATATAGAATGAATAATTCAACCGAAGCTTCTTGGCGTGAATATAATCGGGGTGTTCTATCTTGTCGCCTTGAAGCGCCCCCTTCGCGTCATTATGAATATACGCATATGGGATACGGTCGCCTGTATTCGGTTTATTGCCTGGATCGCGCACACCCATCCTGTCGGCTAGAACCTTATGTGCGATTTGCTGCGGATTCTTATAATCGGAACGCAGCGATTTTGTAATGATGAGTTTCTCGATCGGGCATTTCTGGTCAATCATATATTGAAGCTTATCACGTAGAAATGCGATGGCGCGATCCACGTTTTGCTCCTTCATCAGAATATCGATGATACCGCCATAAATTTCCTTCACGATCGGCGCATTATCACGACGTTTCAGGACAATACCCATACTCTTCAATTTGCCCTTATTCGGATTCTGCTCATAATAGACACCGACATACCCTTTTTTGCGAAGAAGTGCGAAGGGGCAAATCGTTTTTTCATACACCCATCCGTGAGGTGCCTTCAAGAACTTGGAGGAATAATCACCCACTTGCTTCGCGAGCTCGATCGTGATTTCAATCGCGTCTTTGCCGCGGATCGGGACACCTTCTGGTGTAGCAAGATTGAATGTGAAGAATACACTGTCCGTATCCCCATAAATATATTCCGCCTTCGAATGGACGATCGGGTATGTAGGATGCGATGTCGGCAGCATGATATCGCCATATGCTTCTTCGACCACACGACGCGCATAAGTAAGGAGTTTGCGTCCAGTTGCGGTTGTTGAAGCGGCAACATCCACCTCGTAGAATGTACTCGTCTTCGCACCACACTGTCCGTATAATGAATTCGCAGTCACCTTATAACCAAGCTGGCGTTTATCCAGAATATTCGCCATAAACGCATCTGTCTGTTTTTCCGCAAGTTTACGTGTCGTTTTACGCGCCAGCAGGAGCTCTTCTAGAATCGCTGGCATGATTCCCTTCTCACCTTCCGGAAATTGCGCAAATCGACACACCTTTGTTCCACATTTCACTTTTATAGCAGCAGCAGCCGTCTTCGTAGCAGATTTCGGGCGCGTCCATCGATAGGTGTCATACGTAATATCAACATATTTATATCCCGGCAAGTTGTCGTAGCATTGCTCCCCCGTTTCACGAATGAGGTTGCCATCGTTGTCGTATTCCTTTGTCCATACTTTACTATCATGCGACAGATTCTCGCTAATCATCGATGACGGATACAGCGACGAATAATCATTACATGCGACTGGATTATCGAGGTAAAGTCCGCATTTGGGTGGCAACACAATCGCGCCTTCATATCCGGACTCGCTTCTGTCTTTGTCGATCACCGGCATCAACGTGTTTTTCTCGCGACACTTCATCGCCACATAACTCGTGAGTTTAATACCTTGACCGCGCATTACGAGGAAACTGATTGGCACGCTACAAATCTTCGCCATCTCAGTGTATCCCGTAATAATATCGATCTTATTCATCAAGTGATGGACCAGGTTACAATCCTGAATACAGTATTTCGCAATAACTGCGCGTTGTTTCGGGCCTTCATTCGTCATTCGAAATATATCTTGCGGCGAGACATCGTCTTTTGCGAGACCCCAGCGCACCATCATTTTCATGTCCGGTGTTGCCGAACCTTCAACGATAAAGCCACCGCCACCGCCGCCTTCACTTGGTGCCGGTATCGCGACGACCTTGAATTTATGCCCGTCTTTATAAAGGTCGGTTGAATGATTCGTTTGTTCGAATTTCACGAAATTTCCTACTTCAAGACCGAGGAGATTCCCAGATATCACGCGGGTTGTGTCTGTCGTTTGGTCATATTCTACACTTTTGACAGAGTCGCCGATGAAATAGCTTGACACATCGTCTAACTTATACGACGAGAGGTTGAAATCGCGACGCAAGTAATTATACACATCAACTTGAAGTCGACCGGTCATCTTGATATAATGAAGATCATATTGACCACTCGCAAGGGCGATCTTGGTTTGCTCGATCGCGACATTATCCGCTGTGATTTCGGTGTTCGGGTTTATGAATCCGCTGCCGCTGCCGCCGCCGCTACCACCCCCTGCGTTGGCACACAACTCGTCACAGTTGCGGGACAGTTTCAGGAATTCTTCATAGCATCCTGTCTCTACTGCGCGCCGAAACATGAACTGGTAATCAAACCCGAAAATATTATAACCGATAATAATATCAGGATTCTCCTTTTGAATCAGGCGTGTCCAAGCAACAAGCACATCAGCTTCCGTCGTATAAGTTTCGATCTCAGAATTTGGTACTTCTTTGTCGAGTTTGTCACATGTATCGAGAACGATACAGTTATTCAGGTAAGGGCGGTTGGCGTTTTGACCATATTTCACGAACGTGGAACCGATGAACGTTACCTTATCGCCTTCTACTTTGGGGAAGATGGAACCGAGTGTATCACTTACGATTTTGATCTTCTCTTCACGAGTGTGTTTGGGATTGTTGATTAATGTGACGAGTTTCACGGATAGGTCGGCCGTGACGGGTGCGCCTAGTGACCTTGATGTGAATACGGGATCATGGTCATTCTCACATTTATTATCATCGTCGTCGCTTTCGCTATCGCCATCGCTATCGGACCCATTCGCCTTCGCCTCCGCCGCTTTCGCGGCTTCTTGCTTCGCCGTGGCCGCCATTTGAAGGAAGATTTGTTCAATCGTGTTCTCTTGTGCGACGACTTCCTGCTTAATTAAATGCCGCAACTCCTTCGATAACACAAGCCGACATAATCTCGCCATATCTGCCTCTTTCGGGCGTCGTTTCGGGTAGATCGTTTCAATACCTGGATATGCTGATCGGCCTTGGTATGAATACAGAAACGCTGTATAAATCATATGCGTCAATTCATCGTCGGTGATGTATTCGTCGCTAACCGCAGCATGCACGGCTTTCTTCGCAAATATCGCATCCACAATATTCGTCGCCAGCTTCTTGTATGATTTGACAGGAATCGGAAAGTCGCCATGACTGCTACTAGCTTCAATATCAAAACTACATATTTTGTAGGGAACTACGGTCTCTTTTTCATTTTGCGGGATGATGTCTTCAAATGACAAGCGGTATTCATATTGGCATGTCGTCGTAAATTTCTCGATGAGGCGCGTCTTCTTCGTGGAGAATGTCACCCAACCGGATGGACTGATTTTTTGAATATGGAAGAAACGCAGGATGGGCGGAATATTCGCTTCGTAGATATACGTCTTGGTCTTGGTCTTCGTCTTTGGGTCTTCGAACATATAACCGTCAGGTTTAAGAATCCGCGTCTTCCCATCACGCGGCGTAAATATATCGCAATACCACAGGTTCTTCACGCGATTCATCACCGTCGTATTTTTGAATACGAGCAGGACAAACTTGTGATTCTTCCCCCCATCAAAACCGTAGAGCTTGCGCTTTTCCACGATCTCGCATTTTTCGGTGAGGATGCTGTTTTCGTAATAACGGCTCTTTATGTTCTTTTTGATGTCGCGGATGAACGCAGATTTCGTGGCGTTGGTCCAGTGGTCGGCAACCTTCACATAGAAGAAGGGATGGTAATCATCTACGAAAATAGAACAGGTTTCTCCTTGCTCGTTGATGCCGAACATCTGGATACGGAATTCGTTGGCATCGATCATGGGGCGTCCTTTTCCACCGCCGCCACCGCCGCCGCCACTACCAGAACCGGATGAAGCCACCGAACTATTATCATCTGCGCTATTTTCTGACGCGGAGGAGTGTGTATTTGTATCAGGAATACAATCATATACGTTGAAGTCGATGAGACGGAATGACATGTCGTTGACAACTGCTGGTGGCGCGGTCACGGCAGCGGTCGTGGTCGCTGGTATGGGTTTCTTGATAATCTTGAATTTTCTCATTTATGTGTGTCGTGTCTGTGTTTAACCTTACCTCTTTTCTTTTATTTCAATTTTATACTGGGGTTGTATGATTGTATAAAATTGAAGAATACTTACTTGGTTTCTTTACATTCAAACGAACGAACGAACGTGAATACGCATCTTGCCGCTATTATGAACGCCAACGTCGCCTACAACCACAACGCGTCACCTTTCTATGTTTGGATCGCATTTATGATTTACAACTTGTTTCAAACAAATATCGGACTTTATACACTACTTCATTCGATTGTTTCGATTGATTACCGACTACTACTTATTGCGATGAATTTTGTCGGTTTATACGTCTTTCTTCGACACGCACGGTTTGACTTCACAATTCGTGTGCGGATGAATGATGACGAATAGGAGTATGGAAATGTGTTCCTGGTTTATTCCTTGAAATGAACCTTTTTCTTTCCGTTGGCACCCCCCGCCGATGCCGCCGAATTCTGCTGGTAACGCGTAGGGTCGGTCAAAATCGCCATCGCGCCAATAATAGAAATAACGAAGTAAGCGGTGATTAGCCAGGACACCCACTGATACTTGTCACATGTCTTATTCGCCAACCAGACGAAGAATAAAGAAATGATTAGATTTGTAAATATAATCGCGAACTGAAAACCTACTAAATAAATATCAAGAATATTGATAATAACCACGAGGGTCAAAATAACCGAAGCAAGGGGGCAAACTGCGGCGTTGGATTGCATTTTTCTTTATATTATAGCATCATAAAATATTATTGTTGGCGTAAATATGCTGGGACTTGTGCGGCGGGGGCGGCGACCGGTGTCGGCATTCGAGAACGCACACTTCGTTTACGTCGTCGGCGCATTTCTTTATGAAATCGTTTTAATGTATTACGATGAATTTCCTTAAACTTAATATTGGCTCTTTTTGTAATACCGCGAAGCGTACTTTTCGAACTACCACGTTTTACTAATCCAAAATCCGGATGCGATACGACCCATTTCAACATCTTAGGAAAAATGCGTTCATCGGAGTATTCTAGGCTGCGCATTCCTTTGTTTATATACACAATCAAAGGCACTCCCTGAATATCCTTAGGTATGTATTTCAGTTTTTGAATGACGGGGTCTGATGGCTCTAAATTCACCGCGCGAATATTCGCGATTGTAAGAACACACCCCGGTTTTTTACATTGGTAGTTTTTTTTCAGTTCATGGATGAGACGCTTCCAATCGGATTTCATATGTTGACAGTGGCCGCACCAATCCGCATATATTTTCACGAGCAGGCCGTGTGTATCTGGATGGTCGTGTGCGTGTTTTGCGGCGGCGTTGAACTTTTCAAAATTATCGATTTCGTCATTTACTTCGATAAATTGTAACATTCGAATAATCGGTGTTTCTTGTATATTGTTGATATAATATTATTTATTGGATAATTTATCGTCGTAGTATATAAATAACAACCAATATGCTTAGCCATATATTTAAATATATTGAAGATAATTCTTCGAAGGTAGTGAAAGAACTCGACGTTATTAAGGTAGTTAGCAAATTACAAAGTGTTTTGCCTGCCGTTATTGTCATATTATTTTTAATTGGTGCGTATGTTACATATAAAACACCCACCAAGGCATCTCTTCCGGAGGGATACGTGAATATTGAACCTGACGCACAACAAGCGCAAAAGTTGCGTAATACGGCCAGCACCGCTGCCGAGACCAAACTACCGATGACAGTCAGAAAAGAAGGCACCGAAGGCTTTGATACTGCCGCCGCACAATCCGTCGCTGATAACGCAATACAAACAAACCGATGCCCGAATATCCTCGTTCAGCACGGAAGCGAAATCTTTCTCTATAATTCGAAAGTTGAAAAGGTCCCTGGCGTAAATCCGATCCGATTCAAAAGTTTAGAAGATTATTCTGAATTTACCGAATGGCTGAAAGGACGCGGTATTCGATGCCCCGTCCTTTTCTTACAGTATTCATACAACGCACAAGGCGAAGCCGTTTATAAGTTTCGCCCTTCCCCCGCAGATTTACAGGGCGGTCTCTCGGCGAATGTGCCTTACTCTCCTGCACCTGCCGCACTCGTCCAGATGATGGATGCCTCGCGCGATAATCCCCCTTTTAACAATCAGATGTATGACGGTTTCGATCCGCTTAACTTTAATATGGGCGATTATACTGCTCATGATGCCGCATTTCGCGCGAAGGAACTATCGATGACATATAGCGATAACCCGATGGACTCGAACTGGGGTGGGAAGCAGTTTTCTGAGTCTGTGGTGGCGTCAGGTGCTTATGTTGACAGGACACGACCTGACGCAGCGAGATCTGATACATCAGCACTGGTGCCGATGCGTGTTCCTGCGGCAGATGAGAAATACCGGAGCGCTAGATATGCGGGTGATGCGGTGACACGGGGTCGTGGCGCGGATGTTGAATTAGGGAAGGCACGGCGGCCTGCTGCGTAATCCCGCAAAGCGTATAAAACTAATTTATGTATTTATGTATTATTATATAATTACATACCCTGATGACAAGCGCGATGACAACGATGCCACACCCCGAAGAAATCGAATGCTTTCGGATGCCGATGCCCGATGGGCGGTTTTCGCCAGACAAGCGTTATGAATATACGTATGCGACACGGAAGTCATGGGAATATATCCCTCTGCTACGACGGAAGGATTGGCGGTATTTTACTACGAAGGGATTTACGTATGCGGGTAGATGGATACGCAGCGAACGACGCGGGTGGGGTGACGGTGCTGATTGCTGGGAGGTGTTTGAGGATGACCTGTTGGGGAATACAAATGAACGTGTCGAGAGAATTGTAATGTGGGATTATGATGCGACATTATGTTGGTTCATCTCTCCTACGTAATTGCGCTTCACTCCGTTACGCTCCATTACTCTCTCGTTCGGGCTTCGCTTAATGAAACCTACGTCTGAATTTGCGAGTAATACCGAACGACGTAGGACTGAGGAACACAATAGCGAAAGACCTCGAACGATGGAGTTATGGAGCGAAACGGAGTGAGGCGCAATAGCGAAGGAGAGATGAACTACTTCGTGTCTATGTATCGCGCACAATCTTCCAGCGTAAGCTTGAATTTGTTCATGGTGTTCAACTCGTTCATGTGTCGAACGATGTCCTCCATTTTGCCTTCGCCATGGACTTCCCGAGAGACGTTTTTGAGAGAATTCACGATCTTCGCATTCACCCACTCATCCATATTTTCGATGATTTTGTTGTAATGGTTGTAATGCGAGTCCATATTCAGGGATTTCTGGGTCATCGTAGTAAGCTCTTCCTGGCGCTTGGCGATAGTGATGATGTCGCCGTCGTTTTCGTCGTCGAGGGGGTCATTCGATTTGGATTTTCGATTGGCGAGACCTTCGATCATCCCTAGCTGATTACGGAAAATATACTGGATGGCGACGAGCGCGAGGATAAGGAATATGCCTAAAACTACGTATTTGGCGAGGGTGTCTGTGTTGTCGGCGGAGGAGGAGGGGAGGATGGCGTTCATTGTGTCTGAGGTAGGGGATTAGATATTTGGATGGAATAGAATGGAACGGAATAATAATGTAATATACTGAATTAGTATTAGATTATTTTATTTGCGATGACGACGACTTTTGCTGCGTTTTACTGTGCGATTGTGCTTGCGATATGATTTGCGATGTTTAATAGTCGCACGTTTGCTGGATTTAGCGGAACGTTTGTGCTTGTTTGTATATTGGGTGCGACGGTGGTTGCGGTGGAGTTTGCGACGGGTGCGGGCGGTTGAACCGCCATATCTAGCCGAACTTCCTTTACGTTGCTGGTTCGGATCAAACAAATTTTGTGCCGCTTGTTTTAAATGATCAAAAAACGATGCTCGTTCAAGTTGCGGCAAACCAACACTCACTGCTGAACCTTGACTATCCGGATCATCATTCATTTTTGTATGTTGTGGAGTCGCAGCGCCACCGGGGTATGTGCCTGCGGTGGATTGAGTCGCAGAGCCGCCGGGTGAATGATACCCAAAGCCGCCGAAGCCGAAGCCAGGGCCGGATGATTGAGTCGCAAAGCCGCGGGGGCCAGGGCCGGTGTCAAGCACGGGATTGACTTCTCTGCCTGAGGATACAGACATCGAGGCTGCCGCATGTTTTGCCTCCTGAATTTGTTCCTCGGTATAATTTGACGGGTCTATTGAACTTGATATTGTATATGTTTTTTCAAGTAATAGTTCTATATCTTTGGTTATTTGTAAGCTTTTCCCATAACTATCGGGAATCATATCCATAATTACTTCATATAAAAAGATATGCAACATTAATAATATTAATATTCGGATATCATCACCAATAATATTATCTGGATTCGAGATATCTTCTCCATACAAGAGATAATTTGTTATCCTAATCGCAGCTGGATTAGGAGGAGGAGGAGGAGGAGGAATAGGAGGAGGAGGAATAGGAGGAGGAGGATAATAGTATTGTCTAAACTGAGTATATAACTCATTTATTTGACCTGGAATATCTATATCAACCCACGTAAGTGGTTTAGGATTATCTCGCGCACCCGATAACAGCTGATAAGCACCCATCAAATAAGCTTCTAATGTAGTACTATTTCGGGAACAATAATCATTAATACTTGCATACAAACACACTAACATTTCAATATCGGACATTTCTAGCACAGTTTTCTCAACTATTGTCAAAGATATTCCCGTGTTTAATCCGAGAACAAGTTCATTTCGGGTTTTCCAATAATTCTCTTTATCTTGTTCAGATGTATCATTTCGTAACATGTCATTCATGAAATTTTCTTTATCTAATCTGGCTTGTTGCCCGTTACGTTCTAAAATTAACATAGTTAACAAATCTGAATTTACTGCTGGTTTTGCCGCCGATGCTGTTGATGCTACTACCGCCTGTGGTCGTTGTGTATATTGTGCGTTATGATCAGGAGAAGCAGAAGGTGTGGACGGACTCATCTTCGAGATAATATCATTTAGTTTGGTTATTTTATTTTCTCTCTGTAATGTCAATCCTGTCAACAAATGTCGTAATACAGATGGATCGAGTTGTGTTTGAATTATACCATTTAATACATCTGTTTTTGAGCGGTGTTTTTCAACGAAAACATTCATGTTTGCGTCGTCATTCAAATTTACTTCAAGTGCTTCGTTAATTATATCATCTGTTAGGTCACCTCCTGTTTGGATTATTTTTTTGCGCCTTCTACCTCCTTGTTGATTACCAACAATAGCTGCATTTAATCGTGTATCTCTTGCAGGTGGTGCGCGGGCTCTCCAAGCAATAACAAGAGCATTAGGAATAATCACATTATTTAATATATAAAGAGTTAAATTGCCTGATTGTGCAAATTTGCTACGTTCTTGTGCGGTGCTTACACATTTATTGTTTACGTCATTTAAAATATAATTATTTAGTGTTGCTAAAAAATCAAAATATAAATTGGAATCAGCTGGTTTGGACATCGAAACTGATACTTTTGATGCTACATCAGTCGCAATATCTTGATAATACTTTACATCCGGATGAACTTGGAAATATTTACCGATAATGGGACTTTTAAGTGTATCCTTAACATCTGGGTCAGTAAACTCGTGATCAAGCGCAGTATCAAAATCTTGAAATTTACTAAAAGTGGCTAAAAAGATATCAATAACTACTTTTAAAACCGCCAAATTGGTAATAATAATTGCCAGAGCAAATTTAGCAAGTAGTTCAATAAATAACGGTGTAGGGCCGAATTGTATCGCGCCTTTAATAGATGAAACGCATTTAGTTACTATATCTAATCTATCTTTTTTAACTCTTACAATATCTTTAATTTCTGTATAACAATTATTAGGAAATGGTTCATACTGAACATCGGGTGTATCTGGCTTTTTATACCTTACAGATGAAATACCACAGAACATCACCGCTGAAAGCATTTTGTCTTGACTACTCAAAAACTTCATCGAATTTTCAAATTCCGCTTTTACTTTTTTTTCTAATAAATCTAGATTTCTCGCTTTAACTTCTGTGGTTGACAAATCCTTCTTGTACGGTTCATATACATATACGGCACCATCTCCACTTCCAGTATAGGTACAAGGTATTTTTAAACACATACATGTATAATATACTACACGATCGCATGTAACCACCATTATTTCCTTCATTACCTCTTTAAAACATGCTTCCCATGATAGCCCAGCTGTATTATTATAATATCGATGTGTCGCAAGTTGTATGGCATAATACAAAATCGCATACATTTGGTCGCAATCTCCATTTTCTTTACCAATCGTACACGCTAATGCTAATTTTCTATTTAAGGGATTTTGGGAAAATACCTTCCCATTTGCGGTATTTCCTAATAAAATACTATTAAAACCATTAAAACGTTGTTGTGATGTCAGCTCCCACCTATCAACACATTCACCAGGCACAGTAGAATATACAGGACCGGAAAATGTTTGAGTTTCGCCTTGACACCTTATATTTAATGTAACATGAGTAGCATCAGTCGGAACGAAATGCCCTTCCGTCTCATTTAATTGTAAATTTCTGATTTCTCTTTCGTTACACCAATCTTGAACTAGCTCAATAGTTAGGTTACGGTTAGCTACTGATAATCCATACACCGTATTAAACCATCTTTGTCCCAGAACACGTCGCATCGATGAAACCAACGCCGATTGACAAGGTGATGCTGGGTCCATGATTGTTGCGTGTGTTTGAAAATGTAAAGCAAATTCCTTTGCTATAATTTTTATTAAACTATCCAGACCGTTCCAATCCCCCCCATTTTGAACAAAAGCATTACATGCTCTCCAAAGTCCCTTTTCAAATACTGTAAATGATGAGAACTTTGATAAAGATCCTGTTTCAAGAAATAATAGTCGTGCCATGAATAAAGCCATTTTATATAAACCATCAACTGAACGTTCGTGATAGGCTGGTTTTGGATGACGTGTAATGAATCCGTTTTCGCGCTCAATATTTTTTAACTCCTCAATAAGACCATCAATCGTTTTACCTTTAATTATATCAACATCGAAGCCGAGTTCTATGAGTATTTTCATCATATCTGATTTACTTACACCGCCTGCCGCAGCATCTTTCAATATATCAAGTATTAGACGTATCGCTCTTTTAATCATATCAACATGTTCAAGGTTCGTTGGGACTTTTACTTCTGGTGGGGCTTTGTCTGTGATGGTGATGGCTTGGCCGTTACTATCAATACAAGTTACATCGAAATGAAGAAAAGTAGTGTACCCCCCCCCCCGCTCCGGAGGGTTCGGGTGACGTCGTTCGTCAGTAAATTCGACACTGTATTTTACAGGTTGCCCTCTATGTATAAATCTTAAATTGCCCATCATTATGCCATTATCACTCGTTGGCGTTGGACAGGGTCGCGTGTAGTTGAACGATTTGAAGGTTCTGTTAGAAACTTTACTTGTATCTGCTGATACTACTCCTGATAGTGCTGCTGCTACTGCTCTTGCTCTTACTCCTTCTACTGGTCTTGCTAATAGTGCCATTCCTCTTCCCACCACATTTGGTGGTGGTGGTGAATGTGCTAAATTCGGCAGCTTAGCTGGTGGTGATCTATCTTCTCGTTTGCCCGCCATCTATACTCTTATTTACAACACCTCCTTCTTACACTATCATCCCAAAAAAAAACACACCTTTTCAACGGTCAGCTTCCCTATCCTCCGTTTTCCATCCACCGTCACGTCCTTAAAACACTCCGAAACGTGCTTGTATTTGTTCTTATTCATCGGTTCTATACTCTCGGACATCAACCCGGTCAGAGACGGCGCCCCCGACAACTCCTCCGGCGACAGACTCTCTTCGTAATCGTCGATTTTCCGGTTTAAATCGCCTAAAAACTCGTAAATAGAACCGCCGTATTTCGCCAGAATCGCCGCCGCCATCTTCGCGCTAACCCCCGGCACCTGTGCCAGCATAATCTCCCCTATATTATCTCGTGTGATGTAATCCCGCTTTTCCTTTTTCGTCGAGACCTCGCTATATGCCTGTGCCGCGGCGGCTGTCGTCGTCGTATCATCGTCATACGCTGGTCTCGTGCCGTCGGCGCTCTCTTTCGCGACTTTGTCCGCAAAATTCAGTATCAACTCCGCTGTTTCGCCTAAATTCATCGTGCGTATGACCGAAAATCCCTTATAATATAACAACGACACCATTGCGCTTTGAAGCGCCGTCTTTGTAATCCGACTATGTCTCTCGTCATATCGTGAGAGGTCGCCTTCGATAATATACACGATATTGTGGGTGTGAAATCCGGAGGCTGCGGCGGTCTCGATGAGACGGAAAGACTGTTCTTTATACCGTCCGTCTCGAATACTTGCTGCGAGATCGTTGAGGGTCTTTCTCTCGAAGATGACGATGTCCCGTCCCAGTCCTTGTCCATGTGTGGGGTCATGAAGAATAATATCACCGATAGGCAATCTCTCAGATTTGATTTCGTGGTGTTCTAGAGATTTCGATACGGTCGGTCTTGTCTTTGGTCCTCTTGTTTTTTGTACCGGTAGCGCTTTATTTTTCGGAAATGGCACCTTCATCGTCATTCCATCGCCGAGGTCCATTATATAATAGTCTGGTTCTGGTGCGGGTTCTGGTGCGGGTGCGGGTGCAGGATCAGGAGTGGGTGCAGCGGTAGCAGTAGCCGGTTTCATAATATCCATTAACTCTTTCTCTCGACAATCGATTTTGATAATCATATTCGCGCGTCGATGTGTGGATGCGTATGTATGTAATATGATTATCAATATATGGTCATACGAATTATGCCTTATGTTCTTTTCCAGAATAAATCTGATTCACTTGATTCGTCACACGAATAAATGTCGTACATTTCGGTATATCTTTCACACGTTTTGCGCCAATATACGTGCATGTTGAACGGATACCGCCAAGGATATCAAGTATTGTGCTTTCGACGGACCCGCGATATGGTATGCGGACCGTTTTCCCCTCTGCCGACCTGTGCGACGCAACACCGCCATGATACTGCTCCATCGCGGTCGAACTCGACAT
>Ga0078894_10001332_pt1 | contig 18272 bp, 25 predicted proteins | sample LauGreSu1BDMLBSD_2_FD_67506 | JGI IMG/M metagenome (GOLD analysis project Ga0078894, IMG submission 67506) | Freshwater lake microbial communities from Lake Michigan, USA - Su13.BD.MLB.SD (version 4) (version 4) | ecosystem: Environmental > Aquatic > Freshwater > Lake | place: Lake Michigan... | reverse complement strand
TTTAAAAATATTTATAAAATGAGATTAATAAGAACATATTCTGATCAACTTAACGATCTAAAAAAACTCAGATTGAATGAGAAATCATTATCAGAAGAAAAGAGAAATACCATAAAACGTTTTCGTGATGCCGGTGATTATAAGTCCCTATTATCCGAATTTAGTACAATGATAGATGATATTAAAAATGTTGCACCAAACATACATTATGATAATATAAACTATGATGAAAAATCAATAGATGATATAGACATATTATACGACAATGATTTATATATTATGATCACCGATCTCAAAAGAGAAGTTGTAGGAAATAGAAATAAAAAATTAGAATTTGATTTATTTGGTTCAGACTATAATATAAGGGAGATATTTCTAAATATTTCATTAGATGAAAAACGTCTAAATAAAATAGATGTGAACAACTCTCTACCACCATTCTTAAGAAATTGTGGCCTAGGTGTAAAAATATATAAGAAAATAATAAAGGATTTCGATTATATATCCTCATTCAACTCAAATAAAGCATCTATATGGAGTAGTATGGTCTTCAAATCACTTACAAGTGATACCGAATTATTCACATTCACAAATGATGATAATATAATAATTTTCTGGAATGAATATCCATACGATGATATTATTAATAAATTGAAAAAATTCTATAAAATACCAGGTGATATGGTATTTGATGATGATTTTCTAAACAGATACAACATAAACGAAGAAGTATTTAGAGAAATGTTAAAATAAAAAAAACCGCCCATTCCGGTGGTTTTTTTCATATACCAATACTATTCAATGCAATTTCCCTCAATGAAGTCTCTATTACACTTCCGTCTACGAGCAGTGTCTCGCCGTGTACACGACGGAATTGACTATCGACGTACCAACCTAAGTTGTGTGGATTTACGTAGAACGTAAGGTGCTGCACGTCCTCAACGATGATCCTCTCAGCATCAATCGTAGGACACGCGGGCTTGACTCCTTTGTCGGTAAGGAATTTGTCTATGGTATTGGCGAGTCTTAATATACTCTCCTTTTGTTCCTCATTATACATAATCAGATGGTGTTAGAAGTGATTTCAACCGTTACTTTGATAGTTACATTCTGACCAGTGCATTCCTGTAACATCTTATCAACGAAGTCTATTGGTGCCTCAATGACCACAGACCTAATTCCATTCTCACCGTCGTCCTTGGCAGGGTATTCGACGACACAATTGTCTTTCATCTCTTTAACAACACCAGAGTATTCTTTCTGTTTGTATGATAATAATGTTCCTTTGGTTGCCATATCGTTTATTTTAGAATACGAATATAGCAAAACATTTAATTCTCACCAAACCCAGTTATGTTTCCAATGGTATTTTTATTATTCGGCACGTCCTCGAATAGCGAGTCAATCAACTTATTCCTACGACCATCCTTTCCCAACCAGGCCTCCTCGGGTATATAAGAGCCAATCTTTCTTTTGTCGATTGTTACACGTCCTCCACGTTTTTCGATCCACTCTCCATAAACAGGTATTTCAAAATCATTGTCGTAGTAATCTGGTTCCCAATATGATACATCTTCATTATACCAATAGTAGTCATAGTAATGAATACCATCACCGAACTCGAGAAAGTAACAGATGTTAGTGTGCCCGACAATCCTCTTCGGTGTCAATCCAGACTCATTCCTGTTCAGTTTTTTATACTTCTTTAAGGACATAAACATTTCATTATCTCGACGTGTGATATTTTCTCACTTCCGTCGTTTGCAGAGAACAACATAAATGGTGTTTTGAAATGAACACCATATGTATCTGTATCATCGATGTGTAGGTCTATTGAATTCCTCTTGCAATAATCGGCCTTTACCATATCCCATTTTTCAGGATCGAATTTCTTCTGAACCGTCCCATCTGGAAACTGTATAACACCAACTTGTTGCTCATCAATAGATTCCATATAATCATACACCGAGAAGAAATGTGTCCAAGCAACACCAAAGGCTTTGACCTTCTCTTTCATATCTTCGGTCACCGAACCACCGGTTATTATATGTACCTCACCTCCGGTCCAAATAACGGCAGAAGCCAGAGAAGCAAAGTCCTCTGGTTTTTTGTCTATTACACCGTGTATATCTAATCCAAGTTTCATATCAACTTAAGCTGAAATCTATTCTCCATAGCATCTAATGCTGCTTGCGGAACATTATGTATGTCTTTTCCACCGTGTCTGTTCTCAACTACAATTGAAAAAACCCTGTATCCATATTTCTTAGCAAGTTCAAAGTATGGCTCCATCTCCCAATCCATAGTGAATGTGTTGGAAACTGCAATCCTGGTGTAGAATTGATCATTCACCTGATTATCTTTCATATATTGTTCGACTCTGTTTCTACAAAAATCGTGTGCGTTCTTTATGAACTTCGCATCGAACTTGTACTCACCAGTCTCTTTATCAATGAAGTATTTATCTGCTTCACAAACGAGGAAATCGTGATCTACCAAAGATAATGCCAGTGTTGACTTACCGGAACCTGGCAATCCTCTTACTATGTATAAGTTTTTTTCCATATTGCTAATATAGTTATAATAATCAAATAAGGTAATACATCTTTGCAAAATCTTCGTATGTGTAGACATCCGGAGTTTCGGACCCGTAGTTCCAATACTCAACAGAACCCTCTTTAGTAAGATTTATGGTCGGCTCGAAACAATCTACCGTAGGTCTTACGTAAGACCAGTTGTTCTCGTTCTGACCGTAGGTTACGAATCTTCCACGACTAGAGCCAGCGTTATCGGCGTGGCTCTTCAACAACTCTATGAAATCGTTCTTTGTCATATATAACTCCTACTTCTTAAGACTGTCATACTCCGCGTTCATATATTTGCAAGATAAATCGTTGGTATACATCGTTCGTATTACGACACCTTCGATGATTCTTCCTTCTGCTTTCTCTTTCACAAATATACCTTCACAATATTCACACAATGCCTCGTAAGTCGGAAACTTCGCGATGTGTGCCTGTGTGTATTCAACACCAAGAAGATTTGCAACATATCTCAAATTGTGTGGAGAAGAGTAGTTGATTCTCTTAGAATATCCCTCAGATAAATCATCAATTCCGAAAAGAACGAGTTTTTGTTTTTCGTTTGCATCTGGATTCACTTTGTTTCCTGATCCTTTCAATCCCTGTCCTATAATCTCTCCACGGAATGCTAGTTGAACACCATACTCTTTACAATATTCGAGTCCTTTATCGAGTAATCCTGAGTTTTTAGCCAATTCTACCCATGAGTCTTTCACTTCTTTCTGTATAGGTGTTAGTGTCTCCTCTGCGATATTATCAGTAATAAACTCACCAGTCGTCTCACAGAACCAACCTTTCGTCATAGTATCACGATCAAAGTGTTTTCTATACTCTAAACCCTCTGATGAAACGTATCCAGTTGTTTGTAATTGTTCCATCTTCTTTTCCATAGAACGTGAACAAACACCAACTTTCCACTCATCATCTTTTAATTTGAAGTATGTTGTATGTGAAGAACCATCTCTTTTGATTGTTATACCAAATTCTTGTCCTTCCTCAATTACACGTTTGATATGTGAAACTAAATTGAGTGCATTCGGTTCATCCGTTTTATACATAAATGAAGGGAATTCACCAGCAGCCAATCCTGACCCCGCACTTTCCGGTTCTTCATATTTTGTAACACCGAGTTTCTCTGCCAAATCTTCTATATCTTCTATTTTAGAATAAGCATTCGGTGAAGGTAAATCGCTATAAAAACAATAGTTTTCAGGATCCGAATTATTTAGAAAATCTTCTACTTCTGAAAGTGGCATAAGAATACCATTTGAATAAATTGGATCACTACTTCCTTCAAATTGGAAGTTAAATTTGATTGCACGTATTCTGTTTTGTTTTCCAAGTCTACTTTTTTTCGGTTCACCACCAGGTGCAATAAAACTGGAAAACAATTCATTATCAGACAAACAATAATCTGGTTGTATGTAAACGGCCTTAGAACCAATCTCATACAAACCTTTCTGTGCGATTACATTGAACCCACATTCACCTCCATCAGCAAACTCGAACTTAGCAACCGAGATTGAGTTCGCTTCTTGACCGTCCTTATAAACCGGAACCAGTCTTGTTATCTTTACAATTTCTACTACTTTTACCATACTGCTAATATAAGGATTTTTTGTTTACAATCATCCAAGACATCACCTTTATTATTTGACCTGGATCTTTTATACCGTGGTAGAACTGAACAATACTCGAATCGTCACATCTCTCATATATCTCATAGAGTGGAGTATGATTATTGAATGTGTTATCGAGGTAGTAATTGTAGGAGTCATCACTTTCTACTTCAACCAATGTTTCGAATACCGTTGTGTTAACGAAATATCTTGGTAGAAAATCTGTGTAGCCTCTTTTCCATATAAGAACGTTAAACGCAGTTTCATCTCCAAATGGGAAATAGTGTCTGGACTTTCCGTCTCGGTGAAAATAACTATTATCAACGATAGAACACCACTCCTGTAAGAAGTCTCTACACGAAGAATTGTAACACAACATAGAAGTCCAAAGGTAGTGTGTTGTTCTATCACTTACACCAAGATATTCCTTAAGCATAGATTCGTCATACTGTGAGGTAGTTCCATCTTGGTGCATCTCCCAATAGTAAACAAAGTTTAGAGGACCCGCACATGCTATAGGGTAATCCTTTTCAGTAGTCAGTTTTGAGGGATTGAACCTTTTACCAATTAGTATATCGGTGTCAAAGTATATAAGATCACCTTCAAACTCTAATGATTGTAACATTATGTGTGGTTTGTAGAATTGAAAGTTTTGTCTTTCGACCGGTGGATCCCACCTACGTTTGACCAAATTTGGGTATTCTATATCGGAATCATAACCTATCATATAAAAAACGACGGTATGAGACTCTGCATCAGCATATGACCTAGACGCCAAAAATGAGTCGACCATATGTTCGTATGCTTTGTTTGAATATATTACTAATGTTGCCATATACTATTTAGTAGAACTGAAGCTCCTTTTTAACAATGATTTTATGGCTTCGGTTCCTTCCAGAGTTAACTGCCGAGAACCAATTCCTGCAAATGGTTTGGTTATTAATGGTTCTTTAGATGGAACGAAGCGTTCAGAAGAATAAGACCACACAAACCATTCACACTTTACCTGATCAAACACATATACTTCTCTTTCGTGTAATATTGCCATCTCCACAGCATATCCTGTCCCACCTGCAACAATTTCTTTCTTAGCGGTGGATACTCGACCTTTCGGTTCAGTATGCCCTGGTGCAACTATAGTTGATACTGCAAAGACTTGCATAGAATATTTAACCTGTGCCCAGTTACGTGCCAAAAGATTTATGTGTCTTTCCACACTTTTTCTTCCAATACTTTTTGCAGCAGACTTAACTTTTTCAGATCCTTCTCTGAAATCATCTAATGAAATCTCTACTTTGTTGGGTGATTTATGTCTTTCCGTCTTCCAGGAGTATGCATAAACAGGTATTCCCATATTGACACATCCGAGTTCAAACTCAGTGTCTGCTCCTTCTGCCCCACCACTATGGCAGGATATAGGAGATTTTACCTCGACAAAAAAATCCTCAATTCTCATGCACTTTATATTAAAAAGAAATACAAAGTTCCGTATATTCGTAAAAAGAAAAAGATATGACAAACATTGATAACATAGCATACGATTTATTAGAAAGACCAATTGATGATCAACAAATGGTTGACTTGTTGAGAATGATGGACGACTGGAAAGCACAACAGTATATGGATGAGGTCAATAAGATTGATTGTCCTTTGAAGTCTAAATGTGGTATTTTCAAACCTATCGAAAACGACTTACCTTTCTGATTATGGCGGCTAAGAAGAAATGTGATCTTTGGCTCGGAACGAGTACGAATTTCTTCAGATTTGGAGAGTTTGAGAGTATATCTGATGCGAAGAAATACGTTCGTGATTGTGTCGACTGCTACCACGAGATTCGTCCGGCCGAGAAAACAAAGGCCGAGAAAAGAAACGATTTTCTGGTATCTATCGGAATTTAAAAAGTAATGTTTGTTATTATTTTATCTAAACAAATTGGTGAATATATATATCTATAATATAGATGGCATACAACCGTAACAAAAGAAATGAGAACGATAAATTCTACACAAAAGAACAAACCGTATTAGATGTTCTTTCTAAAATCGAACTTAATAATTTTGACGTCGTTATAGAGCCATCTGCTGGAGGTGGTGCATTCACAGAAAAGATAAATCACACAAACCTATTATCATTTGATATTGCACCAGAATCAAAACGAGTCAAAAAACAAAATTGGTTAGAATTTGATCCTTCAGATTTATCAGGTAAAATACTCGTTGTCGGTAATCCACCATTCGGTAATCAGGGAACTCTGGCACTTAAGTTTTTGAAAAAAGCAGCAGATATTGGTTCAGAAACTATAGCATTTATACTTCCAAAGTCTTTCAAAAAAGACACTATAAAAAACAAAATACCATTAGAGTACCATTTAATATACGAGATGGATCTTCCAGATGACTCTTTCACATTGGAAGGAAACGTATATAAAGTACCTTGTGTTTTCCAAATATGGAACAGATTGGATTATCTTAGAGAATTAAAGGTTTATAAAAAGTCTAGCAATCTATTTGAATTTGTAAATAAATCAGAAGCTGACTTTGCATTCAGAAGAGTTGGTTTTTATGCTGGTAGACACTACTTAGAAGTTGATAACAAATCAGAACAATCACATTATTTTATAAAATCTAAAATAGATCTACCCAAATTATTATCGGCGATAGATTCAATCGAATGGGAACACAATAATACTGCAGGTCCAAAAAGTATCGGAAAAGGTGAGTTGATAGAACGTTTAGAAAAACATATTTATATGAATCTATAAGAAAATTTCCTTACATTTGTCAAAAACAGACAAATGAAATATCCAGTATATAGATACATCTATCCTCCAAGACCGAAGAATGCAATACCTTCTTTGGATTTGAACTCATATGATAACAACACAATGTTTGGACAACCTAAATTGGATGGTTCAAATTGTTTAATATTTACAGATGGTAAGAATATAAAGGTTATGAATAGACACTCACAACCTCTTACGAAATTCGAGATACCTAGTGAAGAAATACTAAAATTGTATAAAGGCACTGGTGGTTGGACCGTAATAAACGGAGAGTATATGAATAAATCAAAAAGAGACGGAACTGGAAAAACATTCAATCACAAACTGGTTATATTCGATATACTCGTAAATGATGGTGACTACCTAATAACAAAAACGTTTGAACAAAGATCTAACATACTTGACGAAATGTTTGGTATAAATTCATCAGAACACGAATACCTTTACTCAGTATCAGAAAATGTATACCGGGTTAAATCATACCTTAATAAATTCAAAGATAAGTATGATGAAATAACTAAAATAGATATGGTTGAAGGGTTGGTACTAAAAAGAAAAAATGCAAGGTTAGAGATTGGAAACACCGAGCTAAACAATATAAAAAGTCAAGTGAAGTGTAGAAAACCTACAAAAAACTATAAGTTCTAAACAGATTCTAATTATTGTATATAAATAATCTAATAGATTATTTCATGCCAGAATTAGCAGAATTGAAAATTATGTCAGACTTCATTAACTCGAAGTCTCAAAAACGAAAATACACTACGGTATATGACGTTACCAAAGGTAATATACCAACACAATCAAACATCATAGAAAGCGACTTTATAGTTAGTGCGGAATCATTCGGTAAAGAACTTATAATAGGACTACACAGTGATAACAGATCAATAAACGTACACGTTTTTATGGGTATGTCTGGAAACTGGGCATTTGTTCCGACCGAGAAATGGAATGATACCAGGTTCGTTCGTTTCCGACTCGATACAGATGATGGATATTCATTACTTCTTTATGGATCTTATATGGGTCCTAAATATAAAGTGGGTGGATTTGCAACCAAAAGAGGACCAGATCCAACTAAAGAATTTAATCTATTCAAAGAAAATGTATTAAACAACCTAAATAAAAAGGTATTTGATAAACCAATCTGTGAGGCGTTGTTGGATCAGAAATACTTTAATGGAATTGGCAACTATCTTCGTTCGACTATACTTTATTACTTAGGTGAAAATCCGTTCGATAAAGCCAGAGATGTTATAAACAAAAGACCGGACATACTCGATATGTGTTGTGATATTCCATTACAAGCATACAAATATAATGGTGGTCAGCTCAGAGACTGGCATAATCCTAACGGTGGTGATGTTAAAGACTTTTCTGAGTGGGTATTCTACCAAAAAGGAGTCGGAGCAAAGGATAGCACAGGAAGAACTTTCTGGTTTGAAGAAAAGTGGATTCCGTATTGTCCCTACTAAAAACTTACCGTTGATTACTCTTTATAATAGTCATGCCGAACACACTAATAAAGCTTGACACAAATAGTCAGACCTATTTTTTCACCGAGATGACTAAGAGACTTGAAGCATCTGGCTACCAGTCCATACTTCTCACACACAGGGAGGTTCAGAAAGTCATGCCTTATCCTGACTCGAATTTCACTTTCCGTTTTACTCTTTCCACAGACATAGTAGAGGACTCGAAGAGATTGGCATTGGTCCGCGAGCTTGTCGAGAAGGAACCGAACACCTTTGTATTCGTTGAGGGTCTTACGGTACACAACCTAATAGAGGACTACCCACTCGTTGAGTATATCCGCCTTATCAAAAGGATACCATGTGATGTGTTTGTTTTGGATTTTGTATTGGACACCGATAAAAACAACAACACCTATAAAGGTTATTGTATAAACTACGACAAATATATACGGCACCAGGAAAATAGGTATGCTACTTTGCTGCCTAGATCACCTGTACTTAGCGAGCACAATGTGGAGGATCCAGACTTCGGTGTAATGAGTCTTGAAGAGTGGACTAAGGCATATGTAAGAAACAAAAAAATAAACGAGATAATATGAGCAAATTGAACGAGGGTCTTGACCCTAACAATCCTTCACACCAAATCGTAATCGAAATAAACAACCGTAACGAGGAAAAATATGGACCGTATAATGAGGAGATGAAACTATTTCAAGCTTTTGTGCCGAATGGAAACCAAAATTATGAAATACCAAAGACGACACCAAAATACAATTATAAAGAATTGAATGCTGCATTTGATGCGGGTAAATCAAGAGACTACGAAAGTTTGGATTCTTGGTTAGAATATAAAAAAACAAACGAAAAAAATGGAAACTAGTACTGAAAAGGAATACATTATTGGATCTGGAGATCCAATATCTCTTTACGACTTTGTAAGAGAACAACTACAGGATGTAGATACCACCGATTTGAGTGACGATGTAAGTGAAATACAGGTAGAAGTAACACCTGAGAAAGTATACTTCTGGACAAGGGTTTACTTAAAGGATGAAGATGTCAATATAAAAATAGGTGATAACGTATTTATAGAGTATACACCTAGTGGTGAAAGACTCGAATCAACATTCATAACATATGGTAAAAAAGGACTCGAAAGAGATCATGAAGATGAAGTAGTTAATTATAATCCTGAAGAAGACCGGAAAATACTTTGTCTAATGATAGAAGAAAAACAAGTTAACGAAGGTGAAGGAATACCTTTCATAAGAACACTATTTAAATTAGGAAGGCATTATGATTATCAACTTGTAAGACGTGACGAACTAATATTTGTAAAGAGTGATGGTGGAATATTGGATTACTATGACTGTGACTTTTAGTATAAACATCGTTAAAGTCAAAAATATAAACAACAACAAATACACAATTAGATGCTTATAGACACGCAATACCTGACACATACAAAAAAACTGGTAGCCAGTTACGTAGACAAATCTGGAGAAATAAAACTAAAATACTACGACTGGGAGAATCCTATGAAATATGTAACGTGTGAAGAGAATGATCCACAAAGACACCCAGACTACAAATCGTGGGATGGAAAACACGTTAAACAAATAGAGGTCGACAGACCTGACAGGTACGCAATCTACGAGTTCTTAGATGGATTACCGGCAAAGGAACAGGAAGAGCTTTTTGAGTTCAACCTCCCAAAAGTTTACTTCCTTGATATCGAGACCGAGATTGTTGACGGATTTCCAGAACCAGCAGACGTTAAAGATGCCGAAGGAAATGTTGTTAAAGAAGGAGCATCTACACAGGTTCTGTCTATATCCATAGTATATGATGATAAAATAATACTTCTGGGACTAAAGGATATGCCAGAAGATATGCAACTTAGAATACAGAAGAACACAAATAAATACTTTGAGAAGTTTGGTGTAGATTATAAATTCAAATATGTCAAGTACGAAGACGAATTTGAAATGCTTTACACATTCTTCCATAAGATGGCACCAAAAATGCCTTTGATGACCGGTTGGAACTTCCTCAACTATGACTGGTTATACCTTGTCAACCGAGCTAGGAAGATAACCAAATGGATGAACGGGAAAGAATGGACAATAAATCCAGCAGAATCATCACCACTCAAAAGAATGAATAAAATATGGGGAACTGAATTCGAAGTACCTATGCATCGAATGATTTTTGACTATATGCAACTATATGAGATATGTGACACATCCATAAAAGTTAAAGAGTCATCTTCACTGGATTTCGTATCGAATAAATTGGTTGGTGTTGAGAAGATAAAATATACAGGATCTTTACAGAAGTTATATGAGGATGACTTCGAAACATTTATGTATTACAACGCCGTCGATTCTGTGTTGGTTCAAAAGATACACGACTCTAAAAATTACATATCTATTGTATATGCAATCTCTTCATTATCTAAAATAAAAATTGTAGACGTTGTTTCACAGATGAACAACGCATTGGCATCATTGGCAATCACAGAAGGTGTTTTGAGAGGTAGATTCCGAGAAATGGATAACATAGTCCTTTTCAAAGAAGGTAAAGGTGAAGGTGAGTCAGCATTAGCCGGTGGGTGGGTAAAAGATCCGGTGGTTGGGATGAACAGATGGTGCGTGACCTACGATTTTGCCTCACTTTATCCAACAACACAAAGGCAATTCTTTATAGCACCGGAGAACTTTATTGGAGTACAGGATACTAAGAAACTAACACATTGTGACAATGGAAGAGAAATAGATTATGATAAACATGTACTTTGTGTGAACGGAGTTGTATTTGAGAAACGAATGTCACCAACACTTATTATGCTTGAAGACGTTTATGCGGATAGGAAAAAGAACAAAAAGATAATGATGGATCGAAAAGAAGAACTAAAAGCAGTTCTCGATGAGATAAAAAAATTAGAATCGCAGATATGAAAGAGCAATTTGTCTACATAATATCCTGTCAACGAGGCCAAGGACTTCCTGAGATAAGGTCTGTGTGGACCGAATACGACGATGCGATAGTCGCATACTGCGAAGATCTCGATAATTGGGACAACCAAGACTTCTACCTCCTACACAAATTTCCGGTCGGTAGGTTCTGTGAACCGGGTGAATGGGGTAAAGAGAAACTCGGTAAGAGTAGCAAGAATCGGTTGAAGTTCGAGGAAAAGGAACTTAAAAACCTGCTCAAAACGATAAGACGTAATAGGCAGATAGACAATATCTTAGAATAAAAAATACCATCGTTGGATGGTATTTTTTACTCAGCGACGAAGATAGAGTCAATCAAACTCCGGAGGTTTTCGCCGAAGTGAACTAGACATTTGTCATAAGCATCTTCCTTCAGCTCTATGCCCTCCTCGATCAGTTGCTCAACGTAGCTAACAACATCTGCCTCGCTTGTGTAGATGTTGAACTCATCATAGTCAAGGATGTGCATAATTTTTTATATTTTTCTGTATATATTATGTCAAAAATGTAAAAAACCTCTTTTCCTAAACTATTTTTCGAAAATACTGTATAATTTTTTATAAAAAACACAAAAAAACGAAATGTCACTCAAAAAAGACCTAGGGATATATAAACCGAGAAAAGCACAAAGAGAAGCTCTCGAGTTTGTTGACTCACAATGGAAGAAAAATCTAACCACCAAATTCTTCCTTTTGAACCTTCCCGTCGGAGTGGGCAAAAGCCACCTAGCACTTATGATTTCAGACTGGTACCGAAAGAATGTTTCTCGTATGGCGAGGGTAGATGTGATAACAAATAGTAAGATACTACAGGATCAATACTCTGAGACATATACATCCATATGTGATTTGAAGGGAAAAGAGAACTATGAGTGTGAAGCTTATTCGTGTTCATGTGCACAGGGTGCCGAGTTCAACCGATTAAACAAAACAAGGTGTGAGGAATGTCCATACGCTAGTGCAAGAGAAGGTTATATGTCAGGAACAGTATCTCTGACAAACTTTTACCTATACATACTCTATGCCATATATAGTCCCAAATTATTAGAAAGTAGAGGGTCTAGGGTTCTTATAGTTGACGAAGCACACGAATTCGATGATGTAATGTCTAACTTTATATCAATAAAGATAACAGAAACAACACTAAAGAGATATAAATTGGGTAACGAATACGGACTTATGAAGAAGTTGAAGTCAGTTTCAAGTATATCAACTTATGTAGAATTTCTAAAGGAGTTGAATGGTGATATATTAGACTCATTAGAAGGTATGGAGAAAGGTTTAGTCACTACAGGAAGAAGTGAAAAAACTGACAAAAGAGACCTAAAGATAGACAAAGTTCTCGGTAAAAAGAACTCTGACGTAAAACTGATGAACCTTATTACAGACTTAAAACAGTTACAAGTTAAAATAGATGTATTTTTGAAAGAATACAAAGAGAATCCAGACAACTGGGTACTCGAAAGTAACTGGAACGAAAAAACACGACAGAAAGAACTTTCACTTGAACCTATATGGGCAAGTGATTATTTAGACAAATATGTTTTTAGTAACTATGATATGGTTTTCCTTATGTCAGGAACTATACTTGATAAAAACTTATTTTGTCAACTCAACGGACTTGATGCAGATTTGGCAGCATTCTACTCCATAGAATCTCCTTTCCCATTAAGAAATAGACCAATCTATTATATGCCCTTAGGAAAGATGTCTTACAAAAGTAAAGATGAGACATTCAAAAATTACATTCCTTATATAGGAAAACTTCTCGATAAGTACAAAAATAAAAAAGGAATAATACATACAAACTCTTTCGAACTATCCGGTTGGATTCAGAAGGCGGTGAAAGACAAAAGACTTAGATTCCACGACTCTAGCAACAAAGATGAAGTTCTAAGAGAACATTGTGAGACAGAGGATGCAACGGTGATAGTTTCACCATCTATGGATACTGGTGTTAGTTTCGACAATGACAAAGCACGTTTTCAGGTGATTGCCAAAGTACCATATCCATCACTTGCGTCTCAGAAGAATAAAATACGTATGCAGAATAATCCTGATTGGTACTCATGGAAGACTGTTTGTTCTATTCAACAAGCCTGTGGGAGAATAGTTAGATCTGACATAGATTATGGTGATACTATAATAATCGATAGTTCATTCGGTGATGTTATTAGATATAGTTCTTCTTTTTTACCAGAGTGGTTTCAAAATTCTATAAAACTGATAAATATGAATAAAATGGTATAAGTGGAATACAGTTTTTCATATATATAATATGGGAAAAAGATTAAATACCGAGAGTTTCATAGAAATAAGTAATGAACTACACAATAAAAAATATGACTATTCGTTAGTCGATTATAAAAATAATAAAACTAAGGTACATATAATATGTACAGAACATGGTGTGTTCGAACAAATGCCAATAAATCATATACATGGAAAATCTGGATGTCCATTTTGTTATGGTAATGTCAAATTTGACAACTCTAAATTCATAGAGCGATCAAATGTAGTTCATAAAAAATTCTATGACTACTCATTGGTAGAATATCACAATAATAAAACAAAAGTAAAGATTAAGTGTCCGTTACATGGGGTATTCGAACAAACTCCAAACTCTCATTTAGACGGGCACGGTTGTAAAAAATGTTTTGATATTGATACTAATAAATTCTTAAATATGGTTAGAAGTGTTCACGGTGATGTATATGACTATGATAGAGTGAAGTACATTAACATGAATACCCCCGTTGAAGTTATATGTAGAACACATGGTGTTTTCAATATAAAACCATCATATTTTCTAAATAATAAAAAGGGATGTATTTGGTGTTCTAAACGAATGTATAAAGATTTGAGCTTTTTTGTAAAGGACGCACAAATTATACACGGTGATAAATACGAATATTCGGTTATCGATGATTTGAAACAAAATAGTTTCATAAAAATAAGTTGTCCACTACATGGTGATTTCCTACAAAAAATACATTCACATATGTCGGGTTGTGGTTGTCCAAATTGTAACGAGTCTAAGGGTGAAAGAAGAATAAGTATTTTTTTAGATGAAAACAATATAGAGTATATCAGACAACACAAATTTGATGAATGTAAGAATGTTTTTAGACTATCGTTTGATTTTTACCTACCAAAAATTAATATATGTATAGAATATGATGGTGAACATCATTTTCATCCGGTTGATTTCTTTGGAGGTAATGATAGATTTATGAAAGTCAAAAAAAATGACGAGATTAAGAACTCATATTGTGAACAGAACGGAATAAGATTGATTCGTGTTAGATATGATGATGATATCAGCTCACTATTTGATGCAATAAAAAAATCCACTCATTGAGTGGATTTTAGTTTATATTGATGAGATTACTTTTTATTTCTTTTTCTTTTTCTGGTATGCTGCTAGTGCCGCAGGAATTTCACCTTTCTTAGGTTTTTCGAACTTCTTACCACCTTTGTCTTCTTTCTCCTCTTTGTCTTTGAGAGCTTTAGCCATAGGCTCTTTTTTGTCTCCGTCTTTGTCAAAGTCTTTGAAGTCTGGTTTTTTAGGATCTTTCTCATCCTCTTTCTTATCCTTCTTAGGAGCTTTCTTCTTTTCGTTGAAAGTAGAGAATCTTTCTAATCTAATACCTTCATCACCCCATGGTTTATTAGTATCGTCTTCTTCCTCTTCTTCCTCATCATACTCAGAGTCTAACTCGAAATTATTATCATAATCATCATCGTCACCATAGATTTCCTCTTCACGATTTGATGGTTTTACGTAATCAGGACCAAACTCTTCATCATCGTAATCTACACAATCACATGTCACAACGTCGTCTCCACAATCCGGACAACTATCAGTTTCTGGTCTTTCTTCTGAAGCTCTTTCTTCTTCTTGGTCAAAGTAGAAAAATTCTTCGAAAGCCTTTATGTTTTTTAATTTCATCTTTTAGATTTATTTTTTAGTATATATTTCTTTTCTAATACCAAAAAGCGAAATTCTTACAATAATATATAAAGTATGATTGGAAAATTCGACGAATACAACCTGGGTCGAGAAATGGCTCTGGACTTCTTCAAAAATATGGACACCGCTATAAATGAGTCGGTTAACAAAGAAGAATATAAAAAGATACAAACCGAGGAGATTGATAAGTTCAAATCCGGAGTAAAAGGAGATATTAAACTTAATTTCAACCTTATAGGAACTTTTGGTGCAGGAATTGGTGCACTTTATCCTATAGTAGATAGTCTAATATCGAAGACCGCACCGGCAATGGATACACGTACGGTTGTACTTCTAACAATAGCAGCTGTTTACTTAATAGTTCTTGAAGAAAAGAAACACTCTAAAAGTAACGAAGATGGGCACAGAAAACAGATGCTTGCTGAAGTTAAGGTAATACTTTCTGAACTACAACTCGCTGGATTCCCTAACGCAAATACCGGAAGTAAAAACGGATCAGATAGTTCGGTTTTGTCAAAAGTCGTGGAATGTTTGAAGGCCACTAAAAAGATTTTCTTTATACTTATAAAAGGAATAAAAAAGATAGGTCTGATGGATACATTAGAATTTTTTATGCGTGGAAACGCGGCACTAAGGACTGGATTCATAGATATGATTTCATATACAGCTATGTTAGTTCCTGTAATGAATGGTATAAATGCAATTATCGGTATTTATAATATGGACTTAGAAACATTCCTTATGAATCTGGCTATGTTCTCTGCCGGTATAACCGCACTAATGGCCAAACACGGTATCGGTTTCTTTATGAACAAATTAAAAGATGTACTAAAAATTTCTAATAAGGATAGAGAAAGACTAAAAAGAGAAGTCGAAGATATAGAGGTACCACTTATCAAAAAAGTTGGTGATATTGATGGTGATGGTCACGACCTTATAAAGGAACAATAAATATCGGTACTAAAAATAGACTTTTGGTTGCAAACCAAGAGTATCGGTGTCATATAATATCTTATAAAGACATTTAATTTATGACTACCCCACAATTAGAGAAAGTTTATTTCAATTACATACTCAAAAATAAGAAATATTTTGAACTTGTACAACCACATTTTTTCAGAAATTCTGAAATACAATTTGTTTATGGTGTTATAAGGAAATATATGATATCCGGATCAGATATAGCGGTTCCTACACCAAGACAAATACTCGATATGGTCAATATAGATGACAAAGAAGGTATCATCACTAAAGAAATACTAAAGTCAATCTTACAGGTGGATTTGAGAGAATATGATGAAAAAAACTTTATTGAACCAAAGTTCAATGGGTGGTTACTTTCCAATAGGTTAAAGAACGGAACCGTTGATATTATAGATGAGACAAGAGGTCTCGACAATATATCAGATTTTGAAAAAGCAATAGAAGCCGCTAACCGTATAAAAAACATCGTAGATGAGATGTCATCTACAAATTTCGTAGATGAAGATGATCTTGGTTCCGATTTTGACGAACCTGAAAACCACGTTCAAGATTCTGCTAAGTTTAAAGTGAAATGTGGATTTGAGACAATCGACCATATGCTTGGTGGTGGTTGGGATATTGCCACACTAAACGTAATTATGGCTCAAACTAACGGAGGTAAGAGTTTATGGATGCAGAACTTTGCAGTAAAGTCTGCTAATATGGGTCATAACGTTCTTTACATAACTTTGGAAATGAGCGAAAGGAAGGTTATGAAGAGACTTGGTGCTATGAGACTTCAGATACCAATCAATGACTACGATACACTCTCAAAGGACACAGAAATGATAAAGAAAAGGATTTCATCACTTAGTAGTCAATCTGGTGGTGATCTCTTTGAGAAGAAAGTCGGAAAAATTATAACTAAGTTCTGGGCAGCAGGAACTGCAACAGTTTCTGACTTTGACAATTATATACAGAAGTTAAAGGAGAAGAGAGGTATAAAAATAGACATGATTGTGGTGGATTACATCACACTTATTGCAGCAACAAAGGGTGCAATTGCAGATAACCTATATACCAAAGGAAAATCACTTGCAGAGGGTCTAAGAGCGATAGGTGCCAAATGGGGAGCACCAGTTATTACCGGAGTACAAGTTGCCAAAGATGCATGGAACTCTGCAGATATAACACTTGAATCGGTTCCAGAATCTAAGGCGATTGCAGAAACGGCGGATACCTTCTTTGCAATAATAAGGACAGAGGAGATGAAAAGACAGAATATCTACAGGTTCAAACTATTAAAACAGAGGGATGGTGATTTCTCGAGAGCGCAGATAAAATTGAACTTAAATCCAACTTATCTAACATTAGAGAACGATCAATTTTTGGATCAATAAAACCAAATCAAAAATAACAAATATAATAAAAAATATAAAATTCTATGAATAAACGGGTTAATGATGATGAAGAATTATACGAAGAATTGCCAGAAAATAACGATGACGTACAGGAAGACGATGACGAAATCTTAGATGATGACGATAACCTCGACATAATGATAGAGATTGATGACGAAGATTTGAATCTCGATGAAGACGAAGAAAAATCATCTACAGAAGATGATGAAAGTATAGTCTTATCAAAACATAAAATGGAGGGTAAGCACTCACTTAAATATGACTCAATATTTAAAGGTAAGAAGGAAACTCCTATGGATGAAGACGAATTAGACGGATTCGCATACTATCATAAAGAGTCTATAGAAGTTGATAAATCATCAAATTACTACTTCGAATCAATAGATAATGAGAGCTATGTTAGATCAAAGTTAGTTAAGGAAAAAGTTTATACAATACTCTGTGAACAAACAGAAC
>Ga0078894_10001330_pt1 | contig 18283 bp, 36 predicted proteins | sample LauGreSu1BDMLBSD_2_FD_67506 | JGI IMG/M metagenome (GOLD analysis project Ga0078894, IMG submission 67506) | Freshwater lake microbial communities from Lake Michigan, USA - Su13.BD.MLB.SD (version 4) (version 4) | ecosystem: Environmental > Aquatic > Freshwater > Lake | place: Lake Michigan... | reverse complement strand
GATTACGAAGGCATCACGCCTGCCTAATTGACACCCCCGAAAAGGGGGCAGTCTAGAGGATAGTGGACCGTCGCTTCCTCAACGCCTACGTCGACCCGGCTCCCCTCAAAGGGTTTCTGGGTCGAACTCTTTACCCCTGGTGCCTCAAGTATCGGGTGCGTCTGATGGCCTTCGACTCCCCGCTGGTCACCGGCTCCCGCGGCATCACCCCTGCGGACCTTATCTTTGCCTGCCAAGTATGCGCCGAAGAGCCTCTAGGCGACATCGGCTGGCGTGACAAGCTGCGCATCCTAAGCCTTCAGCGCAATCCCGCCAAGTTCGAGCGCCTGCTGGAAGCCTTCGCCGGTTATATCCTCGTTCAGGACTGGCCCAAGTTCTGGGAGCAGACCAAGACCAAGTCAGGGGGCGGCGACAAGGGTGTGCCTTGGCCGCTGTCCATCGTGGCCAACCTGATCGCGTCTGGCATCCCAGAGCAGCGGGCTTGGGAGATGCCGGAATGTCAGGCCATCTGGCTCAACTCCGCCCTGGCTATCCGTAAGGGTGCCGACGTCTCGATCATGTCGCCCGAGGAAGAAGCCTTCATGGCCGAAGAGGAAGCCAAAGACAAAGAGGCAGCCGCGGCGGCTGCTTCCAATCCTGCAAAGGAAAGCACACCCTGACATGGCCCAAGACCTGACAGTCAACATCAAGACGACCTCCGACGTCCCGCAGGCGATGGACAAGGCCAAGTCGGCCACCGTGTCCTTTGGCAAACAGGTCGAGGACATTCAGAAGAAGTTTTCAACAGCATTCAAAGACCTAGCCTTGGCGTTTGTCGCCCCGCTGGTCATCCTCAACGCTGTCATCAGGACCATCCAAGCCTCATTTGAGAAGAACCGGCAAAACATGGCAGAGGCCATGAAGTTCGCCGAGTTGGGAGAGTCCAGGTTCATCAGCGCAGAAGCCAGGTATCTGGCCGCAGAAAAGAAGCGCCGGGAATTGGAAGGCTCATCTACTAAGGCTCAAGTCGGCGAAGAGGAACTCATCAAGGACTTCCTGAGGAACGATCCGCGCACCGCAGAGATCATGAAAAAACTTAGCCCTGGGACTGTTGCTGGTCTTGCTCAGGCTCAGGCTAGGGAAACTCTGAATCCGTTCGCAGACGAAGGTGAAAAGGTATTAGAATACGCCGTAAAAAACCTAGAGATTAGGAAGGCTGTCCTTGATATTATTAAAAAGGAAATGGCCACAGGAGGTTCTGGTCCATCTTCATTAAAGGACTTCAAAGGCCCCGAAGGCTTCGGCAACGTCATCGGCGTCGGACCCAACCCGGTCATGGAGGCCATGAACGCCCAGCTCGAAGAGCAGAAAAAGACCAACACCATCCTCGAGAAAATCGCAGGCGACCCCGGCGCGACCTCTTGGATGAACTCCACCCCTTCCCGAGCCGCCCTGCTCATGGGCAAATAATTTATGGCTATCGTAAAGAACGGCAACGCCCTCACCACCCCGGTTCAGCAGCCAGGGGCTAAGATTTCAGACGACGGCTACGGCCTGCTGACGGCCACGGTCGTCTGGAAGGCAGACGCCTCCGCCGCCCTCGGCTCGGTCGTGAACCGCGGCTCGACTTGCCCTATCGACGCAAACTGCGCGGCCCATCGTTACAGCATCACCTATGACGCGCTAGAGGTCGCAACCCTTACGGTGGACTACGTTGGCATCGACGGCGGAGCCACCTCGACCGACCCGCAGATCACCGGCTCTCAGGGCCTGACGTCGGAAAGCATCACGACCCACCCGAACTTCTTTGAGGTCGCCACCGCGCTTGGCTTTTCGGGTTCACCGATTGCGGGCGTGGGAACTAGCCCTGGCACGAAGGCTGACCCGAACTATCAATTAGTTACGGGAACTAGCGAATACGGAGGAAACAATGGCTCAACGTTTGAAAGCCCTAAGGGACGCAAGTTCCTCGGTTTCAAGAAGGCAGAGTTTAACGACTTCTACGGCAAGACCAACTACCTTGCCCCGCAATGTTCACTATCCGGCGTTTTCTACACTAGCAGCTCGGCCTTGGTCATCAACTTGCGTAACGCGGTCGGCAAGACCTCCGGGGACGGAACCTTTGCGTCAAAAAACTTGGTGCCGACCTACATGGGAACGTCCTTCACGATCAGCGGCAAAAACCAACTGCTCCTGGCTCAGGTATCCTTCGAAGACTTCGGCCTGCTCTACAAGGTCCAGTATGAGCTGCGCTTCAACCGCGAGGGCTACGTAGCCAGCGTCTACGCTGCAGCCTGATGAAGATTCAACCCGGAGTCGGCTATAACTTCGACTCGTCCTCGCACGGGTTCACGCTGGACACGTCTGACCCGTTTCCGAGCGTGGCCGTCGCCCCAACGACGCACCCCTTCAAGATCGTAAACGTAGCCCTGCGGACTTCGGGCGGCGCCACGACCGTGACCTATCAGGTCCAGTCCGGCACCCTTAACAACCTCGTGCCCCTCATCGACGACTACGCCAGCGGAACCACCGTCAAACTTGACCGCACGACCGCTGGGGTAGCCAACCCTCCCACGGCAGAACTAGTGACGGCTTCTTACGACGCGACGACCAAGACCTGTTATATCACGCTACGGGCTGGCCCTAAGACTGCCTCCCCCTACACCTACCCAGATGATGATGATACGACCAACCAGTATCCGGTCATCGTCCCTGGTAATGTGGCGCCTGTTTCGCCCGATACGGATGTCTGGGGCTTCCTCGTCATCGGCACGATCACCGTGGACAGCATCACGACCCCGACGACCTTCACCGTAAACCAGAACGTCAGCGGCTCCCTCTGGGCTGACCGCATCAAGTTGGCTGGAATCACGGCCCGTTACTATTACGCCCGCATCTGATGGGCGAGGTCATCGGACAGTCGACGACGGGGGCCTACTCGACGTGGGCTCAACTCCGCTGCCCGCTCATCGGCGCTTACGATCAGTGGCAAAAGTATGTCGGCCCGGGGCCTCAGTATCACAACCTGGTCATCGACTCAGGCTTTCACCCTGACGACGGCCTTTTCGTGCGCGTCGATCAGTGGCCTTACAGGTTCACTTGGTTTGACGTCAATAGTAATCCCCACGAGGAATACGCAGGGCCGATTGTTGGATATAACAATGGCTTCGGGACATCCCCTAGCTACATCAGCATCGGCGCTTATGACGCAAACTGGAACGACACGACAAACCCGGTCTACACCAGCGTGGACAACCTCCTAGACCTAAAGGACATCACGGACTCTTTGGTGGGCCTGACAGTGATTTACAGCGGGGGGACGGTGGCGACCACGGCGGACGCTTTTGAGAATGACCCGCCTTTCTCGGCTTGGTTCGGGCAGGACATCGGCCTGAACGCCATCACGTCGATTACGGACATCGACACCTTTACGGCGTTCTAACCCCCCCCTTCCAATCGGGGCAAGGTTAAGACCCGATGAGCTGCACTAATCAAGTAACCGTCTCGCAGGGTAACACCTTCGCCTGCACCTTTACCTGGACGCCCGGGGCGACGGGTCCGGCCAACCTCCTGACGACGACCATCAGCTCGTCCCTCGAAGACCGCCAAGGCAACGTCTACGCGATGACGGTGACCAAGGCCGGCGACGGCCTGTCCTTCACGGTGACCTACCCGGGCTCGACGGCTGACTGGGCGATTGGCCTCGGCAAGTGGGACATCAAGTTCGTCTTCCCGGGCTCGACCATCTCGCGCACCGAACTCTTCCGCGTCAACGTCATCGACTCCGTCACCGTCTAAGCCATGCCCGACGCGACGATCACCTCGACGGCTTCGACCTTCGGGACCATCTCGGGGGTATTCTCCGCTGATCAGTCCACCATCTCGGGCACCATCTCGGGCATCGTCCCTGGCACCCTGACGGGCAGCGTCGGCGTCCCCGGCCCCCAAGGCCCAACGGGTGCCACTGGGGCGACTGGTGCAACTGGACCGACTGGCCCTGCGGGAGCCCCTGGCGTGGGCGTTCCTGTCGGCGGCACGGCTGGCCAGTTCCTGACCAAGATTGACGGCACGAACTACAACACCGATTGGACGACCGTCAACCTGTCGGCTTACGCGCCTCTCAATTCCCCCGCCTTCACGGGCAACCCCACCGCCCCCACGGCGGCCCTCGGCGATAACGACACCTCCCTGGCGACCACCGCCTTCGTGCAGCAGGAACTCGCTTCAGGCGTGGCCGTCGCGAAGAACCTCGAGGTCTACGTTCGCAACCAGTCCGGCTCGACCATCCCCGCCGGCTCCATCGTATACATCTCCGGCGCCACGGGCAACAAGCCCCTGATCACGCTGGCCCAGGCTAACAACGACGCGAACTCCGCCCAGACCATGGGCTTCACGAAGACGGCCATCGCCAACAACGGCTTTGGCTACGTCATCGTGCGCGGCGAACTCGAGAACATCGACACCTCGGCGCTGACCGAAGGCGTCCAACTCTACCTGTCCCCTACGACCGCTGGCACTTGGACGACCACTAAGCCGTCCGCTCCCCAGCATCTCGTCTATGTGGGCATCGTGGTCCGGGCTCATCCGACGCAGGGCATCATCCTCGTCGCCGTCCAGAACGGATACGAACTTAACGAGCTGCATGACGTCAAGATCACCTCGGCCTCCAACGGTCAGGTGCTCAAGTATGACTCGGCGCAAGGGCTCTGGGTCAACGGCACTGACGTCGGCGGCGTGGCCTGGGGTGGCATCACCGGCACGCTCTCCAGCCAGACGGACCTCCAGACCGCCCTCGACGGCAAGTACAGCACTAGCAACCCCGCTGGCTACATCACGTCCTCGGCCCTTTCTCCTTACCTCCTGAGCTCGACGGCGGCCTCGACCTACCAGACGCAGGCGGCCATGTCGTCGTACCTTACCAGCTCGACCGCCGCGTCCACCTACGCGACGATCCTCGAGCCTTCGGTCGATGGCATCTTGACTGTCGAGCCTAGCGGAAGCAACACTGCCACCCTTCGGGTAAATCAAGACGCCAACAACTACATCCACCTCCGTGCTGGTGTCGGGCAGATTGCTATGGTCTACGGAGGCACAACTAGGTGGTTCTTCAACGACACCTACCTTCAGTTCCCCGGCGGTACCCAGCAGACGGTAGCCTACCCTGGCTCGTCTGGCTTCCTGCTCAAGGCCGACAACCTGAGCGGTCTGGCAGACACTGCGGTGTCCCGCACGAACCTTGGCCTCGGCACGATGGCGGTTGAGACGGCGACTAACTACCTAACGACCGCGTCGGCCAGCTCCACTTACTTCACGATCGCCAACGCTGCGAACAAGGCCGACCTCGCAAGCCCGACCTTCACCGGCACGCCTTCCTTGCCCACCGGCACGATCGGCGTCACGCAGACCGCTGGCAACAACACCACGGCGCTGGCGACTACGGCTTTCGTCACGGCGGCTGTTCCTGCGATTGCGACAAATGCCCAGGCTGTCGCGCAATCTTCTGCTTCTACCGTAATCACTCCTGCGAATGCTCCATTTGTTCTTAGCAACGGGCTAACGCAGCGTTTTGATTATCTTAACATTTCGGCCATCTCTGGAAGTGCTGCTGCCACTACTAGCTTCTCAGGTTATCGTCAGGTTTATACGACAGCCACAGCGTCGGCAGGGCGCGCGGCATTCCTTGGAGGCGTTTTCGGTTCAAATCTAAGCCTTACCCAGACTCTTTCACAGGAAGGCATCATCAACTTTTCAAAGAAGATTTGGATGAGTGGTCGTTTTGTAAGCAATATTAACGCCACTTATGTCGGTGATGCTAACTGCAATGTTTCGATTTCAGTTGGTGGCTATTCTACCAATACGACCGGAAACATGACCGTAAGGGGAATTGGCCTTCGAAAAGCAGGTGGCGCATCTTCTTTAATTCAACTGGTAGTTCATAACGGAACAACGCAGACGACGGTAAACACGTCAAAGACTGTCGCTACGGGTGAGATCGTAGAATACCTGATTTATTCTAACGGCGCTGGAAATGTTGATTTGTATATCAACGGAACACTGGAAGCCTCCAGTTCAGCAGGCCCTACAGGAAACTCGGGAAGTTATCAAACGATTTACCGAGAACAAGTCGAGCAGACCGCTTCTGCGACCGCTAGAATGTTGCTTAACTCTTTCGGAGGGCAGATTATTTTTGAACGATGAAATACGTATACAAAGTTTCAATGAATGGGGTCAGCCTTTCTGACCCATATGCTTTCTTGAAAGTAGTATTCCCTCAATGGAACGGAGAAGAGGCGTATGCAGATGGCTCTTCGGTATACGTGACCTTCTCCACCCCGCAGACCCCCGCCGACCTCGGCCCGCTCGTCCGCGTCGAACTCATCTCCCAATAACATGATCACTCACATCCTCGCCATCCTCGTCGGCTTCGTCGCCGGAGCCCTCGTCATGCGCAAGCACAAGGCCAAGGCCGACACGCTCGAAGCCAAGGGCAAGTCCATCCTCGACGCCCTCAAGGGCAAGTAAGCCGTGCGCTTGCTCCTAGTCATCGCCCTCGTGGCCCTGGCTGGGTGCAAGTCTAAGCCCGCCGACGCTCCCCTGCCTGTCCAGCCTCCGGCACCGACCAAGCCTGACGCCGTCCAGACCCTAGGCAAAGACCTCGACAAGACGGATCACCGCGTGGGCGCCGCGCTAGTGGCCATCGAGAAGAACGCCGACAAGCCCAAGGTCGTCGTCGCGGAGTCTCGCCTCGCTCAGTCCTATCTGCCCCCGCCCCCCGAGGCGGACGTGGCCTTCGCCGTGGCCCGGGCTACCAAGGCCGACCCCATCGACTACGCCAAGCAAATGGAGTTCGGACGCAAACTCGCCACCGCCGTCAACAAGGCGTGGGAGAAGCTAGAGGCCGACCAGAAGGAAGCCGCCCGCGTCTCTGGCCTGAAGGACGCCCGCATCGTCGAGCTGCAAGCCGAAGTCGAGCGCGTGAAGAAGGACGCCTCCGCTCAGACGTGGACGCTCGTCGGTGCCGGCCTCGCCGTCGTCGGTGCCCTGACCACCGCCTTCATGGGCCCGCGTATCGGCCTGCCCCTGCTCCTTTGTGGCGCCTTCTGCGGTTCCGTCCCCTTCATCATCGACTCGCCCTGGTTCGAGTATGCAGCCGGGGCGACCATCGTCATCTCCTGCGGCCTCGGCCTCTGGTGGCTGGCCGACAAGGTTCGCGACTCGGTCAACAAGCCCTCTCCTTCCGACGATGAGCAAGCCCCGCCCCAAGTCTGACCCGCCCGCGGTCAAATACGCGGAGCCTCACTTCACCTTCCGCATCCTAGGGAAGGCAAAGCCTTCGCACGATCCGAAGTGCAAGACACCCTTCGGCTACTGCTGGAAAGGCACGGGAGACATTCATGTCGATTCCCGGCAGCCCGAGCATGAGATGATCGACACGGTCCTCCACGAGCTCATCCACGATACCTATCCCTTCCTCGACGAAGACGCGGTCGAGGCCGGAGCGACCCGCATCGCCGAGGCCATGTGGCGCCTAGGCTACCGCCGCACCATCCGATGACCGTCGAGACCTTCACGACCGTCTGCGTCCCTGGCATCGCCTCCCTTGCGTACTTCTCCGCCGGCGTGGCCAACCTCTACACCCGCAACTACGTTATGGCCATCATGTGGCTCTGCTACGCCGTGGCCAACGTCGCCCTCCTCTCGACCGTCCTCCGTAAATGAGCCCGCCCCCTCCGCCCATCGACCCCGAGTCCCTGCCGAAAGAGCTGAAGGACGGCATCGTCGCGTCAGTCCTTGGCGGCCTCGCCATGACGGCCCGCCTCCTGCTCTCGACCGAACCTGTGTCCCTGGGCTGGGTCGTGCGCCGTGTCCTCGCCGCCGCGATCACCGCGGCCTTGGTCGGCTACGGCATCCAAGACCACATCCAAAGCCCGGGCCTGCGGATGGCCGTCGTCGGTGCGGCCGGCTACGCGGCCCCCGAGTGTCTGGACTACCTGATGAAATACATCAAGGCCCGCGGAGAAAAGGAAGTCGCGGCCGTCGTCGGCAAACCAAAACCCCATGGCAAAGGCAAAGCAGTCACTAAGCGGAAGCGGTAACCTTCTGCTGGCGGTCACGCTGCTCACCGGCTTTGCGGGAGTCTCGGCCCTGTCGTCGGCCTACATCGCCGGGTATGTCCTCGACCAACTGCAATCCACCGACGCCCTGGTGATGATCGTGACGGACGGCGGGAAGATTAAGTCCGACTCGGCCGACCTCGAGCGCAACATGAGCACGGCGACGCTGGCCCTGAAGTCCGTCCGCGACCTCGGTTGGGCCTTGGCCGTGGGGTGTCTAGGGGTAGGGGTGGCGGTCTTCTTGCGCTCCCGCCGTCAAAACGCCTCCTAGGGCAAGCCAGAGGGGTCTAACGGGCTGTCCGTAGGCTAGGCTAGGGCTGGCCTAGGGGTCTGCTTTTCTCTTGCGGAAAGGTGCTTGACGAATGCGGAACAGTCGGGCAAGGTGCTTTCCGTTCCACCAAACCCATGAACCTCATCAAGCTCCTCCTCCTCGCCGCGCTGATCGCCACGGTCATCGTCTTCTTCGCCGAAGGCCCCGACCTCCTCACCATCATCGACCAGCACTAACCCTTCCCACCCACCACACCATGACTACCAAAACCACCAAGGCCGAACTCGTCAACGACCGGGCCATGACCGAACTCCTCAAGCGCAAGGCCATCAACTTCCGCGAGACCGCCAGCCTCAAGGACCGGGACGGCTGCGTCAAGGGCCTCGGCTCGTACGCCCTCTACGGCGTTGACCACGTCCGCGGCCAACTCGTCGTCCTGGCGAGCGAGCCCACCGCCGGAGACTTCAACAAGTACGTCACCGCCAAGGCCAAGGCCGAAGTCGTGGCCCGCTACGATCACGTCGTCGAATACCGCGACGCGGGCTCCCACTCCAACCCCAAGGTCACCATCCTCTGCTGGACCAAGGCCGAATAATCTTCCCACCATGCCCAACGCCAACCACCCCTACACCGAGACGCTGACCTTCGCCGGTCGCGTCCTCCCCCTCAAGCGACCGATGGCTCAGTATGCCGCCCGACGCCTTCAGGCCATCCTCCCGCAGATCGCCGCGCTCAACGCCGCCGGCAAGACGCAGGCCGATGCAGCAGCCGCCCTGGACACGACCGTCTGCACCCTCCGCCAGTGGCTCGACATCACCGGGACGCAGTGGGTCAACCTCAACCGCCGCGGCCCCTACGCCAAGCGCAACAAGTAAGACCATGCCTAACGCCAACTTCCAGTTCGTCACCTCGGTGACCTTTCTTGGTCGAGACATCCCGCTGCTGAAGCCAATCGCCCTGTTCAACGCCCGCCGTCTAGAGGGTCTGCTGCCACATATCGCGGCGCTCAACGCGGCCCGGAAGACTAAACGACAAGCCGCTGCCGTCCTCGGAGTCAACGAGCAGACGCTGGCAACGTACATCAAACTAACCCAGACCACTTGGCTTGGTAAGGTTCCTCAGCCTGCCAGCGCATACCGCAATCCAACCAGACGCCAAATCCATGTAAAGGCATGGAAGAAGCGTAACCCTGACAAGGTCGCAGCCATCAAGCGCCGGTATTATCTCAAGCGCAAGGCCCGCCTCGCCGCCCTTTCCCATGCCTGACCCATCCCACCGCCCCTACCAACCCATGACCATCATCAAACCCGACTCCCTCCCCCGCCTCTGGTGGCTCTTCCCCTGGAGCGTCGCCCGGCAGCTGCACAAGAACGCCGTGGCCCTCCGCGAGATGGCTGACAACCAGTCCACGACTATCACCAATCAGGCCAAAATCCTTGGCCGATACATGGATGAGAACCGCGAACTGAAGGCCGAGGTCACCCGGCTTTCCCACTCCCGCGAGCATTGGATCGCCAAGCACGACCGGGCCTACGCCGTCGCCATGCACAACGAGCGAGTCATCGCCGACATGGAAAGCCGTATCATCCGCGGCGCCATCATCCCCGACGCCCATCCCCATGAGTAGTTTCCGCCACCTCGACGGGATGGTCGCTTTGCTCTCCGAGGTCTATGAAATCAACGAGCGCATCATGACCGGGGACATCTGCTCCGCCAAGTCGGCCATCGCCTCCGACCGCATGAAGAAACTCCTGCACCACTATCACGAGGCCCTGCACGAGGACGGCGCCGTGAAGGTCTCGCTCCAGGCTTACGCCGCCGCCGGTGGCTGGGTCGGCATCACCTACTCCTACGAGCTCGACGGCTTCGAGGTCGCCGGATCACAAGTCCCGAGACGCGTATGAGCATCCCGCAAGAATTACTTTACGCTCAGATTAACAATCTGATTGATGAGCTGAAAATGGTCGAAGCCGAAAACGCCCGCCTCAAGGCCGAGGTCGAGCGGCTGACCGAAGCATGGGTCGATAAGAAGATGCAGGAAGATAGGGACGCATTGCTTCAACAGGTCGAGCGGCTGACCAAGGCCGGGGACGAGATGGCTAGGGTCGTCAGTTCTTTCGGATTTGATGAAGCGCCGATTGCCTGGAATAGAGCCAAGGAGGGCAAGCCCCGTGCATAAGCCCATGCGCCCCTTCTCCATCGTCGCCCTGCTGCTCCTTGGCTTCAACGCCGCGGCCGCAGCTGAGGCCACCCTGCTGGAATGCATCGCCATGGTCGAGTCCGGCCAGAACCGCAAGGCCGTGGGCAAGGCCGGAGAGCGTGGGATGTATCAGGTCGGGAAGGCCGCTTGGGACGATGCAAACGAACGGCTAAAGAGGGAAGGCCACTACCATTTCCAATGGTCTAAGTGGCGCAACCCGACCGCCCAGGACATGATCGCGGCCGCCCACCTCCGAACCATCCGCGACAACTTCAAGCGCATCAGCGTCCAGAACCCGACCCCCGAACAACTCGCCCTGGTCTGGAACATCGGCTGGTCTGGAGCCGTCGCCCGGCGCTTCAAGCCCAACGACTACGCCGAACGCGTGGCCAACCTTTTCCGCTTGTCCTCGGCCAAGCCCCGATAAAGGGTCTTGCCGTGGCTCATCTCATCGTGGCAATCGACCCTGGCGTAAATGGCGGCATCGTCTGGTCGGCAGACGGCGACCCAGTCGAATGCGCTAAGATGCCCGGCTCTGATGTTGAGGTCTGCCAACTCCTCGCGGATCTCAGCTGCAAGGCCAAGGACGTCAGCCTCTACCTCGAGGAACCTCCGCTCTTCGCCGGCAAGAACATCCCCGGCTCCGCCATCGGCAAACTGATGTGGAACACGGGCGTCCTCTACGGCGCCGCGGTCGCCATGGGGTGGAAGATCCACCGCATCCGTCCGGCCATCTGGCAGAAGACCCACACCTGCGGCACGAAGGGCGAACTGACCACGACCCAGTGGAAGAACAAACTCAAGGCCCGCGCTGCCGAACTGTTCCCCTCGGTCGACGTCACCCTATGGAACGCCGACGCCCTCCTCATCTTCGACTCCGCCACCCGCGGCGTCATCAACTGAGTTTACATAACTCGGCAAGACCCTTTACTTTGTAACCTCTACCCTCACATGAAGAAAGACTCCAAACTTCCGACCGAATACCGCATCATCGCGGACTCGTCCTACATCGTCCTCCCCGATCAGAAGGTCGCCCGCCTGCTGACCCCGACTGTCCGCAACGGCGTGACGTATTATAACCTCTTCGTCCCCGACTACACCCGGATGTCCCTCGCCGACATCGAGGCCACCATCAAGGCCGGTGAAGTCACCAAGGCTGACGCCGCCAAATAATCTCCACCATGAGCACAAAACCCACGCCCACCTCCGCCACCGCCTCCCTCGTCCAAGCGCTCGCCGCCCTGGACAACGTGAAGGCCAACAAAGTGAACCCTGCTTTCAAGGGCTCGCGTTACATCAGTCTCGACGCGTTACTCGAGGCCGTTAAACCAGTCCTCCTTGACCATGACCTCGCTCTGATCCAGACGCTCGTCAGCCAGGAGGGCAAGGTCGGCGTCTCGACCGCCTTCCTGCACAGCTCCGGCGAACGCTTTGAGTTCGGCACCCTGCTCGTCAAGGCCGAGGGACTGACCGCCCAGCAGATCGGCGGGGCCATCACCTACATCCGCCGCCAGTCCATCCAGACCGCCTGCGGCATCTCGGTCGACCTCGACGATGACGGCGCCACTGCATCCTTCAAGTCTCAGGTCGCCGCCACCGCGACTAACTTCAACCTTCCCCCCCGCCCGCTGACCAAATGAGCAAGCCTGACTTCGACCCCTTCGACCCGGTCAACGCCGCCATGCGGCACCTCCACAATCAGAACCTCGCGTCGGCTGCCGAAGCCCGCGCCGAGGCTCAGGCCAAGACCATCTCCGAGATGCGCTACGCTGGCAACGAACTCGCCCGCGTCCTCGACGACATCATGCAGTCTGAGCTCTGCCAGTTCGACGCCATCTCGAAGGCTTGCTGCATCGCCACCATCGCCAAGTGGAACCGCGCGAAGACCGGGCAACTCTGATGGCTGACGTTCCCAAGGGCATCGAACGCATCGCGGCCACCGTCCCGAAGCAGTATGCCCTGCTGCTCTTCCTTGACGGCTTCCCCTACGTCGAGTTCACGGCCCGCAAGTCCGCCGACTTCATGACCGACCTGAACGCATGGAAGCGCAAGACCTACCCGTCCCTGTCCCGCTCCAACGTCCGCTTCTTTACGCTTGCCCCTAATGGGGAGATAAAGGAACTTACCTTCACGCCCGTCCGCTCATGACCAACCGCGAAAACATCAAGCGCCTCGTCGAGAACATCACGGGCTCGCTCGCCACCGTCCAGCACATCGCCGGACGTTATGAACAGCACGACGCCGACATCATTACGCTGTCGGATTTAAACCGCTCGGCCATCACCGAGCTGCAAGTCTTCACCGACCACATCGAGACGGCTGACGAAGCCGCCGCAGTCAAGCCGCTCCATGACCGCGTCCACGTCCTCGTCGTTCAGCTGCGCGTCCTGCGCAATACGCTTGAGGCCATGGAGAACGCCGCCGACGCCGCCCTTGAAGACGTGCGCCGTATCTCCGCCTCCGTCGAGGGAGCGAACCCCGAAGACGACAGCCTGTGAGCAAAGCCTGTGAACTTTGCAAGGGTGCGTGCTGTGAAAGCATCCTCCTGCCCATCGACGCGTCCCCGACCACGACTGAGTTCTACGCCGCCCGCGGTGAGGTCTTCATGATCGTCGGACGCACCTTCGCCGAACTGCCTTCCCGATGCCCGCACCTGTCCGGCTCCGGCAAGTGCAAGACCTACGCCCAACGCCCGGTCGCCTGCTCCCGCTTCGCCGTGGGCTCGACCATGTGCATCACCGCCATCGAGCGCCGCCGCCCCGATCAGGCCGACGCCATCATGGCCCTTCTTTGACCTTTCCCACCAACACCCAATAACACACCCATGCCCGACCTCATCACCGAACGCGTCATCTATGACGGCATCCAAGCGCTCAACCAATCCGGCGCTAAGGAACTGCTCAAGTCCCCGGCTCACTACCAGGCTTACCTCGCCCGCACCCGCGAGGACTCCAAGGCCCTCCGCGTGGGCACCGCCGTCCACAAGCTCGCCCTCGAAGGGCTCGACGCCTACAACGCCACGCACGCCATCGCCCCGGACGTGGACAAGCGCACGAAGGAAGGCAAGGCCGAGTGGGCCGAGTTCGTCACCGCCAACGAAGGCAAGGCCATCCTGACCGCCGAGGAAGGCGCCCTCGTCGACGCCGTGGCAAACTCCGCTGCGGCCTGCATGAAGCAGAACGGCATCGTCCTGACGAAGACCGAGGTCATGTTCACCGCCTTTCTCGGCGATACCCTGGTCAAGTGTGCCATCGACGGCATCTCCGACGACGGCTACATATATGACTTGAAAACGTGTGAGGACGCCAGCCCTCGCGGATTTTTGGCTGCATCCCGCAAGTATAATTACGCCCTGCAAAATTACTTCTACCGGCACGCCGTCGAGTCGGCTTACAAGTGCCGCGTCCTAGGCTTCCGCTTCATCGCCGTCGAGAAGGAGCCGCCTTATGCTCACGCCGTCTATGAGCTGGGGCCGGAACTGATGACCGGGGCCGCCTTCGACTTCGAGCGCGCGCTCACCCTCTACAAGGAGTGCACCGCCTCGGGCAACTGGCCCGGCTACCAGACCGAGATCACCACCATCGACATCGCCGCCAAGCCCAGCGCCGCGACTAACATCAACTTCGCCTAATACCATGACCACCGAAAACAACCGCGTCCCGCTCACGTCCATCAGCACGAACGGCACCTACAAGCTGAAACTCATCAAGCCCAAGTTCGAGAAGGTGAAACAGTGGGAGGACGGCACCACGTCCTGCCGCCTGTTCTTCGTCGACGATAAGGGCTTCTGCCTGTCGAAGAACTTCTCCAGCAAATACGGCAAGGCCCTCGCCATGCTCGTCGGCAAGTTCTCCGGCAAGTTCACCAACGAGATCAGGCTCGACGCGACCCCCGCCGAGTATATGCAGTATCTCGAGCCCGCCTGCGGCCAGACCATCCTCGTCGGCGTCGAGGTCGAGGCTAACGGCGAGTGGCAGGGCAAGCCTCAGTATAAGTATAAGATGACTTACCCGCGCGGCTCCCAGAAGCCGACCGCCCCCGAAGAGCCGCTGCCGCCCGAAGGCGTTCCCTTCTAATCCCGTGACCGAAGCACCCACGCCGATGTCCGCCCCGACGCTCGTCCTGATCGCAGGCTACGCCAGGGCGGGCAAGGACACCCTCGCTTCCGGCATCCTCGAGTGGTCCCAGCGACCCGCCGAGCATATCAACTTTGCCGACGCCCTCAAGGAGGCCGCGAACCACTACATGGATTACCTCGGCCTTGACGGGGACTTCTTCAAGGAGGACTTCAAGGTGGATAACCGCGACTTCCTCGTCCACGCGGGCAAGTTCGCACGGCGCATGGATCGGGACGTCTTCGCCCGCCACTTCGCCAACTGGTGCCCGGTGATGAAGCACCACGACCAACCCTCCCCCGAGACGGTCGTCTGCTCCGATTGGCGCTACGTCAACGAGCTGCGCGTGTGCCAGGACATCCTCTGGGAGAAGGGCTGGAAGGTCCGCACCATCTACGTCGCCACCGCTGGGGTCGGCCCAGCCAACGACGAAGAACTCGACAGCATCGCCGAGATACGCGCCTCCCACCTGTTCGACCAGGAGTATATCTTCAGACCGTCCTCGCGTAACGCGATCATGACCGAAGGCCGCAACCTCGCCCGCTCATGGAAACTATGAACCCCGAGACGCTGCGCTGGGCGAACAAGGTCGGCCTGTCCCCCGACCGCGTGGCCTTCCTGCTGGCTTGCCCGAAGTATACCCGCACCGGGCGTAACGACAAGCCCGCCTACATCAAGGCCGAGAACCCCAACCACCACCTTCAGAAACTCGGTGACTGCTATTGGTTCCGCCTGCGTCGCCGCGGCAAGGACATCGTCGAGAACATCGCCAGCGACCTCGAGACCGCCCGCAAGCGCCGTGACGAGATGCTCGCGGCCTTCGATGCCGGCAAGCCCATCCCTTACATCAACGTCCGCTAATGAGCACCCCTACCCGCTTCGTCGCCTTCGGTGATAACCACGGCGACATGGCTGACGAGAACGCCGTCGAGGCCCTCGTCGAGTTCATCAAGGACTACAAGCCGACCGTCCGCGTCCACCTCGGCGACTGCTTTGACTTCCGATCCCTGCGCCGTGGGGCTGGTCAGGATGCCGAAGGCGCCGAGTCCCTCATCTCCGACATCGAGGCCGGTGAAGCCTTCCTTGAGCGCACGAAGCCCACCGTCTACCTGATGGGCAATCACGAGCACCGCGCCCAAGCCCTCCAGCATACCTCCGGCTCCGCCCTGGTCCGCGACTACTGCGCCGACCTCGAGGCCCGCATCAAGACCGCCGCGAAGAGCTGCGGAGCCAAGACCATCCTCCCCTACCACGCCGAGAAGGGCGTATACCGACTCGGTCAGGTCGCCTTCATCCACGGCTACGCCCACGGGCTCAACGCCACCGCCGAGCAGGGCAAGCACTATGCCGACCGCGGCGGCGCTCTGATCCACGGCCACACCCACACGCTCGCCCAGGTCAACTTGACCAAGGCCGAAGGCGGCGCCGCTTTCTCCGCTGGCTGTCTCTGCCAGAAGGACGCCATGGCCTACGCGTCGCATCGCCTCGCCACCTCCCGCTGGGGCTCGGGCTTCGCCGCCGGCTGGGTCGACGGCAAGGACTGGAAGGTCTGGCTCGTTCACCGCGTCGGCTCCCGCTGGGTCTGGACTACCGACCTCAAGGTCTTCACCCCGAAGGCCAGATGAAGCGCTTCGACGCCCACGCCCTCGTCGCCGCGATCAACGCCGACGACACTCCCGAAGGCTGGCACAAGACCATCGAGGTCGTCCGCCTCCTAGGCTACAACACCCGGGCCGGAGTCGCCCTGCCTCTCGCCCGCATCGTCAAGGCAGGCTACGCTGAACAGAAGACCATTCGCCGGGGCCGCTTCATTTATCGCCTCTCGCCCAGGTTCAAGACTTGGGCCGCCGCAAAGGCCGCAGCTGAAGCCCTCGAGAAGTTCAAGGCCCCCAAGGGATGGGTCACGCTCTCCGAGTATGCCCACAAGCGCCGGCGCACCGTCCGCGGCGTGCAATACCGCATAGACGGCATGGCCCTACCTGTCCGCATCCTCCGCAACCCTCGGAGCGTCCCCTACTACCGCAAGGCCGACCTCGACCGCATCCTACGCAAAGCATCTTGACCACGGGCATCCACGCCCCCAAACCCCAACCCTCTCTTCCATGACTCCTCCGAACAATATTCCGGCGGAACGCCACCTCCTCGGCGTCCTGATCCGTGAAAACCTTCCCTTCCCGGTAAACCTCAAGCCTACGGACTTCTTCGAGCCGAAGCATCAAGACGTAGCCGCGGCCATCCTTTATCTTCAGGCCGACGGTAAGGCCGCTGATGAGGTAACAGTGCCAGCCTATCTTCACTCCGCAGGCTCTCTGGCAGACTATGCTTTTATCAATGACCTGACGGCTTACGCTGGTTTCGGAGAACTAAGACAGGAGCATATCGACATGATTGCCGACGCTGCGTTCATGCGCGAGGCGTCGTTGATTGCATCGAAGGCCACTAATCCTGATGCCCTCATCGAGCATTATGCCAACCTGTCAGATAAGCGCAAGAGCCTGACAGTCCGCCAGAGTGCGCAGCGCATGCCCATCGATGAGCTGATGAAGTTCGACCGCCAAGCCGACCCGACCAACGTGCTAGGCAATCGCTGGCTCTGCAAAGGCGGCTCCCTGGTCATGGCCGGACAGGCTGGCACCGGAAAGTCGGCCCTGATGATGCAGGCCGCCATCAACTGGACGCTTGGTCAGGACTTCTTCGGCATCAAGACTAACGATGGCATGAAGATGCGCACGCTCGTGATCCAAGCCGAGAACGATGCCGGAGACGTGGCCGAGAGCATGCAGGACCAGATTAACGGACTGTACCTGGACGAAGACCAAAGGGCTGAACTAAAGGACCGGATGTTCATCTACCGCGAGAGCGTCGCCACGGGCAAGGAGTTCGGAGACGTGCTTCGCAAGCTAGTCATCCAACATCAGGCCACGATCTGCTTCGTCGACCCTCTCATGGCTTTTGTCGGCGCTGACATCTCCGAGACCGCTGAGGCCGCCAAGTTCCTTCGCCACATCATCCAGCCTATCCTCAACGAGACGGGCGTCATCATCGTCTTCATGCACCACACCGGGAAGCCGAAGTCATCCAAGGACAAGGAAGGCCAGACCATGGCCGACCTCGCATACCAACTGTTTGGGAGCTCAGAGGTCACTAACTGGGCCCGCGAGATAGCCTGCCTTCAACGTTGCCCAGGGGATGAGCCGATCTACCGCCTGGGTCTGACCAAGCGCCGTAGCCGTGCCGGTATGACCGACGGCATCAGCCCTTCCCCCGTCGGCGAGATTTACATTCGCCACTCCCCTAAGCGCGGTGAAATCCGCTGGGTCAGGTCTGGGCCTCCCATGCCCACGGACGGAGAGGGCTATTAGACCCCTTGGCTGGCCCGCCAATGCCCCTTTGGAGGGGTGATGGCTACCACCCCCGCCTCAACCCACCAAACCCACCTTAAACAGGCCGCAAGGCCAATGCTAAATCTCTTATACAAAACCGATGACAAAACCGATGACAAATCTATGTCTCTACTGCAGTCCCTGTATGCTACAGGGACATGCAAGTAGAGAGGGAGGAAGGGATACGGCTCGCCTTGACGGCGGCCTACCCCCCTCCCCTC
>Ga0078894_10001328_pt1 | contig 18290 bp, 15 predicted proteins | sample LauGreSu1BDMLBSD_2_FD_67506 | JGI IMG/M metagenome (GOLD analysis project Ga0078894, IMG submission 67506) | Freshwater lake microbial communities from Lake Michigan, USA - Su13.BD.MLB.SD (version 4) (version 4) | ecosystem: Environmental > Aquatic > Freshwater > Lake | place: Lake Michigan... | reverse complement strand
GATGAGTCATAAGGCTTCTCCCAAGTGACGACGATTTCTGTTCCAACGTTGGTGGTTGTTGGTATTGACATCTGTTCGGGGACACCAGCTGCGGCAATTGTAAGGATTGAACTGTACTGGCCCCATCCGTAGATGTTCTTGGCTTGCATCCTAAAGTTGTAAACTTGGCCTGGGCTAACTGATGATACAATAAAAGTTGTACCAAGCTCAATAAGCGTGTAGCCACTGATTCCATCCCAGTTTGCTTAGTTCGAACCGTTATCCCACTCTAGACCGTAGCTGAGAATTGCAGAGCCACCAGTGTCTTCTTCAGAAGTAATATGGCTCCAGAAGATCATGATCTGCTTATCGTTCGTGGCTGGGTCTCGCTGAGGTGGATTCATAAACTTAGGGACTGTTTTCACGGCTGCTCCTTGAGTGTTTGGTTGAGAGGCTAGACCCCATCCTCTAGCATTACGGGCCGCGACTCTGAAAGATACAACTTAGTTGAAAGCAAAGTTGAAAGTAGAAGGGTTCCAGAAGGTCGGCATTGGTACAACGCATCCAATCACCAACTAAACAACAGAGAAATTATTTCCGCTGCAAACTGTGAGCCAGGCTCCGTTCGCTTGCTGGCCTTCAACTAAGTACTAGTCAATAGTTTCCTTATTGTCGAATGGAGGTTTCCAGTTTACTCTGATTCCGCCTGTTAATGCGTCAATCGAAGTGGAAGGTCTTTCAACTTAATTTGGCACTGTGCTTGCTTTGATAAGTATTACACTGGAGAAAGGACCGTATCCCCAATAGTTCCTGGCTCTAATCCTGATCTGATAAGTGGTACCAGCGATAATAGCCGATGTTGCAGTGTAGCTGGTTGCTATGTAGTTGCTTGAGAAACCTGCCAGGTTCGACCAGAAAGCGCCGTTGGAGCCAGAGTCCCATTGCACGTTGTATGAAATTATACTGGCGCCGCCGGTTTCGAATTCAGAAAGGAGAGGAGACCAATTGAACTGAATCAGCTAAGTGTTGGTAGCTGTGTAATCAGGGGCCAGGCCGTACACTTGCTTCGGTTCTTCTTGGATTTTAGCACCGCTGGTATTGGGATCAGAAATCCGACTCCATCCAAACTAGTTATGCGCCGATACTTTGGCTTGAACAACAGTGTTGAAAGGTAGCGAGTAGGGTGCGTTTCTTAAGACTGACATCGGTATTTCACACCGTAGATGTGCTATAACAACTGAATCTCCTCCGTTGCAATAAGTCAAGTCTTTGGCAAACATTCCTGCTGAGTTCTAAATGTAAATCTCATAAACGTCTATTGAGGCGCTGTTGTCGTAAGGCTCTTCCCACATTATGTATACAAACTGATTGAAGATTTCCGTTCGGGGTGGATCAGGTTGTCTTGGCACTTCAGCTGCGATGATGATCATCGAATTTGAGAATTCTCCCCAGCCCTAAACATTGAGGGCACGAATAATGAATTCGTAAGAAGTACCTGCAGTTACAAACTATGTTTAAATGAGCTCGTTCAGCAAGTAGTCATTTCCAGTTTGACCTACTAGGTCGCTGAAGGGAAGATTTGATCCAGCTACTCTCCATTGTAGATTGTAAGAAATTATTGGAGACCCACCTGTATTCTGTGATGATGGATCGATTGTGAACCAAAGAATCTACAACTAAGACTCATTCGTGTCATATCCACGATATGGTGGTTGCATTTGATACGGTTCAACTTGTATTTAGGCACCTTCTATGTTAGGCTGACTGAATACGCCCCATCCAATCGAGTTTTCTGCTCTTACTTTCGCGATTACCACGTCATTCTATTCTAAAAAGAACTTTGACTCACGCAAACTGATCATAGTAACGACACAGAAGATAACGCTTGTATCCTATCCATTACAATCCGGATGATTGTACCACTTTCCATCCTTAGCCTGAAGTAAAACTTCGAACTAAATTAGTGGACTAAAGTTGTCTGATGGGTAGTTCCAACTGATTTTAACTTTTTTGTCCTAGAAAACTTCTGTTTTTGGAATTGAGACTTAGTCTGGAATGGCGTTTGCTGTGATGGTTGCAACCGGCGACCAAACCTGTGAGAAGCCTTCTGAATTTTCAGCTCTTATCCTAAACTGATAGTTTCTGCCCCCGACTATGCTGTCAAATGTAACAAGATAGGAAAGTTCCAGGAAGTTATCAGTCAGACCAACAAGATCAAACCAGTTACTAGTACCTCCCATTCCTTTGTCCCATTGAAGATTATAGGAAATAGTTTGACTTCCACACAAATCAGCTCCAAACAAGGGTGTCCAAACTACGTCGATGTTGTACTTATCTGTTCTGGGTCCTCGCTGGGGTGAAGCCATTTGATTGGGTTCAGTGATGATAAATCCACCGACTGAGTTTTGATTGGAAAAGTCGCTCCATCCGACTCCGTTTTTAGATCTTACTTTCGCAACTACTAAGTTCGGATAGACCAAGAAGAAAGGATCCTCTCTCAGAGTAGTCAGAGGAATCTAACAGCTTCTAGAGCTAACTATTGCTGGATTATTGCCATTGCAGAACTAGGGTTCGGTGCTGAAACTGACTCCGTCGCTCGTCAGAATGGCAATCTCATATTCTTCGATTGGCGAGCCTCTGTCTTGCGGTTAAGACCACGCTATCAGTATTTTTCCTCCGTCGTTTGCTGTGACTGGAGCTGTCAATTCCCTGTTTGGATTAGTTGCTGCTCTGATCTGTACGACGTCACTGTAGGGACCGAATCCCCACTTGTTCCTTGCACGCACTCTGAACGAGTAAAGCTGACCCGAGCTGATACCAGCCTGGATGAGGTAGCTTGTGCTTTGGAAGTAAGTCGTTTGGCCAACCAACTCGGTAAACACTCCTCCGATCAGCATTTCGAGATTGTAAGAAAGGATTGTGCTTCCACCTGTTTCGTCGCCGAGCAATTGATTCCAGCTAACTTAGATGCGAGTGTCATCGGTTGCAGGGCCTTCGAATGGTGAACTTACTTTCTCGGGTTAAACTTGAATCTTAGCACCGATCGTGTTTTCATTTCCGTAGTTTTTAGCCCATCCAATTGAGTTTCTGGCTTTCACTTTCGCAACAACTAGATCCTCGTACTGTAGACTGTAAGGTGGTTGTCGCAGGACACTTTCAACTGGAATGTGACAGTAACGGTTGATAACAACCGCAGGGTCATTGCCCTGGCAGAATTGACCGTCTTCACTGCTGAATGTACCATCGGCCTGTTTTATCTGAATATCGTATTCAATAATGGGCGCGCTTTAGTCGTCTGGTTAGTTCCAGCTAATCTTAATATACAAGTTTTCTATCGTGGTTTGGACTGGATCAGCTGTAAGAGGGACAGCAGCTGCCAAGAAAGTAGCTCTATCACTGAGGGGTCCCCAACCGTATATGTTTCTCGCACGGTATCTGAAAGTATATGCAAGTCCAGGGGTTAATCCCTCGACTGCGTTTGTCACTGTGTATGAAAGAGTCATATAGGGTGATGATTAACCTACCAACTCAACAAACTGGTTGGCGATACCCGCGTCCCACTAGAGATTGTAAGAGAGTACTTCCGAGCCACCATCGTTTACTCCGGTGATTGCAGACCACATCACTTTAATCTGTTGTTGGTTTGTGTTAGCAGCATCGACTTGTAAAGCCACGCTAGGTTTCAAAGGAACCGTCTGAACCTGAGCTACGATAGTTGAACTAAGAGCTGAAGTCGGTCCTCTGCCCACTACATTTGAGCAAGTCACTCGCGCAACAAGATTGTCGCCCTATTTGAAGTTGAACGGGGTTTGTAGAAGAGTCTCCATTGGTATGAAGCAGCTTAGTCCAGTGACATTGCAAACCGAAGTGAATTTTCCATCGCTCAGTCTGATTTCGACTTCGTACTTTGTAATTGGTACGTTGTTACCACCAGTGAGAAGGGGCTGCTCCCAGCTGATTACTACGTTGACGCCAGCCACCTGTGTAGTCGGCTGAGATGAAGCGCCTGGAATAGTGGCCGCTAGAATTTAACCGATAGGCGAGTACTCACTCCATCCTTGTGAGTTGTGAGCACGGTATCTCAATCGGTACGTTTTACCACTTTAGATGCCACTGGTGACTAGAACTGAGTTGAGTGTGTAAGGAGTCGTGTACCCCACACTTTCTACAAAGTTTCCGCCCTAGCCATCGTCAATCTCTAAGTTATAACTGTCGATGTAGCCACCTCCTCGTTGTTGGTAAGTAGTTAAGAACTACCAGTTCGTGTCGAGTATGAATTGGTTAGTCTAGGGTCCGGAGTAAGGCGCTTAGAGCGGTGCTTAAGGCACAACTTGTATGAGCGCTCCCACTGTATTGGTGCCAGAGAACTATCCCGTGCCTTTTTCGTTCGAAGCTTTGACCATCGCAACAACAAGGTCGCCCAAAACAAGGTTGAATGGAGTAATGGTCAGCGAACTCATTTTGACGAAGCAGTTCTGGCTTTGAACTACAGTTGGATTAGCACCATTGCATTCAGCCGAGGCGGCGAAATCACCGTCTGACTTCTTGATTAAGACTTGATAGCTTGAAATTAGAACTCCGTTTCCGCCAGAGTAAGGTGCGACCCACTTGATTTGAACCTAATCGCCAACAACGATTGTCAATGGAATGTTTGGAGCATGGGGTTCAGTTTCGGTCTTAACTGAAACCTGCTAGCTGTATCCGGACCAGCCGAACACATTTTGGGCTCTGTACAAGAAGCTGTAGACAACACCGCTCGTGAGGCCATTGATAGTCGTACTGATCTTGTTGGAGTTTACTTGTTCGGGCATCACGCTGTACGGTACAAAGTTTTGACCTCCACTGCCAACATCCCAGGATAGCTCGTAGTAAAGAATCGACGAGCCACCGGTTTAGTCGCCTATAAGTTAAGTTAGAGTGAGCGAGACACTTTGCTCGTTGTAAGCCACAACTGCTGGTGGATAGGTTGGAGTTACTGGCTCTGTTTAAACTCTAATACCGAAGATGTTTGGATCATTGAAGTTACTGCTGCCTATCACGTTTGTCGCCTTGATTTGCACGACTATTAAGTCGTTGTATTCAAGACGGAAAGGTGAGTTTCTGAAAGCTTGGAAAGGAACATCGCAGTAAAGTTGAAGTGCAATTGTAGGCTGCGTGCCATTACAATAGGTTGAGTCCTGACTAAATGATCCGTCTTTTTGTTTGAATACGATTGTGTATGACTTAATCTCACTTCCACCATCGTATGGCTTTGTCCACTAGATTCTAACATTCAGCTGGTTTATAATGCTGAAAGTTGGTGCGGCAACCATGCTGGGTATTGATGCTGTAATTGCCGTTAGGAGAGGACTGTATCCGTTGCTCCAACCAAACTTATTCCTCACTCGGTACCTGAACTGATAAACTACATTAGTAGAAAGTCCGCCTTTGGTTATCACTAGCATTAGATTATCAGGTGCCTCGCCGACGATTGTCTGGAATATCTGACTAATGCCTCCTGTATTGAACTGTAAGTTATAAGAGAGAATATCTGAACCGCCAGTCTGGGATCCCTCAATCTGAGGCATCTGGATTGTCAAAGTCGTCTCGGTTTAGGATATTAACACAGGGGCTAGTTAGGGAACGCTTGGAATTCTCTAGACGGTCTGTCCAAAAGTGTTGGGATCAGAGAACTATCCGGTTCCAATGCCGTTGATTGCTCTTACTCTTGCTATGATTAAATCTCCCTGCTACAGAGAAAGAGGCGCTAACATAACATCAGCGATAGGGAATGTGCAACTTAGCGTGGCAAGAGCTTCAGCACTATCTCCATCGCAGATGCTCTCCAAAGTCATGAAGTTTCCATTACTTGCTTTCAGTTGAACTTCGTAACTCTCAATTGGTGAACCGTTTTCGGTTGGTGCTGTCCAAGTGATAAGTACATTAGTACTGACTGCACTCTCTGGATTTACTAAAGCCATTCCAACTTTATTGGGCACGTTTGCAGCGAGAATTGGCTTTATGTCCGAGAAAGGAGACCAACCGTGATCGTTTTGTGCTGATATTCTAAAGTAGTATATCTTTCCAGGCACTGTTCCAGACTGAGTCCAGATTGTGCCGAGGTAAGGTGAGCTAAATCCAATAAGAGTCGTCCAAATCATTTAGTTCGTGCCGTTATCCCAGTCTAGACGATAGGAAAGCACAGTAGAACCTCCAGTCTACAGTGAAGTTGTCAAAGCTTCCCAAAAGACTGATATACGTGATTCAGTCGTGTCTGATCCTTGTTAGACGGCTGGAGGCTTTGGTGGAATTGTTTCAACTGGGACTCCAATTTCGTAAGTGTAATCGCTCGTGCCGATTGAGTTAGTCGATGCGACCCCCACGTTGATAGTATCTCCCTAAATCAGGTTGAAGCTGCTGGATGTGAGAGTTTTAAGTGGGATGTAGCATTTCTTTTCTAGAAGAACCTACTCGTCAGCGCCATCACAAGTTTAAGTGTCTTGACTCCACTAACCATCTTTCTTCTGAACGATGATTTCAAATCTAAGCACTTCGTCGTAGTTGTCGTCAGCGGGGACCCACTCAATCAAAACATTATCGCCTGAAATTGTTGTCGAGACTGAAAGAGGCGGACTTGGAGCTTTTGCGCTCATAATCGAAGTCTGAGGCGAGTAGCCTGAGAACCCGAAGATGTTTTTCACTCTGTACCTGAAAATGTAAGTTGATCCAGGTGTCGTTGGAACAGTGACTTCAGTTTCGAGCTGCTCAATGGTGAGGCCAACAACTTCGATGAAAGTAGTTCCAGCTCCATTGTTGTACTCTAGATTGTAAGAAGTGATTTCTGCACCGCCTGCACTGGGCGAGTAGTCAAGAACGTATGTCATTTTTACAGTGATACTGCTGGTCGTCGATTGGTCCTCCACTCTCACGGGCCCAGTGCTGGGTGTTTGAGCGATGGTCTAGACACTAACGCCAATCGAGTTTGCAGCTGAGGCAATACTTTCTCCCATGGAGTTTGTGGCAGTAACTTTTGCTCTGATTAGAGTTCCAAGCGTGAGCTTGTAGTTGCCAGTTGGATTGCTCAAGACTGACATCGGAATTGAACAGCTGAGTTAAGCGATTTGGTTGCAATATTGGCTACTAAGGATGAAAGTGCCAGAGGAAAGCGAGTTTGAAGTCTCGATGTAAACGTTGTAGGAGGCTATGGCTGCTCCCCTTGCGTCGGGCGCTTCCCAACTAAACATCACGTTTGTGCCAATCAAGGCTGTTGTAACTGGACTAGCTTAGTCGGGCGTCATAATGGTGTAGATCAGTTAGTAATCTGAGTACTCACTCCATCCAAAGATGTTTTTAGCTCGGTATCTTACTGCGTACGGCAAGTTGATGATCAATCCTCCTTGAATATAGAAGAGGCTTAGGTCGTTGGAGAGGAAGCCTTTAAGTGCTGTCCATTCGTTAAAGCTGGTGCCACTATCGTAATTGATCTCGTAACTAAGAATAGATGCGCCGCCTGTTGCAACTCCTGTGAGAGGATCGATCACGACATGTATTTGAGATGTTGTTGTTTGAGGACCTCTAGACGGTTTAGTTGACGGTTTGAGAGGAGTTGTCTAGATTAAGGCAAAAGTCGGGTACACAGAGCTCAATTGAGACCAGTTAGAATTGCCGATCAAGTTCGTAGCGGCTACCTTCACTACAACTTGTTGACCTTGGACAAGATTGAATGGATCAGCCTGCAATGTTGACATTGGGATAGCGCAGAGTCTATTTGTAATGACAGTCTGATCGTATTAAGCATTGCAATATGTTGTCTGCTCGTACCAATCGCCACTTGCGGACTGAATCTGAACTATGAAAGAAGTAACGAATACACCTCCGTTGTATGGTAAAGTCCAAGAAATTGTTACTGATGTTTATGTGTTTGAAGTGATGGGCGCCACTGGAGCATCAGGTACTCGAGCCGCTATTTGAGTTGTAGCAGCTGAGTAGGGTGACCATCCATAGATATTTCTGGCTCTTGACCTAAACTGATAAGTGTTGCCCTTAGATAGATTTTCGAAAGTATACGTCAAAACTATGTTGTTTGACAAAAGACCAGTCACTGCTGTGAAAGCTCTACCGCTACTTCCTTGATCCCATTCGAGACTGTAGCTAGTAATCGGACTTCCACCTGTTGCTGATTCAAGAACTATTTAGCTCATAATCACAGTGATCTGGTTTTCGTTTGTCTTTGAATAGTCAATACTCAAAGAAGGAGGAGCAATAGGTGGCGGTTATTTAACTAGTTGACCAATCGTATTTGGTGTACTTTGATCTGACCAGCCAACGGTGTTTCTAGAACTAACAGTCGCTATAATACTATCTCCTTGTTTCAAGTTGTATGGTGAAGAGAGGAATCTTGTCATGGGCAACAAGCAGTAAGTATTTATGAAAATGACTGGGTTTTCGCCGTCACAAAGTGTGTCCTCGACATACTAAGAGTCGCTAGTTTGAATCAGAATTTTGTAGGCAGTAATTGCGCTGCCGTTATCCCTTATGTCCGAAGTCCAAGCGATTTAAACTGAAGTTCCGACTTGACTTGTGATCACTGACGGAGATTTGGAGGGTTTATCAGCTGCGAGGATGTCGCCTTGATCTGACCAAGGACCCATTCCAAATATACTTCGTGCCGCGTACCTAAACTTATAGATTCTTCCTGCGACTAGTCCTCCGTTAATGGTGTAAGAGTTACTTGTGGTGAAGGGGAAGTCACCAATCAAAGTTGTCCATTGTACACCGCTTGTTCCAACATCCCACTAAAGTTAAAGCGATGTTACAGTTGATCCTCCAGTTTGAGATCCCGTTAACTAGGCGTAATTGACAACAATCTAATTAGAAGTAGTACCCACGCCCCTTGTCGGTGTGGTTAGTGGCTTAAGCGGAATAGTTTAAGCTAGAACACCTTAAGTGTTAAGAGTTGAAGGGATACTAAAGCCGAGACTGTTGCTAGCACTGACTCTGAACTATACAAGTCTGCCTTGGGGAAGATTGATTGGTTGAGATGTAAGCTCGGACATCGGAACTTGACAGAAAACATTCGCGATGATGAGCGTGTCCTAACCATTGCAACTTGCCGATTGATAGTAAGTAACTCCATCGCCCCCAAGAATCTCGATTAGGTATCCCATTATGTTTAGTGAACCACTATTGGGTGCAATCCAGTTTACTTGAATCTTCGTAGCGGCCTGAGTGGTTACAACAGGGACCATCTAGTCCGGCACGTTCGCTGCTTTGAAGTATCCAACATCACTGTACGGTCCCCATCCTTGTCTATTGCTAGCTCGGAATCTGAATCCGTAAATTTGACCACCTATGATACCCTGGTTGGCAGTGACTTGGGAAAGCATATTAGTTTAAAGCGTGACGAAGATAGCTTTTGAAGCTCCTTAGTCCCATTGCACTTCGTAACTTAGGATTTCTGTTCCGCCGATAGCAGTCCCCTCTAGATGAATGTAGTCAATTACAAGTGAACTTTGAGTGGTCGCAGCATTCTTAGTTGGAGCGACTGGTGGTTTCTGTGGCACCAATTCAACTTAAGCTCCGACTGAATTCACTGAAGAAGGTATTGAAGCGCCAATAGAGTTCACTGCTACTAGTCTTGCCTGGATTATCTATCCCTAAGCAAGAGACAGGGGTTCACTAATAAGCGAGACTATTGGGATCAGACAGTTCAGTGACGACTTAACAGACTCGAGAGCTCCGTCACAGAATGGGGATTCTTCATAGGTTTCAGTTGATGTTAATATCTGGATCTAGTATTCGATAAGAGGAAGACCACCGCTGAGAGCTGGAGACAGTGCTGTCCAACTTATTCTTACTTTGGTTGGGAAGGTTTCGAATACAACTTAAGGAGCTACCATCTACGCTGGCTCTGTTCCAATCTTCGTGTAAAGTGACGGCGATGGTAAACTCCAATCAACTGCGTTCTTGACTAAGTATCGATAATACCAACCTTATCCAGTAGTGAGACCAGATTATCTGAAGTAAGTTTGTGGATTGTCAGTTGCAAGACCAACGATAGACGTCCAGGATACTTCATCAGCGCTTTGCTGAATCTAGTAAGAAAGAATGGGAAGTCCGCCAGTTGAGAATCCCTCGATGCTTGGCAAGTTGAGACCTAAACTAGTCAGACTTGAACTGGAGGCATCTCTGATGGGTGACTAGCTTGGCGCTTGCGGTTTTGCAACGATGAAAACGCTGATATCACTTGAGTTTGAGAAGGTTGGGCTCCACCCGATTTCGTTCTGGGCCCTTACACGAGCGATAACGGGATCACCTTGCTCAAGTCCGGTCTCTTGAACCAAATCAGCCAAAGCAACTTCGCAGCGTAGATCTGTCAAAATTGTTGCAGAGCTCACACAATCCACCGGAATTTCGAAACTTCCATCTTTGGTTTAGACCTATATTTCGTACGCCAGGATTGCGACTCCATTGCCGCCACTGCTTGCTGCTTAGAAAGAAATGGTATACTTGATTGAAACGGTGCTGAAAGTGACGATGGGCTGAGACATTTGAATAGGAACGGTTGCTGCAAGGATGGTAACGGTGTCGGAATCAACTCCATCACCGTGAGTGTTCTTTGCTCTGTATGTAAACTTGTAGTACACACCCGAGCTAACTGCCAACGCAATATGGTCTGTCTTTAGGCTGTTCGTAGTTTGGCCGATAAGAGGCTCAAATGCACCACCTAAGCCTCGGTCCCAACTAATTACGTAAGAAATTACTTAGCTTCCACCGTTCTTCGTAGTTGGGAACGGGTCGATGAGTACTTAAATTTGGTTCTGAGTGGTCAATGCGCCTCTTCGTGGTGTTTGTAGTGGCTTGTGAGGAACAGTCTCCACTTTTTTGACACTTGAAAGATTGATCGAAGAAAGAGGACTTGTTCCATAGAAATTGGTGGCCGAGATTTGAACGATGATATTCTAACCTTCAGTTAGCTAATAGTCCTCAATCAAGTCGGTCAAAGCGATCGAGCATAGAGTCTGCAACTGAGCGCAGGCTGAATACTCTACACTCTATCCAACACTGTTCAACACGAACAAGTTGTACCCCAATATGTCACTTCCCCGCTTATTTGGAGCAATCCAAGTTACTCGAAGATCGCTGTTAACAATTTACTGGAGTGGTGTAGAAATCTAATCCGGTTTTGTAGCAGCCTGGATAGTTGACTCTTGAGAAAATTCACCAACACCGAACAAATTAATTGCTCTATACCTGAATTTGTAGTTCTGGCCTGGACGCAACAAGTAAACAGTGTATGATGTGAGTAAGTTGTAGTATGGAGCGTTTCCACGTAGAGAAACCCAATTACCGACACCTTAATCATACCAAAGGTCTAAACTCAGAATTGGCGATCCACCGGTTTCGGAATCTGGCAAGCTTGTATACATTACTTTTATCTGGACATCTGTTGTTCCAATATCTACTCTTTGAACCAAAACGGTTGGTGGCAGTGGCTCTGTTCTGACACGTGCGTTACCGATGTTTTCATCCGAAGGGACACTGTTGCCAATAATGTTGATTCCCTCAACTTTAGCAACAACTAGATCGTTAAGCAAAAGATTATATGGTTCTGATCTAAGTGTGGACATAGAAATCAAACAGAAGCGATTTGCCTTGATAGTTTGATCGCTCGCATCACACTCATCTTCGTCTACTATAAAGCTACCTGTACTAGTTCTTATTTTGACTAGGTAGCCAAATAGAGGAGATCCGCCATTGTAAACAGGCTCAGACCAAGTGATTCGAACACTGGTTCCTTCGTTTGAAGTGATAACTGGAGCAATTTTGTCAGTTCTCCTTGCGGCGATTAGACTGAGAACATCTGAGAAGGGACCCCAACCGTTTACATTCTTTGCTCTGTATCTGAATAAATAGATCTGGCCAGCTTGAATCGAATTAGTGACTCCGTAACTAAGTGAAGTATCATCAGCGGCTAAACCTTGAAGGTCAGTCCATGCAACTCCACCACTTGAGTCGTCATACTACAAATGGTAGGAGAGAATTTACGCTCCACCATCCTCAGGACTTATTAATGGAGCCCATGAAACTTGCAAAAGAATATCTGACGTGAGAATATCGTCTCTCTGTGGCGAGTTAGGCGGTTTGTGTGGTACAACTACAACAAGCGCAACACCTACTCCTGGTGTGTTTGGCTGGCTGAATTCCGACCATCCAATTACGTTACGTGCTTTTACGATAAAGATGACTTCGTCACCTTGCATAAGGAAGAAAGGATCAACATGCAGATCACTCATTGCTACTTGGCAAGATTTATTGAGAACAATACTTTGAAGACCACGACAAGACTAAGGGGCCTCCGAAAAAGTTGTTCCATCGTACTGCTAGATCTGGATGTCGTACTCGCTGATTTAAACGCCTTATCCTCCTGGGTTTGCTGGCAAAGACCAGCTCAAAGTAACGTAATTGTTCAATTGGACGATAGTGGAAACAAGCTGTAGGGGCGGTGAGGGAACAGTAGCGGCCAAAATAGTAGCCGTGTCTGAATACAGTGACCACCCATGAACATTGAATGCTCTGTATCTCACAACCAGGGAAGCTCCACTAGTAATTATGGCGTTAGTGGCAACCACTGGAGATAACAACGCCTGGGCAACTTCTACGAATGTGCCACCATTGCTCATCTCGATTGAGTAAGTTTGAATAGGAGATCCACCGTCGTTTGTGACCTAGTCGAAGACAACCTGGATTGAGGTTTCACCAGTGGCAGGACCCCGTCTTGGTGCGTTGGTTGGCTTGTGAGGTGGAATCTATATTTTCGCTTAGATCTTGACATCGCTTGGCAATGAGAAGCCTATGTTGTTCTTAGCTTGAACTGTCACTCTGACTGGTTGCTCCTAACTAAGGGAAAAGTCACCTGCTACAAGTGACTCCATTGAAATGCTACAGGACATTTCCTATATCACAGTAGCGTCTTAGCCGTCACACTGGGGATGAGTTACGAACGTGCCATCACTTCGCATGACTTTGATGAGATATTCGAACACTGGAGAGTTTCTGTTGTCAGGAGTTGCTTGCCAGCTAATCCTAACTTGTTTACCCTCATTTGTAACTTCGGCTGGTAATAGTTTGTCTGGTATGTTTGCCAGCAGCACATAACTAATTGGAGAAAATTCACCCCATCCGTGCGCATTATACGCTCTATATCTGAAGAAGTAGTAGTTGCCAGCTGTCAGAGGAAGAACAGTTGCTTGCAGAGATAGATCATACGAGCTAAATCCTTGAACGTTTATCCATGGGCCGCTACCACCTCCGGTTTCGTCAATCTAGAGGTTATAAGAAAGAATTTGCGAGCCACCAGTTTCAAGACCAATTAAAGGCAAATAGTTGACTCCGATTTATGTTCCGCCTGTAAGTTCCTCTATTCTGTTTGGTGCCACCGCTGGATTATGGGGTACATCTTACATTTGATATGCTGTAGTTTCAAATGCAGACCACTGACTCCAGCCAATAACGTTCTTGTACCTAATCTGAGTTCTGATTGGACTTCCTTGTATTAGTTTGAATGTATCAGATCTCAAGATAGAAGCTGGAATTATGCACTGTCTTGCTTCGAAAACTGTGGACTATGCACCATCACAATGGCTGAGTTGTTGATATGGAGTTCCGTCTGCCGCAAGAATTTGAATCTAAGCCTTGTATATGAGACTGGCTCCGTTGAATGGCATCTTCCAAGAAATTACAACGTTACTGCCCACAATAGTTGTACTAACTGGACTTGGGTTGTAAGGTACTGTAGCAGTTAGAATGTAAGCAATATCTGAGTAGGGTCCGAATCCGATCTCGTTAAGAGCTCTATATCGAAGTCGGTAAAGTTGTCCACTGACAACACCAGATCTCTTTTGAGCGGTCATTGCTAATGAATATAAAGTGAAACCTTATAACTCTATGAATGAACCGCCGAAGCCATCATCGATCTCAATGTTGTAGCTGACAATTGGAGAGCCATTGTTGCCTGGTACTTGAATTATATCTACAGCGACAACATTTTCATCGGTGTTTGTGTTTCTGGTTGGTGCCTGTGAGGGTTTGTCCGGCAAGTCAGCCAGTATGAAAGAACTGGAAACTGAGCTAACCACGCCATCGGTAGCAAAGTCAGTGAATACAACAACTTTAAACCGGAACCTAAGACCCAAACTCTGAGTTGGGAACTCAGTCACAGTAATTTCGTTGATGTAGTTGATACCAGTTAGTTGAGCTACATTGACGGGAGTGTTGACTGGACTACTTGCTGATCCTGAATCGCGGAACACTTTGTACTCTACGATTGGACAACCACCGTCATCACTTGGTGGGTTCCATTCAATCTAGATACTTGAGGCCGAACTTGTAATCCAAGTTGGTGTCGAAGGTGCAGTCGGAGTTTCGCAAGACCAAGTAGTCATGGTTGGGGAGTACGGGCTTTCACCATTATAATTCAGTGCTTTGTACCTGAATGTGTAGGATCGGCCTGTAGTTACAGGAGTTAAAGTATACGAAGTAATTTCGGGACGGTTGCTGCCATTCCAAATTACCTCAAAGTCGCCGCAATTCTCGAGATCCGCTTCTAGGATGTAACCCGTGATCTGAATTTCGTCGTCTGATAGAACAGGCCAAACGATTTGGATCTGGGTACGAGTAGATAACGGTCCTCTGGATGGCGGCAGTGGTTGCGACGGGGCATCAGCTGCGTAGAATCCATCCTCAGTGCTAAAGTCTGATTCTCCGATGCTGTTGCTCGCAGTTGTCTTGAAGAAGTACAGGCGACCTGGAGTTAGGCCAGTTGCGGTGAATAAGCCGAACTGGAGATCCAGTGTCACTGAAACGAAGTTTGATGTTTAGGTTCCATCGTCTCTGTACAATGAGTAAGACTAAATTACTGATCCGCCGTTGTCGAAGCACGCACCAATGTTTAGGGTAATAGTGGTGCTTGTAGCTGAGATAAGCGTGACAGGTGAGGGTGCTTTCGGAATGCTTGCGGCCTAAATATAGCTAATCGGACTGTAGTCAGACCAACCGATGATGTTTTGAGCGCGGTACTTGAAACGGTAGATGTTGCCTCTGTTTATCTACGTAAAGACTCCGCCATCACTTGCATTGTTTGAAAGTAGGACAAAAGTTTGCAGGTAAGTTCCAACACTTCCTCCAGCAACAGTTTCAAATCCATTGCCGAAGCCATCATCCATCAGTATCTCGAGATTGGTGAGTACAGAGCCTCCAGACTGTGGCTCAGTGAATGTAATCTTTATTCGTTATCCATTCGTGACACTTGAGTCAGACACTGGCCCTTAAGTTGGTGTCGAAGGAATGTCTGCGATGACAACAGAAAGGAACTCACAAGAAGAAGCAGAAAAGCCTCCCTAATTGGTTACCTAGATCTTAAAACGAACGATTTCTCCAATAACATTAGCAGGCAAGTCAGTCACCACTATATTTCTAAGTGAGGGTCTATCTGCGATCTCGTCGTCTTGAATGACAATGAAGTTGGGACTGGACGGACCGCTATCTCTAAGAATTGAATAGCTTGTGACAGCGCAACCTCCGCTGTTCTGTGGTTCGGTCCATCGCAGAGTAATTTGTGTCGAAGAAGACAGTCCCACAAGAACAGGCGGTTCGATGCCACTTGGATCTGCACAAGCATAAAATAGACTCATAGGGCTAGACAAACCAACTCCTATGATGTTGACAGCCTACACATAGAAACGATAGTATTGTCCCGTTACAAGACCCTTCGCCTAGTACATCGTGACGTCTGGGAAACCGACTCCGTTGAAGATCAAAGCGAAGTCTTCATTATACCCGTTGTCCATGTAGAGTTTGTATCCAGTTATAACGCCAGCCGGTAATTAAGTGTCAACAGATTGGGCCCAGCTAACTGTAATCGATGTTTCTGTATGATCAGTAAGCTGGGGAGCAGCTGCAGCGCCTGGTGTATCTGCAACTGGAACTGTCAAGACAGATGAGAGAAGTGAGTCACCGACTCGGTTAGTTGCTTTGTAAATGAAGTCGTAGCGACGACCGGCAACTATGCCCTCATCAGCGCAAGTTAAGACTGCCACATAGCCATCGGTCAAGAATGAGTAACCTTGGATCTATGTCCACGTTGTGTCGCCTTAGCCATTGTTACGATAAATTGTGTAACTAAAAACGACTGATCCCATATTGTCTGCGCTTGGGAATAATTGGAGCGATACGATCGACGCTGACGAGACTATCAGTTAAAGAGGTTAAGGAGTTGAGGGTGCTTCAGCAGCTATTGCATAAAGTTCTGGACTGAATTAAGACCAGCCCTGACAGTTCTTTGCTCTATATCTGAATCGGTACATCCTGCCCTTGACAAGGTTTTTAGCTGTGTAATGTTAACTTAGCTGAGGAGTAATGTAGCCAAGTTTAGATATGAAAGACCCGCCAAGACCGTCGTCCATCTAAATGTCAAATGAAAGTATATCACATCCTCCGTTTGAAGCCTCAGGGAAGTTACTGATGTCAACTGTGATTTGACGACTGTTTGAAGAATCCCCTACAAAGACCGGAATAGGGGGTTATGAGGGCAAAGCTGCAAACACAACTCCGAGAATCGGGGACTGAGAATGTCCTGCATAGTTATGAGCATTCACATAAATTCTATAGGTACTGCCCAGAGATAACGGGTCGATACGGTTGATTTCTACAGAGCTAAGGCTAGGATGCAGCCTGACATTGTTGTCATTTATGAAATTAGCTTCCTCAAAGTTTCCGTTGTTGCCATCGTCGATGAAGACAGAATATCCTTCTATGGAACATCCACCGTTGTCAAGTGGCTCGTTCCAGCTAATCTTGATCGAAGTCGTAGATGTTGAAACTTTTGTGGGTCGGCTTTGCATTGACGGTACGTCACAAGCGTAGTAAGCACTGATCTCTGACAATTAACTAGGTTGTTCTTTGTTAAAGTTGTAAGCTTCAACAGTGAATCTGTACTGGAGGGACGGTTGAAGTCCTGTTGCCACGAACTCTCCAACCTATGATGTTTAACCGACAGAGTTAAATATGGGATGGAAGTCACCGCCGTGCCCATTGTCCATGTAGAGAATGTAGCCAGTGATAGCTCCACCTGGTGCTGTGCCATCCTCATTAAGTTACCAGCTCACAGAGAGGCTCGTTCTGTTTGAAAAAGTATAATCAACGAGAGGAGTTGAGGGCTAAGAAGGAGGTGAACTCGCTGCGATGTATAATATCTCACTATAGTCTGAGTACCCCATCACGTTCATCGATCTCGTCCTTAAGCTGTAGATCTTGCCAGTCGTGATGCCGTCGACTGCGTAAGTCATAGTGTGTTGCATCAGCATGCCTGTGGAGTCGTATGAGGTCACTTAGGCGAATTGTGAGTTGGGAGTCCCTTGATCAATCTCTAGGTAGTAGTTGGTCACAAAAGCACCAAAATCACCAACAGATGGGTACATTTTGACACTGAGGGAGTTGTCAGTCGCTGAAACAAATGTTGGCTTAGCTGGTTTGGAGGGCTTATCCGCTGCTAGAATAAAAGTGAGAGGCGAGAAATCTCCCCATCCGTAGATGTTTTTAGCCCTGTATCTAAATGCGTACGTGATGCCCTTCTAAACTCTGACAGTGGCTGAGAGTGCAAGAGTATCCTTTTGCAAGCCGAAGACGTCAGTGAAGTTGCCAGCGCCATCATCCACTTGCAAGTTGTATGAAAGAATAGCAGAGCCGCCTGTCTCGGCAGTTGTTGTGAGTGGGTTGTACGTCACTCTGATGTTTGAACTAGAGATCACAGTAAGGTCATTCAATGGTCCAGCTACTGGGCTCGAAGGAGTTGAAGCAAGTAAGTAGCTGGCAATCAAAGAAGATGAGCTTCCTACTGAGTTGTAGACTTCAACTTAAAACGAGAATACTGATCCTGTAGTACCGGCAGGGAAATAGGTAACAGACATGGAGTTTAGACTTGGTCTGTCTCTTATGTTTGTATCTTGGTCAGTGTTCACTTCGGTTGTTATGGGTCCATAATTGCCATCGTTTCTGAACACGGCGTACCCGAGGATTGTACATCCGCCATTGTCCGAAGGTTGATCCCAAGTCAAATCGATGCTTGATCTAGTAGAACTTGTCCTGACGGGTGCACTCATCTTTGATGGAGCAACGCATGCATAGGTGATAAGTTCGTTTGATAGAGGGCCCTCCCCGTTGAAGTTGTAGGCTGAAATCCTAAATTTGTAAAGATTTCCTGTCTTAAGATCATCAACTATGAAGGAAGTTATTGTGCGGAAGTCCTTGCCATCGAAAAGCAATGAGTAGGTTCC
>Ga0078894_10001327_pt1 | contig 18297 bp, 19 predicted proteins | sample LauGreSu1BDMLBSD_2_FD_67506 | JGI IMG/M metagenome (GOLD analysis project Ga0078894, IMG submission 67506) | Freshwater lake microbial communities from Lake Michigan, USA - Su13.BD.MLB.SD (version 4) (version 4) | ecosystem: Environmental > Aquatic > Freshwater > Lake | place: Lake Michigan... | reverse complement strand
TTGCAGTCAAGGATTGAGGAAGAAAGGAATCAACCGAAAAGTATGAATTTTTATATTCTTCATAAGAGCCTATAGAGGAGTTCTGGAAACTGAAGCGCTTTCAAAGTGTTGACCCAAAGGTCCCAAATCATGTGGTAAGAGAAAATACTGAGCATTTATCAATCCTTTCAGGTGATGAACAGTGCGTCATAGAAGAATTTGCCTTTGCAAAACATAGGCAACAACAACAATATTGAAGCGAATCCATATAAGAACAACAACAATCATCAGCCACATCAAATTCAGATGGAAACAATAAGTAAGAGAGTCAGTGGTGCAGCACAATAAAAACCACATGCACAGGGATCTCCCAAAAATAATCCCGTGAGTCAATCTTTGAACTTGTAGAACATGAACAAAATAATGCAAAATTAGAATTACGGTGACGAGAACATCTTCGCATTGGCTGAGTCAGCCGGACGCGTCGTCACCCATGAATAAGACCATTAAAACTCTTCTTCGTTGCCACCCCTAAAAAATGCATCAAGGCAGGAACAGTTAATTCAAATGCACCAAGACCACCGCGACTCCAAAGTTATGAGAAACAAAGATTAGCAGGCACAAAAGCTTCCCGAAAATAATAGCACACTTTTGAAGAACAAAGATCACATCTTGAAGAATTACATCGTTGAGAATAGAAACAAAGCGATTCATGAGCTGCACCCGCCTGCTGTAAAGGAACAGAGTAATGCGGCCGATCATCACAAGAATTTTGGGAAGGTACCCAACTAGTAAGTTTTCTTCTGTAATTTATTGTGATTATAGTCTCAATAAGTACAAGCATGAAGCCGATGAGAGGGCTGAGAGAATAAGAAAGCTAGAGGAAGAGTCTAAGATTCCACCTGGTACAAGGCATCCGCGGCTATGCGTACGCCGCGCTCGACCCGGGCGAGCAACTCCTGCAGGCGCCGGTCCTCGCCGCGCCGCTCGCGCTCCGGCGCGCGGGGCTCACCCTCGCCGATATGGACCTCGTCGAGATGCACGAGGCCTTTGCGGCGCAGGTGCTCTCGAACCTCGCGGGCTTTGAGTCGCAGGCGTGGGCCGAGCGCGCGGGGGAGCGGACGCCCCTCGGCGCCGTCGATCGCACGAAGCTCAACGTGCTGGGGGGCTCCATCGCGATCGGCCATCCCTTCGGCGCCACCGGCGCGCGCGTGACGACGACGCTCGTGAACGAGCTCGTACGTCGCGGTGGACGCTACGGCCTGATGACCGTCTGCGCGGCCGGTGGGCTCGGCTTCTCGATGGTCGTGGAGGCCGCATGACCACGCACCCGTCGAGCGCCGTCTCGCTCGCCGTCGAGGACGGCGTCGCCATCCTCACCTTCGACCTTCCCGGCGAGCCCGTCAACAAGTTCTCACCGGCGGTGATCGAGGAGTTCACCACGCTCCTCGCGCGCATCGATGCCGACGCCGCGGTGAAGGCGGCGGTACTCATCAGCGGTAAGCCGGGCACCTTCATCGCCGGCGCCGACATCGACCAGTTCCTCGCGTTCCGCAGTGCTGAGGATGCGGCGAAGGCGAGCGCCTTCGGCCACGCGATGTTCGACCGCATCGAGTCGGGGCGCGTCCCCGTCGTGGTGGCGGTGGATGGAGCCTGCCTGGGCGGCGGGCTCGAGTTCTCGCTCGCCTGCGCGTATCGCATCGCGGCGGACTCGCCGAAGACCGTCTTCGCGCTCCCCGAGGTGAAGCTCGGGTTGATCCCGGGCGCGGGCGGCACGCAGCGGCTCCCGCACCGCGTCGGGTTGACCGCTGCGCTCGATATGATCCTCACCGGCAAGAACGTCCGCGCGAAGAAGGCGCTCCAGCTCGGGCTCGTGGACGAGATGGTGCACCCGGGCATCCTGCGCACGACGGCGGTCGCGCGCGCGCGCGCACTCGCCGCCGGCACGATCCCTCGCCGCCGTGACACGCGGAAACGCACGGTCGCGTCGCGCCTCCTCGAGGACACGCCGGTCGGACGCGCGATCGTGCTCTCGCAGGCGATGAAGACGGCGCTCGCCAAGTCGGGCGGGCACTATCCGGCGCTCCCCGCCGCGATCGATGCCGTGCGCGCCGCCTACGGCGACCGCACGGCCGGTTTCGCGACCGAGGCGCGGCTCTTCGGGGGGCTCGCGATGAGCGCCGTCTGCCGCGAGCTGATGTTTCTCTTCTACGCGACAACCTCGCTCAAGAAGGACCCAGGCCTCCCGGCTGGCGCGACAGCGCTCCCCGTCACGCGCCTCGGCGTGCTTGGCACCGGCTTCATGGGTGCGGGGATCGCCGCCATCAGCTCGCAGCAGGGGCTCGCGGTCCGCTTCAAGGACACTGCGTGGGACCGCGTGGGGCGGGGCGTCAAGGCGGTGCGCGATGTGCTCATCGAGGGGCTGAAGCGCCGGCACATCACGCGCGTTCAGTTCGCCGACCAGATGAGTCTCGTCTCCGGAACGGTGGACTACACCGGCTTCGGTCGGCTCCCGCTCGTGATCGAGGCGGTCTTCGAGGACCTCGCGGTGAAGCACCGCGTGGTCCAGGAGGTCGAGGCGGTACTCCCGCCGACCGCCGTCCTCGCCACCAACACGAGCACGATCCCGATCGCGCGGATTGCCGAGGCGAGCGCGCGCCCCGAGCGTATCGTGGGGATGCACTTCTTCTCCCCCGTGCACAAGATGCCGCTCCTCGAGGTCATCGTGACCCCGCGGACCCTCCCGGATGTCGCGGCCACCGCGGTCGAGGTCGGCAAGAAGCTCGGCAAGACGGTGATCGTCGTGCAGGACGCACCGGGCTTCTACGTGAACCGGATTCTCGCGCCGTACATCGCCGAGGCGGGGCGGCTCCTCGACGACGGCGTGTCGGTCGAGGCGCTCGACCGGGCCATGCGCGGCTTCGGATTCCCGGTGGGGCCGATCACCCTCATCGACGAGGTCGGCCTCGACGTCGCGACCAAGTCGGGCGGCATCATGTCGGCTGCGTTCCCGGAGCGGATCCGGGCGAGCGCCGCCCTCGAGAAGGTCGCCGCCTCGGGTCGGCTCGGGCGAAAGGGCAAAAAGGGCTTCTACGCCTACGACGCCCGCGGCAAGCGCACCGGCGTGGACGCGTCGGTCTACGCGCTCTTCCGCGCTGGTGCCTCGTCCACGAGCCTCGCGTCCGAGGCGATTGTCGAGCGGCTCGCCCTCGCGATGGTGAACGAGGCGGTGCGCTGCCTCGAGGATGGCATCATCCGGTGCGCCCGTGACGGCGACATCGGCGCGGTCTTCGGCATCGGCTTCCCGCCCTTCCGCGGTGGCCCGTTCCGCCACATCGACGCCGTCGGGGCCGCTGAGGTCGTGCGGCGCCTCGACGCCCTCGCCGCCGCGCACGGCGGTGGCCCGTACACGCCCGCGCCCCTCCTCCGCCGGATGGCGGCTGAAGGGACGACGTTCTATCCCAAGACCGGCAAGCCGGTCTGACCCGACGGCCCGACCCGACGCCCCGAACTTTCGCTCCGCACTGGATCTAATGCTTCGCACCTTCCTGCTCTATCTCTCCCGCCAGCCGGGGATCTTCCGCTTCGTCCGGCACAACGGGCTCGCCAAGCGCTTTGCCTCGCGCTTCGTGGCCGGCGAGACGATCGCCAGCGCCTGTGACGCCGTCGCCGAGCTGAACGCGAAGGGCATCACGGCGACGCTCGACCTCCTCGGCGAGTCGGTCACGAACGAGGCGGAGGCGCGGGAGACAGGGCGGCAGTATCTCGCGCTCCTCGACGAGATGGCGAGGCGCAAGCTCGACGCCAACGTCTCGGTGAAGCTCACCGCGCTCGGCCAGGACATCCGCGACGACCTCTGCGAGTCGGTCACGACCGAGATCCTCGCGAAGGCGAAGACGCTCGACTCCTTCGTCCGCCTCGATATGGAGGGGAGCCCGTACACCCAACGCACGCTCGATTTCTTCGCCGGGCGCCTCTACCCCACCTACCCGGGGCAGGTGGGCGTCGTGCTGCAGAGCGCACTGCGCCGTACCCTCGACGACATCGAATGGGCGATCGCCAAGGGATGCCGGGTGCGTCTCTGCAAGGGCGCGTATCTCGAGCCTGCGACCGTCGCCTTCCCGGAGAAGAAGGACGTCGACGCCACCTACGTCGAGGGGATGCGACGGCTCCTCGCGCGCGGGCACTACCCCGGCATCGCGACGCACGACGAGACGATCATCACCGAGGTGCAGCGCTATGCGCGCGCCGAGGGGATCGGGCCCGAGCGCTTCGAGTTCCAGATGTTGTACGGCGTGCGTCGCGACCTGCAGGAGCGACTCGTGCGCGACGGCTGGCGCGTCCGCGTCTACGTGCCGTTCGGGACGCAGTGGTATCCGTACCTGATGCGTCGCCTCGCGGAGCGTCCCGCCAACATCGCGTTCATCCTCGGCAACGTCCTCCGCGAGACGTTCGCGTGACCGCCTGATGCGGAAGCGGGACGCCGGGATGCGCCTCCGATGAGTCGTGAATGAGCCGCCACCTTCCTGCGGACCACTCGAAGGGGGACGAGCGCACCATCGGCGGATACGCCGCGGTGCACGCCCGCCCGGCGGCGTTCGACGGACGGGATGGATGCTCCTACAGCGTGGAGCTGATGGCCGATCGCACCGGCGACGCGAGGCATCCGTGGGGCGCCTTCCTCCTCTTCGTGCAGTGGAAGCGGTTCGGCGAGCAGGGGGTGCATGGCCATCTCGAGAGCGAGTTTCTGGCGTGGGGCGATGACCGCGAGGCGGCGCTCGCCGCTCTCGGCGTGATGGACGTCGACGAGGTCCAGCGGCGGCTCGACGCCCTGATTCTCGCTCGGGCCGAGGCGGAGCGCGCCGCCGCCACCTGGGATGACGACGAGGCGCTCGCGTGACCATCGCGGCGACTCGGGTGAGGCGTCCGGCCATGGGCACGGCGTGAGCGAGCGCTCCGCGATCGTCGTCGAGGGGACGGGCGGCGTCTGGCGCGTCCGCGACGCCGTCGGCGAGACGCATGAGGCGGCGCTCGCCGGTCGCCTGAAGCAGGAGGTGCGCGGCGCACTCAAGCTCGCCGTCGGCGATCACGTGACCATCGACCGGGACGAGCGCGAGAGCGGCTGGCGCATCACCGCCATCGCACCGCGCACCGGCGTCCTCGCGCGTCGCGAACCCGGTGGGCGCTATGGGGAGCGCATCCTCGCCGCGAACGTCGATCAGGTCCTGATCGTCTTCGCCTACCGGAAGCCGGAACCGCACCGCCGGATGATCGACCGCTTCCTCGTGATCGCGGAGGCGAACGACCTTCGGGTGCACCTCGTGCTGAACAAGGTCGACCTCTGCGATGGCGCGGCGGAGGCGGAGGTGCTCGCGGCGCCATATCGCGCGGCCGGGTATCCCGTGCATTGCGCGAGCGCCAAGCGCGGTGACGGGCTCGACGATCTCCGTCGTGAACTCCACGGCCGCGTCACGGCGGTCACCGGGCCGTCCGGCGTCGGCAAGTCATCGCTCCTCAACACGCTGCACCCAGCGCTCGGCCTCCGCACCCAGGAGATCTCGGCCTCGGTGAACAAGGGGCGGCATACGACGGTCGGCGCGAAGCTCATCCCGCTCCCGGACGGGGACGAGGGGTACCTCGTCGACACGCCGGGGCTGCGCGAGGTGGGGATGTGGGGGCTCCCCGCCGAGTCGCTCGATCAGTGCTTCCCCGAGTTCCGCCCCTATCTCGGTGAGTGCCGCTTTCAGGACTGCCAACACGACACCGAGCCGGGGTGCGCGGTCCAGCGCGCGCTCGCGACGGGGACGATCGACGCCGAACGCTACGAGAGCTACGTGAAGCTGCTCGGGGAACTCCGCGCGGAGTCGCCGGGTTGGTAGCGCGTCGCCGTCCGACTCCATCGATGCCTCGCCACGCCCTGTCTCCCACCGCTCGTCTCCGCGCCTTCGTCTCCAGGCTCGTGTACCCGGTTGCCCGATGGCACCGCTGGTCCGTGGCGTGTGCCGCCGTCCTTCTCGTCACGACCGCAGCACAGGCGCAACCCGACCGCACGGCCTACGCCGAGGGGATGCGCGCCCTCCGCGCGAATGACGCGCCAACCGCCGTCAGCCGGTTCGAGCGCGCAATCGCCCTCAACGACCGCGTCGGTGAGTACCATCTGCGACTCGGCCTCGCCCTCGGGCAGGAGGCGTTCAGCGCGAACCCCGTGCGGCAGGCGCTGATCGCGCGGCGCGTGAAGCAGTCGTTCGAGCGCGCGGTGGAACTCGATCCCTCGCTCGTCGAGGCGCGGGAGGGATTGCTCTTCTTCTATGCGTTCGCGCCGAGCGTGATGGGTGGCAACCCAGAGAAGGCGCGCGAGCAGCAACGCGAGCTGCTCCGTCGTGATCCGATGCGGGGCCATATGGCGACCGCCACGCTCGCCCTGCGCGACAAGGACACCGTCACCACCGAGCGCGCGCTCCGGCAGGCGATGGTCGCCGCGCCGGATAGTGCGGCGCCGGTGATCACCCTCGCGCAGCGGCAGCAGGCGTGGGGCCGCACTCCCGCGGCGTTCCAGACACTCGACGCCTTCCTCACGCGGCACCCGAATGACGTCGCCGCACGGATTCAATTCGGTCGGCTCGCCGGGGCCACCGGGCAGCAGCTCGCGCGCGGCGAGCGTCTCCTGCGCGAGGTCCTTGCCGTCCCCTCGTGGGAGGTGAACCAGTTTCGGCCGAGCAAGGCGTCGGTCCACTACCGGCTCGGCGTCGTCCTCGCGAAGGCGGGGAAGACCGCTGACGCCCGGGCCGCCTACGAGGCGGCGTTGCGGTTGGATCCGAAGCTCAAGCCGGCGCGCGAGGCGCTCGCCGAGCTCAGGGGCTGAGCCGCTCGATCACCCACCCGCCCCCCTCGGCGGGTCGATAGCGCAGGCGATCGTGCAGCCGGCTCTGCCGGCCCTGCCAGAACTCGAAGCTCGACGGGATCACGCGGAACCCGCCCCAGTGCGGCGGGAGCGGAATCGCCTCGTCCGGATAGCGTGCATCGACCTCCGCGTGCCGCGCTTCGAGGGTCGTGCGGTCGGGGAGGACGCTGCTCTGGGTCGAGGCCCACGCGCCAAGTCGGCTGCCGCGCGGCCGCTGCCGGTAGTACGCCGCCGACTCGGCGGCGTCGATCCGCTCCACGCGTCCCTGGATCCGCACCTGACGCTCGAGCGGCGCCCACCAGAAGCAGAGCGCGGCCTGCGGCGTCGCGTCGAGTTCCGCGCCCTTCACGCTGCGATAGTCGGTAAAGAAGACGAAGCCGCGCGCGTCGGCCTCCTTGAGGAGCACCATCCGACAGTTCGGTGTCCCGGACGCGTCGCTCGTGGCGAGCGCCATCGCGTTCGGTTCCGGCGCCTCGGCCGCCTGCGCCTGCGCGAACCAGCGATGGAACTGCGCGACCGGATCGAGGAGGACGTCCCCCTCGTCGAGTCGCTCGCGGCGGTACTCCTCACGGAGATGGCTGATCTGCATGGACGAAAGCTTCCGTGATGCGGTCGGCCGGGCAAGGCGCGCACGCCGTGCGGGTCGGGGGCGTCCCGCCGTGCGGCAGCGCCAACTCGCCCCTTGGCAGCGCGCCCCCGCCCATGGGATGTTCCACCGATGACCGAGCTCCCCGAGGGGACCGCCGCCCACCGCGCCGATGCCGCGCGCTTCGCCGTCTTCCGCGCGGCCGTCCTCACCGTCACCGACTCGCGCATCCGCGAGACCGATGTCTCCGGCGACCGTCTGCAGCAGGGTCTTGCCGCCGCGGGCCACCCCGTCGTCGCGCGCGAGCTGTTGCCGAATGATGAAGCCCGCGTGCGCGCGTTCGTCGCCGACTGGATCGCGCGTGACGACATCGATGTCATCGTCATTACCGGCGGGACCGGCCTCGGCTCGCGCGACCGCACGATCGAGGCGGTTCGCCCGCTGCTCGAGAAGGAGATTCCCGGCTTCGGCGAGCTCTTCCGACTGCTGGGCTATCAGGAACAGGTCGGGACCGCCGCGATGCTCTCGCGCGCGACCGCGGGGAGCGCACGCGGCAGACTCATCATCTCCCTCCCCGGTTCCGCGGCGGCGGTCGGCCTCGCGCTGGAGCGACTCATCCTCCCGGAGGCGGCGCACCTCCTCCGGGAGATCCGGCGCTAGCGCGGTCGCTCACGCTGGCCGTGCGCCGCGCGCGTGTGGCGCATCGCGCGCGGCGACCGGCTCATGCCAGTTCGAGCGACCAGGTCACCGCGATGTCCTCGCGGAGCGAGTCGCGCACCGAGCAGTACTTCGTGACCGCGAGCTCGATCGCGCGCTCCGCGTGCACGCGCTCGATCCCTGCGCCGGTGATGGTGTAGGTCAGATGGACCGCCGTGAGGCGTGCGGGCACCGCGTCCACGCGCTGTCCCGTGACGGCGATCGCAAGTGAGGCCACCGGGGTCCGGCGCTTCTCGAGGATGTCGACCACGTCCACGCCGGTGCAGCTCGCGAGGGCGCAGAGGAGCCCGTCGACCGGGCCAGGTCCCGTCTGCGCCGAGGCGTCGAGCCGGATCGTGTGCGGGCTGCCGGGTCGGCCGCCGTCGAAACGATGATCGCCCGCCCACTGGACGACGACCGTGTTCACCTTGCCGCTCATCGTGCTCCCTGCCGCCCGAAGGGCGTGCGGTTGAGGACGACGCGCCCGTCGGTGATGACGACGAGCACGTCCTGCAATGCCATCGGATCCTCGAGCGGATTCGCCTCGAGGACGATCAGGTCCGCCTCCATCCCGGCGGCGACGCGCCCGGTGCGCGCCGCGATGCCGAGAAGCTCGGCCGCGCCGCTCGTCGCGGTCGCGAGCGCCTCCACCGGCGAGAGCCCGAGCGCGCGGAAGCGCATCACCTCGTGCGCGATGCGCGTGGTCCCCTCGGCGCCGTAATCGGTGTCGGCCCCCGCAGCGATCCGCACACCGAGTGCGTGCGCGCGCCGGATCGCGTCCTCGAGACGCGGCAGCATATGCTGGCCGCGCAGGGCGAGCACCGGGTCGTCGTAGTCGCCGCCGGGCTGCGTGAGGTCGACCACCGTCGAGAGCGTCGGGACGAACCACGTCCCCTTCGCCTTCATCAGGCGGAGGGTGGAGTCGGAGAGATAGGTGCCGTGCTCGATGCTCTTCACCCCGGCGGCGACGGCGGCGTACGCCCCCTCGTCGCCGTGCGCGTGGGCCATCACCGGGACGTTCTTCGTGGCGGCCTCCTCGACGATTGCGCGGAGCTCGGCCTGGTCGTAGACCTGCTTGCGCGGGTCGGTGTCGGGGAGGCCGGCGCGCTCGGTGCCGCGCGTCTTGATCCAGTCGACGCCGCGATCGAGGTTGATGCGCACGAGGGCGCGGAGCTGGTCGGTGGTGGTCACGCCGCCGGCGAGCGCGCCGAGGCGCGGGTCGGCGAGGACGGTCTCACCGAGCGATGGCGTCACGAAGACCCCCGTCGCGAGGACGTCCGGCGCGACGATCTGGCCGGCGCGCGCCTGCGCGCGCATCGCGACGTCTTGGTACGCCGGCACGCTCGCCGAGCGGATGGTCGTGACGCCGGAGAAGAGGGCGCGGCGCGCGTTCGCGAGGGTGGCGATGTGCGTGTGCGCGTCGATCAGGCCGGGCGCGACCCAGCGCCCCGCGAGGTCGATGACCCGCACGCCGCCGCCGCGTGGCGTCGAGAGCCCCGGGGCGATTCGTGTGATGCGCGAGCCCTCGATGACAATCGTCGCGTCACGGATCACCGTCGCGGTGACCCCGTCAACGACGTTTGCGTGGACGAGGTAGAGGGGCGAGCCCGGGTCGCCGGCGAGCGCCGGTCCCTGCGCGCGGAGCGCGACGGGCGTGAGGGGAATGGCGGCGAGCAGGGCGGCGGTGAGCCGTGCCCCGAGGCGGAACGCCATCACTCGAGCGTCCCGGTTCATCAAGGTCCACCCGCGGTGCCGGGCGGTCCTAATGCTGTTGACGATGCGTGGTCGAATCATCCCGCTAATGTACGGAGGGCGCGCGTCGCGCGCGTCCGTCGGCATCACCACTCCCCTCCCGGACAACCGATGGGCCAGTTCGAACGTCACGTCTTCGTCTGCACCGGTGGCAAGACCTGTGGGTCACAGGACTCCGCCGCGACCTTCCAGGTGCTGAAGGACGGCCTCCGCGAGGCGGGGGTCGCGCAGCGGATCCGCGCCAACCAGTCGGGGTGCATGGGCCAGTGCGGCCACGGCCCGATGGTCGTCGTCTACCCCGAGGACGTCTGGTACGCCGGCGTCGATGCCGCGGGCGCCAAGCGGATCCTCGACGAGCATCTGCTGGGCGGCACGCCGGTGGAGGCGTTGCGCTACATCGCGCCGCCCGGCGAGTACAAGAAGCCGAAGGAGTCGTGACCGCCGGCTCACCGAGCACGATGCCGGCACAGATGGAGCCGTATCGGCGGCATATCGTCCTCTGCACCGGCGGCTACTGCGCCCCCGACCGCGCAGGGCGTGCGCTCTACGCGCAGCTCGCGCGCCTGCTCCAGCGTGAGGATCTCCTCTTCGGGCCGCAGCGCGTGAAGCGGAGCGAGACCCCGTGCCTCGGCGTCTGCGCCGGCGGGCCGATCGCGGTCGTCTACCCCGAAGGCGTGTGGTACGCGCCCGTCACACCGGCGCTCCTCGAACGGATCGTCGTGGAGCATCTGCGTGACGGGCGCGTGGTGACCGAGGCGGTCTTCCATCGCCTCGGCGGTGCGGTCACCCCCGCGCCATGAGCCGCGCGACGCGCTCCTCGGTCGAGGGGTGCGTCGAGAAGAGTGACGAGAGGCCGCCGCCGTGCGCGGCGAGCGGATTCACCTGCGCGAGCGGCGCGACCGCGGGCGCCACGTCCATCGGGATCCGCTGCGCGTAGGCGTCGAGCTTCCGGAGCGCCCGCGCCAGACCGCCGGCCCGGCCGTGGATCTCCGCGCCCACTGCGTCCGCCTTGAACTCGCGCTGCCGCGAGATCGCGAACTGGATCAGCATCGCGGCGAGCGGCGCCACGATCATCATCACCAGCGCCGCGGCCGGGTTCCCACGCTCCTCATCGTCACGGCCGCCACCGAAGAGCATCCCCCACTGCGCGATCTGCGCGAGGCTCGAGATCGCGCCCGCCATCGTCGCGGTGACGGTCTGCAGCAGCATATCGCGGTTCTTGATGTGCGCGAGCTCGTGCGCGATGACCCCCTCGAGCTCCTCGCGGTCCATCAATTTCAGGAGTCCCGACGTGACGCAGACCACTGCGTGCTCCGGATCGCGGCCCGTCGCGAAGGCGTTGGGCTGGTCGTGCGGCGCGATCGCGACCGTGGGCATCGGCAGACCAGCGCGCTGCCGCAGCCGGTCCACCATCTCATACAGCTCCGGCGCCTGCGAGCGGTCGACGACCTGCGCGCGATACGAGCGCAGGACCATCGATGCCGAGTTCCAGTACATGAAGACGTTCATCCCCGCCGCGAAGAGCAGGGCGAGCGTCATTCCGCTCTGGCCTCCGAGCGCGCCGCCCGCCGCCCCGACCAGAGCGGTGAGACCGGCCATCAGCAGGAAGACCTTCAGGTTGTTCATTCGAGGCTCCGACAGAGGGTGCAGGGTGCCAGGGCGCGCCCGCCACTTTGGCGGGGCGTTTCCTGACGTCATACCCCAAGGGTGCAATCGGCGTGCCAGACCACGCCGTCGGCTGGAGGTGCAATTCGGAACACCGGACCTAATTCTGTCCAGCGTTCAGCCTTCCGCCTGCAGCGTTCAGCCTCCCCCGGAGCGCTCCCCACCCCTATACTCTGCCCAACTCTCTCGCCGAGGCTGTCCGATGTCCTCCAAGAAGCTCATCCTCGACTACATCTATGAGAAGGAGACCGCGCTCGCCGACCGGGTCTACCTGACCCAGCCGATCGGTGGCGGGAAGACGATCGACTACACCTGGCGCCAGGTCCTCGACGAGGCACGGCGGATGGCGGCCCATCTTCGGAGCCTCGGTCTCCAGCCGGGTGACCGGGTGGCGATGCTCTCCAAGAACTGCGCCCACTTCTTTATGGCCGAGCTGGCCATCTGGATGGGCGGCTTCACCACCGTCGCGATCTTCCCCACCGAGAAGTCCGATACGATCGCGTACATCCTCGAGCACAGCGAGGCGAAGGCGATCTTCGTCGGCAAGCTCGACGCGGGATGGGAGGCGCAGCTCCGCGGTATCCCCGACGCGGTGCACCGCCTGAGCTTCCCCCTCGCGCCCACCGTCGTCGGCACGGCGTGGGATCAAGTCATCGCGACGATCGCGCCGCTCGGCGGGCAGCCTGCGCGCGCAGCCACGGACCTCGCGCTCCTCCTCTACACGAGCGGATCGACCGGCACCCCGAAGGGCGTGATGCACGACTTCGGGCACATCACCGCCGCCGCGGAGGGGATCATGCGCGGCATCAACTTCTCCCCGGACGACCGCGCGCTCTCGTATCTCCCCCTCGCGCACGTCTTCGAGCGGGCGTACATCGAATGCGCCTCCTTCGTGGCCGGCGGCCACATCTTCTTCGCCGAGGCGCTCGATACCTTCGTCGCGGACATCCAGCGTGCGCGCCCGACGATCTTCATCTCCGTCCCGCGCCTCTGGCTCAAGTTCCAGCAGGGCGTCTTCGCGAAGATGCCTGCGCAGAAACTCGATCGTCTGTTGCGCATCCCGCTCCTCAACCGGCTCGTCGGGAAAAAGGTCCTCAAGGGGCTCGGGCTCGACCAGGTGCGTCTCGCCGGTTCCGGGTCGGCGCCGATCCCCGCCGAGCTGATCGCCTGGTACCGTCGTCTCGGGCTCAACCTCCTCGAGGGGTATGCGATGAGCGAGGACTTCGCGTACAGCCATCTCTCCACCGCGACGCACAAGCTTCCGGGCTACGTCGGCGTGCCCTATGACGATGTCGGGGTGCGCATCAGCGAGGAGGGGGAGATCCTGATCAAGTCGCCGGGGTGCATGGTCGGCTACTACAAGCTCCCCGAGCTCACGGCGGAATCGTTCACGGCGGACGGGTACTTCCGCACCGGCGACCGCGGCGAGCGGCGGCCGGACGGCCTGCTGCGGATCACCGGGCGCGTGAAGGAGCTCTTCAAGACGGCGAAGGGGAAGTACGTAGCGCCGGCGCCGATCGAGAACTTCATCAATGAGCACGAGGCGATTGAGCTCTCGTGCGTGAGCGGCGTCGGGCAGCCGGCGGCGTACGCGATCGTCGTGCTCGCAGAGCACCTCCGCCCGAAGATGAAGGATCCGGCCGTCCGCGCCGAACTCACCCGGACGCTCTCCGAGTGGCTGGCCGTCGTGAATCGGCACGTGGCGGAGTACGAGCGGCTGCAGATGTTCGTCGTCGCGGCGGAGCCCTGGTCGATCGAGTCGGAGACGCTGACGCCGACGATGAAGATCAAGCGGTCACGGATCGAGGCGATGGCGGCGCCGCACGTCGAGTCGTGGTACGCCGCCGGCGCGCCCGTGCTCTGGCAGTGAGGTAGATTGCACGGCGATGCCCTCGCCCGTCGATCCGCGCCGCGACCTCTTCGGGGCCGCCGCCAAGTACCTCCTCGAGTCCGCCCCGGCGCCGGTGCCCCCAGCGCCGGTCGTCGCACCTCGGCTCACCCTCGCCGCTTTGGAGCAGATCCCGATGTCCCGGTCCCGCGCACGTATCCTGGAGAACCTCGAGTCCGCCTTCGACGAGGTCTATCAGAAGGCGAAGGTCGAGAACGACCCGCTGAAGCTCGAGTCGCTCCAGTTCGCGTACACGCGCGACCAGCTGTATTTCGAGATCCTGCTCGACATCCGGGACGCGCTCGAGCGGCGCGGCTGACGCCCGCCACCTGACGCGCGGGCGTGATGACGACCGTGCGTGTGAGGGTGGTCGACGCGTGACGCGGGGGCGTCGTGAGACGTATCTCCCCGCGTCTCTCGACTCCCTAGAACGCCGCGATTCCCTCGTACGCCGCTACGAAGTCCGCCACCTGCGGGAGAATCACATCCTCCAGGCTCGGCGCATACCCCACGAACGTGTCCGTGCTCGCCACCCGCTTGACCGGCGCATCGAGCCACGCGAAGCAATCGTCGGCGATGCGCGCTGCGATCTCGGCCCCGTAGCCCCACGAGATCGAATCCTCGTACGCCACGATCACGCGCCCCGTCTTCTTCGCTGAGGCGTACACCGCCTCCTGGTCCCACGGGGAGAGCGTCCGGAGGTCAATCACCTCCACCGAGAGCCCGCGCGACTCCTCCACCTGCTTCGCCGCCACGAGCGCGCGCTGCACCGTCGCCCCGTAGGTCACGACGGTCACGTCCGATCCCTCCTTCACGATCTTCGCCTTCCCGAACGGGATCATGAAGTTCGGGCCCGGGTTCGCGGCCTTGTTGTATGTCTGCCGGTAGAGATGCTTGTGCTCGAGGAAGATCACGGGGTCCTCACAGCGGATCGCCGTGCGCAGCAGCCCGTTCGCATCGAGCGCGGTGCTCGGGCAGACCACCCGGAGCCCCGGGCAGTGCGTGAAGAGCGACGCCCCGGTCTGCGAGTGGTAGATGGCCCCGCGGATGTAGCCGCCGTACGTGGTGCGCACCACGACCGGCGCGCTGAAGGCGTTGCTCGACCGCCACCGCATCGTCGCGAGCTCGTCGCGCAGCTGCATGTACGCGGGCCAGATGTAGTCGAAGAACTGGATCTCGACCACCGGCTTGAACCCGCGAAGCGCCATCCCGATGGCCCGGCCGATGATGTTGGCCTCGGCGAGCGGCGAGTTGTACACGCGCGTCCCGCCGAACTCCTTCTGTAATCCCCAGGTGACCTTGAAGACGCCGCCCTTCCCCTTCACCTGGCCGAGGTACTCCTCGCGCGACACGTCGGCCACGTCCTCGCCGAAGACGACGATCCGCCCGTCGCGCCGCATCTCGTCCTTCATGCAGGCGTTGAGAAGGTCTACCATCGTGGTGGGGTCGCCGCTGAACTTCGGATCGTCCTCGGTGTCGAACGGCTCCCCCGTCGGGTCCACCGTCGGGGAGTAGACCGCGAAGGACGCGGTCTCCGGCGCCGGCTGCGGCTGCTCGAGCGCGTCGTCCGTCGCCGCCAGCACCTCGGCGTCCACCGAGGCCTGCACCGCCTCGATCTCCGCCGCGGTCGCGTACCCCTCGTCAATCAGCCACTGCGGGAAGACGGTGATCGGGTCGCGCGCGGCATCGGCCGCGCGCTCCGCGTCGGGGCGGTACATCACCTCGTCGTCCGAGAGCGAGTGCGAGTACGGACGGATCACCTTAGCGTGCACCAGCGCCGGCCCCTTCCGTGCGCGCGCGTAGTCCACCGCGCGCTGCAGCACCTCCATCGACGCGAGGAAGTCACAGCCGTCGACCTCCTGGATGTAGAGCCCCGGGAAGCCGGTCACGAGCTTGGAGATCGAGCCCCCCGCGGTGTTCACCTCCACCGGCACGGAGATCGCGTAGCCGTTGTCCTCCACAAGGTAGACGACCGGCGCCTTCAGGTTGCAGGCGGAGTTGAGCGACTCCCAGAACTCCCCCTCGGACGTGGTGCCGTCCCCGGTGGAGACGAAGACGACTTCATCGTCCGCGAAGCCCTCGCTGATGCCCAGCGCCTTGGCGCGCAACACCGCCTCGGCGGAGCCCACGGCCTGCAGGAACTGCGTCCCGGTCGGCGACGAGGCGGAGACGATGTTCGCCCGCTTGAGGCCCCAGTGCGACGGCATCTGCCGCCCGCCGGAGTTGGGGTCGGCCGCCGCGCCGACGGCCGAGTAGAGCATCTCCGCCGCCGTCATCCCGAGGGCGAGGCAGAGCGCACGGTCCCGGTAATAGGTGTAGAACCAGTCGTGCCCCGGCTTGAACACGTGGCCGGCGGCCGTCAGCACGGCCTCATGGCCCGCGCCGGAGATCTGGAAGAAGATCTTGTTCTGCCGCTTGAGCTGGATCTCCTTGTCGTCGATGCGACGCGACAGGAGCATGGTGCGGTAGGCGGCGACGAGCTGCTCCTTCGAGAGCCCGTGGGTGGCGCGGCGCGCCGTGGCGGAGGTCGGGGACATGGCTGGAAAATAGCACCCGGCGCCCCCTAGCGCGGTCGCGGGTGACGCTGCACTCTCTTGGGCGTCTGGAGCTTGAGACCGGCGACGTCCCCTCCCGTCGCCGCCCATCGCGGGAGGCCCATGACCGATACGTTCGGACAGGCGCTCGAGAGCAGGCTCCCCCACGCGTCGCCACCGGCGACCGCGGTGCAGAGCCTCCCCGCAATCACTGCCGACACCCCGCCCGGGCCTGATGCCCCGCCGCGGGGTGTCGCCGTTTCCGGCGAGGTCAGATGTCACGTCGGCACGTCCACCATGTCGCGCTCGCCCGCTGCCCCCGCGGGCTATCCCGCCACGCTCGCCCGCTCGCACACCCGGAGCACAAGCGCGTGGTCAAGCGGGCGACCTTTCGGGAGTGTGGACGTCGCTGCGTCTATTGCGGCCGTGGTCTCGGACTCGAACACGCCACGCTGGATCACGTGATCCCGCTCTCTCGGGGCGGGAGTCACGACCCGGGCAACCTCGTCGCCGCCTGCCAGCCCTGCAATCAGCGGAAGGGGGCGCTCCTGCCGACGGAGTTCTTCGAGCGCTATCCGCAGGCAGGACTGAACTTCGTCCGCTTCGCCCGGGCGGTGCACCGCCAGCTGAAGCGAGGCGCGAAGCGCGCGGTCAGCCTCGCCTACGCGCAGGCGGCGTGAGTCCCAGCTCCTCGCCGAGCATAGCGGCCTTCATCGCCGGGCCCCACGCGTAGCCCCCGAGGGTCCCGTCGCCGCGCACCACACGATGGCACGGCACCACGAAGCAGACGGGGTTCGCGCCCACCGCCGAGCCGACCGCGCGTGAGGCGGTGGGCGCCCCGATGCGCGCCGCGAGCCCGCCGTACGTGGTCGTCGCGCCACGCGGAATCTGCAGCAGCTCGCTCCAGACGCGCCGTTGGAAGGTCGTCCCCGTGAGGTCGAGCGCCAAGGCACGGTTCCGCGCCGGATCGAAGGCCTGACGCATCAGCGCCCGTGTCCCGGCGGCATCCTCCACGCACGTCGCCTCGGGGAACTCGGCCTTCAGTCGCGCCACCGTCGCGCGCTTGCCCCCCGCGACGAAGGTGAGCCGGCAGATGCCGTGCGCCGTCGTGGCGATGAGCCCATCACCGTAGGGCGTGGGGTGGAAGCCGTAGCGGATGACAGGAGCGCTCATAAAGTCCGGGTGTCAGGTGCGGCGTGGGAGACCGGCGGGGCGCGCGTGGCGCGTGCCGCTCAGAGGTCCACCGGGCGCAGATAGCTCTCGCCGATCGCCGCACTCGAGAGCATCGCGACGGTGGGGAGCTTCCGCTTCCAGTGCGTGGAGTCGAGGCGCCGGGTCACGAGTTGGATTGCTTCCGCATCCATCCCGCGCGCCACGAGCTCGGTGGGGCTCCAGCCGTTGAGGATCCAGTTGAGGATCTCGTCGGCGACGGCGTAGCTGACGCCGAAATCGCCCTCATCGGTCTGGCCCTGCACGAGGTCGGCGCTCGCCGGCTTCTCGATGATCGCCTGCGGGACGCCGAGGTGGCGCGCGAGCGCCCAGACCTGCGTCTTGAAGAGGTCGCCGATCGGGTTCACCGGCGGCGAATCGTCGGCGTGCCAGGTGAAGTAGCCGAGGAGCCGCTCACTCTTATTCCCCGTGCCCAAGGGGAGGGCGCGGTGCTTCGCGGAGAGATCGAAGAGGGTGATCATCCGCATCCGCGCCATCACGTTGCCGCGGCGTGCCGCGTCGGCGGCGGACTCGTGCGCGAGGTAGCCGTCGACGGCGTCGGTAATCTCGAGGGTGCGCGAGCGGATGCGGAGCTGGTCGATGACGAGCTGCGCGTGCGCGAGCGAGTCGGGGCTCGAGGTCCGGTAGGGCATGCGCACGGCGAGGACGGCATCCGGGCCGAGCGCGCGGGCGGCGAGCGCGGCCACCACGGCGGAGTCGACGCCCCCCGAGAGCCCGACGACGGCATCGGTGAACCCGCGGCGTCGGAACTCGTCGCGGAGGAAGGCGACGAGCCAGCGTTCGACGAGCGCGGGGTCGATCTCGAGGGTGGGGGGGACGCCGCGCCCGCGCGTCCCGGAATGAATCACCGGGAGGGCGGGGAAGGGCGCGGGCGTCGCGCCGTCAGGTGGCGTGGCCCCTCGCGCGGCATCTCGCGCGGTATCCAGCACGTTCGAGTCGGTCGACGTGCCGCCGGTCATCGCGCTCGTTGTCGTGCCGGTCGCTGTCGGCGCGGCGGTGGTCCCCGCCGCCGCGATCCCCATCACGCGGTCGAGCTCCGGCCGCAGGAACGGCAGCATCGTCCGCA
>Ga0078894_10001325_pt1 | contig 18299 bp, 14 predicted proteins | sample LauGreSu1BDMLBSD_2_FD_67506 | JGI IMG/M metagenome (GOLD analysis project Ga0078894, IMG submission 67506) | Freshwater lake microbial communities from Lake Michigan, USA - Su13.BD.MLB.SD (version 4) (version 4) | ecosystem: Environmental > Aquatic > Freshwater > Lake | place: Lake Michigan... | reverse complement strand
TTCACCTACACCTACGAGAAGACCGGCGCTGCCACCGCTCGCCTGACGGTCCGCTTCAAGGCTGACAAGTGGGACGAGTACGACCTTACCTTCACCGCCGCCACCAAGGGCTCCTTCGTCCGGCGCGAGTATGACAAGTCCCAGCTCAAGGACACCGACAACGGTACCTTCATGGCTCCCTGATGGGGTTGCAGCCCGCATGTCGGGCTGAGTTGGACGGGGCTGGACCCATGCCACGGCATCGGTCCAGCCCTTCTGCTTTCCTGCAGGCCGGTTCCATTCCTTGCCCCGGAAACAGCCTGTGGTAAGGGTCTGGCATGTTCACCGGGAAAATCACACGTCGTCGGATGCTGCGGGGCGCCGGGGTCCTGATGAGCCTGCCGCTGCTGGAGTCACTGCGACCCCTGAAGGGATTGGGCAGCGAACCTGAAGCAAGCAGCCGCGGCGAGAAGGGTTCGAAGCATCCCATCCGCTTTGCAGCCCTCTACATGCCCAACGGCGTCAACGCCCATCATTGGACCCCGAAGGGCGATGGGGCCAACTTCGAGCTCTCTTCCATCCTCGAGCCCTTGGCTCCGCACAAGTCCGACATCCTCGTCCTGACCCACCTCTGGAACGCCGCGACGAACACCGGCGACGGCCACTACGTGAAGACCGGCGGATGGCTTACCAGCACAACCATCACCCGCACGACCGGCAACAACCTGTGCGCAGGGAATACCTCGATGGACCAGCTGATCGCTGCCCGCCATGGGAACTTCACACCGGTCGCGTCACTGGAACTCGGAATCGAACCGCCCGCCACAGGCGTCGACACCAACGTCGGCTTCACCCAGCTCTACGGCGCCCACATCTCCTGGTCGACCCCGACCAATCCCCTGCCGAAGGAAGTCCACCCGAAGCTGGCCTTTGACCGGCTGTTCCGGTCGAACCAATCCGCCCGGAAAGGTGGACTCGGACACGATCAAAGCGTGCTCGACCTGGTCGCGGAAGATGCACGCCGGCTCCAACGCGAGCTGGGCAGCGCGGATCGCCAGAAGTTGAACGAGTACTTTGAGTCGGTCCGATCGGTCGAAAAGCGCATTGAGTTCGAGACGCGTCGGCAACGGGAGCAGATCCTCGTCGATCCGCTGGCCCGGAAGGAGATCGAGCGGCTCGGACAGAAAGTGGATTCCTTCAATCCGTTCCGGGATCCGGGCAAGGTTTCGGAACGCGGTGTGACGCACACCGAACATGTCCGGCTGATGCTCGACATCCTGACGCTGGCATTCTGGACCGACTCGACCCGAGTCAGCACCTTCATGTTTGGCAACGCGGTTTCCGGACGCGACTTCACCTTCCTGGACGGCGTGAAGGGGGGATTCCACGAGAACAGCCACCACCAAGGCGACGAAACCAAGCTCGAGATGTACCGGCGGATCAACCGATGGCATCAGGAGCAGTTCGCGTATCTGCTGTCCCGGCTGAAGTCCATCCGCGAAGGCGAGGGCACGTTGCTGGACCACTCGATGATCCTGTGCGGTGCGGGCATGCGCGATGGCAACTCGCACAACCCGGAAAACCTGCCGCTCATCCTGGCCGGCCGGGGCGGCGGCACGATCTCCCCAGGTCGACACCTCACCTACGCTCGAAAGACCCCGATGGCCAACCTCCACTTGTCGCTGCTCCAACGGACCGGGGTCGACGTGAAGAAGTTCGCCGATAGCACGGGTCCCCTGCCCAATCTGAGCTGATCCACGGCGTCTGCCGGTCCGGGTTCAACGCGCAACCGGCGCAACCCCTTCGTCGATCCGCACTTCATCCCCCTCGCGAGGTTCGCCCGAAAGGATATCGGCGGAAACCGTGGTCTCGCGACGGATATACCCCGCCTTGAGTTCGGCGACCCGTTCACCGTCACGAAGGACAACCAATCGCTGTTCAGGCGCCGGAGGCTGGTTCAACCGGTAGTCCACGACCACGAACTTCAAGGGCGCCTGCACCCGGACGATCCGCCCTACCGACCCATCCATGGGACGGATCACTTCAACCGCGTTGGTTCCGCCATCCGCACCCGGCCTACGGGAACCGCTGGCGGCACAACCGCCCAGGATTCCCACCCACAAAACCACCCAGCCCAAGCCTCGAACATTCCTCCAGATCACGGAGGACATCGGATCAGAAGTTGAGCCGGACACCAGCCGACGCTCCGTAGATGCCACCGAGATCGACGCGGGCCGTCCGCCCTTCGCCGCCGAACTCGAGGGCTTCGTTGTACTGGACCTCGCCGGCAACGTAGACGCCCAGGCGGCGATTGATCTCGAAGTTCGCCCGCAATTCGACGTAGCCGCCGGGTTGCCAGTCCGAACGACGGATCGTCTTCTTCAAGGCCGAACCGGGGATGCCCGTGCCGGGATACGAGGTCACCTCATCGATGGTGAACTCGGAATCCGGAAGGACCGTGCAGTACCCGAAGCTCAGTCCGACCACCCAACGACGGGAAAGCGGGAGCTCGAAATAGGGACCGAACTTGAAGGTGTGGATGTCCGCATCCAGGCCAAACTGGGCCGTGGAGGTTCCCACACCGGTGAGCGTGTTCATGCTGGCCGGCGCCAGCTGGATCACCGGCCCAGGGCCGTTGAACGTACCCTGATAGGGCGCGGTCGGGGGGATGATGGGCGTACCACCGGGTCCGACCATCGAGTAGACGCCGCGGGTGTGGGAGGCACTGCCCGTCACATTTCCCGAAGCCGATGCAGAAAGGCTCGAGAAGGAATAGCCCGCCTCAAGTCCGAACCGGATATCACGCTCGAAAACCTCGAACCGGAAGGCCTCAAATCCCGCCCTCAACTCGCCGCCAAACGCAGACTGCGTTCCTGATTCCAGCGTCCCAACCCGAGGCCGCGAATCAAAGCGCTCATAGGCGACCGTCGTGCCCTGGACCTGGGATGCGTCCTGATAGCCCCAATTCCATGTGTACGGCGAGTTCGTGCTCACCGAGGGGCGGACGAACCCGTTCGCGTAGTTGCCCTCGCCCGCAGGCAAGGGCGCGGACGAATCCGTGAACTGGACGTTGTAACCGTGCCGGATGACCGCACCGGTCCGAACCCAGAATCCGGGAGCGGGTCGGAGTTCCTGACCTTGGGCAACCACCGCAAAAGCAGTGAGGCCAACGGACGCCAACGCTTGCCGCAAAACGAGCTTCTTCATGTCGATCGAAACGCTTGTTTGAAAAATGGACTCTCCAGCATCCCACCCCGCTCAAAGTCCAAGAATCACCCGGTAAAAGCGGTTGGTGGCGCCCGGCGCTGATTCCGTCTTCGGGGCGCCATAGTCAATCCACTGGACCCTTGAACCCGTCCCGGGAATCGCCGGACGTGCCGTACGGACATTCGCCGAACCCTGTCCAAACAGCTCGGGGGAGGTGGTGTACTGGACAAAATAATTGCGACCCAACTCCGTGGGGAACTCGATCAGGAACGCTCCCGCCGGAAAGGTCGAGTTCGTGAAGTACAAAGCCCGATCCACCGCCAGGGTCCGCACGCTCAACGAGGGCACCGAGAGGGTCGTCACCTGCTCGGTCGCAAAAACCGGCGTTGGCACAGTGGTCAGGTCCGCGACGTAGTACTCGATCCCCAATACCCGCCCCGACGCAGGCGGGAGGTCTGCCGAGAACACCATGGCTTCCCCGGCCGAATTCGTGCCGAGGGAATTGTAGACCCGGATGGGGATGCCAAGCGAATCGTTCGTCAACCCAGCCACAGTGACGCGCACCTGGGCCTGCGTGCTGACTCCGGGATTACCGATGTGGACGCGCTGCAGGAACAGGCCGGATTGCGGATCCAGGACCGGGCTGCTGGCCACCTGAACGACCGGCCCGATGGCGCCCGACAAGGCGGCGGCATTGGTTCCGGCCAAGGGACCCGCCAGAAGTGCCAGCGGAGTTCCAGCGTATCCGAGCGCTGCCTCGAAGGCGCCGACACCCTCACGCTGGTCAAAGACCAATCGCCCCAGCGGATTGACGCCCGGCGCGAAAGCCATCGAGGAAGGGAGGGCAATCCGAACACCGAAGAACCCATTGCTGGAGGCGTCCGTCTGGACTTCCGCAGACGTCCCACCGACCTCACCGGCGGGTCCCGCCAACCGACCCGCCGCCACCGGCACGACCTGATTGGTCAGGGAGGAAATGAACCGGGGATTGGCGAGCGCGTTGGTATTGTAGCCAACCGAAAACTGGAGGTTCGTCTCGCCGCCGTAGGCGAGGTACTGGATGGGAACCTCGGGCGTGGCACCCAACTGGTACGGACCAAAGCCAAAGGTCGGGAAGGGCTTGGCCAGCACCGAGAGCACAGCGCCAGAGCTGCGGGTGGTTCCGGCAGCATCCGAGACGTCCACCGAGTAGATGCCGTTCTGGCGAAGGGTCAGGTTGGTCAGGACCAGCGTTGAGTTCGTCTGGTTTTCCAGGCCGTCGCCTGACTGTCGCCACTGGTAGCGCAAGGGCGCCGCCCCGGTCGCCGCAACGCTGAAAGTCGCCGCCTGACCTTCATAATGCGTAGCACCCAGGGGCTGACTCGTGATGACAGGCTGCGCCATCAACGGCACCGCCATCACCCAGGCAGAGAATCCAAAGAGTCCAAGACCCCGAAAACTCCGGCTCCGACCACCGCGGGACGTCGTAAAGGCATGCATCAGACCCCACGATGGAAACGGCCAACCCGCGAAATGAACAGCGGAAACACCGCCGATCTCACACGATCGTGCCCGGCGGAATGACCCCGTTCTTCGGGACGATCAGGATCCCGTCGCGGATGTAGTAGAGGGGGTGGTCAAAGTTCTCGGGCTTCCCCGCAGGCGACAGCACACAGGCCTCACCGATTCGCGCGTTCTTGTCGATGATCGCGTTCTCGATCCGGGTGCCGGCCCCGACACCCACCGGGATCCCAAGGTTTTCCGGTTTGGAACTCCGGGCCGGTGTATCGAAGTAGTCCGCCCCCATCATCACCACGCGGTTCAGGAAACAGCCTTCCTGCAGCATCGACCGAACCCCAATCACCGCATGCTGGATCCGGGCATTGTTGATGATGCAACCGTCGGCGATCACCGCATGGTCGATGGCCGCACCGTTCAGCTTGGACGCCGGGAGGAAGCGGGGCCGTGTGAAGACCGGGGGTGTGAAGAAGTTGAACTTCGGATGGTCCGCGGCCTGGTCCAGATTCGCGTCAAAGAAGCTCCGGATCGTCCCGATGTCCTCCCAGTAGCCCTGGAACACATAGGAAAACACCCGGTGGGAACTGATGGCGCCGGGAATGATGTGCTTCCCGAAGTCGGTCAGGCTGTTGTTCAACAACTCAAAGAGGACGTCCCGGTTGAAGACGTAGATGCCCATCGAAGCCAGATACAGGTCATCCTGACTCGAAATCCCCAGCGGCCCGTACTGCCCCCGGTCCAACCGCAGCGATTCCAGAACCGCCGGTTCCTTCGGCTTTTCAACGAACCGGGTGATCCGGTTCTCGCCGTTCATTTCCAGAATCCCCAAGGCTCCTGCCTCCCGGGCAGGAACAGGCAGCGTGGCGATGGTCAGGTCGGCCGACTTCTCGACGTGCGCCCGCACAATGTCGCTGAAGTCCATCTGGTAAAGTTGGTCACCGGACAGGATCAGCGCATACGCGAAATCGTTATTCCTGAAGTGGACCAGATTCTTTCGAACCGCATCTGCCGTTCCTTGGTACCAGGACGTATTCGAGAAGGTCTGTTCCGCAGCCAGGATCTCCACAAAACCACCGTTGAAATGGTCAAACTTGAAGCTCTGGGAGATGTGGCGATGCAGCGACGCGGAGTTGAACTGGGTCAACAGGTACATCCGCGTGATGCCCGAGTTGATGCAGTTCGAAATCGGGATGTCGACCAGTCGGTATTTGCCCGCCAAGGGAGTCGCAGGCTTCGAGCGTTCCCGCGTCAGGGGAAACAGGCGCGTCCCCTGTCCGCCACCCATGATGATGCCGAGGGTCTGCTGCGCCAGATACGATGAACGATTGGGAGACATAGAAAGGTCTTGTGCCTCCTTCTACGCCAGCGGCGAACTTCACTCAAGCCCGGTGACCCTCCATTCCCGCCCAAATAGTGGCTATTGCCTCCCCTTCCTCCGAAGCCCAACCTCGCACCCAATGCTCCGTTGTCGATCATCGCAGCCGCCCTTCACCCCATGAAAGTCGCCTTCGTCGTCCACGACTTCGACGCCAACTTCGGCCAGGGCCGCTACGGCGTCGAGATCGCAAGGCGAGTCGCCGGCAAGTGCGAGTTCACCGTCTATGCAAACACGTTCAACGCACCCGATGTCGAGAACGTCCGCTGGGTCAAGGTCCCCGCCATCCGCTGGAACGTCCTCACAACGGTCCTCAGCTTCCTGCCTGCCGCCGAACGTCTGCTGCGCCGGGACAAACCGGACGTCATCCACGCACAGGGCCTCACAGGCTGGAGCGCAGATGTGATCACCGGACACATCTGCAACGCGGCCCGCGCCCGCTCCATGGCAATCCATCGCCACAGGGCCCGCTGGTTCATCCAGATGGTCACGCCTCTGGAACGGGCGTTCTACCGCCAACGACGCGCCTCGCACCTCATCGCGATTTCCAGGTGTCTCGCGGAGGAAATACGCGCGGAGTATGGATGGAACAAGGCCACCGCGGTGTTGCATCACGGGACCAACACGGACCAGTTCCGCCCCCCCGCCAACGCCGAAGAACTCGCTGAACTCAAAGCCAGGTTCCGACTTCCGGCCAATCATTGGCATTGGCTGTTTGTTGGCGAAGCCGTGAAGGGGCTCAACCAGGTAATCCAACAACTGCCCTTCTTCCGGGAAGCCCACCTCCTCGTCGTCACCCGCTCGGAGCCCGCCAAGTATCGGGAGCTAGCCCGCTCACTCGGCGTCCTCCATCGCATCACCTTCTGGGGCTATGAGGCTCACCCGGAACTCGCCTTCCGTGCTGTCGACGTCTTCGTGTATCCCAGCGATTACGACCCTTTCGGAATGGTCGGATCCGAAGCCATGGCCTCCAGCATTCCCGTCGTGCTCGGCGACTCGATCGGAGTTGCCGAACTCGTCCAGGACGGGATCAACGGCCTCCTCTGCAAGCCGCAGGAAGCCGACTCGATCCGATCCCAACTCTCCCGTTTGCGCACCGACCCAAAGCTGGTTGCCCGACTGGGACAGGCGGGCCGCGAAACGGCTATTGCCACCTCCTGGGATCACAACGCCGACGAGGTCTTGAAGATCTACAGGGCCATCCACGCCGAGCGATCCACCCGGTGAGCTTGCCCAAGGTCACAGTTCTCGTTCACGGCAGCCCGAACAGCATCGAGGCCGTTCGCGCTCGCGGTCTCACTCAACGGGCTCCCTCTGGCTCCGTCGATTTCCTGTTCCGTGAAGGCTCACGCTCCGAGACCGCACGCCGATGGAAACAGGCGCTGCAGGCGGGACATCCCGACCTTCTCTACGTTCTCAACACTGCCCTGCCAGGCGCACCGATGGCGGTTTTGCGCCGACGGTTCTCAGGCTTGCCATTCCTCCTGGACACCGGAGATGTCATCTTCGAAATGGCCCGTCGCTCAGGGATCGGAGCCGGTTGGCGGCTCCCATTGCTGTGGATGATCGAGCAGTCCGCCTGGCGAACCGCCGCCCGGATCGTGGTCCGGGGAACCCGCCATGCCGAGTACCTTCAGCAAAAGGGCCTCCCCGCAGCGCTGATCCGCGATGGTTACGCGGAACAGCAATCCGTGCCTCCAGGCGCGGTCGAAGCACTCCGCACCCGACTTGGGCTGGGCGGCCGATTCGTGGTCGGACTCATGGGATCCCAAGTCTGGAGCCCCAGACTCCAGATCTGCTACGGATGGGACCTCATCCGAGCCATGACCGCACTCCGCGACCTCCCGGTCACCGCGGTGCTCATCGGTGATGGGAATGGACAGCCTTGGCTCCACGAGGAAGCACGCCGTCGGGGAGTTCAGGACCGCATCGTCTTCACGGGCAGGATTCCATACGCCGAGGTTCCAACCTACATGCGTCTTCTGGACGTGGCCCTCTCCACCCAGACCAACAACCTGCCCGGGCAGGTCCGAACCACCGGCAAGATCCCGGAATACATGGCCGCCGGATGCTTCATCCTCGCCAGCCGTGTTGGGGATGCTGCGGTCCTCCTGCCCGAATCCATGCTCGTGCCCTACAACGGAGAGGTCGACGACGCCTACCCCGCACGGCTTGCCGAGCACATTCGCCATCTGGTCAGCAATCCTGCCTCCCTCGACATCCGGCAAACCTTGCCCGGAATCGCGCAGCGGAACTGCTCCTACGAGATCCTCAGCCGTCAATGGCTGGGCTTGGTGAACAACGTACTGTCGGAGCAGGGCTCGCGAACACTCCCATCCGACGGTTAACCCACCCAGCACGGACCGCCCATCAGGATCGAAGACCCGTCGCGACCAGCAGCGTCACCTGCACACCGACGAGTACCGCAGCAGCCAACCAAAACAGCCGCTCGCGACCGACCAATGAACGCTGTTCACCCGGCGAAATCGCGAAGCGGATACGGGCACCCGCCAAGTCGATGACCGCTCCGTTGCGAAGCAGCCCATCGGTAACCGCCTCACCATCGACCAGAACCGAAGCCCCACCCTGCGATCGTATTCCAATTCGACCTTGGGACGTGGCTTGCAGGTCCAGATGATGGTCCCAGACACCCGGGCCGGCGACGACCAGATCCATCTCCTTCGACCGCCCAACCCGCAACGGCAGGGAGTCGAAAACAAAGCGTCGCCCACTATCAGGACCGGCGACGATCTTCAGCTCGATCATGTAGGACGGTCAGTTCCCACCCGGACCGCGAGCCGTCAGAACCAACCCTTCTTCACGTTGATGCTGTCCCCGGGAAATACAGGAACATCGTATTTGGCAGGGTCCTGAAGCGCCTTTTTGCAGTCCACGATGATCGTCTTCCCATCGCGAATGAGGGTCACCTTCTTCGTGTTCGCGTACTCCGTGAAGCCACCCGCCATGTCAATGGCCTTCAAGACAGTCAACTGTCCCTGATGCGGATAGTCCTTCGGGATACGAACCTGACCACCCACCGTGATCGGTCGAGGCAGAACCTCAATCGTCACGTTGATGATCTTGTACAGCCCCTTGTCCACGTAGAAGGAACGAATCTCCTGCTCCAGAACATTCCGGCGTTTGCCCTTGAAGTCGAACTTGTAACCCAGATGCAGGGTGAGTTCGCCATTCTCCGGGATCTGCATCTCGGTCGGTGGTGAGCCAGCCGACGACAAGGGCACGTCAAACACCACCCGAACCTTGTCGCCCACGTTGAGGATATCGTTGCCCCTCTCCGCTGCCACAGGGGCCTTGGAAGGAGCCTTGTCCTCCGCTGTGCAACGCAGCGACAGGAGGCAGGAGGCTGCGATGATCGCAACCAAGGCCGAAAACCAGTATCCAAGGCCGCTTCGAATTGAAGATCTCATACCATCGTAGTCTGCCTGCTCGGACGCCCGTTCAATACTTCGGCTTCACTTCCACCGCGTCCGGTTCGCCGGAGGATCCGCCCGACTTCTTCTTGCGACCCTTCTTCTCGGAGTCCGGCGTCGATTCGTCGTTCTTCGAGTAGTAGTCGTAGTAGTAGCCGCTGTAGTAGTAGTAGTAGCTGTCCTGAGAGATGTTGATGTTGTTCAACACCACGCCCAGAAGACAATCGGGGCCACCGATCTTCTCCACCATCTGCTTGGCCCGGAGCGTCATCTGCTGCGGATACTTGCGATACTGGACCACCAGTACGGCCATATCGACCTCACTGGCCAGGATCGAGGCGTCCGATACGCCCATGATCGGGGGTGAATCGAAGAACACAAAGTCGTAGCGGCTCTTCACCTCCTCAATGAACTCCTTCATCTGCGCGGAGTTCAGGATACCCACAGAGCTGCTGGGCAACTTGCCGGAAGGAAGGAAGTCCAATCCGGGCTGGGGAGTCGTCTGCACCACCTCATCCAGCTTCATCTGCCGGAGCAGGTAGTTCGTCAGGCCAATCGCGTTCGAGACATCGAGGATCTTGTGGAGGCTCGGACGCCGCAGGTCGGAGTCCACAATCAGTACCCGCGATCCCTGCTGCGCAAAGATCGTCGCCAGATTGAAGATCGTGGTCGACTTACCCTCGCCGGCACCGCCGGAGACCACCGTCATCGTGCGCTGGTTCGGATCCTTGCGCGAGAACAGGATGTTCGTCCGCAGGACCCGGTAAGCTTCGGCATGAGGACTGTCTGGGCCTTCCCGGATCAGCGGACCGACGTTCTGCGGGATGACACCGAGGACCGGCGCGCCCAGCGCCTGCTCCACGTCGTCGATCGTCTTCACGCTCGTGTCGAGATACTCGATGAAGAACGCGAGGAGGAAACCCAGCAGCAAGCCAGCCACGCCGCCCGCTGCGATATAGACTGGCTTGTTCGGTTTGACCGGATTCAGACCCACCAAGGCGTGGTCAATGATCATGACCGAGCTGGCTCTCGAAATCTCGCCATTGATCATCTGCTGGTTCAGCTCCATCTGCATCGCCGAACGAACCCGCTGCTTCGTTTCAAGATCCTGCTTGGCCCGGCTGTAGGGCGCGGCCGAGGCAATGTCCCGCGCATGATCCGCTCTCGCTTCCTGAATCTGCTTCTGCAGGTCTTCCACCGCACGCAGATTGCCCTGCAGCTTGCTCTCCAATGCCGCCGTGATGCCCGCAACCTCCCGGTTGATCTGCTGGTTCACACGCGACAAAACCGTCTGGACGTTCTTCACCTCCGGATGCTCAGGCCCAAGCTTCGTCAGGAGGGAATCCCGCTGCTGCTCGGCTTGGTTCAGGCTGCCGATCAACGTCGTCAACTCCGGGGTGGTCAGCGTCGATGACGAAGCGAGGAAGTAGCGCAGACCCTCCGGATCCTTTTGCTGGATACCTCGAACCGTTGCAACAATCTGTTCCTGGGCCACCACCTCCGTCCGCAACTGGGTACGGTTGGCATCCAAACGCGCCATCGTCTGACCCCGCATGCTCACCAATTGAGAACCCTCCGAGGCCAGATCCGAATCGCCCACGCCGGAACTGCGCAAGTCATCGACCGTCCTCTGGGCGATCGTGACCTGATTCTCCAATTCGTTCAGCTTGTTCGAAAGAGTCGTCAACCCCCGGGTCAGGCGCTGGTTGCGCTGCGTATTCCGCTCATTCTCATAAACCTCCGCCACCTTGTCCGCGATATCGCGAGCCAACTTCTTGTCCTGATCGTACGCACTGATCTCAATGATCGAGGTGTTCTTGCGCTGCTTGACCTCCACATTGCGCGAAACGATCTCGTAGGCTTGCTGGACCGTGATCTCAGGAGCCTTCAACCGCTGGGCATAAACCTGATTCAGGTTCAGCTTGGTGATGACCTCGTCCAGGATCTTGTGCGACTTGAGAACCTCGAACTCCGTATTGAAGAAATAGGGATCGAAGGGTTGTGACGGCATCCCGATACCCCCGAAGGCCAGCACGTCCGGCGTATCTTTCTCCACCTTCATGCCCGCCGTACTCACGTACATCGGCGTCAGGAAGTAGGTGACCACGGTTACGGTGGCCACGACCAGAAACAGAACCGTCAGGATGATCGCCTTCCTGAGCCGGATGATCCGCCAATAGTCGAGGAAATGCAGCTTCGAGTCTGTCGACGAAGCTGCCGGGGCGAGGTTATGCGTCGCTTCCATTCGATACAAAAAAGGGAGGCTGAAAAAATTCCAGCCTCCCGTCGAGAGCCGACTTCAGCTCAGTAGGTGGCGCGAACTCCGACAAACACGCGGTTACGATCGTAGTCGCGCAAGTCGATCTTCGAGCTCAGGCGGTCGAAGTAGTAAGCCGCTTCGGCCGAGAGGTAAGTGTTGATCTGGTAGTTCAGCGTGAACCCGAGAGACACGAAGTTTTCCGAACTGCCATCGGCACCCACACCATCAACCACACCGACGAACTCAGCGTTCTGATACTGGCCGACGAGCGACGCACGCAGGCGGGCCGTGATCTGGTGATTGATGGAGCCGTAAACCAAGGTGGACTGCTGGTCGAGGACCCCGACGAGATCCGTGGCGTTGCGGCCGTGACGAACACCCAACTGGGCCGTGCTGCCCTCGCTGTAAGCGTAGGTCAGGTTGGCATCAATGTACGGGTTCGTCGCATCAGCGCGCTGGCCGCCCTGAGCGTTGTCCCACTCGATCATCTGAGCACCCGCTCGGACAGCACCAACCAACCGGGCCGTGAACGAGTGGTCAACACCCGCGAAGAAGTAGTGAGACCTCGAGTCACGCTCGTTGGCCGTCTTGTAGTTGTTGTCGCCGTACTGGTAGTTGAGCGACGTCACCGTCTTCGGGTCCAACTGGTAGCGAAGACCGAGGGACGGAAGATGCTCGATGCGGTCGAGGAAATCACCGAACTGCTGAGCCTCGTAGTCGTAGTAGCTGTTACGGTAGCCCAGCACGGCGCTCCACTGGGAAGCAAGGGCGGCCGTGAAGTCGGCGCCCGCCGTATTGCGGAGGTTCGAGCCCTCGGCGCGGAGGAGCTGGCTGTTGGGGGCCCCGGGGGAACTGCCCACCTGCTCAGGTTCCTGAGCGACCGCGAAATTGTCGAACAGGCTGACCTTGTAGCGCTCGTTGAACGCATGGTCCACCTTCACGTCGGCCAGGTGGAACTGGTCATAGGAACGACCCGGACGATCCTCGTAGTAGCGGAGACCGTAGGTGTAGCCTGCGGAGAGCGTCGTGTTGTCCAACGGCACCGAGAAGCGGACACCCGGGGTGACCTCAAAGCCGAAGCTCGACTGCTTGCGCTGATCAGCGAGCCCATCGCCATCGATGTCGACCTTGTTGTTGCCGGTGAAAATGTTGTCGTCGTAAAAACCACGCAGACCCGCACTCAGAGTGTAGGGGCCTTCGGCGAAGGCGGCGGTCGAGATTGCGGCGCCTGCCGTCAAGAGGCCTGCTGCCTTGATTAGCTTCTTCATACGAGAATCGCGGTTACTTCTTCAGCCTGGTCGATCCAAAAGATGGATTGTTGACGCTTTGTAGGTACCCACCCGGATACTGTCAAACCCAAATCCCTCATGTTAGAATTCTTCCGAGCGCCCGAGCTTCGTTCGAAATAACAGAACTCAAGCGACTTCCAAAGCTTTCGTTGCTTCCTGAGCCCAAATCAATCGCTGGTACAAACCCCCTTGGCGGATCAACTCCTCATGCCGCCCCTGTTCCACGATTTTTCCGCCCTGAATCACCAGGATCTGATCCGCATCGCGAATCGTGCTGAGGCGGTGCGCGATGACGAAGCTCGTCCGGTTCTCCATCAATCGGTCCAGGGCCGCCTGGATCGTCCGCTCGGTGGCCGTGTCCACACTCGCAGTCGCTTCGTCCAGGATCAGGATGGGCGCATCCTTCAAGAGCGCCCGGGCGATGCTGACCCGTTGTTTTTCGCCGACACTCAACCGGACACCTCGTTCGCCCACCTCGGTATCGAGTCCTGCAGGCAGTCTGTGGATGAAGCCCAGACAATCTGCCGCTTCGACTGCCGCCTGAAGCTCAGCCTCGGTGGCCTCCAGTCGTCCGTACCGGATGTTCTCCCGAAGCGTTCCGTTGAAGAGGAACGGTTCCTGGCTCACCAAGGCGACCTGTCTCCGGAGGTCCTCCAGGGAAATTCCGCGGATATCCTCCCCGTCGACCCGGACGATGCCGGAATCGACCTCGTGAAAGCGCGGAATCAGGTTGGCGACGGTGGTTTTTCCCGCGCCAGTCGGTCCCACCAAGGCGATGACCTGCCCCGGATGAGCATGCAGGGAGACGCCGCCAACCACGGTCCTGCCACCGCCATATCCGGCAGAAACCTCCTCGAATTGAACCTCGCCGCGTGCCCGCCAACCGGGACGGCTCGACACGCCCATCATCGGCTCCGGATCGGCATCCAGGATGTCGAACACCCTTTCGCCTGCCGCCCGGGCGGACTGAGCCAATTGGTTGAGTCCATGCAACTGGTTGATCGGTTGGTAGAACATGGCCAGGAACAGGAGGAACCCGACCAATTCGCCCGCCGTCATGCGCCCTTCAAGGACCTGTTGTCCTCCCGACCACAGCACCAGGACCGTCCCCAAGGCCGCCCACCAGGACATGGCAGGATTGTACCAGGCCCACGCCCGCATCACCCGAAGCGTCCCGCGCCGGAGGGCATCGGCCCGCTCATGAAAACGGCGATCCTCGTAAGACTCGCGGCCGAAGGCCTTCACCTGACGGATCCCCTGCAGGTTGTCCATCAGCAGGGCGTTCAGGGCGCTGCTGGCCCGGGAACGGTCACGGTACCGTTCGCCAGCGGTCGACGTGTACCAGACGGCGCCTCCGATGAGGAACGGGATCGGAATCATCGCAATCCAGGCCAGCGGAGCATTGGTCGCGAACAGGAATCCGAGGACTCCTCCGATTCCTACGATGGCCACGATGCCCTGTTCGGTGCCATCGATGAGCAACCTTTCCATCGCGTTCACATCCTCGATCACCCGGGTCATCAGGTCACCGCTGGTCCGTTGGTCGAACCACCCTACCGGCAGCCGTTGCAACCGTCCGAACACCTGCTTGCGCAAATCCAGGATGACAGCCTGTTCGAACGCGTTGTTGAGGCGGATCCGAAGGCTGTTGAAGGCGTCACGAAACAGGTAGGCCACCGCCAGACCACCGATCGCCCAGCCCAAACGGTCGGCGCGCCCCTGCCCCAGGACATCGTCGATGATGTACTGGGTGAGCTTCGGGTAGGCAAAGGAGGCCGCCTGAGCCACGAGGGCGCATCCCACGGTGGCCATGGCCATTCCGGGGTAGGGTCGGAGGTAGGCTGCCACCCGGCGGGAAACAGCCCAGGTGCTCCGGCGAACGACCTGGGCACCCGACTCCGTTCCACGGTGTCTCATCCTGCCCGGCCAATGCCGGACCCGCGTCGAAGATTTACGTTCGTCATGGGGGCAGGGTGCAACCAGTCCCCGCGAATTCCAAACCGTTCCCTCGGATCCCCCCAAAACCCTCCGCAGCAGCCCACCGGGATTGAATGTTCCCCTCGATTCAGCGCGTCGCATCGCGAACCCCGGCTGGAATCGCGCGGCTGGAATCGCGCGTTGACCCCGCCCACATGGCGGGTAGCCTTCGATCATCCACCGGAAAACAGATTAGGAATCCTATGTCCTCCCACGATCAATCCACAGGGTCCGTGAGCACCACACGCCGACAGTTCCTGAAGCGCTCCACAGCGGCCGCCAGTGTGCTGGCAGCCGCCGGCAGCCTCCGGACGCCGGTCTACGGCCAGAATCAGGCGCCTTCTGTCAACGTCACCGGCGCCAACGAACGACTCGTCCTCGGCTTCGTCGGCGTTGGCGGTCAGGGCGGCGGCGCACACGTCGGCCAGAACCTCGAGCACTACCAGGAGAACAACGTCGCGCTCGCCGCGGTCTGCGACGTCTCCAAGCACCGGGTGGCGGACAACATCAAGCGGATCAAGGACAAGACCAAGGCGGACGTACAAGGGTACGAGGACTACCGCAAGCTGATGGAGCGGAAGGATATCGACGTCATCTTCTGCGCCACGGTCGATCACTGGCACACGCCGGTCTCCAAGGCGGCCCTCGAGTCCGGCAAGCACGTCTACGTCGAGAAGCCCATGACCCGGTACCTCGGTGAGGCCTTCGAGCTCTACGATACCGTCAAGAAGACCGGCAAGCTCCTGAACGTCGGGTCGCAGGGCTGCTCGGACCGCAAGTGGCACAAGGCCGCCGAGTGGATCCGGGCTGGAAAGATCGGCCCGATCACCATGCTTCAGGGCAGCTACATGCGGAACAACCCCTGGGGCGAGTGGAACTACACCCTCCAACCGTGGGCCACCGCCAACGACATCAACTGGGATCTGTGGCTCGGCAAGCAGATCAAGGCCCGCCGTTCATTTGATCCCGACCACTTCTTCCGGTGGCGCAAGTACCACCCGTACTGCTCCGGCCTTCTGGGCGACCTCTTCCCCCACAAGCTGCATCCTTACATGCTCGCCACCGGCAACCCGGAGTTCCCAACCCGCGTCGCTGCCGTCGGCAGCAAGGCGTTCAAGACGGACCTTCGCAAGGAAGGCCGCAAGCCCGAGCAGGAAACCAAGTACGAGCGGGATGTCGCCGAGATCATCCAGCTGATCGCCGAGTTCCCGTCCGGCTACGTCATGCACATCACGTCTTCGAGCGTGAATGAGCAGGGCACCCAGGAGCGGATCCGCGGTCACATGGCCACGCTCGACATGGCCGGAAACAAGGTGCAACTCAACCCAGAGCGCCCGTTTGCGGAAGAGATCGATCCCCAGACTTCCGAGGGTTTCCCCGGTGAAAGCGTCGCGGCCCACCACAAGAACTTCTACGAGTCGATCCGCGCCAACAAACAGCCCAACGCCGGCATCGACCTCGCCGTCAAGGTTCAGACCGTCATCTCCCTCGCGGAAACGTCCGACCGTCTGGGTGTCATGTGCTACTTCGACGAGAAGACCCGCAAGGTCACCGACGGCATGGGTCGCCCGATCAAGCCGCTCGACTACGGCTGGGACAAGAATTCCTGATCCGGACGCCTGCACGGATCACCCGGTTCCAGAGGCCGCCACTCCGCGGGGAGTGGCGGCCTTTTTCGTGTCCTGGAACCAATGGAGTGAGGCAACCCACGCCAGCAAGGACTCAGATTCGGCATTTCCCGCGGGCATGACTCCCGTTAGGATCCTCGCAGGATATGGAACGAATCAGTGACCTGCGGGTCATCACCAACCGGCCCCTGCTGGCACCGCGCGAGCTCAAGCACGCGCTCCCGATTTCCGAGTCGGCAGCCGCCACCGTGGTCCGGGGCCGAAATGATGTGCAACGGATCCTCCGTTGTCAGGATCCCCGCCTGCTGGTCGTCGTGGGCCCCTGCTCCATCCACGATCCCAACGCCGCGATGGAATATGCCCGCCGGCTGGCCACGCTTGCGCCGGAGGTATCCGACCAACTCGAACTCGTCATGCGCGTCTACTTCGAGAAGCCGCGCACAACCATCGGCTGGAAGGGGCTCATCAACGACCCGCACATCGACGGATCCTATGACGTCGAGTCCGGCCTCCGGACCGCACGCCGGCTCCTGATGGGCATCAACGAACTCGGTCTCCCGGCAGCCTCCGAATTCCTCGATCCCGTCGTGCCCCAGTACATCGCCGACCTCGTCAGCTGGGCCGCCATTGGTGCGCGGACCACCGAAAGCCAGACCCATCGTGAGATGGCCAGCGGCCTGTCCATGCCGGTGGGTTTCAAGAACGGCACCGACGGATCCCTCCAGGTTGCGATTGATGCCATGCTTTCCTCACGCCATCCGCATCACTTCCTTGGGATTGACGAGATGGGGGCGGTTTCGGTGGTCCAGACGACCGGAAACGAGGATGGCCACGTCGTACTCCGGGGCGGCAGAGCGCGGACAAACTACGATTCCGCCTCGATTGCGGAAGCGGCCGCGTCCCTCGCCAAGGCCGGTCTTCCCCCTGCGTTGATGGTGGATTGCAGCCATGCCAACTCCGGAAAGCTCCACTCGCGTCAGGAAGAAGTCTGGCAGAACCTCATCGCCCAACGGCTCGAGGGCAACACGGCGATCATCGGCGTGATGCTGGAAAGTCATCTCCACGAAGGAAGCCAGCCCCTGAAGGATCCAAAGAACCTTCAGTACGGAATCAGCATCACGGACGCCTGCCTTGGGTGGGAGGTGACCGAACGGATGCTGCGCCAAGGCGCCGAACTACTCCGGAACCGTCGGTAACCCGGCACCCCCGTTTCCACCTGAGCCGCGCCCGATGCCACCGGGCCGGAGACCGTCGCGAAGGCAGCCATGAACCAGATTGACTGGCGAACGACGGGAATCCTGATCCTGGGCATCATCGCGGGCTGCTTGCTGCTGGTCGTGGCGTGGAAGGCAGCCAAGCTGCTGATCAAGGTGGTCGTTGCCTTCCTGTTCCTCGCCTGCCTGGGTGCGGGTGTCTGGTTCTGGTCCCAGTCCACCCGCTAGCTTCCAAACGTTCCCCAGCACATGACCCTCCCACCCATCCGACCCAACCGCATCATTGACGGCATCTCCGCGGTCCTCCTGCCCTTCGCACCGGATGGCTCGGTCGACCTGGGCGCCTTCAGCCAATTGGTCGAACGGACCTGGTCGGCCGGCCTGACGCCGGCGGTCAACATGGACACCGGCTACACGAACCTCCTCACGCCTGCCGAGCGCC